>Ga0209024_1001471_pt1 | contig 19380 bp, 19 predicted proteins | sample AutmiccommunBRH5_FD_187380 | JGI IMG/M metagenome (GOLD analysis project Ga0209024, IMG submission 187380) | Deep subsurface microbial communities from Mt. Terri, Switzerland - Autotrophic microbial communities BRH/5 (SPAdes) (version 2) | ecosystem: Environmental > Aquatic > Deep subsurface >...
AACGGACCCCGCGGACCCGCGCCAAGAAAGCCGAAAATGCGGAAGCCTCTGACAAACCGGCTCCGGAAGCTGCTGATGACGCCAAGCCCGCCAAGGAAAAGGCGCCCGCCAAACCACGCAAGGCCAGATCCGCCGCCAAACCGAAAGACGAGGTTGTAGCCAAGTCGTCGGACAGCGACGCCACCGAATCGAGCGACGGGTCACCGCGCCAGGGCTGGTGGCAACGCACGTTCGGATAACAGTATGGATATCGCCCCCGCCCTTGGTTTCGGGCGGGGGCGGCACATGTTTCATGCGCGGTTCAGGCGGGCGATGCCAGAGGGACGGGGTCTCAACCGAGGCTCAATGCTAAGGATTTTCATGCGCCATCTTCTTGCTGTCCGATTTTCCCGCACCGGTCACCGCTCAGCAGCCCGACTGGTGCGTTTCATGGTCGCCTTTGTGGCTATCGTATCGATCGTCGCGCAACCGGTCGCTGCCCAGTCGATCCTCCGCGACGCTGAAACCGAGGCGCTGTTTTCCGACATGGTGGCGCCGCTGGTAGCAGTATCCGAACTGGATGCGAACGAGGTCGAAGTCGTGCTGATCAACGACCGTCAGGTCAACGCCTTTGTCGCGGGCGGCCAGCGGATCTATTTCTATTCCGGTCTGATTGAAACCGCCGACTCCGCCAATGAAGTGCAAGGCGTAATGGCCCACGAACTCGGGCATATCACCGGTGGGCATATCATCCGGTTTGACGAAGGCATGAAGACGGCCACGGGCATAACCATTCTCAGCCTGATCCTCGGAGCAGCAGCGATTGCCGCCGGCGCCGGTGATGCGGGCATGGGAATCATGGCCGCAGGTCAGCAAGCCGCGATGGGCAAGTTTCTCGCCTTCAGCCGGGTCCAGGAACGATCCGCCGATTCCGCCGGTGCCCGCTATCTCGGTGAAGCCGGCATATCCGGCAAGGGTTCGATCGACTTCTTCAAGAAGCTGCAGAATTTTGAATTCCGTCTCGGCATTCCGCAGGAGGACAGCTACGGACGCACGCACCCGCTGTCCGGGGAACGGGTCAGCCTGTTGCGGGATGTCTATCAGAAAGACCCGGCCTGGGACAAACCTTCCGACCCAGAGATCGAGGCCCGGTTCCAGCGGGTCAAGGCCAAGCTGCTGGGCTTTACCGCCGACCCTGCGGTAACCTTGCGCAAATATCCCGAAAGCGATCAGTCGGTCCCGGCCCGCTATGCCCGCGCTTATGCCTGGCACAAGAGTGCCTATCCCGACCGGGCGCTCTATGAGGCCAATAATCTGCTTCTGTCCGCCCCCGACGACCCCTATTTTCTAGAACTTCAGGGACAGATACTGCTGGAATCGGGCAAACCCGACGAGGCTCTCAAATCCCTGCGCCGGGCGGTGCAGCTGACCAACAACCAGCCCTTGATTGCCAGCCTGTTCGGCCACGCCCTGATCGCCACCGAGGATCCGCAATATCTGGACGAGGCGACCGAGGTTCTGAAAGGCGCCGTCAACAAGGACAATCGCAACCCCTTTGCCTGGTATCAGCTGGGCGTGGTCTATTCGCAGCAGGGCGACATCGCGCGCGCGCAGCTGGCAACCGCCGAAAGTTCGCTGCTGGCGCGCAATTACGCAGGCGCCATCCGCAGTTCGCAGATCGCCATGGGCGGAATTCCCGAAAACACGCCGGACTGGATCCGCGCGCAGGATATTTCCTTCATCGCCAAGGCCGAATTTGAAAAAAACAACCGGCGCCGCTAGCGCGCGATGCGCCTGATCGCGCCATTTGCGCTGGACAAGCCACGCGGCCATTGCCAATGCCATTGTTCAACGAAAGAACCCGATTGTGGATGACAATTCAAACAGAAAGTGGATGATTATGGCGGGTGGCGGACTGGCCATAGTGGCGGCTTTGAGCGTGTGGTTCTGGCAGACCAGCAGCACCTCCTCAACCGAAGCGGCAAGCGAAGCCGCGCTGGCGGCCGGCATCGACGCGCAGGAACAGAAAGCCATCGAGGCCATTGTGCGAGACTATATCCTGAAAAACCCCGAGATCATCCCGGAAGCGGTCGAGCTTCTGCAAAACCGGCAAAAGGCGGGTGCGATTGATGCCGTGCGGCAGCAGATCGAAACGCCCTTTGCCGGAAATGCCTTTGCCGGCAATCCCGACGGGGATGTTACGGTCGTCGAATATTCCGATTTCAACTGTCCCTATTGCAAGCAGTCCGAGCAGGATATCGCCAAGCTGATCGCCGAAGACAAGAATGTGAAGGTCGTGTTCCGCGAACTTCCGATTCTCAGCGAAGCCAGCAACGACGCAGCCCTGATGGCGCTGGCGGCGGCAAAGCAGGGCAAATATTATGCGTTTCACAAGACCATGTTTGCCACCGGTCGTCCGACGCCTTCGACGATAGAGGCCGCGGCCAGGGAAGTCGGCCTCGACATGGCCGCTGCGCGCGCCTTCATCGCCTCGTCCGAAGCCAAGAATGAAATCCAGAACAATATCGCGATTGCCCAGCAGATGCGCTTCACCGGCACGCCGGCCTGGGTGGTCGGCAACCAGTCCGAGGTCGGGGCCGTCGGCTACGAGGGTCTGAAGGAAATGGTCGCGAAAGCGCGCGCTGCCAATTAGATATCAGGGCGCATCCGCCCTGCCCTTGAATCCCTGGGCGATGACATACCATTCCGATGAGCCCTTGCGGCTCGCCGGCGGCTTGGCATGTTTCACCACGTCAAAATGCTGCTTGAGCAGGGTCAGCAATTCGTTGTCCGTCCCGCCGGCCAGCACCTTGGCAACAAAGGCCCCGCCTTTTTGCAGATTCTCGACCGCGAAATAGGCGCCCGCCTCGACCAGCCCCATGGTCCGCAAATGGTCGGTCTGCTGGTGCCCGACCGTGTTGGCCGCCATGTCGGAAAGCACCAGATCCGGCTTGCCGCCAAGCGCTTCGATCAACATGTCCGGCGCGGCATCATCCATGAAATCCATCTTGAATATCGTCACCCCGTCGATCGGGTCGACGTCGAGCAGATCGATACCGACGATCGCCGCCTTGGGGGCAAATTTGCGCATCACCTGGGCCCAGCCGCCCGGCGCGATGCCCAGATCGGCCACCGCCCTGGCATTGCGCACCAGCTTGAACCGCTCGTCGAGTTCCAGCAATTTATAGGCCGCCCGCGAACGATAGCCCTCGGCCCTCGCCTGCTTGACATAGGGATCGTTGAGCTGCCGTTCGAGCCAGCGCGTCGAACCGATCTTTCTGCCCTTGGCGGTCTTGACCTTCTGCCTGGTCCCCGATCTCCCCCGGCTCATCGGACCGCGCGCCGTTCGTTGGCTGACATCAGCGAGCGCAATATGCCTTCGCGAATGCCGCGATCCGCTACTCCGACCCGGGTCGCTGGCCAGATATCGAGGATCGACTCCAGAATCGCGCAGCCGCCGACCACCAGCTCGGCGCGTTCCCGCCCGATGCACGGGGTGTCCGCCCGCTCGTCTGGTGACGCCTCGGCCAGCATGCTGCTGATCTGGCGCATCGATTCGGTCGGAACGATCAGGCCGTCAATCACCTTGCGATCATAATGCGGCAACTTCAGATGGAGGCTGGCCAGCGTGGTCACCGTTCCGCTGGTCCCGAGCAGTCGGTAGTCGCATGGGTCCAGCCGCGGCAGGCGGGATGCGAAGCCGGCAAAACTGTCGGTGACCCGTGCCCGCATCGCCCGGAAAGCGGCGCGCCGGGCAGCCGGGTCCTCGCCGTCGAATTTCTCGCTCTCGGTCAGGGAAACGACGCCCCAGGGCGCGCTCTGCCAGTCGATGATCTCCGGCGCCGACCCGCTCGTATCGACCAGCACGAGTTCTGTCGAACCGCCGCCAATGTCAAAGATGAGCGCCGGCCCCTCGCCCGGCTCCAGCAGAATATGGCAGCCGAGTACCGCGAGACGCGCTTCTTCTTCCGCCGTGATCACGTCGAGGGCAATGCCGGTTTCGCGCCGAACCCGTTCGATGAACTTGTCGCCGTTGCTGGCCCGCCGACAGGCCTCCGTGGCCACCGAACGGGCAAGCGTCACGTTGCGGCGGCGCAACTTTTCGGCGCAGATGGCGAGGGCAGCCACCGCCCTGTCCATCGCCCGGCTGCTGATCTGGCCGGTTTCGACCAGGCCCTCGCCCAGCCGGACCACCCGGGAAAAGGCATCAGTGACGATGAATCCGTCCGAAGACGGTTTTGCGACCAGCAACCGGCAGTTGTTGGTGCCCAGATCAATAGCCGCATAGGACCGCAATTTGGGCCAGCGCCCCGTGCCCGGATGGACGGGAGGCGCATTGCGACTCTGTCCTTTATTTGTCGCCGCAGGTTTCGGGCGGGATTTCCTCGCGGATAATCCGCCTTTTATTTCTTGCGGCGATGGGGATGCTTGATCCGCCATGACCGTACTCTTATGTTCTCCGGATCGGATAATACCGCCGGTACTTGGAGGGGAAGATAACGCCGCAGTGCCCGCGGCGCAAGGGGCGGGCATCAGGTCGAACCGAAAATATGCTGGAAGGCCGCAAATTCTGCCTCCGAAACCGGTCTGGAGAAATTATCAGGCCATATCGGCGACGCCATCGAGCCTCATCTGCTCAACGGTCGGACTCGGGAGACCGGCCCTTGCCGATCCGCCGGCACAGGATGCGCCCAAAGGGGGCTTGACCCAAGGCCGCTCCCTGCCTATTGCCGCGCACCGGCACTCCCCTGTCGTATAATGGTAATACCACGGACTCTGACTCCGTTAATTGAGGTTCGAATCCTCACGGGGGATCCAGTTTTTTCATTATATTTCAGTTGGTTATGAGGGAGATGCGGGCGTTGATACCTGATTCCGCGTTTCCGCCACGTACCGCAGATTTCCGCCGGATTTCGCAAGCTTCAACCGATTCCCGGCGGCTCCGTGCAACATGGATGCAACATAAGTATTCATTCAGGTGGCGCACTGTCGAGGTCAGATGCCGGAGCGCATAGATTGGACCTTCCCGAAAATGCGATCGATGAACGGTCGAAAAGCCGGTGGATGGCAGCATCCCCTCAAACGTCCCCTGATAGGCGTGATCCGGGTGGCAGATGGCGATTCGTTCTAGGACATCCATTGAGTGCCCTATATGCAAACACTGCCGAGGATTTGATCGCCAACCTGGTAGATAATCAGCATCTATCTACTCGGCAGGCACGCCTAACTCTTCGCTCACTCCCCGAAAATGTTCCAGCGCCGCTTCCAGATTATCGACAATTTCCTGCGCGAGAATATCCGGTTCCGGCAAATTGTCGATATCTTCCAGACTGTCATCCTTCAGCCAGAAGATATCCAGGTTCAGCTTGTCGCGTTCGATCAGCTCTTCATAGCTGAAGCGACGGAAACGTTCGGTCTCTTCCCGTTTATGATAGCATGCGACAAAATCGTCGAGGTCGGCGCTTGTCAGCTTCTTGGTCTTCAGCGTTTTGTGAATGTTGGTGCGGAAGTCATAGACCCACATTTCCTTTGTCTGCGCTTCCTTGGATGCTGGACGCTTGTCAAAGAAGAGCACATTGGCCTTCACACCGGGGCTATACCAGATACCTGTTGGCAGGCGCAGTAGCGTGTGGAAGTTAAAACCCTCCAGGAGACGCTTCCTGATACCCTCTCCGGCACGATTGGCCTCGAACAGCACATTGTCCGGCAAAACCACACCAGCGCGCCCAGTGGTCTCCAGAATGGTCATGATGTGCTGCAGAAAGTTCAGTTGTTTGTTTGAGGTGGTGAACTTGAAATCTTCGCGCTCGTAATTCTCGCGCTCCGTCGTGACCGAGCCATCTTGCCCAACAACCGTGTAGCTTGATTTCTTACCGAAGGGAGGGTTGGTGAGAACAATATCAAACCTCTCGCCCTTGTCGCCGGAGAGAGTGTCAGCCTGCTCGACAGGACTTCCGCCATTGCCTATTCCGTGCAGATACAAGTTCATGGCGCATAGCCGCACGACTTCATCCACGATATCATATCCCTTGGTGCCGAGCATATGGATGACGATGTCGTCATGATACATGGCTTCAACCGCTGCCCAGTCGCCGCTCTGCATCAGGGTAAAATATTGATTGAGCAGGTCGATATTTTCTTGCCGGGCCATGGGGGTACTCTCCTGCAGCGGGAAGTAGGGACAATATTGTGCCGCCGATCGGGATTCAGATGCCGGTCGGCCGTTCGTGAATGCCCGGCGGCTCGTCAGGCACGGCCACTTCGATCCGGTTGTCGACGATCCGGGTTTCGAAGGTGCGCAGGTCGGGATAGGCGCCGCCGAGACATTTGCCGGTCGCCGCCTCGAAGCGGGCGCCGTGAACCGGGCACATGATCGCTCCGCGCCGGATACGCCCTTCGGACAGCCGGGACGCCTGATGGGTGCAGCGATCGTTGACCGCGGAGAATTTGTCGCCATCCTTCGTCACCAGCACGAACCATCCGCCGACACAGGCCGCATATTTTCCCTCTTCGGGAAATTCATCTGCTGCCAAGAGCTGGTGCCAGCTTATACTCATTTGGTCGTTCCCTTTTTCTGTGCAGGCCCGCGCCAGGGGGCCTGACCGTTTGTTGGTTGACAAGGACTGCTTGTCAGACGGGATATTGCCGGTTCAGGGGGTCATGATCACCCGGCCGAACGGATGCGATTCCGCGACATGGCGATGCGCTGCGACGGCGTCGGACAAGGCAAATGACCTGTCTATCGGCATCCTGTAGGAGCCATTTCCCAGCTTGTCGAAGATATCGCCAACCAGCGCGCGCACCCGCTCGGTATGCATTTCCTGGCCGAGAGAAACACCGAAGACATTGAGCATTTCACCGATCAGTTCGAAAAAGCTGAACGAGGGAATGTCTCCGGTCGCCGCGCCGACCGCTGCATAGCGCCCGTGCGGCCGCAACGCCTTGACGAGCAGGTCCTTGCCCTTGCCGCCGGCCAGGTCAATCGCGAGGTCGATGCCCTTGCCGTTGGTGATTGCGAGACATCGCTCGGCAATATCCTCTTGCCGGTAGTTGATGGCGTGATCCAGCCCAAAGGGGCGGATAAGCTCCAGTCGTTCGTCGCTGGAAGAGGTGCCGATCACGGTCGCGCCCGCGGCCTTGGCGATCTGGACGGCAGCCAGTCCGACGCCCCCGCCGGCACCCTGGATCAGCACGATCTCGCCCGGCTGCAGATGGCCATATTCGATCAGCGCGTCAAAAGCGGTGCCGAAAGCGATCGGGGCGACGGCGGCGAGCGAGAGATCCAGTGTCTCGGGGATCGCATAGGTGAAGCTTTCCGGTGCGGCGAACAGTTCTGCATGGCTGCCCGACCAGTTGAACGCGACCACCCGGTCGCCTGACTGGAAGAGCGTAACCGATGGGCCAACGGCCTCAACGATTCCCGCCGCCTGATAGCCGGGAATGAACGGAACCGGATCAGGGGGTGAAAGCAGCCGGTTCAGCAGATCCCCGCCCTCGATCGATATTGCTTCGCTTCGGATCAGCACGCTGTCGTCCTGCATTTCCGGGTCCGGCCTGTCGCCATATTGCATGACCTCCGGGCCGCCGTTCTTGCTGTAAAATACTGCCTTCATACTGAATTCCTGATACCTGTGGGCGTTTGATGGGGGGAGGGTCTGCTTGCTTATTCGAGACTACCGCCTTCGCCATGCCAAGCGGTCGGCCGCTCCTTCATGCGGTCGAAGAAATCGCGCATCCAGGGTGCTTCTTCCGGGATCGGCTGACTCTGGTGTTCGCCGAACTGCAAATAGCAATAGAGGTAGATATCCGCCAGCGAGAACCGGTCACCGCAGACAAACTGCCGCCCATCGAGCTGTCCGTCCATCCAGATGATCTTTTCCCTGGCCCTGGCCTTGAGCGCCGGTCCGGCTTCAGGCGGCAAGACCGTCTTGGTGATAAGGTCAGGGTCCTTGTGGTCGGATTCGAAAAACTCGCGCCCTTCGGCCGCCGAGAAGCCTTCGCCCATCGGTTCGGCAATTTTCTGATCGATCCGCCGCACCCACATGCGGGTCTCGGCGCGTTCCAGCGGGGTGGATCCGATCAGCGCCGGCTCCGGGTGCATCTCTTCCAGATATTCGCAAATGGCGGTGATCTCGGTCAGTGCGGTACCATCATCCAGCAACATGGCGGGCAACTCGCCAAGCGGACTGATCGCGGTGGTAAAAGGCGCACGGCGGTTCTCCCTGGTCAGCAGGTCGATGACCTTGCGTTCCAGCTTCAGTCCCTTTTCCTCGGCAAACATCCTGACGACATAGGGGCTCGGGGCAAACAGATCGAAATCATAGAAAATCATGACAATTCCTTTTGGTTTAGTGGGCGGTCCAGCCGCCATCCACGGTCAACTCGCTGCCAGTGACAAAACTGCTCTCGCTTGATGCCAGAAACAGTGCTGCATAAGCGATCTCTTCGGGCGTCCCGACACGGCCCATCGGGGTTTCACCACTCAGCGTTTCCAGCAGGTCACCCGCCTCGCTCATCGCGTCACTGCCCGCCCGTGTCATGTCGGTCTCGACGAAGCCGGGATGGAGAGAATTGACCCTGATCGGGCGGCCTGCCTGCGCAAATTCCATTGCGGCCGATTTGCTCAGGCTGCGCAGGGCACCCTTGCTGGCGGCATAGGCACTGGCCTGCGCCATCCCGACCATCGCGAGAATTGACGAGATATTGACGACACTTGCCCAGCGGCCGCTGGATGTTCCAGCCCGTCCAAGCTGGCCGGACATTGCAGCAAGCGACAGGAAAGCGCTCTGGCAGTTGACCGCCATCACCTGTTGCCATTGCTCGAGCGGCAAGATTTCCAGCTCGCCGGTCGGGGCAATGCCGGCATTGTTGATGAGAATGTCTAGCCGGTCACCAATCATGGCAGCCGCGCTATCCCAATCCTGCCTCTCGGTTACGTCAAGCCGGAGATATTCGGCATGTCCCAATTGCTTCAGCGCCAGTCGCACTTTCTCGCTGTCGGCAGGCTCGAGATCGGCCAGCCAGACTTTTGCTCCCTGTTCGATGAACAGGCGGCATATTGCCATTCCGATTCCGCCGAGAGCGCCGGTTACCAGCGCGCGGCAACCCTCCAGTCGCAATGGAGGGCCTTGTTCTCTCACTGAGCGGTGAATCCATTGTCGACGATCATCTCGGTCCCGTTGACGAATTGCGAGGCATCCGAAAGCAGGAAGATGATGGCATCGACCACCGCTTTCACCGGAATAAAATTGCCGGAAGGCTGGAGCGCCCGCATCTGGTCCTCGATGCCTTCTTCTCCGCCGAGCTGGCTGACGATGTCCTTGACCATCGGGGTTTCGGTCATCGCGGGGTGCAGGGAATTGACCCGAACGCCGGATTTGTTGGCAATTGCCTCCAGCGCGGCCGCCTTCGACAGCATCCGGATCGCACCCTTGCTGGCGCAATAGCCGCCTGCACCGGCGGCTCCCGCGATGCCGGCGGTCGATGAAATATTGACAATGCTGCCGCTGGCTTGCCGATACATTACCGGAAGGACATGCTTCATAGCCAGAAACGGTCCTTCGACATTGACCTGCATGCTTGCCCGAAAATCCTCGACTGACAATTCAGTTATGGCGCCCATGCGAATGATGCCGGCGCAATTGACCAGGCCATCGATGCGGCCGAGCTGGTCTACCGTTTGCGACACGGCTGCGATCCATTCACCCTCGTCGGTGACGTCCATCTGGATGCACAGAGCCGCCGGGGCGGAAAGCGGCATGCGGTCGAGCGCCACCACTTTTGCGCCCGCCTCCTGCAAGCGGGCCGCGGTCGCTGCGCCGATACCGGATGCTGCGCCGGTGACCATGATCAGGCGGTCCTTGAAACCCGTGGTTGTGTCCGACTGTGCCATCAGTTTTCGCTTGGCAGAAATGGGCGAACCGGCTCGGTCTTGCCATCCCAGCTGTCCGTTACTTCGTTCGCAGCGGCAAAAAATCCGCGGCTTTCTTCATTGTCGGTGATCAGTTCGATGAAGAGGCCGGTCTGGTTGCGGCAGTCGAAATAGCGCAGTTCGGTGTCAGCCGAGAGTTCCGCGCGGGTTATCGCCGCTCCGCTCATGGAGGCGGAGCTTACCTCGACATCCTCGACCAGTACGCCATGGTGATGCGGGACGCATCCCCTGGGCATGGATTTGCCATATACATTGGGCCAAGGTCCGTTGGGCCGGATGAGTTCGATCATCATGTCGCCGACCTGGCCAAAGGCGATGTCGAGCGTCATCTCCTGCGGCTCGCCCAGATAGGTCCAGCTCTGGAAGCCCATGCCCGGCAGGGTGAAGAACGGCCCGGCCCCCATGGTATTGACCCAGGCCAGGGCAGATGCCTCGATATCATCGGTGACATAGCCCATTTGCCTTATTATTAGCGGCTTCATCACTGATCTCCCGATCTGAATTGCTTTTTGCTCCGGCCCATCAGGCGGCAGCAGCCGCTATCGGGGCCTCGGTGATCCAGGCGATCCCGCGCCTGATTATCTCGAGATAGTTTTCATCATCCCAGGGTCCCCTGACAACCGGAGCCTCGTCCATCAGCGGACGCATATCATATTTGCCGCAGGCATGCCCCAGCGGCGAATAGAGTACTGCTCCCTTGCCGTGATCCTTGACGTAGAGCTGAGGACGCGGCGGGTCGTCGGTGATTTCTCCGGTCACATAGCCGGGTGTCGGCCCATTGTAGCGCGCGGACATCAAGGTGCGCAATTCGCCAAGCGGCGTCGCGACATAGGGTTCGTCAACCAGGGTGAAGTCCTTCATGCCACGAGACACGGGATGGTCCTGGTCCTCGACATGGACATGCACTTCCTGCGCCGCGAGATGGGTGACGAAGCGGCTGCCGAGAAGATTCATGAACAGCGGCGAGACATTCTCCGCGGTTGATTTGACCAGGCCCGGAATGCGGACACCGCTGGTGACGATTTCGGGACCATCGGTAAATTCGAGATGCGCGTTGACAGCGTGCAGCGCCATGATCCGGCCGCCGTTGCGGACAAAGCGATCCATCTGCTCGGCCTGCTCGTCGGTGGGCATCATATCGCAGGTATAGAGGATCAGGCCGGCGGACTTTTCGAGTATGTCGAGACCGGAATAGTCCATGGCGCAGCTGGCGCGAATGCGTTCGTCCTGCGCCATCGTCTCGAGCAGTTTCAGCCGGGCAAGATCAAAATCATGATATTTGCCGCCGGTGACGATGTGGATATGTCTTGCATGTGTCATGGTCAGCCTCAGCGGTCACCGCGCTGGGGGAAATCACCCCTCAGATAGCGGTCGATTGTCTGGTGGAAATTGCGGATGCGAACTTCCTGTTCGCCAAGGATCATCCCCTTGAAGCCCCGCGAGGACGTGCCCTGCTGCATAGTCGGCATGTTGGTACCGTCCTGTTGCAGGACATTGGCCAGAACCGGATCGAACGTGCCTTCAAAGGCATCGACGTAGCTCGGCAGTTCGGCGTGCCGATACAGGCGATATTCGAAATCGGGACGCGGCTCGCCGGGAGGGTCGTGCCGGGTGATCAGGAAATCATAATAGCAGTAACCGGGATCGGTCTCGTGCGGGCGATAGCGAAACACGATCGACATTTCCGGCGTAGTGGTGATCGTGGTGCCCGGAAAGAAGGTATAATGATATTGATGAGCGAGCTGCTCGTCATTCATCCTCTTGTAGGGGATGTGGCTTTCGTCCTGGATCGAGCGCTTGTGTGCAACAACCGCAAGATGGACGTCCTTGGCCGATCCCTCATATCCTTCCGGCAGACCAAGCATTTTTTCCCGGATCGGAGTCATGCTGTCCCGGTCTTCCAGAATCTCGCTGACCGTATGGTTGAAGTTCAGCATCCGGCTGTGGATGCCGAGCAATTCGATCGGCACGTCAAAGCCTTCGGCAAAATCGAGGAATTCCGGGTGCAGCGCTTCGAAATGATAGCTTTCGTTGAACGCATCATGGGCGTGCTTCCAGTTGCCCTGCCATTCGAAGCTCTTGTAATCGACCAGATTGAATTTTTCATGCTCGTAGGTCTCGAGATGCGCGCCGGCCTCGCCCAGAAATTCGCGCAAGGGTCCGGCGTCGGGGTCCATGTTGAACCAGACCCAGCCGCCCCATTGCTCGACTTTCAGAACCGGCAGGTCCAGATCGCCCTCCGGTATCCCGTCCTTGAACTGCGGGAACAGCTCGGGGTGCATGACCTGCTTCAGGCTGCCGTCGAGATTCCATTCCCAGCCGTGAAACGGGCATTTCAAATGATTGACGATGCCTTCGCGAACCTGGCACAAAATATTGCCGCGATGCTGGCAAACGTTGAAGAAGCCGCGGACGACATCGTCGGCGCCGCGAACGAACAGAAGCGATTCCTTGCCGAGCGAATGAACGCGGAAATCCCCGGGCTCCTCCAGTTCGGTGATGTGGCAGCCGATGTTCCAGGTGCGGGTCCAGATCATCTCCCACTCGCGGTCCATGAATTCCTTCGAATGGAAGCGCTCCCCGTCGATCTTCTGCTTCCCGATATCGGGGATCGGCTTGCGAGGGAGGAAGGATGGCGTCTCGAACTCGCCCTCCGATCTGTGCGCGTTCAGGAATTCGCTTTCAATTTTTGCCATGTTCCGTCCTCAAATCAATATCAAAAGCGCTTTTCGACCGAAATGCCGATGGTGCGCGGATAGGGAACCTGGTTCTGGCCACCAGGACGGGAGATCGGCCGGTCCGAATTGCCGATATTGTTGGAGAAGATCGAAAATTCGAAATCGTCCTTGGCAATGCCGATACGGGCCGAACCGATGCCGTTCCAGGGCGCATAGACGCCGTTGAAAACGCTCTGCTGGCGCGACCGGTAGGAATAGCGCGCGTTCATCTTCAGATCCCAGCCATTGCCGATATCGCCTATATAGCTTGCCGTAGCCGAAACCGTTTTCTTGGCGGTGCCTGGCAGCTGGCTGCCATTGGACAGCCACGGCAAGGCAGTCGCTACTTCGGGAATGACATCTTGCAGCTCGGTCTCATTGATATTGCCTGCTGCCTGAAGGGTCAGCCCCCGCAATGGCGTGCGCCAGGTAATTTCGGCATCGAGACCCTTGCCCTTCACATCACCGATGGGCACGACGATGGTCTGCAAGGTCGGAGACAATTCGATCTGCGCACCCGCCCAGTCGAAATAATAGGCCGACAGCGCGACATCCATCTGTCCGAACGACCATTTCACGCCGGCTTCATAATTCCACAGGCTGTCGGGTGGCGAGCTGTTGTCGAAATTCGTGCCCAATGCACCATTGGCGCCGGCAACGATCGAGGTCGAGGTGATCGCGCCGGAGCGAAACCCCTTGGCAACCTCGGCATAGATCATGCCGTCATCGGACGGATGGACGGAGATATTGACGCGCGGGTTGAAGGTATTGTTTTTCGCCTCGTCAACCCCGACGGTTGGAACAACGATGCCGGCCTCGACCAGCGTTATCGAGCTGTTCTCGTCGAAGGTGCGTTTTTCTTCATAATAGCGACCACCAACGGTGAAATCGACGAGACCGTCCATAAAGCTGTACGTTGCATCACCATATACGGCCCAGGCTTTGGAGTTTAACGTATTGTCGTTGAAGGTTGCCAGGCCCTGCTGTCCGGCTACCGGGAAGTCGGGCAGTTGTACGCTCTGTCCGCCTTTGGTTTCGCCATCCTAATAGAAGAAGCCGACGATCCAGGACAGCGGACCATTGCCGTTGGAAGCAAGCCGCAGATCCTGATTGATGTTCTTCGTCTCAAGCGGCCAGAAGCTGGCAAAATTGCCGATGCCGGGAATGAACCCGCCGTTGTTCACGACAACCGTATTTTCAATATAGCCGGTGGTCGACAGCAATGTAGCAAAATCAAGATCATAGCTGACATCGCCGGTCAACAATGTGTAGCGCGAATTGGCGATGCCGAAGGTCTGGTTGAGGATCGGCGGTTCGGTGGACGTTATGCGGTTCGAAAAATCCTGATTGGAACGGTTGTGCCAGGCCGCGAGCTGGATCATCAGCCGTTCGGTTGGCTCCGCCCGCAATTTGACGCGCGCCGAGAAACTGTTGGCGTCGTTCGCATCTTCCTTCCCGGTGGCGATATTATCGGCGAAGCCGCCAATGGTCTTGTAGGAAACCACGCCGCGCAATGCCAGTTTCCCATCCGAAATCGGGACATTGAACATCGCATCCGCGCCACCTCCAGGTTCGCCGCCGCTCGTCACATTTGCCATTATACGGGTGGAAAGTTCGGCGTCGTAAAGATCGGGATCATTGGTCAGGACCTTGATCGTGCCGCCCAGCGAGCCGAGGCCGTACAAGGTTCCCGAAGGACCGCGCAAAACCTCGACCCGGTCGAGGTCGTAGAAATCGGTTGCCGGCGCATAGGGACGCCCCGGCATAGAAAAGGCGAAATTGTCGAGATAGAAGCCGACCGTCGCATCGCCGTCGGTTTCGGACGCGGCAACGCCGCGGATCTGGAAGGTGTTGGAGCCCACCGAGATGGTTGAGCCGACGGTGGCGCTGGGGACCAGAGCGATCACGTCCTGCAATTGCTCGACGCCCATATCCTGGAGGATCTCTCCGCCGATCGCCTGGACGGCTTGCGGGACGTCAGCCAGGACCTGGTCCCGGCGCTGGGCCGTGACGATGATGGGGTCAGAAGCATAGCTATCTTCGTTCGAATCAGTGTCGGTTGTTTGATCTTGGGCATATGCCGGTGCATTTGCGCAAAGCGCGAAGCCCACTGCAGTGGCCAATGCCAATTCATGTTTCATCTTCTTCTTCACTGTCGTTCTCCCAAAATTTCGCCACAACTTTTCCAGCAGCTCTGCTTTTTTTGCGACCTGTGATTGTTTGAACTGATTGTCAAGCAGAGCTGCTTTATTTTACCCTTATCATTTTTGATAACTTACTGTTACATGGCTGCGCCTGTTACCTGATCGCGAGAGAGATTATCATTGTACAAGTCAGAACATCTGAAGCCGCCTCAGACTGAGCCGGACGAACCTTCGGCAACGAAGTCGGCCAAACAAAAGATGAAACGCGGCAGCGGCCAGAGGCAGGCGGAAAAAGGTGCAATATTAAGGGCTCAGGTGCTGGACGCGGCGATCGATTGTCTGGCCGAAATGCCCTATTCCGAAATTTCCATGGGTATCATCGCCAAGCGGGCCGGCGTATCTCGCGGCGGGATGCAATATCATTTTCCGACCAGGCTGGACGTACTGGGTGCGACGGTAGAGCATCTCCACCGCAAGCGGCTGGAGATCTTCCGCAATGACCTGACCAGCATCGATCCCGATGCGGATGCGATCGACCATATCATCGATTCTCACTGGCGGCATCTGAACGAACGGGAATTTCGTGCCTATCAGGAATTGATACTGGTCGCCCGTTCGGAAACTCAACTGGCCGAACTCTTGGCCGCCAGTTACGCAGTATTTATCAGCAAATGGCATGATATCGCGCGCGAATTGATGGGATGGCAGGCGCACGATCCCGAGACCGCACGCAGCGGCAATATCGCCCATTATCTTCTCGAAGGCATGGCATATGGTCAGATCGGCGGCCAGATTTCCGAGCGGGAGATCCAGGAGATTCTGGATTATGCCAAGCAGATCATGCGTAGCCAGATGAGAAAATGACGGTTCAGTAGTAGGTCATGAAGGCTTGCAGCTGGCACCATGGCATCGGGTTTGTTCAGTTTGATCTATCTTTGAGCAGCTTTGAATGGCACATTTCAGACTGGCGACGTTTGGGCCGGTTGCGGGCTGTCCGCTTTGAGCAAATCATCCTGGATAGCTGATATTTGGATTTTTCGTTGGAAATCGATGATGGATATTAGTGTCGCACACTCTACAAGCTATTTGAGCCGATCTCGTTCGGGATAAAACGTCGTCGTCAAATTACACATCGATGAATAATATATCAGGTCAGAATATTTTGCGCAGCTCAAGTTCAACGCTCCGGCCAATGGCATCGCGATAGCCCGGCTGATATCGCAGCGGCACAATACCGTCCATATTCCTGACAGATTGGCGCTGGTTGGCAATATTGTTGATCGAGAAAGTCACGCGCGTAGACTTAAGCCATATTGTCTCGGGGGCGAAACGGGAGACATCGGCGAAAGCGCGCAAATTAAATATGGCCAGCGGAGCAAATCGCAAATCCTGCTGTATCGCGCTTGTGCCTGTGGCCAGTCTCGAAGCGCTTCGCCACTGTCCTGCCATGCGAATCCCGAACCCCCGATCACTATAGGCAACGCTTCCATCGACCAGATGCCGCGAGCGCCCGCCACCGATTCCAATCGCTCCGCCATCCAGCAGATCAACAGGCGCAAGCCTGTCGCGAATAACCACTTCGTCACTAAAAACGACAGTATGCGAAGCGGTAACCTGAATGCGCGGACGGGAGCCGGATGAAAGCGGAGCATAGCTGTCGCTGGCTTCGTCATTTCCAGCATTTCCATTGCTTGCGGACGGAACCAGCGCGCGGCCAACCGGGAGGGAAAAACTGAGGCCGTAGCGCAGCTCCTCCTGTTTGTGATGATCAAAATTGACCGGGCGACTGTCTATGGACACCAGCCTGCCGGAAGAATCGCGGAGGAAATGGTCCGGGAAGGCGAGAAGGACGGCGGGGCTGGCGGGGGGAAGAAAGGAAACAAAGTCGCGCGTTGACAGCGACTGAAAATCGGCGCGCAGCTGCAGCGCGATCGCTGGCCATGGGGCACCGCTCACTGCCAAGCGGCGCGTCGTCGATGTCGTCGGGACCAGCGCCGGATTTCCGCCGGTAAGATAGGTCACATCGACGGTCTCGCCGGTTAGCACGTCCAGAATGCGGACATTCTCGGTGATGACCAGCGGGTCCGCCAGGGTCTCCACCGGCGGCGGCAGGCGGGCGTGCTCGTAGGATCCGGTGAAGCTCAGCTGTTCGACCGGCTGCCACAGCGTTCCGACGGTCGAGCGCGTGATCCTGCCCAGGTTCCGCACCTCACTGAGCGAATGGTCGAGCGTCAGACTAAGTTCACCCAGCACACCAAGAAAATCCTGGCGGCGGCTCGCCAGCGGGATATCGAGCCCGGCTTCCAAACCCGCTTCGCTGCGTATCAGCCGGCTACGTGTTCGCGTGTCGTCTGCTTCCCTTGTCGCGATCAAACTGTCCCGCCTCAGCTGGCCTCCGAACCGGCCGCGAAGGTCGCCCGCCGGAAGGGTGAAAAGCGCCCCCCCACTGGTCAGCCGCAGCAGGCGCGTCTCGTTGCGGGAACCGGTCCTGTCTTCTGCAAAAACAAGCAAGGGGTCGATGGGCTGGTTGAACGGATCGAATGTGTCAGGGATGATCCGGGCGTCGCCGAATGACTGGAATTTCTGCCGCTGGCTATCATAGTTGGTATTGCGTAGATCATATTGCCCGGCCAAGCTTGCCTGCCAGCGCCCCTCGGTAGCATTGAGCAGCAAATTGGCATTGAAACTGTCATTTTTGTATCGCTGGCCCAGCGCTTCTGACCCGTAGCCAAGCAGCAGGAGATCGCTACCGACCGTGGCCGCCGGATGGCTGGCCGGAAGCAGGAATAGAGTGCTCGGCAGACCGTTGGCCGAAGCATCTCGGGACAGGCGTCCGCGCAGCGAAAAGGTCGTGCTGAGCCAGGGAAGTAAACGGTTGGAGCCTGCCAGATTGCCCTCATAATTGCGCGTGTCTGGGCGCAGGGTCCGGAAGTCCCCTGGATCAGCATCGTCCGCGAGGCCGATCCTTCGCGCATCTGAACGCGGTTCAGGCTGCTGGATGCCCCGATCGGATTCGAACAGGGCATCCGAATCCCGTATCCGCAGACTCAAGTTGAGTCGGTCCCGGCCGGCGATACGGGTCAATATTGTTTCGACCCGAGATTCCCCCCAATCGCCCTCGGTCGCGGCGCGGTAGCCGACGTTGACTGTAGCGCTGCGAACCTGCTTTTTGAGTACAAGATTGTAGACCCGCTGATTCGGCCGGGCACCGACACGCTGGCTGGAACCGCGCGGGAGGATTTCGAGCAACCGAACGGCCTCTGGCGGGAAGTCGGCGATGTCGTCGATATCTGTCACAAGTTCGCCGTTGACGAGAAATGCGGGTTGATCGTCGCCATTTTGCGACATCACCTCATCGATGAATTCGCCCACAGTCGACGAACCATAGGATTGAACCGCCGCCTCGTCGTAGCTTCGTTCCGGTTGGATACCGCGCAGTGCCGAGAGAATTGCCCGATCGCCGGTTACTACAATTTCGGCTTTCCCTTCATTTGCAGATAGAGGTTCGCTGTGGGAAATCTCTTGAGCAGCACATTGTGGACTATGCACAACTGCTAGAATTGCGCAGAGCGAGCCGCTGCTGCCAAGCCAAGTTTTGCGCATGATTATAATATTTCGCCCGCAGGCACCGCAAGAGGGGCGGAATATTGCATTCCCGCCCCTCTCACTTGGAACCGCTATTATTTAAATCTGAAAGAATGGATTACTGAAGCAAGACGGCATTGCCACCATATACGACGGATAGACCGCCGCCCGAACCAAGATAATTAACCTCGATAACGGTCGCGCCAGTTCCTGCTGTTCCAGGACATGCGCCACCAACTTGCGGCTCCGCTCCGCCGGTGGTGGTCGAGCTGCCCAAACCGGTAAGATTGAAGCCGGTAATCTGGTTCTGGGAATTCTTGCGCGCCTCATAGTTGATATTCGAGAGAACCGATGTCGATTTATTGTGATCAACAGTGTGGCTCTTGCGATTGGATGTTGGACCAGTAAACCATTCGCAAGTTACGTCGTAACTATCGACGCTGTCATATCTGAAGCTCACGCCAGAAGCGTTGTTTTGGAGTTGAGCGTTGTTCCATCCATATGCGAGCTGGACGTCACCCTTGCCGACAAATCCGGTTCCGGTGTCGGGGTCAAATGTGACTGCGGCCAATGCTGCGGTCGAAAAGACGGCAAATGCGGTGACCGCGAAGATTGATTTCTTGAACATGTGAATAACTCCAGTTGATAAGGTCAGGGATCGAATTTTTTAGCAACCAGATCGTGCGACTCGAGCCGGGTTCTGACGCTCATTTAAATCAACCGGAAATATGGTTGCACTTATCTTAAGGATGATTCGTAGCTAACTTTCGATAGTAGATGTACCGATGGGATGATCCCGGACCAGCATTGCCAGTCCGGTCCGGTTCTCGACACCGAGTTTCTCGTATATATTGTGGAGATATACCTTCACCGTGCCTTCGGTCATGCCGAGTTCCTGCGCGATCGTCCGATTTCGCATGCCCCGTGCGACCAGTGCGGCGATTTTCATTTCTCTTGGTGCCAGCCCGTCGAGGGGACCGGGAGGGGAGCCGTTAATCGACAATAGCATCGCCCTTTCAACCAT
>Ga0209024_1001472_pt1 | contig 19353 bp, 25 predicted proteins | sample AutmiccommunBRH5_FD_187380 | JGI IMG/M metagenome (GOLD analysis project Ga0209024, IMG submission 187380) | Deep subsurface microbial communities from Mt. Terri, Switzerland - Autotrophic microbial communities BRH/5 (SPAdes) (version 2) | ecosystem: Environmental > Aquatic > Deep subsurface >...
GGCCCGGTCGCCCAGGTGGACCTGGACCAAAGCGACATGCGGCGGCTGGTCGAGGATATCGACCGCCACCTGTGGGCGATCCAGGCCGGGGGCAAGGCCGACCGGATGGTGGACGCCGCCGACCGCGCGGCCCTGGCCGCCCAGGCGGCGCAGACGCTGCCGCTGTCGATCAGGGAGGGGTGAGGATGGCGACCGATTATGTGGCCATGGCCCGCGCCGGTCGGCGCCTACAGGACCGCCGGTATCCGGCGATGTGGGCGGCGTTCGTGGCTTACCACGCTGGGCTGGCGGGTGTCTGCCCGTTCGACCGGCCCGGCGAGGATGACTTGCGGGCGGGGTGGGAACGGGGCCTGGAACTGGCGCCGCTGCTGACCCGGCCGACGATCAAGGCGCCGGCGTCGATGACCCACGCCGCGCGGGTGGCCGAGGCCATGGAGCGGGGGGATGCGGCGTGATGTCAGCCCACCATCCGCGACACGAGGTCAGCCAACAGGCCCGAGCGGCTGCTGCCGCGTTGCGTGGCCATGGCGTCCAGTCGTGCCAGAAGGCCCTCGTCCATGGTGATGTTGACCCGCACGGATCGGCTGGGAACCTGAACGCCAACAAGGGCCATGGCGACCACGTCGGGTTCGGCCCGCACGTCGGCCAGGGCGTCCACGGGCGTATTGTCGGGCAGGGTGTCGCCGTCCTTGACCATGGCGTCGATATGACCCTGGAGGGCCTGCGTTGCGGCCGTCATGGCGGCATCCTGGGTGTCCTCCACGGCGGTGCATCCGGGGAAGTCCGGGAAGGTGACGCCGTAGGGGCCACCGGGGGCGTCTTGCGAAATGATGGCGGCAAAAAAGCGGTTCATGGGGTGTCTCCTGGTCGGGGGAAGGGCGCCTTAGCGGAGTTTCACTCCGCTTTGCGCCTCGATGCTTTTCAGGGTGCGGATGACCATGTCCTTGCGCGGGTGGGGGACTGTCACCTTGCCGGGCTTGGTGGGGTGCTTGAAGTGGTGATGGTCGCCGGTGCAACCGACCTGAACCCACCCGTCCGCCTTCAGCTTCTTGATGATTTCCCGGCTGCTTATCATGTCCCGCTCCCCCCTTCTGATACGCATACAATACACACCGCGCCGCACGGCGTCAACAGCAAAGTGTGTAGTGAATGCGCATTGAGTGGGCGCGAAGGCCGGAGGTTGGGCGATGAGATGCCGTTGTTTGGGAGGGTGGCGTGATGGCGCTTTCGGGGTATCTGGGCTTGCCAATGGGCGAGGTTGTCTCTACCATCGTCGGTGGAGCTCAAAACTCCTTGTCTGTGGCGCTTTGCCGCCCCGAAAGTGCGGCTATTTTTGTGCCTGGAATCCATCCGGCGCAAAAGGACCTCCTTAGGGGGGGAGTGCGGCGAAATAAGGCCCTTCGGGGCACGAATAAGCCCGCCTGTCCACAGCAGGTTTTGAGCTCCCCCCACCAGGGCGGCCTCAAAAGTCGAACCTCGGTGGGGCGTCTTAACGCTCCTGTGGAGGGCTTGGCTATGGCCGTTCCCGCATTTGACGCCGCCCGTGCGTCCGAAATCTCCCACGTTATCGCTCCTGTTCCGTTGACCCGCGCCGGGGTGTCACGCCGTGCCGCGCTGTTTGGTCTGGGCGCCCTGGCCGTCGCTGGGCCGGTGTCCGGTGCCGGCCCGCATCCCGACGCTGCGCTGTTCGCGGCCATGGACGGTTACCGCAAAGCCCTGGACTCCCTCAATGCCCTGGTCGATGCGCCGGACGAGGACCAGGACCCGCTTTGGCGGGAGTTCAAGGCCCACGCAGACGCCATCAGGCGATATCGCGCAGCGACGACAGAGGGCATGGGCCTGCAACTGCGCTTCATATTCGCGGACATGATGGGGTGCGACGACTCGTTCCGGGCGGCGTTCCACGGCGACCCGCTTACGCCAGCCCTCATGGACGAGATGACCGATTACAGAATGGCCCTGCTGTGGGACATGGCGGTACACGCCGGTCCGGCCCCGATGGCGCGTGCGAGGAGATAAGACCATGACCCATCAGATGATTCCCGTTGAGTTCCATGGCGATACCCTGTTGGCCGTCGATGTGGACGGCAAGGTGTTCGTGGCGCTGCGTCCGATTTGCCGCTCGCTGGGCGTGGATTGGACAAGCCAGAAAAAACGAGTTCGGCGCGATCCTGTGCTGTCAAAAGGGGGGGTCATGATGACCTCCCCTTCCCCTGGCGGCGATCAGGACACTCTTTGCCTTCCCCTCGACATGCTCAACGGGTGGCTGTTCGGTATTTCCGCCACCCGCTGCCGCCCCGAGATCCGCGACCGGCTGATTGCCTATCAGCGCGAGTGCTATCGCGTGTTGTTCGAGCATTTCCAGCCGACCGTGGCCGAACCCGAAATGTCCGAGGGCCGCTCGTCGGGCGAGGTGTCCGACATGCTGGCCGTGGTGCCGATGGTCCGCGAATGCCGCCTGTTGTGGGGTAAGGCCGCCGGTCAGGCGCTGTGGATGCGGCTGGGGTTGCCCTTTCCGCCGTCCGCCGGGCCTGCGGTGGCCGGGGACGCTGACGTGGGCGGCGTGGCGGCTTACCTGCTGGACCGCACGGTGGCCGCGCCGGGGTCCAGCGTCGGGGCGTCGGCCCTGTACCAGGATTACGCGACGTGGTGCGCGATCGACAGCCGACGTCCGGTAACGCAGACGGCGTTCGGTCGGCGTCTGGCCGGGCTGGGTGTGGCGAAAAGCCGTTCCGGCGTGGTCCGGTATCTGGGGATTTCCTTGGTCGAGCGCGCCGCATGAGCCGCGCCCCGACATGGCACGGGCCGCACTTCCTGCACCCCTGTTCGGCCCCTGGCTGTACCGCCGAGGGGTCGTTCGGAGAGGGGGTGAGCCTGCGGCGCAAGCGCCTGGGGCGGTGGTGGTGCCGCGCGCATCTGCCGGCGACGTTCTGGGACCGCGAGCCCGCCGCCGCGCGGTTGCCCGAGAAAAAAAGCGATCAGGGGAGGCTGCTGTGAGCAATCAAAAGCCAGCACGCACGCGGGTGCAGGTCACCAAGCGGGGGACCCTGGTGGCGATGGACCTGCTGCGGGACATCCTGGCGCCGGGGCAACAGTTGCTCGGCCCGGACGCGGGGGCGCAGTACCACGAGGTGCTGGCCGGGCACCGTTTTATCGTCAACCGGCTGGCCTGTGGCGGCGTCTGCATCAAGGAGCGTGCGCTGTGAGCGATCACAAGTTCCCCCCGGCGTTCCTCGACGAGGTGCGGGCGCGGACCGACCTCGCGGCCCTAGTCGGGCGGTCGGTCAAGCTGACCCGTGCGGGCGCCGAGCATAAGGGCCTGTGTCCGTTTCACAAGGAGCGGTCGCCGTCGTTCACGGTGCGGCCCGACAAGGGGTTCTGCCATTGCTTTGGCTGCGGCTGGAACGGCGACGCCATCAAGTGGATGCAGGAGCAACAGGGCCTGACGTTTTTCCAGGCGGTCGAGGATCTGGCCGACCGGGCCGGGGTGGTGATGCCGGGGGATTACCGGCGCTCGACCGCGCCCAGGGTGCGGCGGGAGGCTCCGGCGCCGGTGGTGGCCGCCGTGCGGGCCGAAGACGAGGCGGCCCGTGCCCTGCGCGAGCGGCGCAAGGGATACGACATCTGGCGCGCCGGGACGCCGCTGCCGGGGTCGGCCGTGGAGACGTACCTGGGGGCGCGCGGCATCCGGCCGGAGACGGTGGCGCGGCTCAACCTGCGCTGCCATCCGGGGTTGGAGTATTGGGCGCCGCCGGGTCCGGGGGGCGCCGCGCCCATCCTGATGGGCAAGTTTCCGGCCATGCTGGGGGCGCTGATCGGGTCCGTGGGGCCGCTGGCCGGGCGGTTTTCAGGGTTGCACATTACGTTTTTGCGGCCTGATGGCGGGGGCAAGCTGGCCCTGGTCCATCCGGCCACGGGCGCGGCGCTGCCGTCCAAAAAGATGCGCGGCGAGGCGCAGGGGGCGGCGTTGCAGCTCGTGCCGCTGCCCGAAGGGGCGACCGATCTGGACGGGGCCGAGGGCATCGAGACGGCGGCCAGCGTGGTGCAGTCCTGCCCCGACCGCGTGGTGTGGGCGTTGGCCAGCCTGGGCAACCTGTCGGGGCGGGGGATGGGCGAGGGGCCGCCGCACCCGACCGCGCGGGGCAAGCGCCTGCCCAGCCTCGCGCCGGACATGGAGGCCGTGGCCTTTCGGCCGCCGCCGGGAGTGCGCCGGTTTTTGTGGTGGCAGGACAACGACGCCAAGGACCCGGCCGTGGGTGAGGCGCGCGTCAAGTGCGCCGCCGCACGGTATCGGCAGTGGGGGATTGAGTTCCTCCGCACGCTGCCGCCGGCCGGGATGGATTTCAACGACTGGCTGCGCGCCGGTCACGATCAGGGGAGCGCGGCATGAGCAAGCGCGTTGTGCGGCTTGAGGGCGAGGCCCCGAAGGCTGGCGAAGAGGCCATCCGCGCGGCGGTCGCCGCCGCCGAAGTGGTCGATTTTGAGGACCATCAACCGGGGGGCGCGGGACGCGGCGGGGATGACGTCACCCGCAAGTGCGCGGCCTCGGCTCTCAATGACGTCGGCAACGGCAAGCGCCTCATCCGTCGGTACGGTGATCGGCTGATTTACGTCGAGGGGCTGGGGTGGCTGGCCTGGGAGGGCAGCCGGTGGTCGGTCGAGGATGGCGAGCGGCGGGCGCAGCAGTGGGCGCACTGGACGGCGCGGCGCATCGGTGACGAGGCTGGTGTGCTGGCCGAGGACGGGCCGCTGGCCGGGGAATCGACGGAGGACTTTGACAAACGGGTGGCGCGGCGGGTCGGGTGGGCGTGCACGTCCGGCATGACGCCGCGCATCAAAGGGATGCTTGACCAGGCGCAGCCTTACCTGACCAAGGCCGCCGCCGACCTGGACGCGCGGCCGTGGGTATTCGGGTGTGCGAATGGGGCGCTCGATCTGCGCGACTCCGACCCCGACGACCGCACGGTCGGAGGGACTTGGGAGTTTCGGCCGCACCGGCGGGAGGACTGGCTGACCATGGTCTCGCCTGTGGAGTATGACCCGGAGGCAGAGGCCCCCAGATGGCGCCGGTTCGTGGCGGAACTCATGCCGGACCACGAGAAGGCGATGTTCCTGCAGCGGTGGGTCGGGTACGTGCTGACCGGCGACGTGTCGGAGCAACTGCTGCTGCTCAACTACGGGACCGGGTCCAACGGCAAGAGCACGTTCTTTGACGTGCTCAAGATCCTGCTCGGGGGATACGCCGTGGGCACGCCGTTCGAGACGTTCACGGCAAACGACCACCGGCGCGGCAGCGAGGCGACGCCCGATCTGGTGCGGCTGGTCGGCCGGCGGGCGGTCATGACAAGTGAACCGGAGAATGGGTCGCGCCTGGGCGAGGGGATGATCAAACGGCTGACGGGCGGCGAGGTCATGGTCGCGAGGCAGCTCAATCAGCCGTTTATCGAGTTCACTCCGGCCTTCAAGCTGATGCTGTCGTTCAACCAGAAACCGAGTGTGCGTGGGCAGGACCATGGCATCTGGCGGCGGCTCGCCCTGCTGGGGTGGGATCAGGTGTTCGTGGACCCGTGGGAGGCCGACAAGTTCCCTGGGCGGCCGCTCAAGGACAAGGGGCTCAAGGAGGCCTTGCAGCGAGAGTTGCCGGGCATCCTCAACTGGTGCCTGGAGGGGTTCCGGGAGTGGCGCAAGGCGGGAATTGCTGTGCCCGATACCGTGCGGGCGGCGACGGATGAGTACCGGACGGACAGCAACCCGCTCGGCCAATTCCTGGATGCCTGCACCCAACGGGGCGGAAGGACGCAAGCTAAGACGCTCTATGACGCCTACTGCGCGTGGTGCCGCCGCGAGGCTGTGGACCCGCTGTCCAGCACTGCGTTCGGGCGCCGATTGTCGGACATGGGGGTGACCAAGGAGAAGGTTGGGACCGTGTTCTGGGGCGTCGAGATCACCGACGGGGACCTGTTGGCGTCGCACGCGCCGCGAAGCGGCGGCGGCGATGATGACTGAAGGGTTGTGTGAACCCTCCAACCCTCCGCAACCCTCCACGCTGAAAAGGCTTGTCATGGCAAGGGGTTATGGAGGGTTGGAGGGTTTGGATTGTTTTCCCCGGTGGTCATAATGTGTGGGTGTGCGCGATTTGTTTTCACCGGGGGAAACCCTCCAACCCTCCAGGTAGTTCTATAAGTCATTGAAAGGGATATGATAATGAGCGTTCAAACCCTCCGGGAAACCCTCCACAACCCTCCGCAACCCTCCATCGACATTGAGGCCCTGGTGGTGCGGGCCTATCGCGACGAGCTGGTGGACCGGGCGATGGGTGGGCCGGCGGTGTCGGCTGGGGCGCCGGCTGTGCTGATGGGGGGGAGCGGGTGGGCCTCGGTGGCGCGGATTGCCATGCTGGGGACGATGGTCGATGGCGGCTCGGGCGCTGATGGGCATGAGCCGCCGGCCTGGGCGGTCGCGGTGCACAGGGCCGTGGTCGGGCTGCCCGAGCGGGCTGCGGCGCTGGTGGTGCGGTACGCTCGGGTCGGCGGCGCACCGGAGTGGGATGTGGAGGCGCCGCTGGTGTGGCGTGGGCGGCCGGCGCGCAACGGCAAGGGCGTGTTGGTCGAGCGGTGGCAGGCCGAGGGCTATGCGGTGACGTGGTGCCCGGTGGACCGGGACTATGCCGTGGAGGCGGCCACGCTCGGCCGGGCGGAATACGGGCTGTGGTGGGAGGCGCTGGCCGTGGTGGCTGGGGTGGTGGCGCAGGCTCCGGCGGTGCGGGCGCGTTGGGTGGTCGGGCCTCCGAGGGTGGGGCGCACGCCGTGGCTTGACAAGCCGTTGGAGTTTGACTAGCCTCATGAAGCCTAGATTAGGTTGATCGAAACGCCCCGCCCCGGACCCCCGAGGCGGGGCGTCGGCGTTCCGGCTTTGGGGGTCGCTCTCGGGTCCTTCCCCCCACCTGACACAATACGGGTGGCAAAGGCGCGGGGGTTCGGTAGTTTCTCAGGGTTTTCAATTAGTTGACGAGTTGACGCGGTTGTCATTGGTGACCGTGGAGGGTTGACGCATGCAGATCGAGGAGATGACCTGCGCAGAGTTCGGCCGGTACTTGGCCCGCTACGGCGCGCAGATGAGCCGGCAGGCGGTGCATAAGTCCCTGGTCATTCCCAAGGTGCAGCGCGGCGGCAAGCCGAAGGTTCCGGTGGCGCAGGCGTTGTCGGCCCTGGAGGCGTCCGGGCGCATCACGCTGGATGAGCCGGTGCCGGTGCCGGTCGCTGCGGCGCGGCCCGATGTGGTGCCCGATGCGCCGGCCACCGGCCGCCCGAAGACAGGCGGCGGTACATACTACGACGAGAAGGCGCTGACTGAACGCGTCACGCGTGAAATCCAAGAAATCAAGCTGGCGCAGCTGCGCGGGGAACTGGTCCGCACGGCCGATGTGACAGAGGCCCTGACCGAAGCCGCCCGCCGAATTGGCGAGCGCCTCGATCAGTTGGCGATGCTCTCAGGCGAATTGGCGGCGGCCTCCCGCGAGGGCGGCGAACAGGCGGTGCGCGAAATCCTTCGGGCCCAGGTCCGGGCTCTGCGCGAGGTTATGGCCGATGACTTGTCGCGGTCGCTGGGCGCTGAAGACGACGACGGAGACGACGACGATGCTGAAGCGTAAGGCGATTGCGGTGGTGTTCGCGGCGCTTGCCGCAGGCCTCGCGCCAGCACCCGACATCGCGCCGTCCGCCTGGGCGGCTGGCAACTTGGTCATGCCGGACGGACCTCGTGCCGGACAGACTTGGGACGCGTCCCTGACGCCGCAACTGACGGAGATCATCGATCATCTGGCGGCATCAAGCACGACGACCCAGGTGGTCGTGCGCAAGAGCGCTCAGGTCGGGTTCACCCAGGTTGGTCAGGTGTGGCTCGGGTACATCGTCGATGTGTCCCCGGCTAAGACCATGATGGTCCTGCCGACCATCCAGACGGCTCAGGACTTCAACCGCGAGAAGCTTTCGCCATCGATCGAGTCCAGTCCCATCCTCCGCGCCAAGGTTCGGCGCCAGGTGTCGCGGTCGTCTGATGGGTCGACCGCCCTGAACAAGCGGTTTGCCGGCGGGTCGATCAACATCACCGGGGCGAACTCCACCGCAGATCTGCGGTCCAAGACCATCAAGTTTGCGTTCGGTGACGAGGTCGACGAATGGCCGGCAGACCTTGACGGTCAGGGCGATCCGATGGCGATGCTGGAAGCACGCCAGATTTCGTTCAGTGCCTCGGGCGACTGGAAGCGGCTGTACGGCTCGACGCCCACCGTCAAGGGCGCCAGCCGTATTGACTACCTGTTCGAGGCCGGCGACCAGCGGTACTGGCACATCAGTTGCCCGCACTGCGGGGCCGAGCAACGGCTGCACTTCTTTCCGGGCAGCGACGGCCTGGGCGGCCTGCGCTTCAACAAGGAGTTTCCCTTTGAGGCTTGGTACGCCTGTCGCGACAACGGCTGCGTCATAGAGCATCACCAGAAGCGGGCGATGGTCCAGGGCGGCCACTGGATGGCGCTTAATCCCGGTCCTGGACGCTACCCGTCCTATCACCTCGACGCGCTGACGTCGTTGCTGACGACCTGGGATGCCATGGCCGAGGCGTTCCTCAAGGCCAAGGACGACCCGTCCAAGCTGAAGGCGTTCGTGAACCTGTGGCTGGGCGAGGCATGGGAGGAGCGGGGTGAGGCGCCCGAGTGGTCGCGGCTGTATGCCCGGCGGGATGATTATTTGGCGCGCACCATCCCGGCTGGCGCCCTGGTGTTCACCGGCGCGTCCGACGTCCAGCAGGACGGCATCTTTTACGAGATTGTGGCGTGGGGCCGGGGCAAGGAAAGCTGGTCCATCGACATCGGGTTCCTGCGCGGCAACACGGCTGACCCTGAGGATGCCGTGTGGAAGGCCCTGGATGAAGTCTACAGCCGGCGCTACCCGGACGGTCATGGCAACCACTGGCCGGTCGATGCCTATGCCGTAGACTCCGGGTTTAACACCAACGCGGTTTATTTGTGGACCAGCCTGCGGCCCAACGCCTTCGCGATCAAGGGGCAGGACGGGTGGACGCGGGCGGCGATCTCCAGCGCGCCGACCAAGGTGCAGATCAACTGGGGCGGCAAGCGTCTGCGGCGGGGTGCCGAGTTGTGGCATGTCGGGACGTGGCCGCTCAAGTCCGAACTGTATGCAAACCTGCGCAAGGAAGGGCGTCGGGACGGGGCCGAGATGGACCCGCCCGGCTTCCTGCACTTCAGCGAGTTCCACGATGAGGGCTACTTCAAGCAACTCACCGCCGAGTTCCTGAAGGACCGTGAGGTTAAGGGAAGGCGGGTCAGGGAGTGGCACGCCGGCGGGGCGAACCACTATCACGACTGCCGGATCTACAACATGGCCATGGCGTCCCACCTGGGACTTGATCGGCTGACCGAAGACGACTGGGCACGTTTGGCGGCGGAACGCGGCGTGCCACCAAAGGCACCGCAGGGCAACCTGCTGGACCGCATGGGGCCTGCGGCTGAGGCCGCTCCGAAGCCGGAGCGCGCGGTCCCGGTAGATGTGGCGGCGCCCCTCCGGCCCGCCAAGAAACAGTCGGACTGGTTACCGCAGCGCAAGGGGTGGCTGTAATGGCGTTCACGCAAAGTCAACTGGACGCCCTGGAGAACGCCATCGCCAGCGGGCAACTCACAGTGACCTACGATGGCAAGAGCATCACATACCGCAACATGGGCGAACTCCTGCGGGCCCACGACATTATCAAGCGCAGCTTGAGCAAGGCCGGCACCTCTGCCGTGTCCACGCCCGTCTTTGACCGGGGAGTATAACCGTGCAACAGAACTGGCTCGACAAGGCTGTCGCCGCCGTGGCGCCGAGGGCCGGGGCGTCCCGCGTGCGGGCGCGCCTTGAAATGGCGGCGATGCAGCAGGCCATGATGCACTACGACGGTGCGTCGACTGGACGCCGCACGGACGGCTGGCGGCGGGTGTCGACCGACGCCAACGTGGCGGTGCAAAGCGGTGCCGCCCGTCAGCGCAACACGGCGCGCGACATGGTGCGCAACGACCCAATCGCCCGTCGCGCCAAGGAGGTGATCACCCACAATGTGGTCGGCCCCGGCATCATCCCGCGGGCGAAGGCCAAGACCGACGAGGCGACGGCACGCTATGAGGACCTGATGGTCCGGCACTTCGACACGACGGATATTGATGCGGCCGGACGGCATGACCTTTATGGCCTGCAGCAGATGGTCATGGCGGCAGTTGTAGAGAGCGGCGAGGCGTTGGTGAGGAGGCGCCGTAGGGTGGCCGGCGACGGTCTCGCTGTTCCATTCCAGATCCATGTTCTGGAGGCTGACTTCCTGGACAGCCGGGTGGACGGCCCACAGCCGAACGGCAACAGCGCTGTGCAGGGGGTGGAGTTCGACGTTCGGGGGCGGCGTGTCGCCTACTGGCTGTTCGATGAACATCCCGGTGGCGCCGGCTGGAAGTTGCCGCAGTCGCGCCGTGTGCCGGCTGAGGATGTTGCGCACATCTACCGGGCCGACCGCCCAGGGCAGGTGCGCGGCATGACGTGGTTCGCGCCGGTCATGCTGATGATGAAGGACTTCGCGGATTACCGCGACGCCCGTCTGATGCGCGAAAAGATCGCTGCCTGTTTCACGGTGTTCGAGGAGGACGCCGACCTGTCGCAGCCTGGACCTCTGGGCCAGAAACAGAACGCGGCGGGCGAAGAGGTCGACAGCGTGGCACCGGGAATGGTGGTGCGTCTGGCGCCCGGTCGGACGGTGAAGTTCGCCAGCCCTCCTAACGTCACGGGCTACAACGAATACGTCCGGTCTATTCAACAGGGTATTGCGGCCGGGGTTGGGATTACATACGAGGCGCTGACTGGTGACCTGAGCGGAGTGAACTTCTCGTCTGGTCGCATGGGTTGGTTGGAGTCTCACCGCAACTTCGATTCCTGGCAGCAGCACCTGATGATTACCCAGATGTGCCGGCCCGTAGAACGCTGGTTCATCGAGGCGTGCGGTGTGTCGGGCCGGGTTGATCCGGTGAGCATCGGCTGGACACCGCCCCGGCGAGAAATGATCAACCCGTCCGAGGAGATCCCGTCCACGCGCGATGCCATTCGCTCGGGGCTGGAGACGCCGTCTTCGGCGGTGCAGCGCCTGGGCCGGGACCCACGCGAGTTCTTCAGCGAACTGGCGGCGGATTTCAAGGTTCTGGATGACCTGGGCCTGACGCTCGACTGCGACCCGCGTCGGGTCAGCCGGGCTGGCCTGACACAGGCGCGGCCCCAGGGCAGCGTCCTGCCTGGAACAGACAGCGAGGAGTAACGCCATGTCGGCGACGATGAAGGCCGGAGACCCGCCGACGCGGACGGGGCCGTGGTTCAAGATCGATATGCTGGCGACCAGCGCGGCAGAGATCTGGTTGTTCGGCGATATTGGTTATGAGGTGACGGCTCAGGGGTTCGTTGAACAACTTAACGCCCTTGGGCCACTGCAAAGCCTCGCGGTGCACGTCAACTCTCTCGGGGGGGTCGTGCATGAAAGTCTGGTCATTTACAACCAGCTTAAGGCGTCGCCTGCCACCGTGACAATGTACGTCGAGGGGGTTGCCGCATCATCTATGTCGTTGATCGTGATGGCTGGCGACGAAATCATCATGCGCGATGGCGCGCTGATGATGATCCATGATCCGAGTGCAGGTGCGCGCGGCACCGTCGAGGAAATCAAACGACAGGCTGATGTGCTGGATAAGCTGCGGGGCGAGGTCGCGGCGATCTATGCCGCGCGGTCCGGCCAGGATGAACAGGCCGTGCGCGAGATCATGCGCGTCGAGACTTGGTACACGGGCGCCGAGGCGGTGGCGGCGGGGTTTGCCGACCGCGTCGACGGCGCCGTCGAACCCGAAACCATGCGTGCCACGGCGATGGACGCCGTGATGCACCTGCCCAACGTGCCGCCGGCGCTGGCGGCCGCCCTGCGGGCTGTGCCCGCTCCCAAACAAAAGGATGACGACATGAAGGTCGGTAGCAACACTCCGGCGGCCCCGGCCGCGACTCCCCAGCCGGCGCCGTCCCAGACTGCGGACCCGTCCCAGATGGCTGCCCCCGTCCCGACGCCGCAGGCGCCGGCTCCCGCGCCCGGTCAGGCCGACCCGGCCATGATGGCCGTCGCGGATGAGCGCAAGCGCACCAACACCATCCTGAGCGCGGCGCGGATGGCTGGCGTGGGGCAGGACTTCGCCATGCAGCTGGTGCGCGACGGCGTGGCCGTCGACGCGGCGGTAATGCAGATCCAGACCAAGTGGGCGGAAGCCGACCAGACGCCCGAACCGCGTGCGCATGTCCGCATGGTGGCCGACAGCCGCGACAAGTTTGTCGAGGGCGCCGTGCAGGCGCTTTTGATGCGGGCCGGTCTGGAAAAGGCGAACATGGCCGGCAATGAGTTCGTGGGAATGAACCTGCGGGAGCTGGCCCGTCACAGTTTGGATGTCGCGGGTATGCAGGCGCGCGGCAAGCCGGTGCTGGAAATGGTTGGCATGGCGTTCGCCCCCCATATGGCCGGGGGGCATTCGACCAGCGACTTCGGCAATATCCTTGCCAACATCGCCAGCAAGGCCATGCTCAAGGGGTTCGAGGAGGCCGAGGAGACCTTCCAGGGCTGGACCTCCACCGGCACCCTGACCGACTTCAAGCCCACCAGCCGCGTTGATTTGAACCTGTTCCCGGCGCTGGCCGAGGTGGCCGAGGGCGCCGAGTACAAGCACGCGACCATCGGCGACCGGGGCGAGACGACGCAGTTGGCGACCTATGGCCGGATGTTCGCGATCACGCGTCAGGCCATCGTCAACGACGACATGGACGCCTTCACGCGCATCCCGCTGCGCATGGGCCGCGCGGCCATTCGGACGGTCGGCAATCTTGTCTATGCGGTGCTGACCGCCAATCAGGTAATGAGCGACGGCAAGGCGCTGTTCCATGCCGACCACGCCAACTTGGCGGGTGCCGGTGCCGCGCCGTCCACGGCGACGCTGGATGCCCTGCGGGTGGCGATGGCGACCCAGAAGGACCCGGACGGCCATGCCACTGGCGGGCTGAACATCCGCCCGGCCTACATCCTGGTGCCGGCGGCGCTGGAGGGTACCGCCAAGCAGGCCCTGGAGTCCGAGTACGACACCGCCAAGGGCGACAAGGGCGTGCCCAACAGCGTGCGCGGCATGGCCGAGGTGATCTCCGACGCCCGCCTCGACACCGCGTCGTCTACGGCTTGGTACGGCGCGGCCAACCCCGGCATCCATGACACGGTCGAGGTGTCGTACCTGGACGGGCAGAAGGCGCCGTATCTGGAACAGCGTGACGGGTGGAACATCGACGGCACCGAGTTCAAGGTGCGCATCGATGCGGGCGTGAAGGCTCTGGGCTACCGCGCGATGTACAAGAACCCCGGCGCCTGATTGATGCTTGGATGACCTGGTGAGCCACGGGGCGGCCCTTCTTGAATGAAGCGCCGCCCCGGCTCTTTTTGGACGGACGAAGAGGACGGGACTGATGAAGAACTTTGTGCAGAAGGGTGAGGCTGTGGCCTACACGAACGGCACTGGCGCGGCTATCGCCTCGGGCGACGCGGTGGTGATCGGGGGCCAGATCGGCGTGGCGGCCGTGGATATCGCCGATGGTGCCACCGGTACCGTGTCCATGGAAGGCGTCTACAGTCTGCCCAAGACGGCGGGCGCCGCTATCGCCCTGGGCGACGCGGCGATCTGGGACGTCTCGGCTGGGGCATTCGTGCCGTCGAGCGCCACCCCGGCGACGGGCGACGTGTCCAAGGCCGTCGTGGCCTGGGTCGCCGCAGCGTCGGCCGACACCACCGTCATGGTCAAGATCAACGTCGGCGTCGGTACTGTCGCTGCCTAATCCTGACCTGTGCCACTACGGGAGGGAGCCATGCCGTTTGCGGCCATGATCAACGACCTGTTCTTCAGCCCGGCCATGTCCACGCAGGCGGAGTGGTCGGGGGTTGGCCCTGTCCGTGTCATCCAGGGCAAGCCGCTTCTTTCGGCTGATGGACTGGATGGTCTGCGGCTGTCGCCATCCAGTCAGGTGATTGCGGCGCGCGTCGATGTTCGCGTGACCGATGTGGCCGAGCCGTTGCCAGGGCAGACGGTTACCGTCGGCGGCCGGGTCTACCCCGTCCTCAAAGGGGCGGAGATCGACGAGTTGGGGCTGACGTGGTCGGTCCCGCTGGGCAAGGGGGTTCCGGTATGAGTTCCTGTCGGGCTCAAATCGTGGCGGAGGTGGCCGCCTTGTTGGCCGCCATCGCCATCCCCGGCCTCACCGTTGAGGTCAACCCGGAGGTGCCGCCCGGTGATGACGAGGTGCCGCACCTCGCTGTGGTCGAGGGGCAGCTTTTGCCCGACGACTCTTTCCTGGGGGAGGATGGGTACGTCCTGACCCTGGAGGTCGATGGCACGGTTGGTGGGGACGACGGCGCTGCGGCCGATGCCGCGCGGGACGCCCTGCGTTCCGCCGTCATCCGCGCCGTGCGCGGCTGGATGACCACCACCGCCTTGCCCCTGCGCGCCGTCGAGGCAGAGGGGGAGCCGGGCGGTTCGCCGCTGGTACTGGACGCGGCCGGGCCTGTCCGTGTGTTCAGCCTGTCCTGGTCTGTGGTGTTCGCCACGGCCGAGGGCGATCCCGACACTTTTGTCTGAGGACTACCACCATGAAAAGCACCCGCCTGCCTGTGCGGGGCGGCAGCCGCATGCTTGAGGACGTGGAGCGGCTGGCGCTTGGCCGGGCCGCGCCCGGCCCGACGCCGCTCGCCCTGCCGTCGCCCGAGCCGGTCTCTGGCCTGTCCGATCCCCCCGACCTGTCCGGTCCCCATCACCCCCCGGCCGACGCGCCGGCCGAGACGGAGTAACTCCGCATGAGCTACCGCACCCGCAATCAGGTCATCCTGGCCGCCGTCCAGGCCGCCAAGGGCACCGAGGAAACTCTGACCCTGGCCGACGCCATCCGCGTCAGTCCGGCCCGGTTCGCCATCGATATCGAGCAGGTCACGACCAACTACGTCACCGCCGGGCTGGATGCCAGCCACTCGGAGCCGGGCGGCGGGGGCGCCACGGCGGGCATCTCCTGCTACCTCAAGGGGTCGGGCGCCCCGGCCACGCCGCCGGATTACGGCGTGCTGTTGCGCGCCTGCGCCATGTCCGAGACGATCACCGCCGTGGACGTGACGGGCACCGCCACCGCCGGAGCGGCGTCCTCGATCACGCTGGTGGTCGGGGCCTCGGCGGTCGATGACCTCTATGTCGGTATGGTGATCCAGACCACCGCCGGTACTGGCCCCGGCCAGACCCGCGTCATCGTGGCGTATGACGGCACGACCAAGGTGGCCACGGTGACCCCGGCGTGGTTGGTCGTGCCGGACGCGACGACCGAATACGCTATCCGGGCCAGCGTGGTCTATCGGCCCGTGTCGGCCGACGACGAGTTGCTTACTCTGTGGCGTTACCAGCGCAATTCGAGTGGCAGCGTCAAGTCTCGGCGGAAACGGATGTTCGACGCCGCCGGGACATTTTCCCTTAATATGCCGCCTCGCAGCTTGGCCGGTATCGAGTTCAGCTTTACGGGCCGTCTGGCCGCAAACCCCGACGACGTGGACGATCCTGGCGAGCCCACCTATGCCAGCGGCACCGCCAAGTCCATCATGGCGGCCCAGTCCTTCTTGGGCAACTTGGAGCTTAAGTATTCGGGGTTGTCCTTCGACCTTAGCGGTCAGGTCACGCGGCAGGACGACGTGTCAGACCCCTTCGGCTATGACGCCGCTGAAGTGGTGACCCGTACCCCGACCGGCCGCGTCACGCCGCGCATGTCGATGATCAGCCAGCAAGACTTGTTCGCCGACTTCATGGGCGGGCAGGCGCGGCACCTGTGGGTGACCTGGGGCAACGCGGCGGGGTCGCGCGTGTCGGTGCTGATGCCGTCCGTCCGCTATACCTCGGTCGAAGAGGAAGACGTCAACGGTCATGCAGCCGAGGGCGTACCGTTCGAGGGCTCGCGCTCCAACGACGCCATCTATATCTGCCTGTGGTGAGGACTGACTGATGGCCCTGTATCTGGACCCCAAGACCCCGGTGCGCCTGGAGGCGCCCGGCCAAGCCGGCCTGCCCGAGAGTAAGCGCATCGCCTATCTGGTGGCGGTGCCGACCCGCGCCGATGGGGTGCGGCTGGACCGCGAAATCGCCGTGGCCGGTGGCCGTCGTCATGCGCCTCTGGACCTCTGCGCCCTGCTGCGGCGAGGCGTGGAAAAGTCCCTGACTGCGGAGGGTGACGCCGCGTTGCGCGGAACCTTGCTCGACCGCATCGCCGTGGCCGTGGAGGCTTATCGCGGCCTGGGCGAGGCGGCACTGTCGTCCGCCGGGGCGGAGGATGCCGAGGGCATGGAGGCCTTTGGTGCCGCTGTCCTGGCGGTCACTGACGCCGAGGATGATCTGTCCGACATCGCCGCCATGATGCGCGCGCACTACCCGCCCTATGGCCGCGCCGTCGCCGACAACGAAACTTATGCTGCCGTCCAAGGGCTGGTGGCTGCCAAGATGTTCGTGGTCGGCTGGGAGAACATGGCCCGGCCGTGCAAGCGGGGCATGATGGGCCTGGACGACGCGTCCATGCAGGCCATTCCGCCCCATCATCTGGCGTGGCTGGGGTGGGAGGTGCGCCGGCTGTCTCAGCCCACGGAGGCGGAGGTGGGGGAGTCCGTCTCGCCGTCGCCCTCGCCGTCCTCCACGGTGACTTCGACGGCGAAGAGCAAGCCACCCCGGAAGACCCGCTCGAAGGCGACTGCTGGTCACTCCCCGAAATAGGAGTCGATGAGCTGCGCGTGCATCCGTCCCACCTGATCGGGGCGGAGGCCCGCGCCGTGGTCGAGGCCTGGAGCATGTGGCGCGGGGGCATGGCCCCCGGCCCGCTGCCGTTCGCGGGCGGCATCGGCGACCAGCCTGCCTGTCTGCTGACCGCCTTCGCGGTGGCCAGCGAGGCGGCGCGGAAACTGGAGGCGCGGGAGAAGGGGAAGGGGGACGGGGGTTAGGGCAAGCGGGTGCTTGACGCGGCCTTTTTCGTGGCTCCTGGGGTATATAGGAACGCACCATGAGAAAAGAAGACAATGAACAAAACGCTGGTTTCAGCGAAGCTTCTCCTGAAGCAGTTGATCGGCGAAGCGGTGCATGTAGTCGGGGATTTCCGGGAAGAACTCTTCGAGGTCAGGGGATTCAGGGGATGGCCGTAATGCGTTCGCCCGGTCGTGTATTCTCGCGCTCAGAAGTTCAAGCTGCCTTGAAGGGCTTGTCGCTGTAGCCTCTGCGATCAGGATCGCCAACATCTTCGTGATCTCGTTGAGTGCCATGTGATTGACCTGGGTCGCGTGGATCACCTCCGCAAAGAATTCGGCCTGCTTTTCATCCATCATGTTTCTCCCTCGTGGCTGGTTGGCACTACCACAGTAGGAGTCGATTCAGGGAACGCAACTGGTAGGTAGAAGCTGGACTCTTGGTGGCCGATTGGGCGACGATGCAACCGTTCATCATCATGGGAGGGGAATATGAAGCCGCGTCTAGTCTTTGCCATTCTTGCGGTCATTCTCAGTGCATGCGCCAATCCTCAGGCTGCTGAGAACTATCGCTCCAGTGGGAGCCCAGCTTTGCCACATGCCCAGGCATACAATAGATGCCAAGCGCAGTCGCTTCAGGCTAGCTACTCCGCTGGCCCCAGTTTTGCCTCTCAGGTCGTGGCGCAGGTCCAGATCATGGACTACTGCATGGCAGGGTACGGCTATTACCGGCAGATGTAGGGTCGCAGAAGGGTTTCCTGCTTCTGGGCAAAGCCCTGTTCAAGTGCTGTGGGAATAGCCTATCTGAATTTGCCTCAACAGGCCGCCCGCGTGGGCGGCCTTTTCTTTGCGGGGTGCCCCCATGGTCAAAGCCACCACATCCGGTCCGTTTTCCGAATGGCTCGACGCCCCCCAACGGGCGGCGGCAGAGGCCGTCAAGGCCGGTGTTGAGGCGGCCGTTGGGGGGGCGCAGACGGACATGCGCCAAGCCCTGGACGCGTCTGGGGTCAACGCCAAGGTGGGGCGCATGGTCAGCGCCGACGTGTACCCCAAGCGCGGCGGGTCGATGGCTGCGGCCGGGGTCATCACGGCGCGCGGCAAGTCGGCCGACGCCATCCTGTCGTCGATGTCGGCGTCTACGGTGATCGTGCCGAAGACAGGGAAGTACCTGACCATCCCGACCCACTACAACCGTGTCGGGGGGCGGCGGGGCGAGACTGTCCGCGTCACCCCGGCGCAGATGATCGCGTCCAAGATGGCGTTCGTGGTGCCGATCAAGCAGGAGCGGGGGCTGGTGTGGTGCCTGCGCCTGACGGTGGCTCAGACGTCCAAGACCGTGGGCAAGAAGGTCAAGCGCCACGTCGTGCGCAATCGCACCTATGCCGGGGGCGTGGTCGAGGTCGGCGGCGGAAGAACGCAGCGGGTGAACGCCCTGATGGAACAGGGCTATGTGCCGATGTTCTACCTGCTGCCTCAGGTGACGATGCCGAAAAACTTCGACCCGGACGCCGTGGTCGCTCGATGGGCCGAACGCATCCCTGCGCTGATTGAACGGGCGTTGCCGCCTGACCTGTAAGGATTCCCGACATGGCTGGTCAAAAAAAGTTCACCTTCCGGCTGACGTCGGAGGGCCTGGAAGAGCTGCGGGCCGAACTCAAGGCCCTGGGCAAGGACGGCGATGCCGCGTTTGACAAGCTCAAGCAGTCCAGCCCGCAGCTTACCAATGCCCTGAAGGCGGCCGAGGACCAGGCGGAGCGCACCCGCGCCCGGCTCACGGCCCTGGGCAAGGAGCCGCCGCGCGTGCTGCGCGGATTGGCCGCGGCCGGGGACGAGGCGTCCGCCGCGCTCAACGGTATGGCCAGCCGGGTCGGGCCGCTGGGGTCGGCACTGACCGCGCTTGGCCCAGCCGGGCTGGCCGTGGCTGCCGGCATCGGAGCCGTGGGGCTGGCGTTCGGGGCGGCGTCGGCGCGGGCGCGTGTCGCGCTGACCGAAATGGATGCCATCGCCAAGGTGGCCGACAGCATCGGTTTGACCACGACAGCCCTACAGGAAATGCGGTTCGCGGCCGGGCTGGCCGGGGGATCGACCCAGGAACTGGACGCGTCGCTGAAGGGCTTCGCGCAGCGTTTGGGGCAGGCGCGCACCGGCACCGGCGAGATGGCCGAACAGCTTAAGAAGATCGACGCCGGGTTGCTGGCCACGGTCACTGCGGCCGGATCCACCGAGGAGGGCATG
>Ga0209024_1001479_pt1 | contig 19140 bp, 16 predicted proteins | sample AutmiccommunBRH5_FD_187380 | JGI IMG/M metagenome (GOLD analysis project Ga0209024, IMG submission 187380) | Deep subsurface microbial communities from Mt. Terri, Switzerland - Autotrophic microbial communities BRH/5 (SPAdes) (version 2) | ecosystem: Environmental > Aquatic > Deep subsurface >...
TGGACGTGGGGGTGAATATTTTGCAGGCACCGCAGGTGTTTGTGGGTCGCAAAACACCGTATAAAAATCCAATTGCAACGGCACGTACAGCGCAGGTGGCACTGGATGTGCGTGTGCAGCAACCCTTGAATATCAGCATCCCGACTGTGACCATCAGTGCGCTTGATCTGGCTTTGCAACTGCGTGTGGCGGGGGGGCTTGCTGATGTAAATGAGCTTAGCTGCCGGTACCCCCGCGCCAGCAACAACATGGTGATGACTGTGGTGCCTGCTGTTGCAGAGGTGTGTGTATCTGACAGCGCCAGTAACCTGAACACCACAACCGGTTCACTGGAATGTGGTGCCCCCTCAGACATTCTTGAGGTGAATTTTCTGGGGGTGGTGGATGCCGGGGTTACTTTGGCGGCGCAGACCAGTTTGCGTTCTGACCCGGTTCGCCAAGGTTTTGAGGGGGCGGCGCCTTTCAGTCAAACCGTGGGTTTGAGCGTGGGGCAAACCTTGGGTAACTTGCTGGGCAATACGGATCTGGACCTGCAGGTGGATTTGCCAGTCGTCGGGCCGTTGATCACCGGGGCCGTCAATGGTTTGGTTGACACCCTTCTGGCCGTTCTTGAGCCGGCCTTGCGCCCGATTTTGACTGAGGTTGGTGACATTCTCGATGGTTTGCTGCGGGTGTTGGGCGTGAACCTGAATTCGGTCACTGTGAACGTGGATTCAATGGATTGCCAAAGCGTGGTGCTGACTCGTTAGTCGAGCGCAACCACTTGCGTCGTAACCACTTCCGGTTTTTGCAGGCCATACAATGCCGCCAATGCTGTGCCCGCCAGCACCACCAAGCCACCGGCCAGTGTGTGAAAGCCGACAATTTCATTGAGAAAAAGGTGACCCCACAACACACCGAAAACGGGTGTCAGAAAAGTGACTGTCAATGCGGATGTAGGGCCGATGTCCATCACCAGTCTGAAATAAAGCAGGTAAGCCACGCCACTGCACAGAACACCCACACCGAGAATAGCCAGCCAGCTGGTCAGGCCCGGCATTTGATCGGGCAGATTAAAGGGTACAAACGGCAGCAAAATGATTGAACCCATCAGTAGACAGCCAAATGCGTTGGTTAGTGGGTCAATGTCGCTGCCCAGGTGCTTGGCCATGTTGGTGGCAATGCCGTAACAGGCGGCTGCACCCAGTGCGGCTGCAATGCCCAGGCCCGTGCCTTCGGTGTTCAGTGTGGTGGTGTCAAGCCCTATGATAATTGCCACACCCAACAAGCCCAGCACAAGACCAAGCAGGGCCATTGGAGAGGGTACAGTGCGTGTCCAGATCAATGCAACGAGTGCGGCCCAGATGGGCGCAGTGGCGTTGACAATTACAAGTATGGATGCGGTGACAGTTTGCGACGCATAGGCCACCAGTGTGAAGGGCAGGGCTGCCGCGAATACGGATATGGCCGCGATCAACTTCCAGCGCTTGGCCACTTGGGTTTTTTTGTTGAGTATTGCGAACAAAATTCCGAGGAAAAGTGCACCGAAAGCCACACGCAAAGCCGCCATCAATGTGGCGGCCATTTCAGCGGATGCGAGTTTGTAAAAAACGAATGAGGAGCCCCAGATCATGGACAGCAACAACAACCGCAGCACGCTGGCTTGATTCATGATTTTTAGTGCGCTTCCTCGTCTATTCTTTGATGAAATTGAACCACATCGCCATCGGCAGTCAGTTGAGCGATTCTCAACGGTACCCCTGCCGGGTCAAGGCTCAACAGGCCCACCCCGCTTGCGTTGACCAAGCGTTCGCCGCGGCCCCTGTGGTCAGGCTTTCGCGGCACTATACGCATTTTTCGGCGTTTGGTGAACCAGTTCAAGGGCGACCAAGGCGCATACAACCAGCGATTTGCCCGATCAAGTATATCCAGTAATTTTTGTGGGAACTCGTTGCGAAGGCCGCTGCTGGTAATTTGCCAGATATTCGGGCTGTTTTTTTTGCCACGCAGCTCAACTTCATAGGCAAAGGAATAGTGAACGTCGCCAGACAGAATGACGAAGTTTTTCGGCGTTTTTCCATGCCGGAACAAATTCAGCAGGGTGTTGGCTGCACCACGGTGGGCCATCCAGTTTTCGGCGTCCACCACCAGGGGTTTGCCAAACCAGGTGAATGTTTTTTGAATGCTTTCGATCAGTTTCACACCAAAGATTGGTGCAGCGGAAACCAGAATCACCGCATCGTGGCCCAGCAGCCGTTGTTGCAAATCTGAAAGTGCTTCCCAGTCCATTAAGCCGGACGGGTAGGCCGGGTTTGTTTCAGAACGCCACCGGTTGGTGCGGGTGTCAATGACCATCAACGGCGGTTGTGTGTTCCAGGTGAACTGCCAGTTGCGAAATGCAATTAATTCCGTGATCAGGTTCTCGTGTGTTTCTTCACCCGGCAGTTGCAGGGCTTCGTCACAACGTCGCATTATTTCTTCAGAAAAGTTTTCTGGTGCATTGCCCCAGCCTTGACACACCAGGTAGGCCACCAGGGCATTGCCGATGATACGCCGTGAAAAAGGTTCTCCGTATGCAATGTCTTCCCACTCGGCGCTGAGGTTCCAGTCGTCTGTAATGTCGTGGTCGTCGAAGATCATCGCCACCGGCAGGTGGGCCATCAGCCTGTGCACGCAGTCCAGTTCAGCGACGAATTCTTCGATCGCGTCTAGCTGCATGTCATATCGATCCGCGAATTCCGTGGGCACGGAGTTGGGCAGTTGCATGCTGGTGTAGCGCCACGGAATGGGCGACCAGGCCAGCAGGTACATTGCCATTATTTCGGCAAGCGATATCAGGTGATTTCGTGCATTGTCGGTGGTGAACACGGGTTTTTTGACACCAGTGAACAGCACGGTGCGAATGTCATTGCTGGCTTTGGTTTTGGGCAGCAATTCGTGGCGGGTGTAGTAATGGGGTTGCTGCTGATGCAGCACCATGCTGTTGCTCAACGTGCTTCCCGGCAAGGGTTCCACTGGGGCGTTGAGCTGCTCGATCAGCTTGTGAATGGCAACCAACATGGGTCCTGCCACGTCGTCGGTGTAAATTTGGTCGCCGCCCATCACCAACAGCGCCGGCCATTCGGCAGGTTGGTCTGCTTTCTCAAGCAGCAACTGGTCGGCGCGGGCCAGGCCGTCGCCTGCGCGGCTGCCCTCTTTGCGGGCAAAGTGCGGTTTGCGGCACGAACCATGCAGCACTTGATCAAGCCTGCTTTTCAACACAAAGCCCAATGTGTTTTTTCCGGGGTAGAGCAAATGCGGCGCTTCTTGCGTAACGGATGTCCATTCGTCTTGCCCGTTGCACTGGAAGCTGAGTTCATACCCTACCCAAATATTTTCGGGCAACGCCATGTCCAGTGGCAGGTCAATTAAATGGATGTACAGGCGCTGCGCCGCTTTCAGTTGGCGGCAATGGCTTCGAAGTTCATGAACCTGTGAATCGTGTCCGTTTGGGAACAGGGACAAGCGCCAGTGCACGGGTTTGGAGGTTGCCAGCCACAATGTAATGCGGTCGCATTGCATGCGGCGCAGAATGGGGCCAGCCAGAAGGGTGTTGATACGATTTTCATCAATTACTGCTGGATCTGGGGTCATGCGGCAGAAGTGTTGTGTGTGTTGAGAAAAAGCGCGAACACAACCAACGTTTGTGTAATAAGTTTCGCATACAGCGTTCGGGCTTGGATGCGGAATTTCACTGGGGTTTTGCCAGGTCTTTGTTGCATGCTGGTTTCAGTGTGGTGTTCATCCAGTTCTCGTAAGCCTGAAAATCGGTTTCGAATTTGTCTTTGTCGGCATTGAGCCGGTCGCTTTGGGCATTGAACACACTGATTGCTTCATTGTATTTTGCCACTTGTTCTGGATTGGTGTTGTTTGAATCCATGGCGCGTTTTTCTTTCACCAAGATGGCGCGGCGCTCCAGAAGCAGTTTTTCGGTGCCTCGAAGTTCATCGGCACGTTTTTCCAGGTTTTTGAAACGCGACAATCCCTCTTGTTCGGTGGCAAGGCAGTGGCGAAGCGCTTCTTTGTCTTTTTCTTGTGCCTGGCCCAACAGTGGAAGGCAGGCGGTCAAGACCCAAACGAATGTGGACAATTTCATGGTTTGGTGTGATTATTATCAAAAAATTGATCGTAGCAGAGATGCCGTGGAATGCTTGCGAATTATTGGTTGAAATACTTCATGGGTGCGAAGACTTAACGGGCAGCAGTCACTACAGGGAGAGAGACATGAGCGAAGCCAGTTTGTACGAGCGTTTGGGCGGCGAGACAAAAATAAAGGCTTTTGTGGCCGATATTCTTAAAAATCACCAAAACAATCCTGTAATTAGCCCGCGATTCAGCCAGGCCAAGAAAAGCGATGAAGAGTTGATTCGCCTGGTGACTGCGCTGATTTGCCAAGGTACCGGTGGGCTGCAGACATACGACGGGATGTCCATGTTGGCTGCGCACACGGGAATGAACGTGGCAGAAGCCGAGTTTGTCGCAGTGCTGGACGACATTTTGGCGGCACTCAGAAAGCACGGAGTGGGCGAGCGTGAGCAAGCAGAGATGCTGGCGATTGCGTACGGCATGAAAGCCGAGATTGTTCATCAATGAACAAAGGCCAGTAACCTGTTGAGGTTCTGGCCTGTTGTTTTACTGACGAATCAAATGGTCGAATGCAGCCAGTGAAGCGTTCGCACCTTCGCCCATGGCGATGATGATCTGCTTGTAAGGCGCGGTGGTACAGTCGCCTGCAGCGAACACGCCTTCCATGCTGGTGTGGCCTTTGTGGTCCACCACGATTTCACCGTGCTTGCTCAATTCCAGCGTGCCTTTTAGCCAATCAGTGTTGGGCAACAAGCCGATTTGAACAAAGATGCCTTCCAGTTCAAGCTGCTTTACCTCATCCGTTGCACGGTCTTTGTAGCTTAAGCCGTAAACTTTCGTGCCGTCGCCATTCACTTCCGTAGTAAGCGCGTTCAAAATCACTTTCACATTGGGCAGGCTGTGCAGTTTTTTCTGCAACACAGCATCGGCTTTCAGCTTGGTGTCGAATTCAAACAGGGTTACTTCTTTCACAATACCAGCCAGGTCAATGGCCGCTTCAACACCGCTGTTGCCACCACCAATTACAGCCACGCGCTTGCCTTTGTACAAGGGGCCGTCGCAGTGCGGGCAGTAGGCCACGCCTTTGTTGCGGTACTCGGCTTCACCGGGCACATTCATTTCGCGCCAGCGTGCGCCGGTGCTTAGAATGATGCTTTTGCTGGTCAGCTTCGCGCCGTTTTCCAGTTCAACTTCAATTTTGCCGTCGGAAAGCTTTTGCAGGCCTTTGGCACGCTGCAAGCTCATCACGTCGATGTCGTATTCTTTCACGTGTTGTTCAAGGGCCGCCACCAGCTTGGGGCCTTCCGTTTCTTTCACGGAAATGAAGTTTTCAATGCCGAGCGTATCCAGTACCTGGCCACCAAAACGTTCAGTCACAATGCCGGTTTTAACGCCCTTGCGTGCTGCGTAAATTGCTGCTGCGGCGCCTGCGGGGCCACCACCTACAATCAGTACGTCGAACTCGCCTTTGGCGTTCAGTTTGGCAGCGTCTTTCTCGGCAGCGCCAGTGTCCAGCTTGGCGACAATCTCTTCAAGCGTCATGCGGCCGGAACCAAAACTTTCTGTGCTGTTGCCGGTTGCACTGTTGATGCCTTGAAACACAGTGGGCACAGCCATTACCTTGCGCTGCTCCACGAGTGGCTGAAACATGCCGCCATCAATCATGGTGTGGCTGAAGGCCGGGTTCAACGCGGCGATTGTGTTAAATGCTTGTACAACATCGGGGCAGTTGTGGCAGCTCAGCGAAATCACGGTTTCGAAATGACCGCCATTTGCCGGTGCCTGCAAACCCTTGATTTGTTCAATAACGTCTGCTTCCACCTTGGGTGGGTGGCCGCCAACATGCAACAAACCCAGCAACAGGGAAGTGAATTCATGACCCATGGGCAAACCGGCAAAACGCACACGGCCTTCTTCGCCTTGCTTTGCAATCGAGAAAGAGGGGCGCAGGTTGTAATCGCCGTTCAGGCGTACAGACACCTGGTTTGAACACTCTGCGATTTCTTGCACCAGCTGTTCCATATCGCGGGCTTTGTCGCTGTTGTCCAGCGAGGCCACCAGTTCAATGGGGTGGCGCAGCATTTGCAGATAGGTCTTCAGTTGTTGTTTGATGTTTGCGTCGAGCATGGGGTACTCCGATGGGTGTTCTTTCTTTGGGTGCTTTCGAACAATTGACCGCCCCCTTGTGGGGAGCGGTTTTGAACTTCTAAAAATTTAGATCTTGCCAACCAGATCCAGTGAAGGAGTCAAGGCGGCGTCGCCTTCTTTCCACTTGGCTGGGCAAGCCTGGCCTGGGTTCTTGGCGATGTACTGAGCGGCTTGAATCTTGCGCTTCAATTCAGATGCGTCACGGCCGATACCCAGGTCATGCACTTCCATCACTTTGATCACGCCCTGTGGGTCCAGCAGGAATGTGCCGCGCAGTGCCAAACCTTCTTCCTCAATCATCACGCCGAAATTGCGGGTGATTTGACCTGTGGGGTCACCGATCATCGGGAAGCGGATCTTGCCGATTGTCTCGGTAGCGTCAGCCCATGCCTTGTGGGTGAAGTGGGTGTCGGTAGAAACAGAGAACACTTCCACGCCCATGGCTTTCAGTTCTTCGTACTGGTCAGCCAGGTCACCAAGTTCCGTGGGGCACACGAAAGTGAAATCAGCGGGGTAGAAGAAGAACACAGACCATTTGCCCAATACATCGGCTTCGGTCAGTTGAATTTCTTTGCCATTCCAGAATGCGGTGGCTTTGAAAGGTTTGATTGCGGTGTTGATCAGAGACATTTGAAGTCCTCCAGAAAGTTAATGAACAGTCGGTAAATTAATGTGGAATGGATTTTACCGAAAAAAATGTGCGATTGCAAAATATTATTGAAAAATAATAAAAATAGATTTTGGCTATTGGTTGGATGGGAAATGGAGCCTCTGCCAAGTGCCTAATGTGAAAGGAAATAGCATCTGTGGCTTCAGTATCTTCTGGGTGGTGCAGTGCAATAGAGCTTTCGTTTGTTCCTGAGAGGGGGTATTTGAGTTCTCAATTTGCCGTGTATACCCTCCATGCCTAGTATCCGTTAGTTGTACGTCGCCCGAATTTTTAAAGGCGACCAAGTCGGGCTTTCAAGGAGACAACGATGACAAAAAGGAAAAGTTTCATTCGATCCACGCTGGCGGCCACCTGTGCAGCTTTGTTTGTAGCGGCTTGCGGCGGCGGGGGCGATTCCGGGGGAACAGGCACACTGCGCACAGCAATGACCGATGCACCGGCCTGTGGCTACGACAATGTTTTTGTAACGGTCGATCGCATTCGGGTAAACAACAGCGCCAACGCTGAAGCCGATGGCAGTGGCTGGTCAGAAGTAGTGCTTGATCGCCCGCGTCAAATCGATTTGTTGAATTTGCAGAACGGGGTTATCGAAGAACTTGGCGAGGTTACTTTGCCGGTTGGGCGTGTTCAACAAGTTCGTTTTGTGCTGGTGGACAACGCCACCGCAGATCCAGCGGACATTGATTTTGACCCCGATGCAGACCCCACGCGTGCGCCCAACCATGTGGTGTTCAGCGCCGGTGGTGCTGAGGACCTGAAAACCCCAAGCGGGCAGCAAAGCGGCGTAAAAATCAATGTGGGCATTGATGTGGCGGAAGGTCAGGTTGCGGATTTGTTGATTGACTTCGACGCGTGCAAATCGGTGGTTGAAGCGGGTGGGTCTGGCAACTACCTGCTTAAGCCAGTATTAAGCGCAATTCCACGCCTTTCATCGGGTGTGCGTGGTTCTGTTGCCGATGCACAGGTGCCCGAAGGTGTCAGCATTTCCCTGCAGCAAAATGGCGAAATATTTCGTTCTACTGCACCGATTGTCAACACCACCAATCTGGACGAAAACGGCAATTTCATTCTTTCTCAAGTGCCCCCGGGTACCTACGATCTGGTTGTGACCGCTCAAGGTTTTATCACCAAGGTGGTTACTGACGTGGTAGTTCCCGAAGGTGTGTTGGTGAATCTGGATCCTGATTCGACCACGGCAGTGGATGAAAATGAAATTGTGCTGGTGCCAGCAACAGTAGAGGGCGATGCCGATGGCACGGTGACCAACACCGATGAAATCAAGCCTGCCACTTTTGTGAACATCACACAAACCTTGTCGGTGGGAACCACAGTACTGATCGATTCGGCGCAGTTGTCGTTTGAAACTTTTGATACAAACGGCAATGCAACCGGCATGGGCAACACGGCCCCGTATCTGTTTGATTTTTTGACTGTTGATGCGCCAGAGGTGGCCCCTTACACACCAAACGGTACCTTCAATTATGCGATTGATACCGCGGTCGAGGGGCAGTATACGGTGGTGGCTGTGGCCGAGCCCGTGGATGCGGCACCTGTTGAGCAAACTGCGTCAGCCAACTTTGATCCAGGGTTTGTGGGCACCACGGAAGCACCTCGGGAGCGGATTACCAACAACTTTGATTTGTCGAGCGCACCTGCGCCCTGACATTCAACGTTTGTGCTGACCCAAGCCCGCCCAAAGCAGATTAAACATGGTGTTTACCACTTTGGCTTTGGGCACCCCGGCTTGGGTCAGCCACCATTTGGCCAATTGCTCGCCCGCGCCTGAAAGGGCGTGTGCAGTGGCGATAATTTCTTCATCTGAAACGACGTTTTTCAAGTCCTGAATCAACAGGGCGATCCGCGCCACCGTGTCGAACCGCAATTTGCTTGCCGCTTCGGCTGCCGGGCCGGCCACTGCGGCGCCGCTGTCGTAAAGAAAGCGAAAGGTGTCCCGTTCATTTTCTACAAACGAGAAATACCCTTCGATTCCGCCTTTTAATCGACCTTCAAGCCCTTGTCCTTTCATGGCGTATTCAATGATGTAGCTGTTCAGCACTTCACGTGCCTTGTTCAAACAAGCCAGGTAAATGCCATCTTTGTTGCCGAACAATTTGTAGACCACCGGGCGCGTTATGCCTGCGGCCTGTGCAATGTCTTCCATTGCGGTGCCTTGGTAACCCCTTTCAATGAACATACGCTGAGCCACTTCGATTAGTTGGCGTTCGCGATCTTCAGGTTTCATGCGGGTTTGCACTTTTTTTGGCATAAGAAACTCATTGAATTTGCAATGGAAAAACTACACTAGACGAGACGTGTCTTCATCATCTAATCTTTAGTTACAGTAATGTAACTTAAGGGGCTGTTACAAGACCCCAAACAAAAAAGAGAGAGACATGAAGAAAATAAATTGGGGTGGAGCCATTGTATTGGCTTGGGTGCTTGCATTGGCCGGGTGCATGGATGAATCGGATTCCTCAATTGCGGGAAACCCGACAACAACTTCGCCAAGCGAAACATTGCCCGATGCCCAACCTGTTGATGGTGGCGCAGGGCCTGAGGAAGAAACCTTGTTCATCCGTGCCCAACCGGTGCGGACTGAACCCGCCGGAACCGGCGCAGCACCTGCTGGTGCCGAGCGTTGCGACCCTCTGGACCCCGTTTATTGTCTGTTCCCGTTTCCTAACAATTATTTCACGACAGCCGATTCGCAAACCGACACGAAAATGCGGGTCAACCTGAATGTTCTGGCCATGCCGAAAAACATTCAGGGCAAACCGATTGACCCCACTGACTGGAACCGCAACGACGGTTTTTCGCCCGGTCAACCCATACTGACCCGCGTGCCCGGCCTTGACTTACAGAAAACAGGTGCAGTGCCCATCACCAACATTGAAGCCAGTTTGCAGCGCGATCAACCGATTGTATTGATCGACACGCTAACCCTGAAAAAACAACTGATTTGGGCTGAGCTGGATGCCAACATTACCCAGGGACAACTGAATTCGCCCACAGCCGAGCCCGGCCCCGCTTTGATTATTCGCGTGGCGAAAAACCTGGAACCCGGTCGCCGTTACATTGTTGCCTTGCGCAATTTGAAAAATGGTACAGGTGAAACCATCGAGCCCACAGCGGTGTTCAAGGCCTACAGGGACGGGCTGGCTTTGGGCAGTGCCGCCCAAAATGCCCGCAAGCCATTGATGGAGAATATTTTCAGTGTCTTGGGTTTGGCCGGTGTTGAACGTGAAAACCTTTACCTGGCCTGGGACTTCACCGTGGCTTCCGGGCGCAATTTAACCGAGCGTGTGCTTCATATTCGGGATCAATCGATTGAAGCCACAGCGAACAAGTCTCCCGACTTTACGATTGATGCGATTGTCGACAATCCTGAAAATGGCTCGGCCACGGAAATTACCGCACGGCGAATTCGCGGGCATATTGATGTGCCTTGTTTTCTGAGCAGCCCGAACTGTTTGTCGGGCGGCACTTACAACTACCCCTTGGTGCCCACGGGCAGCCCGGCCACCGAATTGCCACAGCGCAACCCGCTGACACCGAATGCCAGCGTGCCATTTATTTGTTCGATCGCCAGAAAAAGCATTGACACAGGCGAACCGGCGCGTGCCTCACTTTATGGACATGGTTTGCTGGGTTCGCGCGATGAGGGCAACACCTACGATTTGAATGTGCGTGTCATGGCCGAGCGGCACAATTTCCTGTTCTGCATGGTGGACTGGGCAGGCCTTGCCACCGGCAATTTGCCCGATGACCAAAACGACAACCGCAAGTACGACCCGCTTTGGGACGCTGCGGGTGGCGATATTGCAAATACAGTGTTGATGCTGACGGATTTCAGTGGTTTTCCGCGTTTGACAGACCGATTGCAGCAAGGCTTTCTGCACTTCACCATGCTGGGTCGCGCCATGATTTCCGAGAATGGTTTTTGCACACACCCAGCCTTCCAGAAAGACGGCAAATGTTTGATTGACCGCAGTGAACTGTTCTATGACGGCAATTCGCAAGGTGGTATCAACGGCGGCCCGGTTACCGCCATATCGCCCGACATTCAGGCAGCCACTTTGGGAGTGCCGGGAATGGCTTACTCAACTTTGCTGCAGCGTTCAGTCGACTTCGCGCCCTATGCCCCGGCGTTTTATGAATCATATCCCGCGTCACTGGACCAGCAGTTTATTTTGTCTTTGATTCAGATGCTGTGGGACCGTGGCGAGAACAACGGCTATGCCTGGAGCCTGGCCCCCGGCAAGGAACTGCCCGGTACACGGCTGAACAAACGTGTGTTGTTGATCCCTGCATTTGCCGATCATCAGGTGTATATGAACACTGCCGAGATCATGGCGCGAACTATTGAAGCGCCTTTGCAATGCCCGGCGGTGGTGGGTGGCCCTTCAGCACAACGTGGGCGTGCGGTGTTGAAACAGGCTCACCCCGCAGTGCGCGCCGAGCAGGAGCAGTTTCCGAATGTGTCTTTCGGACGCAGACACCCGGATGACCAACCGTATTTCGGTTTGCCCTGTATCAAAAAGTACCCGCACACCGGCAATGCCTTAACCGTGTGGGACAGCGGCCCCATGACCAATGCCGATGGGTCTTTGAACCCAAATGGCAGCGCACCTCCACCACTGGACAACCGGCCAATGGCGACAGGCTACGGTGCTGACCCCCATGGCCACCCGCGCAATGAGGAAAAGAACATGGACATGAAAGCCGCTTTCCTGAAAAAACAGGGTGCGTTGATTGATGTGTGCAACGGCATGCCGTGCACATCGCGGGGTTTTAACCCTGCATTGAAATAAGGCAATGGCTGCGATGAAAACAGTTCAATGGACTGTTTGAATGCCAGTCTTTTTACGAAGAAACAGTGTCGCTGGGGCCATTGACGACCCCAGCCTTGAACCTGCAAGCCTACGACCCATTGTTCGCGCGGTAAGCCAGCAAGGCAGCGGTCAGAACTTTGATTTGGCCTTGTCAAAGGCCTCTTTGATGCTGTCCCAAGCGTTGTTTGCGCCTGCCCTCATGCTTTCGAACGCTTCGGTGCTGGCGCCTCTCAGCTCTTCAAGTTTGGAACGACCTTGCGCCAGTTTGGATTCCAGCGCTTCAATTGATTCGTTCATTTCTTTTCTGGCATCGGCGGACTTGCTGTCCGCTTTTGCTCTCATTTTGTCGAGATCTGCTTTCCACTCGTCCAGTTGAGCATTCAGTTTGGCCTTGTAGTGTTCAAGATCTGCCATGGTCCGTACTCCTTCATGTTGTGAACTGGAATTATTAGATTAACAACACTTGATGGCATATGACACCTTTGTTTTGAGAGCCTCACCTCTAATTCATGCATCTTAAACACAAGCCACCCCACCGTCTGAACGCGGGTCGGCAGCACCTTCCATCATGCCGTTGGGGTGGCGCACCACCGCGCCTGCATGCCCCATGGTGTCGCTGAACGCTTCTGGCAGCACTTCTAGCACATGGCCTGCATCGCGCAGTTGCTGAACCAGCTTGTCATCAAAACGGCTTTCCAGTTTCAAGGTGGTGCTTTGTTCACCCCAAGTGCGACCCAACAACCAGCGTGGTGCTGTTATTGCAGTTTGCAAGGGCTGATTGAACAAGGCATAGCGGCTGAACACTGCGGCCTGTGTTTGTGGCTGACCTTCACCACCCATGGTGCCGTACACCATGCTGCGGCCGTCTTTAAAGCGCGCCATGGCAGGGTTCAATGTGTGGAAGGGTTTGCGGCCCGCCTCGAGCCTGTGCAGTGCATCTTCTTTCAATGAAAAACTGATGCCCCTGTTTTGCCACATCACACCAGTTGAAGGGCACACCACGCCGGAACCAAATTCCCAAAATACGCTTTGAATAAAGCTGGCGGTGCGGCCTTCGTTGTCGATGCAACCCATCCAGATGGTGTCGCCTTGCCAGGGGTCTTGCGGCCAGGCAAGCGCCTGTTTCATGTCGATTTTTTTCGCACGTTCGGCCAGGGCTTCGCGGGTCAGAAAATCGCTGGGGTTCACCGTCATGTAGGCGGGGTCGGTGCAATAGCGGTCGCGCACCAGAAAGGCTTGCTTGGTGCTTTCCACCATGCCGTGCAGGTAATCAAAATCCTCGGCCTGCTGCACACCCAAAGTATCGAACATGCCTAAAATCATGAGCGATGCCATGCCCTGCGTGGGCGGTGTCATGTTGTAAATCGTGCTGTTGTTCAACTCGGTTTGCAGCGGGGTTACAAACTGCGCATGGTGATTGTTCAAATCGGCAATGGTTAGCGGGCTGCCCACGCGGGCCAAATCTTCGGCCATGGCCTGGGCCAATTCACCACGGTAAAAATCATCCAGCCCTACTTGGCCCATGCGTGCCAGTGTGTTTGAAAGCGTGGCTTGTTTCAGCACGCTGCCTTCCAAAGGCACTTTGCCGTCGATCAGCAAATGCTCGGCGAAGCCCGGCGAAGGTGCCAGCTCATCAAATTTCACACGGGTTAAACGTTCTTGGCTGCTGCTAACCACCACGCCATTGCGGGCATGAGTTATTGCGTCTTCAAGCAAGCGGCTCAAGGGAAGTTTGCCGCCCCATTGTGTTGCTACTTCCTGCGCCTTGATCCAGCCACCCACGGTGCCCGCCGCCGTAAGTGCAGCCAAAGGGCCACGGTTCGGAATGGCATCAAAACCTTGCTCGGTGTAAAACGCACGTGTGGCCTTTGCTGCGGCCTTGCCACAGGCATCAATACCGACTGGCGCTTTCCCCGGTTCACTGAGTAGCCAGAAACCATCACCTCCAATCGAATTCATGTGGGGGTACACCACAGCAATGGCAGCGGCAGCCGCGATCATGGCTTCAGCGGCGTTGCCACCTTCTTTCAATACATCGCGGCCAGCCTGTGCGGCCAAATGGTGGGGCGCTACAAATACGCCGCCCAGTGCGCGTTTGGTGTGAATCATTGTTCTTTTAACTCCCTTTTATTGCTTAGCCCAACACGCCGTAAAACATGCGAACAGCGGTGATGAACAGGAAAAATGCAAATGCCAGTTTCAGGCGTGTTGCCGTGGTGGCGTTGGCCATGCGTGCGCCAATGGGTGCCATCCACATGGTCATGGGCACAATCAGTGCAAAGCCAATCAAGTTGATGTAGCCAATGGTCAATGGTGGCGTATTTTCAACGTTCCAGCCATTGAGTAAAAACCCGATTGCACCGGGAATGCTGATCACCATGCCAATGGCTGCTGCGGTGCCCACAGCCCTGTGCATGGGCACATTGAATGCATTCAATATCGGCACACTCAGCGTGCCGCCACCAATGCCCATCAGTGTGGAAAATCCACCAATGAAAGTGCCCATGATTTGTTTCACCGGGCTGCGCGGCAAACTTTCAGCAACAGGTTTTGCCTTGCTTCGAAATGCCATATTGGCAGCAACCAGCAACGCGATACTTGCAAACACAATCGACAGCACATTGCCTGAAACATAGCCACTGGCAAAGCTGCCCATGACCACGCCGATGAACAAGGGAATAACCAGGCTTTTGAACAAGGGCTCATCCAGATTGCCCTTGGCCTTGTGACTTTTCGCCGAGATGAATGAAGTGGGAATGATGGTGGCCAGCGAAGTACCCACAGCCACATGCATTTTCACGCTTTCATCAACACCCAGCAGTGTAAACAGGTGGTACAGCACAGGCACAATCACAATGCCACCACCCACGCCCAGCAAGCCTGCCAGCAGGCCTGCAATGGTTCCGGTAATGGCGAGCGCCACCACCAACCCTGCCAGCCAAGGCAGGGAGTATCCACTCAATAATTCCATGAAAGCTCCTTGCTTTGCTTATTGTGCTTACCAGCCAATGGCTTTGGGAAGCCAGGTTGCTACCGATGGGAACACGAAGATGACCGCCACTGCCAAGGCTTGTAACAGCACGAATGGCAACACACCCACATAAATATCCCGTGTGGTAATGCCCGGCGGTGTAACACCTTTGAGAAAGAACAATGCCCAGCCAAATGGCGGAGTCAGGAACGACATTTGCAGGTTCATGGCGATCAATATTGCAAGCCACACCATGTCGGTGCCGTAACCAATAAACACGGGCAAAAACATGGGCAGTGCAATGTAGGAAATTTCAATCCATTCCAGGAAGAATCCGAGAATAAATAGCAGACCCATCAGGAACAGCAGGGCACCCATTTCGCCGCCGGGAATCATGTCGAACAAGCCGTGCACCATGTCTTCACCGCCCAAGCCGCGGAAGGCCAAGGCAAAGGGCTGCGCGCACAGCAAGATGAAATACACCATGGCTGAAATGGTCAGCGTGCCGTGCATGGTGTCCTTCAGCAATTGCATGTTCATGCGGCCAAAGCCCACGGCAATTAGCAAGGCACCCAGTGCACCCATGGATGCCGCTTCTGTTGGGGCTGCAATACCGGCCACGATAGAGCCCAACACGGCAAGCACCAGCAACACAGGTGGCCCCACGTCGCGTAACAGCTTTTTGCGCAGTTCTGCTTTGTGGATTTTCTGGCGTTCTTCCAGGGGCACTGCGGGTACCAGCTTGGGCATGAACATGCCGAGCAAAATAAGGTAGGCGCAATAAATTCCTGCCAAAACCATGCCCGGAATCAGCGCAGCGGCAAACAGCGTACCGACAGATTCACCCATGATGTCAGACAACAAAATGAGCACCAGGCTGGGCGGAATGATTTGCCCCAAAGTGCCCGAAGCGCAAATGGTGCCGCAGGCCACACTGGGCGCATAACCACGCTTCATCAGTGTGGGCAGGGTAAGCAAACCCACAGTAACCACAGTGGCGCCTACAATGCCTGTGGATGCACCCATGAGAACACCCACCAGCACAATGGCCAGGCCCATGCCACCTTTCAGGCCACCCATCGCCGTGCCAATGGTGTCAAGCATGTCTTCGGCCACCCGGCTTTTTTCCAGCATCACCCCCATGAATGTGAACAGCGGTATGGCCAGCAAGGTGTAGTTGCTGACCACGCCGTACAAGCGCGCAGGCATCAGGTTAAACAGCATGGGGCCAAAGCCAATGTAGCCCGCCACAAAGCCAGACACTGCGAGAGAAATTGCCACAGGAATGCCGATAATCATGAGGCCTAGAAAGCCCGCAATCATGCCAAGCACAATCCATTCATTGCCTATCATGCGGCCACCTTTGCTTGTTTGATTTGAACAACTGCATGCAGCAGGTTGGCAATTGCTTGCACCATCAGCAAACCAAAACCAAGCGGCAGAAAAATTTTCAACAGGTAACGGTAGGACAGGCCGCCGGGGTCGGGCGAGCCTTCCAGCATGCTGTACGACTGCATTACGTAGGGCACCGACAAATACACAATTACAAGCGCCACAAGAAATGTAAGCACAGCGCTGGCCAGGTCAACCCAGCCTTTGCCCATGGGGCCAAATCGGTCATACACAAAATCAACCCTTACGTCGGCTTTGTGTTTCATGGCGTAGGCCAGTCCAAACAATGCGATGGGGGAAATAAGGTGCCATTCAAGTTCTTGCAGGGCCACGGGGCCAATCGAGAACAGGTAGCGAAGAATCACGTTCATGGCCACGAGAACAACGAGGGCAAGCACGCACAGGCGTGCAAGCCCCCCAATGAACTCGACAAAAGCCTCGAGTTTGGGGATGGCTTGCTTCATCACAACAATCGCTTTTAAAGGTTAAGGAAAGTTTTTTCGCTGAGGGCTGCCCAGGATTCATGCTTTTTCTTGAAAGCCATGAAGGAAGCATGTACTTTCTTGGCCAAGGGGTCGGAAGCAGCCACGCTTTCCAGGGTGTCCATGGTGGCTTCTTTTAGTTTGTCCACAATCGGTTTGGGCAAGGCTTGCGCTTTCACACCCTGATTTTTCACCAGGTCTTCCAGCGCCTCAGCGTTCACGGATTCTGACCACGCCAGGCTTTCCATCACGCTGGCCTGCGCGGCCATTTGAACCATCATTTGCAGATCCTTGGGCAGCTTGTCCCAGGCTTTTTTGTTGATCAGCAGTTCAGTCACATTGGTGGGTTCGTGCCAGCCAGTGGTGTAGTAGTACTTGGCTGCTTTGTGCAGGCCAAGGCGGCGGTCCTGAAATGGGCCAACAAATTCTGCAGCGTCAATCACGCCACGTTCCAGTGCAGGGAAAATTTCACCACCGGGCAGCAAGCGAACATTCACGCCCAATTGGCTGTACACCTTGCCTGCCAGTCCAGGAATGCGCATTTTCAGGCCGTTTAAATCGGCAACAGTTTCAACGGGCTTGCGGAACCAGCCTGTCATTTGCACACCGGTGTTGCCCATGGGCATGGCGGTAAGGCCGAATGGCGCGTACACCTCTTGCCACAGCTTCATGCCCTCGCCGTGGTACAGCCAGGCCATCATGCCTTGCGTGTTCATGCCAAAAGGCACGGTGGTGAAGTACTGGGCAGCCGGTGCTTTGCCCGACCAGAAGTAAGCATTGGCGGCATTCATTTCAACGGTGCCGGCAGACACTGCATCGAAACCTTCAAGCGCGGGGATCAACTCGCCTGCTGCGAAGTGCTGAATTTTCAAGCGGCCACTCGACATGGTTTCCACCTTCTTGCAAAAGTCAGTGGGGCTGCCGGGACCTGCTACATAGAAAGGCGAACCGGGTGGGTAGGCGTTGGTCATTTTCATGGTGACCTTGGCATTTTGTGCGTTAGCAATGCCGGGTACAGCCAAGGCTGCGCTACCTGCTGCTGCGGTGGCAGCACCTGAAATAAACTTGCGGCGATCAATTGAGGTCATGGAACACACTCCTGCTGCTTGGAAAACAAAGGGTTCGCCGATCGCACAAATGGCGACCGGTCATAAGCCTTCTTTAGCGAAAGGTGTGCCAGCTTTGATATATTTTAAGTTGTTGAAATAAAAAGAGTTTTTTTTGTTAAAGGGTTTACCCTTGGTTTGAGGTTTAACACCAGAATGAGGCATTAACTCGCGGTGCTTCGATGCCATTTGTATACCTTTTGTTTACTTTTGCTACCGAATCGAATGCGATTGCCGCGTTGAAAAAATCAATCGGAATCAGATGGATTTGAAAAATGGCAATTTGGTGTCGAATGTATTCACGCACCCAAAATGTGGCATTGCACCATAAGGGGGATGCGAAATTTCACAAACGCGCGCCGCCCCGACGGTGCTTCACACGTTTGAGCAGGTTTTTGCATTCCACGGAAATGATGTCGGGTTGCCCGAACAAATATTTTTGCGCGAACGCCAAAAAACTCTCTTGCGTGTCGGTCAGGGTGTGAATGTGCAGGCTTTGCAAATCCGACATAATGTAAAGGCTTGCTACTTCAGGCTGTGCAGCCAACTCGGTCGCAATCGCTTCAATCACGTGGCTTTTCACTTTCAGGTCAACAAAAGTGCTTGTCACTTTGCCCAGTTTCTCCGGGTTCACCACGGCTGTGAATTGCTCAACGGTGCCTTCTTCCAGCAAGGCCTGTACACGTGCACGGGCATGGGCTCGAGAACACCCAAGCTGTCGGGCGATGTCTGCAAACGACAATCGGGAGTCTTTAATCAACAGGCTGAGCAGGGCGGCATCGAGTTCGTTCATGGCAAATTCCAGTGTGGGTTTGCCATGAAGGATGCAAGAGCTGTACCCGAAGTGAAGGCTGAATTATCTCAACAGCAGCGCAGGTACTTTGGTCGCTCGCAGCATGTCCTCGGTTTTGCTGCCGAAGAACAATTTACGCAATGGTGAATGGGTGTATGCGCCCATCACCAGCATATCGGCCTGGTGAATTTCCAGCCCTTTCAGCATTTGACTAACCACATCGCCCTGCACATGATTGAATTCGGTGGGTATACCCGACTCGCTCAGTGTTTGTGCAGCCTGTTCAAGCAATTTGATACCGCTGTTGCTTTTCTCGCCGCACATCAGCAACGTTCCCTTCAAGCCTTTGAACAGTTGGCTTTGCAATACTGTTTCAACGCCACGTTTGCTTACAGTGCTGCCGTCAAATGCAAACAAAAAACGCTCTGGAACCTTGAATTGTTCATGTACGCCCAACACGGGAACATTGATTGCCCGCACAGCAGCTTCAAAGGTGCGGCCAATGTCGCGGTTTGATGCCACCGAGGTTTCACCACGCCTGCCGATGATTGCAATGCGTGTGTCGTCTTGCAGTTCAAGCAAGCAATCCACCAGCGTGCCATGCCGAATGCGTGAATCGGCCTGCTCTACACCGTCTTCAAT
>Ga0209024_1001480_pt1 | contig 19093 bp, 16 predicted proteins | sample AutmiccommunBRH5_FD_187380 | JGI IMG/M metagenome (GOLD analysis project Ga0209024, IMG submission 187380) | Deep subsurface microbial communities from Mt. Terri, Switzerland - Autotrophic microbial communities BRH/5 (SPAdes) (version 2) | ecosystem: Environmental > Aquatic > Deep subsurface >...
GTCCTCAACGGCGTCCCCCAACTGCACTCCGTCGTGGAAGCCCCCGACGAGGAGTCCCCGTCCGACCTCTACCCGCACGGCGCCTACTGGGTCGTGTACGAGCTCACCCCCGGGGACACGGGCTTCGAGAGTGCCGCTCGCCTCCACATCACCGCCGAGGGCAACCTCACCGCGATCTGGTACGGATGCGGCGCGCCCATCGAACAACTACTACAGTTCGAAGGCGAACCGCTCCCGGAGATCGAGGTCCGCCCCAACTAGTAGGGGGAGTCACCGTTGCGCCGTACCGCCGTCCTCGCCGCGCTGTGCTCTATCGCACTGATGGTGGCGTGCGACGGCGGCACTGCCGCCACACCCTCGCCGAGCCCCACTGCAAGTCCGCCACCCACGGTCGAGGCACCCTCGACGGTCGCGACGGCGACGAGCACTCCGGGCGCGACCGCGACGCCTGAGGCCACGCCCCCCTCACCGCCCGGCCCGCGCCGCACCGGCGACCCCGCCCTCGACGCGATCATCGAGGCCGTCGAGGCGCACGACGTGGACGCGCTGCTCGGCTTCGTCGAGCAGCAAGAAGTTGAGTGCTCCACCGGCCCTGGTCCTCACTGGGCTCCATGCTTAGACGGAGAGGTCGCGGGAACGCACTTCTCCGGCATTGGTCACAGCACTTGTGCGGCAGGCGTCGCCCGCGATGTCCGCGGCACGCTCGCGGATTTCTTGCAGCAGGTGGACGGGCTATGGGCGGCTGTCCGGGCCAATGACTTCAACGATGCTCGCCCGTGGGGAGGACTCGACACGTTCCTCGTGTTCCATGGTTGGCGGCCGCTGGATAGCGGCGATCGGCTTCACCTCGCGATGTACGTCGAGGTACGAGACGGACGGGTCATCGGCATCGGTTCGAACTGTCTCGGTGATCTGGATGATCTCGTGCGTCAGCACGGGGAGGCCACCATTGCCGGCCCCTGGCACGAGCCGGACTTCTCCGGCCCCCGACGCACCGGCGATCCCGCCCTCGACGCGATCCTCAAGGCAGTCGAGGCGCGCGACGTGGGCGCGCTGGTCGGGATGCTCCGCACCGAGGTGGTCGAGTGCCGCGCGCCGGATGATCCGTCGCAGATCGGCTCGCCGCCGACGTGCGAGGACGAGGGCGTGCCACCGGGCACGATGCTGACGGTAGTGAGCGGTGCGGAGTGCTCGGGCTACCTGTCGACCGACATCCGGGGGCTCGCAGAGCGTTGGCTCGTATTGCAAGATGGGCTCTACGGTGCGACGCCTGTCCCGAACGGTCACCGGCTCATCTACCACGGCGTCCTGAGCGGGTTGAACGCCGGCACAGGGCTCTGGGTGGAGGATGGCGAGGTCATCGGACTGTGGTTCGGTTGCAGCCAGCCCGCCGAACTCGTCGCGGCGCCGGACACACTGAGCCACGGCCCGTGGCCGACGCCCCTCACTCCACGTGATGAAGCGGTAAGGACACTCGTCGCGCCGTTCCTCGACGCGATCGAGGCGGGCAACGCCGATCCGCTGGTGGAGGCGACCGAGGAGAGCTTCCTCGGACACGGCTGTACCACCTCGCGGGATTCGGGCGCGGCGCTCGAGGCGTTCGTGGACCAGGAGCCAACGCTCGTGGCGATCTACGAGCCTGAGCCGCGGGGCTGGCTCCCTCAATGGTGGCTGGTGTTCCGGCTCAACGACGGCACCCACGCCCGGCTGCTCGTCGATGTCCGCCCTCGCATCGACTCGCTGTTCCAGCCGTGCGACGCCACGCTTGAGCGCGTGACGCAAAGCGGGACGGGCGACCCCGTGCCGCTGCTCTGGGCGCCGTAGCTCAGCGGGCTAGTAGCCCGGCGGGCGGGCGGTGTGGACCTCGGTGTTCTCGAGGTCGAAGGTCATGCGGACCTTGGCGTCGTGCTCTGCCCCCCACTCGCACATCGCGGCGAGCTCGCGGAGGCGGGGGGCGAGGTGCTCGTAGCCTCGGACGAGCGGGGCGAGGGCGGCGTCGGGCTGCTCCCAGTGGTCGGCGATCGTGCGAGCGGCGGCGGCGAGGTTGCCGGCCGGCTGCCACGACTGTTCGAGTTCCATGCGGTCCTGGGGCGTGTCCACGTTGCGGTCGGCGTACCGGTAGATCGGCCGCAGGTCGACCTTCAGTTGCCGCTTGAGATAGCTCGCCGCCTGGGCGAGCTCGTGGCTGCCGCCCATCTCCGCGCTGTAGGCCCATGAGATGAAGAACAGCACGATCGCGGGGTCGTCCGTGAAGTCGAGGGGGCACGCCTCGTCGGTGCTGAACTCGACGAAGAAGCGGTCAGGCCAGGACTTGGGCTCGGTCACGCCGCGTCCCTCCGACTCCCTCCCCCTTGAGGGGGGAGGGTTGGGGTGGGGGTGATCCGGATCTCGCCGAGCGCCCTCGCGCGGTGCGTACGCACGCTAGAGGTCGAGGGTCGCCTCGAGGGCGTGGGTGGTGATGAACTTCTTGCGGGGCGCGACGTCGTCACCCATCAAGGTGTTGAAGAGCTCGTTCGCTAGCTCGGCGTCGTTGACCTCGACGCGGAGGAGCTGGCGATGCTCCGGGTTCATCGTGGTTTCCCAGAGCTGCTCCGCGTTCATCTCGCCGAGGCCCTTGTAGCGCTGGATGTGCGAGCCCTTCTCGGTGTGCTCCTTGAAGTACTCCTCGCGGGCGCGGTCGTCGAACAGCCAGGTGGTGTTGCGGCCACGGGTGATCGAGTAGAGCGGCGGCTGCGCGATGAAGAGGTGCTCTTCCTCGATGACCTCGGGCATGAAGCGGTAGAAGAACGTGAGCAGCAGTGTCCGGATGTGGGCCCCGTCCACGTCGGCGTCCGTCATGATGACGATCTTGTGGTAGCGGAGTTTCGCTGCGTTGTACTCGTCGCCGAAGCCCGTGCCGAGCGCCGTAATGATGTTCCGGATCTGCTCGTTCTCGAGCATCTTGTCCAGGCGCGCCTTCTCCACGTTGAGGATCTTGCCTCGCAGCGGGAGGACCGCCTGCGTACGTCGGTCGCGGGCGGCCTTCGCCGAACCACCGGCCGAGTCGCCCTCCACGATGTAGAGCTCGCACTGGGCGGGGTCGGTCTCGGAGCAGTCGGCGAGCTTGCCGGGAAGGTTCGACCCCTCGAGGACGCCCTTCCGCTGCACGAGGTCGCGCGCCTTACGGGCCGCCTCGCGAGCGCGGGCCGCCGTGAGCGACTTCTCGACGATCTTCCGGGCCATGCCCGGGTTCTCCTCGAGCGTCTGTGCGAGCGCGTTGGCGACGGCGGACTCGACGATGCCCTTCACCTCGGGATTGCCGAGGCGGGTCTTCGTCTGGCCCTCGAACTGGGGCTCGCCAATCTTCACGGAGATCACGGCGGCCAGGCCCTCGCGGACGTCGTCGCCGGTGAGGTTCGCGTCGTTGTCCTTCAGGATCTTCGCCTTGCGGGCGTACTCGTTGAGGACGCGCGTCAGGGCGGTGCGGAAGCCGGTGACGTGGGAGCCGCCGTCGATCGTCTTGATGACGTTCGCGAAGGAGTGCACCACCTCGCCGAAGGTGTCGTTGTACTGGAGCGCGACCTCGACGAAGGCGTCATCGGTCTCGTGCGCGACGTAGATCGGGTCCGGGTGCAGCGCCTGGCGAGTGCGGTTCAGTTGGCGCACGAACGCCTGGATGCCCGAGTCGAAGTAGAAGGAGCGCTCGCGGCCGTCGCCGCGGAGGTCGATGAACTGGATCATCAGCCCCTTGGTGAGGTAGGCCATCTCCCGGAAGCGCTGGGCGAGCATGTCGAAGTCGTAGTCGAGCGTCTCGAACATCTCCGAGTCCGGCATCCACGAGATGGTGGTGCCGGAGACGCCCTTGTCGACCTTGCCGTTCTTCTTGAGCTCGTTCTGCGGGACGCCTCGCGCGTAGTCCTGCGACCAGAGCGCACCGTCCTGGCGCACCTCGACGTGGAGCGTCTCCGAGAGGGCGTTGACGACGGACGCGCCGACGCCGTGGAGGCCGCCCGAGACCTTGTACCCGCCACCCCCGAACTTGCCGCCGGCGTGGAGGACGGTGAGGACGGTCTCCACTGCGGAGAGGCCGGTCTTCGTGACCTTGCCCACGGGGATGCCTCGACCGTTGTCGACGACCTCGCAGGAGGAGTCCGGGCGGATGGTGACCACGATCTTGTCGCAGTACCCGGCCATCGCCTCGTCGACGGCGTTGTCGACGATCTCGAAGATCAGGTGGTGGAGGCCCCGCTGGTCAGTGGAGCCGATGTACATGCCGGGCCGACGACGGACGGCTTCGAGACCTTCCAGGACCTGGATGTTGTCGGCGGTATACGTCGACGCTGCCTTGTTGGCCTTCGGAGCTGTCGTGGTCATGTAGTCCCGTTCACTCGCGGCGTTTCGCGCCCGTGGAGGGGTCGCTGATCGACCGTCGTGTAGGGCTCAACTGCGCGCGCAACATCCGTATGACGGGGGCGCGAAATCGAGCATCGTCGGAACCTGCGGGGGAGGCTTGCGAGGGGTTCCAACACGTGTGAATTGTACCACGATCTGGGGCAGAATCCCGCGTGATTTCAGGGGATCGCGAGTGTCGTAGCGCCTTGCCGCGAGGTGTCTCGCTCGATTGTGGCACGGACGGCGCGGCGCTCGTCCCGTGGTCGAGCCGGAAGCGGTGTGGAACCGCGAGTGCCTCCCCTCACCCCATCCCTCTCCCCCTGGGGGCGAGGGGGTCAGAAGGGCATTCCGTTGCCCTCGGCGTCGAGGGCTGGCGGTGCATCGTGGGCCGCTGTTGCGGGGGAGGCGGAGCTCCGGCGGGCCGTCTAGCATGACTCCATGGCAGAGCCCCCCGAGCATTCCGAGATCACCCTGCGCCCCATCGGCGTCGTGCGGAACGGCGAGCATGATGTGGCGCTGTGGGACTGGACGCGCGTTGAGTCGCGCGTCGAACTGTCCGAGGAGCACGCGGAGCGGGTGCTGGGGCTCGACGGATACTCGCACGTGATCGTGGTGGGATGGATGGATCAGTTCCCGCGCGAGTACCTCGAACGGCCGGTGGCGTATCCGGCGGGGGATGAGCAGTACCCCCTGCAAGGGGTGTTCGCGCTGCGCGGGGGGCGGCCGAACCCGGTCAGCGTCTCGGTGTGCGAACTGCGCAAGGTCGAGGGGGCGACGCTCGTGGTGCGCGGGCTGGACCTGGTCGACGGGACGCCGGTGATTGACGTGAAGCCGTACATCGCGCACTACGACGCCGTGCCGAAGGCGAAGATCCCGAAGTGGGCCGGCGGCTAGTGGGCACACGTTCCGGTCGAGGGCTGCCGATTCGATCCTCGGGGGGCCGGTTGCAGGCGGGGCGGACGGGCCTCGAGGAGCAGGCGACCAGTGGACGGTTGGCCACCGACGGAACTGGCGGCCCGGCGCGAAAGCCCCCGACGAAGCGCCAGCTCGACTCCATCTACCAGGCGCTCCTCGGCGAGTACGGGCATCAGCAGTGGTGGCCGACGGCGTCCGAGGATCCCGAGGAGCAGCGGTTCGAGATCTGCCTCGGCGCGATCCTCACCCAGAACACCTCATGGCGTGGCGCCGCGAGCGCCCTCGCGAACCTGCGCGCCGAGGGGCTGACTGACGCCGCAGCGATCCTCGACACGCCGCTCGATGTCCTCGGCGACCTCGTGCGCCCATCTGGGCACTTCAACGTGAAGGCCCGCAAGCTCCACGCGTTTTGCGAGGCGGTGATGTTCGACGGCGGCGGGTCGGTGGACGCGCTGCTCGAGGGCGAACCCGACGAGGTGCGCTCACGGCTCCTCGAGGTCTGGGGCATCGGCCCGGAGACCGCGGATGCGATGACGCTGTACGCGGCGCGAAAGTCGACGTTCGTCGTGGACGCCTACGCGTACCGCATCTTCGAGCGTCTTGGATGCCCTCCCGGGCCGCGGAAGTACGACGTCTACCGGACGTTCCTGCTCAACCGGCTCGGGCCAGACGTGGCGTTTCTCAACGAGTGGCACGCCCTCCTCGTGCGGCACGGGCAGCAGACCTGCACGAAGTCGCGCCCGCGCTGCGAGGGCTGTCCGCTCCTGCGCCGCTGCGACTTCGGTCGCGCGGAGTTGCGTACCTGAGCTCTCGCTCTCCCGTCGGTTGAGAAGCAAGTGCTTCCGATTGTGCGTACAAGCACACAGTTGACGCGCCCGAATCCATCACAGAGTGTCATCCCGTGAACCAGCAGGGGCGGCACCATGCTTGAGCGGCTGCGGCATCCGGCCTGGCGCATCCCGCTGCTCTATCTGGTCGTTGCCCTGCCGTGGGTATTCCTGACCGACCTCCTGGTCCGGACGGCGACACCAAGCGTCGAGGTCGAGAACTTCCTCGCGTCCGTCAAGGGCATCGGATTCGTCGCCGTCACTACGGCCCTGCTGTACTTCGGTATCCGCTCGACGCTGGGTTCGATTGTCGAGGCTCGCAAACTGGCCGAGGAGAACGAGGCGCGCTTTCGGGCGCTGGTGTCCTCGCTCGATGACCTCGTGTTCATGACCGACATCGATCAACGCTTCACCGAACTCCTGGGCCCGGCGACCACCCGCGAGGATCGTGCGCGCTTCATCGGGAAGACCGGCGCCGAGATCTTCGGCCCGGACGTAGGGCGGGCCTACATGCAGCTGGGTGAGCGCGTGCTGGCGGGCGAGACCTTCTACGTCGACTGGTTCCGTGAGACCGCTCCGATGTCATTCCCGGTGAGCAGCTGGGTCACCTCCATGCGGATTGCGCTGGCCCCGCTGCGCGAGGCCGACGGGAGCATCGCCGGCGTCGTGGGGATCGGGCGCGACACGAGCCGCCTGCACGACCTGGAGCGCGAGCGCGAGCAGGCACAGGGCCACATCTCGTTCCTCGTGAACTACGACACGCTCACCGGCCTGCCGAACCGGATCCTGCTGGGCTCCCGGTTGGCGGAGGCGATCTCCGTCGCCGAGCGGGATCGCCATCCGGTCGCGGTCTACGTCCTCAACGTGGACGACTTCAAGGACGTCAATGACTCCCTGGGGTACGAGGTCGGCGACGAACTGCTGAAGGCTATCGCGGAGCGCCTGCGCGCTGTCGTGGGGTCGCGAGACACCCTCGCGAGGCTCGCCGGGGACGAGTTCGCGATCGTGCGCCGCGTCGACCCGGAACAGCGCGGGGCCGAGGCGTTTGCCCGCGAGATCCTCGGGGCGTTCGAGACGCCGGTCGCCGCGGCTGGCCAGGAGATCTACCTGACCGCAGCGATCGGGATCGCCCTCTATCCCGACGACGGCAACTCGCCTGACCTACTGCTTCGCGCCGCCGATACCGCCATGTATGACGCGAAGTCCGCCCGGGACACGGGGTATGCGCGGTTCCACGTGGGCCTGGCGGAGGAGTCTCGCGAGCGCCTCGCACTGGCGAACGACCTCCGTCGTGCGCTTGAGCAGGACGAGCTGAGCGTTGCGTACCAGCCGATCGTGTCGGCCGCGGACGGGCGCGTCGTGGCATTCGAGGCGCTTGCGCGGTGGCAGAGCCCGGTCCGCGGGAGCGTCCCGCCGGGTGTGTTCATCCCCGTCGCGGAGCGCGTGGGGCTGGTGGACGACGTCGGGCGGGTCATACGCCTCCAGGCCTACGCGTGGCTCCTGCGCTGTCACGCCGCCGGCTACACGGACCTCCAGGTCGAAGTGAACGTCTCGCCGTACCACTTCCGTCGTGGGTCGATCGCTCGACTGGTGGAAGAGACGCAGATGGCCGGGATCGATCCGCGCCACATCGTCCTGGAGATTACGGAGAGCGCGCTCGTCGACATCCGAGGATCCGTGGAGCACCTCATCGCGGACCTGCGTGCCTACGGGTTCGGCCTCGCGGTCGACGACTTCGGGACCGGCTACTCCAGCCTCACCTACCTCGCGCGGCTCCCCGTGACCGTGCTGAAGATCGCCCAGGAGTTCGTGCAGGGAGTGGAGACCGAGGGCAACCGCGTCGTGATCGAGACGGCCATCGCCATCGCGCGCCGCCTCGGCTACCAGACCATCGCCGAAGGCGTGGAGCGTGAGGACGAGGCTCGGTTCCTCCTGGAGGCTGGCGTCGACTGCTACCAGGGCTTCTTGCAGGGCCGGCCGGTCCCGCCAGATGAAGCGTTGCGCTTCCTGCAGGAGAACCGCGCCTCGGTCTGAGGCTCGTCACCCCACCTGACGTGACTGCCCGTTGCCGCATGGCGTGAGCGGCGACAGACTGGCTCTGCGCGCATTGATCAGCACGGATCGGCGCTGACCAGCGGAGAGCGACCTCATGGACTCGTCATGGACCTAGGCATCATCGGCAAAGCGCGAAGCGGGAAGACGTCTGTCTTCAACGCCGTCACGCGCGGCACGGCACAGGTCGGCGCCTACTCGGCAGGCAACGAGCCCAACGTTGGCGTGGTCAAGGTGCCTGACGAGCGCGTCGAGGCCCTCGTCGGGGTGTTCTCGCCGAAGAAGACGACGTACGCCGAGATCCGCTGGGTGGACTACCCCATCGATGGCTTCGGCGCCGAGGGGCCCGGCCGCCAGTTCGTCACCGAGCTCGCGAAGGCGGACGCGCTGGTGCACGTCGTGCGGGCGTTCGAGGACGACTCGGTCCCGCACCCGGATTCCTCGGTCGATCCGCATCGCGACATCGACGGGCTGAACCTTGAGCTCACGTTCGTGGACCTCGCGCTGATCGAGCGGCGGCTCTCCCGCATCGAGCAGGAGATGAAGTCGATGAAGGCCGCGGAGCGCCAGGGGATCGAGGCGCACCGCGAGCTCCTCGGACGGCTGCAGACGCACCTCGAGTCAGGCGAAGGCCTGCGCTCCATGACCCTCACCGAGGGCGAGGCAAAGGAACTGCGCGCGTACCAGTTCATCACGATGCTCCCGGTGCTCCTGATCGTGAACATCGGTGAGGACGACATCAGCCGCGTTGACGAGATCGAGGGGGAGTTCCGCGAGCGCTACGGCGCGGACGGCGTCGCCGTCTCCGCGATGTGCGCCAAGATCGAGGCCGAACTCGCGCAGATGGATCCGGCCGACGCGGCTGACTTCCGCGCCGACCTCGGCCTGCCAGAGGACTCGCCTCGCGACCGCGCCATCGTCGCGGCGTACGAGCTCCTGGGGGTGCACTCGTTCCTCACCGCCGGCGAGGACGAGGTGCGGGCGTGGACGGTGGCGAAGGGCGCGACGGCGCCCGAGGCGGCCGGACGCATCCACAGCGACCTCGAGCGTGGCTTCATCCGCGCCGAAGTCACGTCCTGGGATGACATGGTGGCCGCTGGCGGTTCGATGGCCGAACTGAAGAAGGTCGGCAAGCTTCGCACCGAGGGCAAGACCTACGTCGTGCAGGACGGCGACGTGATGAACATCCTGTTCAACGTCTAAGCCTCCGCGAGCGGACGTATGATCGTCTCCCGCTGACCGCGTTTCTGTGTTCCCCGGGGGGCCGAGCCTATGTCCGCCGCGTCCGACCGCATCGAGATCATGGGAGCGATCGAGCGCGCGCTCGATGGGGGCACGAGGCTCGTCGTGGCGACGGTCGTCGAGGCCGGCGCGGGCACGCTCCTCCCGGGCGCGAAGCTCTCGCTCTCGGCGGATGAGTCCACGCTCGGCTCGCTGGGTGGTGAAGCCCTCGACGAGGTCGTGCTGAGCCAGGCGCGCGAGATGCTGACCACGGTCCCGCGCGTCACGATGCAGACCCTCTACGTCTCGCCCGACGGTGGGCTGTCCGAGCGCCGATCCCAGGCGGGCGCCGACGATGCCGAGGTAATGCTCCAACTGTTCGAGTCGCCCTCGAAGCTTGTCGTGGTCGGCGGCGGGCACGTGGGACACGCCCTCGCCACGATCGGCGAGATCGCTGGGTTTGCCGTCACCGTCATCGACGACCGCGAGGAGTTCGCGAACCGCGACCGCTTCCCGATGGCCGAACACGTCATCTGCGCCGAGGTGGAGGACGCCCTCGACGGGATCGAGCTCGACTCGAACTCCTACGTCGTGCTGGTCTCGCGCGGCCACCGCGTCGATGAAGAGGCGCTCCGGCACTCGGTGGGCAGGGGCGCGGCTTATGTCGGGATGATCGGGAGCCGCCGGCGGACCAGCACCGTGCTCCGGCATCTGCTGGAGGAAGGCCTCGACCGGGACGCCCTCGATGCGGTGTCGACGCCGATCGGGCTCGACATCGGTGCGGAGACGCCCGAGGAGATCGCGATCTCGATCCTCGCGGAGATCATCATGGTGCAGCGCGGGGGCACCGGGGAGCGTATGCGAGCGGGACGGCGCGCACTCGGGACAGGCAGCCTGGACGAGATAACGGGAGCAGGCGGGCCTTCGGCGTGACTCGCGAGGGGTGCCTCAGACCGCTGAGCGCCAGAAATGGGCACAAAGAAAGCACAACCGCACCCCAAAGGGGAAAACGGCTGTGCTATGCTCCGGCTCGGCAGCGGCCGTGACGGATGCCTCAATCTACCGGGGTTTGAGGCCCATCTTCAGCCGTCGCCAGGTTCCCTCTGGGGCACGGGGGTCGAGAAATCGGCCTCCGTGCTTTTCTAGCCACTTACGGTACGGAGGGACGGCTGATTCGGATCTCTCGGATCGCCCCTCAATTCTGACGAACTGTTCGAGGCCAGGCTGGCTTCCTCGCTCCCACAGCGGGGGGTGCCGTGCGTTATGATCCTTGCGGAGGGTGCTGAACGTGTCCCTGGATGTCTACCGCGAGATCAGAGAAGCCATGCACAGCGGCGAACCGCGCGTGCTGGCGACCGTGTCTTCCACGCGCGGATCCACGCCGAGGAAGGCCGGAGCGTCGATGCTCCTCCGACCGGACGGGACCTTTAGCGGCACGATCGGCGGAGGTTGCGGCGAAGCCGAGGTCTGGCAGGAAGCGATGGAGACCATGCGGGACGGCAAGCCTCGCACGGTGGTCGTCGATCTGACGGAGCCGGTGGAGGGTGACGACAAGATCTGTGGAGGCGTGATGCACGTCTTTGTGGAACGAGTCTCGGAGGACGGTTAACTTCCCTCCAATTCGAGTCGTCCCCGGCACGGGGTGGGATGTCCGCGAGATTCGGGGCATCCGCGAAGGTGTTCGGCGGCGTACTCTCTAGGCAGACCACAGATACGAAGGACCACGGCTGAGAGCGTGCCCGTCACGCCTCCCAAACGTCGGTTAATTACTCCGGCTCAGTTGACTCAGTGTGACCCACTCAGTGCGACGTGAGCCGAAAGGGGACACGGTCATGATCGGAAGCCTGGGCTGGCAGGAGTTGCTGATCATCCTGGTGATCCTCGCGCTGCTCTTCGGAGCGTCGCGCGTGGCTGACCTGGGTGGCGCGCTCGGTAAGGGCATCCGCGAGTTCCGCAGCGAAGCGCGCGGCAACGAGGATGAGGAAGAGAAGGATCAGACCGCGTCGTCTGGGTCGGGCGCTTCCACGACGCCGCCGGACGAGTCCAAGTCCTCGAACACCTAGTTAGTTCTCGAACTCGAGTCGCTGCCGCTCCGGCGGTAGCGCTCCACGTTGAGCGGGCGCCCGAGGGCGCCCGTTTCGCGTGTTGGCGTGCATGACACGACCGAGGGCCTATGCCCGCCGAGGCATCACGGGGTGCTGATATGCTTCCGCGCGGCCCGAGAGGGCTACCTGTAGCGGCAGCGCAGATGCGCGCCGAAGCAGAGAGGACCCGTGTGGAAATCGTCCCCGGACTGCATCAACTGAAGACGCCGTTCCCCGGCCCGGCGCTGCCGTACATCATGCCCTACGCGCTGGTCGGAACCGACGGCGTGAACCTCGTGGATGCTGGCTTCGGGACGCCCGAGGCAATCGCGGCCATGACGGCCCAACTCGCCGAACTCGGCTTCGAGCCGAAGGACATCCGCCGGCTGTTCATCACCCACGCCCACCCGGACCACATCGGGATGGCGGGGTGGATCAAAGAGCAGTCCCCGGACGTGCAGATCATCATGCTCGAGCGCGAGTGGAAGTGGATCCAGGACCGCTGGCTCAACAGCGAGGCCTGGACCAAGCTCTCCGACGCCTGGCTCGTGAAGCATGGCGTCCCGCAGGAGGAGATCGACGCTGCGCACGAGGCAGGCGCACTGTCACCGACCTCGCCCGCGGTGAAGCCCGGCGAAAAGCCCGCTGCTCCATCCTCGAACGGCGCGGGACGGCCCGGCGGCAACAGCCGCATGTTCGACTTCGGCGAGCCCGGGATGCTGCTGCAGGACGGCGACGTCGTCGAGTTCGATGGCTGGCGGCTGCAGGCGGTGTGGACGCCGGGGCACACCCCGGGCCACATGTGCATCTACGAGACGAACCACCGTCTGATGTTCACCGGCGACCACGTCCTGCCGTACATCACCCCGAACGTCTCCCTGCACGCGGATCAAGAGGGCTCCAGCCCGCTCTCCGAGTTCCGCGACAGTCTTCGCAAGGTCGCGTCGTTCGATGTCGCCTGCGCGCTCCCGGCGCACGAGTTCACGATCGCCGACCTCGGCGCGCGGTGCTCGGTGCTACTTCACCACCACGACGACCGCCTCACCGAGGTGCGCGACGCCATCGGCACGTCCGGTCCGGTGTCCGCTCGGACGATCTCGCAGAACGTGACCTGGAACACGGGCCCGTTCGACGACTTCAACATCTTCATGAAACGGTCCGCGCTCGGAGAGACGCTCTCCCACCTGCGGCTGCTCGAGGACGAAGAGCGTGTCCGCGAGATCACCGACGGCGATCGGATCCTCTGGGAGCCAGTGGGATAGCGCTCGCGAGTCCACTCCGGTCGGGAGTGCGACAATCGAGGCGTGCCGGACTCACCTCAGACCTCCCGTGGCGCTTCGCTGCGCCAGCGCGCCGCGCTCGTCGCGGGGCGCGTCGCGCGTGACGCCACTCGGCGTCTCGGGCGGGGCGGGGGGACAGCGCTGCCGGGGCTCGTCGCGGGACGCCTCGCGCCCGACCTGATCGAGGCGGCCGGTGCGCTGCCGGGCCTCGGCGCGGTCACGGTCACGGGCACGAACGGCAAGACCACCACCACCCACCTGCTCGCGGCGATCGCGCGCGAGGCGGGCTGGGAGCCGCTCACCAACCGTTCTGGCTCCAACCTCGCTCGAGGGCTCGTCACCGCGCTCGTCGACACGGCGGACGGGACGGGAGACATCGACCGCCGGGCGGAACGCCTCGGCATCTACGAGGTCGACGAGGCGGTCCTGCCGACGGTGTTCGACCGGCTGCGTCCGCGCGCCGCGGTGTTCCTCAACCTGTTTCGCGACCAGCTCGACCGGTACGGGGAGATCGACTCGGTCGCCGAGGGCTGGGCGGAGATGCTCGCCGGGGCCGACTGGGCGCCGACACTCGTGCTGAACGCGGACGACCCCTCGGTCGCCCTGCTCGCTGAGGGCGCGACGGGGCGCGTCGTCTGGTTCGGCGTCGACGACCCCGAGGTGGCGCTGACCGGTATCGAGCACGCCTCGGACGCGCGGTTCTGCCGATGCGGCGCGCGCCTCTCTCACGAGCATCAGTTCATGGGCCACGTCGGCCACTGGTCCTGTGCCGCCTGCGGCCGCCGCCGCTCCACCCCAGAGGTCGCCGCGACTCGCGTGCGACTGGACGCCGAGGGCAGCGACGTCGAGGCGCGGATCGGGGACGCCTCGCTCTCGCTGCGGGTACCGACGGCGGGGCTGTACTCGGTGACGAACGCGCTCGCGGCGCTGGCCGCCGCACATGCGCTCGGGGTTCCCTCGGACGTGGCGATACGCGCTGTTGCCGCGGCGGGCCCGGCGTTCGGGCGGCAGGAGCGGTTCACGGTGGGGCGACGGCAGGTGCGCATCTGGCTCGCGAAGAACCCCGCCGGCCTCAACGAGATCGTGCGCGCGCTCCTCGCGGCCTCCGGCACGCACGGCGTGGAGCCGCGCTATCTCCTCGCGATGCTGAACGATGGCATCCAGGACGGGCAGGACGTCTCCTGGATCTACGATGCCGACCTCGAACGGCTCGCCCCGCGCGTCGGCGCGCTCGTCTGTTCCGGCGACCGCGCCGACGACATGGCGCTCCGGTTCTCGATCGGCGGCATGACGCCGGTGGCAGTGATCGCGGAGACCGAGGCAGCCCTCGACGCGGCGCTCGATCGGACGCCCACGAGCGGGACGCTCGATGTGATCGCGACGTACACGGCGATGATCGACGTGCGCGAGGCGGTCGCCCGTCGTGCGGGGGTCGGGTCGTACTGGGAGGAAGCGCGATGAACGAGACGCCGACCGCCACGGAGACGCCCTCGACGCCGCTGGGCACCTCGATCCGCGTGGTGTCGCTCTACGACGACGTGATGAACGTGTACGCGGATCGCGGCAACCTGCTCGCGATCCAGCACCGCGCCGCGAAGCGCGGCATCGGCGTCGAGGCGATCGCCGCGAGCCTCGGCGACGCGCTGCCCGAGGCACCCGACCTCGTGCTCATCGGAGGCGGGCAGGACCGGGAGCAGCGGCGCATCGCCGAGGAACTCGGCGGACACGGCCCGGCGCTACGCGCATGGGCCGACGAGGGCGTCGCGATGCTCGCGGTGTGCGGGGGCTTCCAGCTCTTCGGTCGGTGGTACCGCGACACGTCGGGGCAGGTGCTGACCGGCGCGGGCGTGTTCGATGTCACCACGGTCGCGCCCGGTCCGGGGCAAGAGCGCTGCATCGGCGACATCCTCGTGACCTCCACGGTGCCCGAGATCGGCGAGGTCGTCGGTTTCGAAAACCACGGCGGCCGCACCTACCTCGGGCCCTCCGCCACGCCGTTCGCGCACGTCGAGTACGGGCGCGGCAACAACGGCGCGGACGGCACGGAGGGCGTCGTGTACCGCTCGGCGATCGGGACGTACCTCCATGGCTCCGTCCTGCCGAAGAACCCGCAGTTGCTCGACTGGCTACTCACGATGGCTGTCCGGCACCGGACGGGCGCGCTCCCGGTGTTCCCGCCGCTGGAGGACGAACTCGAGCAGCGCGCCCACCGTGCAGCCGTCGAGGTCGCCCGGCGTCGTTCGCCGCGCTTCGCCTCGTAGGCTCGTCTCGAAGGCCAGAGTCGTTGCGCGCTACGCGCTCGAGGCGGCAGTCCTGACGTCCATCAGTTCGCGGACCGTGCGAGCGATCCCGTCGGCGTCGAGGCCGCACAACGCCCGCTGTTGCGCCTGGCTCGCGTGCGCGACCGTCGTGTCGGGCAGCGTGATCGTCCCGAGCATCGTGTCGCCCAGTCCGTGCTCGACGAGGAGCGCGCGCACCGCCTCGCCGAAGCCGCCGACCTTCGCGTTCTCCTCGACGGTGATGACTGCCCTCGTGCGCCGCGCCGTCGAGAGGATGAGCGCCTCGTCGAGCGGCTTCGCGAACCGCGCGTTGACCACGGCAACGTCGAGGCCGTCGTCCGCGAGCGCCTCGGCCGCCGAGACGCAGTCAGGGATTACGGAGCCGATCGCGATCAGCGCGACGTCCGAGCCACTGCGCACGGTGATGCCGCGGCCCACCTCGAGGGGTGCGCTCGCCGGCTTGCCGATGGGGGTGCGACCGCGCGCGTAGCGGATCGCGAACGGGCCGTCCTCGTAGGCCAGTGCGGTGCGGAGTAGCCCGCCGAGCTCACCGGCGTCGGCGGGTGCGGAGACGACCATCCCCGGGAGGCAGCTGAGGAAGCTGATGTCCGCGAACCCCTGGTGGGTGCGTCCGTCCTCGCCGACGAGCCCGGCGCGGTCGATCGCGAAGATGACGGGCAGCCCCTGGACGGCGACATCGTGGACGACGGAGTCGTACCCACGCTGGAGGAACGTCGAGTAGATCGCGACGATCGGTCGCATTCCGGCAGCGGCGAGGCCAGCGGCGGCGGTGACGGCGTGCTGTTCCGCGATCCCGACGTCGATCACGCGGTCCGGGAAGAGTTCGCGCGCGGCGGTGAGGCCGGAGCCCTCGATCATCGCGGGTGTGATCACCACTACGCGCTCGTCCGCGGCGAGGAGGTCGATGACCTCGCGGCCGAAGACTTCGCTGTAGGTCGGTGCGCCGGCGGCGACCGGCTTCTTCAGCCAGTACGTGCCGCTGTGGCTCTTCACCGGGTCGGCCTCGGCCTCGGGGATGCCTCGACCCTTCTCGGTGAGGATGTGGACCAGGGCGGGCTTGCCGGTGAAGTGGCGCACGGAGCGGAACGTCGACTCGAGGACCTCGATGTCGTGGCCGTCGATCGGGCCGTAGTAGTCGAAGCCGAACTGCTCCCAGAACCCGGCCTGCACGAGGAGTTCTCGGGAGGTGCGCTTGAGCTTGCTCGCCTCGTCCCAGAGTCGCTTGCCGGCGGGCAGGTGCAGGACGACGTTGCGGAGCTCCACCTTCAGGTCGCGGTACGCCGAGGACACGCGCACGCGGTTCACGCTGCGGCTCAGCGCGCCCACGTTCGGCGAGATCGACATCGCGTTGTCGTTCAGCACGACGATCACGTTGGAGCCGAGCGTGCCGAGGTGGTTGAGCGCCTCGAACGACATGCCGGCGGTCATCGCGCCGTCACCGACGACCGCGATAATCTCGTGGTCCTCACCTCGGAGGTCGCGTGCCATGGCGTAGCCCGCGGCGGCCGAGAGCGCGGTGCCAGCGTGGCCCACGCCGAAGGCGTCGTGCGGGCTCTCGCTGCGCTCGGGGAACGGGGAGAGGCCGTCCGCTTGGCGGATCGTGGCGATCTGATCCTTACGGCCGGTGAGGATCTTGTGGACGTACGCCTGGTGCCCGACGTCCCAGATGATCTTGTCGCGGGGCGTCTCGAACACGCGGTGCAGCGCGAGCGAGAGCTCGACCGCGCCGAGGTTCGACGCGAGGTGTCCGGCGTCGCCGTTGGAGTGCACCGTCTCGACGAGCAGGTCACGGATCTCCGAGGCGAGCGCCGTGAGCTCGTCGCCCTTGAGATCCCGCAGGTCTTTGCTGTGTCCGAGTTCGTCGAGCACTCGTCACCCTCGTCTTCTCGCGCGTTCAGCTCCGGCGCTTCGCGCTCAGTGGCCACCCTACGGGAGCGGTGTTGGTGTCAGCGACCGGTGGAGTGCAGCCCATCCACAGTACGCCGACGCGCGATAACGAGGCTACCGAATCCCTGCGATCCGGTCTCTCGGTGGCCGGCTTCCTCGGAGGCATCGCTTGCCGCGATTCCCCGGAGTCCATCGCGCTTGTAGACTCGCATCGCGGGGGTCGGGACGGACGTCTGATGCGGCGCACCCGACGGGGTTTCCTCGGGCTCATGCTCACGACACCGGTTGCGTTCGCGGGAGCCGCTTGCCTCGGGGCGAGCGGTCGCGAGCCGAACGTCACGGTCGACGGCGGTTCGCCGGCGCCGAGCGAGACGCCTGCCTCTGCGCTCAAGGCGAGTGCGCCGGACGCGGTCGCCTTCACCCCCACCCCACCTCCCTCCACCCTCGACCCAGATGACCTCTTCGGCTTCACGATGCCGATCGAGGGGGCATGCTTCCCCTCGCAGGACACGCTCATGCCGGGTTCGGCGCGCGAGTACCGCTACGGGGTCAGCGAGGGCGTCGACTTCTACTTCGGTGACTCGTGCGTGGTGATCGAGCGCGGCACGCCGGTCCTCGCGGCGTACTCCGGCATCGTCGTCCGCGCGGACCACGACTACTCCGACCTGCTACTCGACCAGGTGAACGCGCTCGCCGCAAAGGTCGAGGAAGACGGGTACGCCGACGAGGAGACGCTCGACCAGTACCGCGGTCGTCAGGTGTGGATCGACCACGGCAACGGCGTCGTCACGCGCTACTGCCACCTCAACTCGATCTCCGCGGAGGTCGCTCCCGGCCTGCAGGTGCGGCAGGGCCAGCCGCTGGGCGGCATCGGCGAGTCCGGTACGCCCGAGTCGGTGACCGCGCCGGGGACGCAGTTGCACCTGCACTGGGAGGTGCGCGTCGACGACTCGTTCCTCGGCGAGGGCGAGGATCCCGGGACGGTCCGGGAGCTCTACGCACGGCTCATGCAGTCCGAGTAGCCGACCGTCCAGGGCCCGGCCTGCCCTCATTGGGGCGGTGGGCGCTCTGACCCGGTATCTTCGTTCAGCACCACTAGCGTCCTCGGAGGGTCCGTGTCCCCACTCATCAGCGTGCTCGCGATTGAGCTGCCGTTCGACCCGAACATCACGGAGCTCGGCGGCTTCCTGCTCACGTGGCACGGGCTCTTCACCGCGATCGGGATCCTCGTCGGCGTTCGGCTGTCGCTGTGGATCGCCGGGAACATCGGCTTCGACGTCGACGACGCGTACACCCTCGCGCTCATCGGCATCCCGAGCGGCATCATCGGCGCGCGCCTGCTGTTCGTCGCCGAGCACTGGGACTTCTACGGCGACAACCTGGGAGACATCCTCGCGCTGACCGAGGGCGGCATCTCGATCTGGGGCGCGGTCCTCGGCGGGGTCGCGGGGCCCCTCGCGTTCGCGCTGTGGCGAGGGTGGGACATCTGGAAGGGCCTGGATGCGGCCTCGGCCGGCCTCATCGCGGGCATGGGGATCGGGCGCATCGGCGACCTGATCAACGGTGAGCACCTCGCGAAGGCGACCGACCTCCCGTGGGGGGTGATCTACACCCACCCTGACTCACCCGCCTTCGCGCACTCGATCACGGTCGGCGCACATCACCCCGCGACGACCTACGAGATGCTGGGCGACTTCGTCATCCTCGCGGCGGCGATCTACCTCGTCCTCGGGCCGCTGCGGAAGTGGTCGGGCGCGACCTTCTTCTTCTTCCTGATCTCCTACGCCGTGATGCGCTTCTTTGTCTCGATGCTCCGGCTCGACTCCGCGGACACGTTCTTCCTCGGCGTCACCGTCCCGCAGCTCGTCTCGATCGTCGTGATCGCGATCTGCATCCCGCCCGTCATCGCGATCCTGCGTCGCGGCCCCGTCGAGGAGCCTGAGCCGGCGCCCGTCCCGGGCCGCGTCCCGGTCCGCCGAGGCTAGTCGCGTGGCGACACCCAACGGCGGGGCCTCGGACGGCGGGCAGGCGGCCGGTGGGTCGGGCGGCTCCGGGGAGCGAGGGCTCTCGCGGGCCGGTAGCAACGTGCCGGAGGCGATCCTCTACGTCACCTCCAACTGCCACCTCTGCTCCGTCGCGCGCTCCCTGCTCACGGC
>Ga0209024_1001484_pt1 | contig 19046 bp, 29 predicted proteins | sample AutmiccommunBRH5_FD_187380 | JGI IMG/M metagenome (GOLD analysis project Ga0209024, IMG submission 187380) | Deep subsurface microbial communities from Mt. Terri, Switzerland - Autotrophic microbial communities BRH/5 (SPAdes) (version 2) | ecosystem: Environmental > Aquatic > Deep subsurface >...
CAGATCCAGGGATAGAGGCTTCGTCATGGAAGCTGGCCTCCTTCACCAGCCTCCACTCTGAATCATGAAACGACCCTCAAGGGAATCCCGCAAACGATTCCGTCAGGTCGCTATCTGCTCTAGCGCGCCGCTCGAATAGCTCTGCCGGCGCGCGAGACAGCAGTGAGCAATATCTACGGCGCGCTTGGCACTACAGTGGGATCGGCGAACCGATGTTTTATGAAAACATCTGCTCCCTATGGGCCGAGCCCGATGTCGCAGGCCATGCCGCGCTGATAATCCGACGTTTGATGCCCTCGCCTGACGGCGGCGATGATTGCGTCGGGGTCGGCAGCCCAGGTGAAGGGCTTGGGTTCGGTGTTGGGCTCACGCACGAAGCGGTTGGGGGCGGCCTGAAGGTCGACGACGGAGTAAAGGACGCCGCGTTGGAGCCTTCGCCGGGAGAGTTTCGCGAAGAAGCCCTCGACGGGATTGAGCCACGAGCAGGAGGTCGGCACGAAGTGGAAGGACCAGCGCGGATGTCCACACCGCCGTCTACTCGCCTGCCCGGTGCAGCTTGGCGCGGCTGGCGGCATCCCGTCGATCCGCCTTGACCCTGTCGCCCGCCCGCTTGGGGATCAGCGAGGGGGCGACCACGACGCACTCATATCCCTGGGCCGACAGTCGGCGCTGGATGCCGTAACCGCACGCTCCTGCCTCGTAACAAAACCGCAGCGTCACGCCATCACCGCCGAGCTTGCGCAGCAAACGCTCCAGCGCCGTCGCCGTGTTCGCGATCTGGCCGTACTCCCGCACCTCGCTCCGGTGGCCGCCCTTCGCCATCGCGACAACGATACTCTCCTTGTGAACATCAAGCCCGACGTAGGTGATACGATCCGCCATGACCCGTCTCCCGATGCATGAGGCTCGGCACCGGCCTATGCGGCGCAGCCCTCGTACCTGCATACTGTGAGACGGGTCGCCCCGTAGTCAGACGGGGCCCCGGGACAAGAAACTAGGAACGAAGCGGACAGATCACGAGCTACCAAAACCGGACACGTTGACTAGCTAGCTACAGCCACTTTGAGGGCGTGAGCCGGGTGTGCAGCGGCGAGACAGCCTACTATGTCGGCGACAAGGACATCATCGCCGCCGTGGCCCGGCGCACCGCGGGCTGCAAGGCGCTCCCGTCCAACGTCTTCTTCTCCATGGAGCCGTACGCGGTAGCCGTCTCCCGGGCGCGGCCCGACCTACTGGTCCAGCTCCAGGGCGCGATTTACCGCCTGTTCAGCGACGGCACGGTCCGCGCGATCTCCTGCCGCTCAGGAAGGAGACGCGGGCCGCGCTCGATGCCTGGCTGCGGCTTCGAGACCCGGATGGCGATCCGGCCCTCTTCCACCACCGGAGCGGCCGGGCCATGTCGCGATCCGGTTTTGAGAATGTCCTGGCACGCCATCTGGCGACCGCCGCGAAACGGGCACCGAGCCTTGCGGAGAAACGCGTGACGCCACATATGCTGCGGCATAGCTGCGCTATGCACACGCTGCGCCACGGGCGATGTCCGGAAGGTCTCGCTCTGGCTCGGCCATGCCAGCATCCAGAGGACGGAGATCGATCTGCGCGCCGATCCGACCGAGACGCTCGAGATGGTCGCGGGAGTCGCCATGCCGAAGCTGAAACCGGGACACTTCCGCCCGCCGGACAAGCTGCTCGCGCTGCTGGCCGGCAAGGCCAGTCCATAATTATGCGGAGCTGGAACCGGGAAAAACAAAGGCGGCGCAACCCGCGCCGCCCGCAACTCCGCATAACCATTCGCTCCGCATATTACCGGATTGCGGAGTGAGACGGGCCATGAAGACCGTCCGGCTCAGCAACGAGACAATGCGGGCATTGGAGGCCGCTGCCAACCTGCCTTTCAAACCCGAGGGCCAACAGCAGTCCGACGGATTTTGGCTCGTGCCATTCTCCGACGACACGTGGATGCGCCTGCAGCAGAACCGACTGCCCGGCGAGACCGATGACGACGTTCTCTCCCGGATCGTCCGTTCCGGGTCTGGCCGAAAGAATCACTGACGGGAGGCTCCGGCGCCGCCCTTCGGTGTGGCGTCTCTCATCGCACGCTTCGAAACCCGGACCGCCTCGAACACTCGCCGGAGCACGAAAGCCCGCGCCAAGCCGGTATCGTCCTGGCCCTTCAATACGATGATCTGCTCCGCGTCGCCGAGCACCGCGATATTTGCATTGTGGGTGACGATAACCACCTGCCGGCGCTCCTTCGCCCGGCGCAGCATGGGTACAAGATCAAAATGGATATGTTGGTCGGCGGAGTATTAGAATGTTCTGTCCTGCCCTCTCGTTCAGAAGGCCAGGGGAATGGTATTAAAAATGCCTTTAGCGACCAAAATTTATCAATAACACAAAGTTATGGTAACATATATTGAAATAGGCGAGTGAAATGATGTAAGAGCGCTAGCTCTATAGTATTAATACTAGGACATCCGAGCTAAGCGTGTACAGAGAGGGTATTCCCCTGACAGTGCCGCATCCGTAGGCAGGATCAGGCGGCCGCCGTTTGGGTATCGTTCGGTGCGTCTGCCCTGGGCTCCTCCTTTTTCGCTTTCGATAGCTTGATGCCGGCCCTGAAGGCCTGCAACGGTGTTCGTCCCTTCATGCCGCGGCCCTGGTGCGGACGGTTCTCGTTGTAGGTCTTCAGGTATGCGTCGAGCGATGTCTGCATTTCGTCGATCGTCTCGAACCAGGTGCGGCGGCCTTCGACGCGGAAGTGCTCGTCGAGCAGGGTACGGTGGTGCAGGCGCTCGACGATACCATTATCCGGTATGTGAACTGCGGTGCCTTCACGTCCGGCTGTTCTCCTCGGGAGACGGCTCTATGGTGAGCCCATCTGGGACGCGGGGCACCGGGAGCACGAAGGTGCGGGCAGGCCGTCGATAGACCCTGGGCTGCGAGCCCGAGCTCGTTACATGGCCGCCCCTTGCGACTTTCCCGGATGCGCCGCGAGCGCGGATCAGTAGATGTCGTGTTGCCCGCCAGCTCCCGTCTTGACGAGCCAGAGAGGGAGCAGCCATGCGCATCATCGGATTGGATATCCACCGAGCTTTCGCGGAGGCGGTGGTCTGGCAGGACGGCAAACTCAAGCGGCTGGGGCGCATCGACATGCGTCGCGATCTGCTCGCCGCCTTCGCCGGTCAACTCTCGCCGGACGACATCGTGGTCGTCGAGGCGACCGGCAATGCTGCGGCGGTGGCAGCCGTCATCACGCCGCACGTGAAGCGGATCGTGATCGCAAACCCGAAACAGGTGCGTTTGATCGCGCATGCGAAGATCAAGACCGACACGATCGACGCGGGCGTCCGGGCTCGGCTCTATGCGAGCGGGTTCCTGCCGGAAGTGTGGGTAGCCGACGAGCCGACCCAGGCACTGCGCCGGCAGGTCACGCGCCGCAACCAGATCGTCCGGCAGCGATCCAGGCTGAAGAACATCATCCAGTCGATCCTGCACGCGCATCTGGTTCCGTCCTGCCCTCACGCCGACCTCTGCGGGGCGACGCCCGATATGCCGCCGCATGAGGCTCGATACGGGCTGAAGCGCAGACGAACAGGCCCGAAAGCACGGCGGTCGACTACCCCCTGGCCCTATTGAGCTGCCGGAAAGGCGGGAAGAGTGCGTAGATCAAACCGTCCGGTAGCGCACGCTCGTGCGATCTATGCCGACAATCCGGCAGGCACGCCGCTTGCTCGTCTCGTAGGCGTGGCGCAGTTGCGCCACCGCCTCCCGACGCGCGGCGGGCGTCACCACTTTTGTCCCAGCAGATCCTTCAGTGCGGCGATGTCCAGCATCGCATGCGCCAGCATCCGCTTCCGCCGGCCGTTTTCGTCCTCCAGCCCCTTCAGCCGCCTCGCCTCGATACCTCGATCCCCCATACTTCGCCTTACACTTGTAGGATGTCGCGGAGCTCACGCCGCGCTTCCGGCACACCCCCGCCGTCGCGATCCCCGTCTCCTGATCGCGCAGAACCGTGATGATCTGCTCTTCCGTGAAACGTGATTTACGCATTCGTCCGTACCCTTCCATGGGAGGACTCTATCTCCAACTGGAGGACGTCTCGGGGGTCACGTCAGTGGGGGCGGCGACACTCAGGGGAAGCAGCGCCCGACGACGCGACGCCGGCGGATGACGGTGAAGCCTTCGGCGCCGGGCGGGCGCTTCACGATTTCCAGGACTATGTTTCGCCGAAACATTCGACGATGGGGGGTATGATGGCCGCGATCCTGACGCATCCCACCCCCTCGGGCGGCCCGTCGCCTCGGGCTGACACCCGGCAACACCTCTGACATCAAGGCCGCCGGCGAACTGATCGCGGACGCGACCCACTTCAAGCGCCTGGTCGCCGATCGCGGCTCCAACGCGACCCACTTCCGCATACCCTCAGGGAGGCAGGCACGAGGCCGGTCGAGAATCGTCCCCACCAGGGGCGCGGCATGAAGGGACGAACACCGTCCACCGAATGACACCCAGACGGCTGCCGCCCGATCCTGCCTACGGATGCTGCACTGTCAGGGAATACCCCCTCTGTACACACAGACCGTCTACCGAGGCCTTGAACGACAAACACTCGATGATCAACGACCGCGCGGCAACCCGTGTACGTGCACTCTACTCCACCGACAACATCAATGCGCGAAGACTAGATTAAATGGAAATCGGCGCTCACGCTTTGCACTTTGCATCGCAGAAAAATTTTAGCGACCAAACAATGGTCTACCGCTTTTCGTTCCAACATTTTTCCGTTGACACCGACTAAAAAGTCCCATTTTATACCCAGCTCGTCGTGTGATTGGTCGGACAGAAGCAATGGCTACGCCAAAAGGGTGCGTGCGTATGGATGTCGCCGTGAATAAAAGCGGCAATGCATCTCGCATATTCAACGCTGATCGCAAAAATGTTGCTGATGAAGGCGGTAATACTGATTATAATACCAGTGAATTTGCGTTGGATTTTATTAACATCAACCACATAAAGAGTGACCCAGTGGAACGGGCCTTAGAATGTCGACGAAAGATCTTGGACTACGACGAGCTCTGCGTTGCCAGCGAGCAAGGCCGCACTCCTAAAGCGGAGGAGCGCTTCGACGAGACTTACAACTTCGTGTGCTGGTATCTTTTGGCCGGAGAGGGGCGAAACACGTTACCGGGCATTTCCGAAATAACGGCAAGGTCGGATGCATTTCCTACCCCATGCTTGGTACCTATATATTATTTCTGGTCTGACGTAAAGTCAGCGACTTGCCGTGGCTACCGATCAAAATTATTACATGTAATCCATTATGCAATCAGCAACCGTGTGCCTCCCGATTCGTTTTCTTCATGGCTACGCTCGTACGGCGGCCTGGATGCGGCAAACACGACTGCGAAGCGGCAAATGAAGCACGCAGGTATATTGGACTCAATATCAGATGAGCGGATCGGTGACCCTTCTGAATTAGTGAAAAATCTTAACAAAAAGGTCCAGGAGACTTTTTTGCGGGAACAAACGCGACCGCCTTTATTCCGCCTTCCGAGCGATATGGGCGGTCGCGGCGAGACCTATTCCATCATCTTCTGCAAAGGAGTGAACGCAATCGGTCCGATAAAAATTGGGCAGCAGGATATCGCACGGATTGTCGGCAGACATGGCCTGGATCTACCACCAAATGAAGATGAGTAAGTCTGTTGAACGGTCCGTGCATAGATTGTCTAAATGTGACATCTTCTCGCCAATTAGGTCCTTGGATGTTTTGCCAGTACTGCCAACAAGAATACACCGCCCTGCGGAGCTAGGGCTAATTAGCCTTGTTGGTGGGAAGCGACAGATCGTCGACAAAATTTTTCGTTTCGCACCGAGCTGCGCGGAAGTCGTTTGCGTGCCCTTTTCAGGTGCATTCACGTTTGGCTTATTCGCGGCCAAATTTTATAAGAAACGAGCTGGGGTAAGGCGAATAATAATGTCTGATGTTTACGAGCCGCTCACAAATCTTGCTGAGGCCGTGCGCAAGGATGCGTTTCACTTTGCATCGCGTTTGAATTTTATACGCGAAAGGTACAGCACGGTGTCGATGCAGATGTTTGAGGATGCGATCGACGTGGTAAAAAGCAGCCAAGCACCTTTTGAACGTGCCATCGCGTACTACCTGTACAACGCGTTTTGCTGGCCACCTAGGCAGTTTCATCTCCAGAACGCTGGCTACACGCCGTCGCGCGAAAATAAAATGCTATCATCATCACGTCTTCGTAGAATACCAGCGATCGGGGAAATTTTGTTAGAGACTGAAATCTACAACGAAGATTACAGACAAACACTTGAACGCGCCGCCGTCGCCGAAAGAAGGGCGTTGATTATTTTAGATCCGCCGTACATTGGGCGCGATGTCCAGTTATACGGAAGTAAGTTTGATCATGTTGCGCTCCGCCATGCAATGGAGAATACGCATTGCCGCTTCATGATGACTCTGGACGCATCTCCCACATCGATCGAGGCGTACAGTCACTACTGCCGAGCATTTTATTATTTACGATACTCCAGGTACGCCGGAAAGCGTGGCTCGCCCCGTGCGCGGGGCGTGGAGCAATTGATTATGAATTATACTCCGGAATTTTTCGATCAACGGCTGCGGGAGGTGGGATGGTCGTCGGAGGATGATTTTTTGGCAAAACGGCCGATAGCCGCGCGTTGATGAAGCGGCGTTTCAGCCTGACGTGTATGTGCTGTCGAGGATTACTGCAGCTACGGGGAAACCTCCTAAAACCGCCTCCGGCCAAGTGCCGTGAAGCGCAATTGGACGGTTGGCGAAACCGCTGGCCTGCGGCACCTCGATTTGATTCCCTTGGAATGTCGGCGAGGGAGCCTTTGTTATGGCGGGACTGGCTGGTTTCTTCGACCTTGACGAGCGCTATGCGGGGCTGAGCGCCAGCGGCGATCCGCTGGAACGGCTGTCGCGGGTGGTGGACTTCGAGATCTTCCGTGAGGACCTGGAGCGGGCGCTGAAGCGGTCGGAGCGGGCGTCCGCCGATGGACGCGGTGATGATGTTTCAGGTGCTGGTGCTCCAGGTGCTGCGGGGCCTGTCGGACGAGCAGGTGGAATACCAGGTGCGCGACCGGCTTACTTTCATGCGCTTCCTGGGCCTGGACCTGTCGGGGCGGATGCCCGACCACTCGACGGTGTGGCAGTCCCGCGAGGCGCTGGTGCGGGCGGGTGCGATGGAGGGGCTGTTCGCGCACTTCGACGCCGAGCTGAAGGCGCGCGGCTACTTCGCGCTGGGCGGCCAGTGTTGATGCCGGAGTGAATCTCCCCAGAACTGCCGTTTGAAAATTCCCCAGTTGGTGTGACCGCCGGTCTTCCGGGGCGCGCCCCGGAAGACCGGCGGTTGCGATTTGCCGAAGCTTCTCCCGATGGGCGGGAGGGCGGTTCGGTGATCAAGCGGGAGAGGTGGTGATGATCCAGGATCTGCATCGGCAGGGCTTATCGGTGTCGGCGATCGCGCGGGCAAGCGGCCTCGATCGCAAGACAGTGGGAGTGTCAGGAATTTCGTGTGCGGGATCGATACGATCTTGTCGTCGAAGCCGGGGAAGCGTCGCTGATACTTGGCGATGAGCTGCGGGTCGAACGTCGCCTGCCGGTCACGGGGGATCTCCAGCTCGATCCGGCCGGTCCCCGTCGTCACCGTCTTGCGGCCATAGCCGTTGCGGCTGTTACCGGCCTCGTCGACGTCGAGATGATGATCCATCTCGGCGTTCAGCGCCCGCTCGGCCAACGCCTTCTTCAGATCGTTCAGCAGGCCCTCGGCATCGAAGGCTGACTTGGGGTCTGCGCCCGCCAGAAGCTGGTCGAGCAGCGCGTCGGGTATGGCCCCATGTGTCAGGCGATTACCGTCTCAGCACAGCCCATGACGATTAGATGGACGGGTTGTTATCCGTCCCTCGCGGCTGATCGTCGACATTCGAGGGTGGCGTATTCGGCGGCTTCGAACGATCGCCACGGGCCGTGCCGGTGGATCACCTGGGCCTTGTAGGGCCCGTTGATGCTCTCAGCCAGGGCGTTGTCGTAGCTGTCGCCGACGCTGCCGACCGAAGGCCAGATCCCGGCCTCGGCCAAGCGCTCGGTGTACTTGATCGACACATACTGGGAGCCACGGTCGGAGTGATGGACGAGGCCGCCGCCATAATGTCGCGGTCGCCGCTCGTGCAGGGCTTGCTCGAGGGCGTCCAGGACGAAGCCGGCGTGGGCCGTGCGGCTGACGCGCCAGCCAGAGCCTGTCCTCGGGCCGGCGAAGCCGGGCCCGGGGGATCCGCCCGGCGTAGGTGCCGATCGCGAAAGCCACGTAGACGAAGCCCGCCCGGGTGGCGACATAGGTGAAGTCCGACAGCCACAGGCGGTTGGGCGCCGCGGCGTGAAACTGGCGGTTCACATGGTTGAGCGGACAGGGTAGAGCGTTGTCGCCGACGGTTGTGCGGACGGGCTTGCCCCCGCATCACGCCTTGCAGGCCCAGTTCGCGCATCAGCCGCTCCGCCGTACAGCGGGCCACCGCATGGCCGTTACGGCGCATCTGGCGCCAGACCCCGGATCATGTCTCGGCGGCGCGATCCGGACCGCCGCTCTCCTCGTGCCCGGCGAGACCAAGCCCTCAAGCCCTCAAGCCCGAGATCGGCCGCGTCTTCGCCGAGAACTTCGCCGTCTACGGCGTGCGCAAGAGCCTGCCCCGGACATGCGCACGATAGGTGGACGGGGCGATCGGCAGCACTTTGCAGATCGGCTCGACCCCATAGGTCCCCGGTGATCGTCGATGAAGGCGATCATCGCTTGAACGGCCGGTCGAGCTCCGCCTGGGCAAAATAGGCCGACGCCTTGCGCAGCAGGAGGAGCGGGCGGCCAACGGCGATGTCGACTTCGCGGGCGGAAAGGCCGAACGCGACCACGCCTCGACCACCGACCTGGCCGCGCGCGCCTCCACAAGAACACCCCCGGCACACCTGCCGGATGGACCGCAGCGCGTTCCGTGCGGGATTGGCGTCCGCCAGATCAACCCAACTGAACCCGTCGCGTGATTCATCCCGCGAGTCATCACCCCGCCGTCGTCGGGCCGAGGGTAATCTCATTTTCCTTGTACCGCGGCGACCCCTGGATATTCGGCTCCTTGCGAAGTGTCGCCAAAGTGGGGGCATCCGAAGGTCGGGGGTCGTGCGTAATTCACAAATTATGCACGAGCTTCTGGACTCAGTCGGGTCAATGGGTTAGTCTGTGCGTAATATATGTGCATAATGGTTTGTGTGAATGTCATACGTTTATGGATACGCGCGTGTCTCGACGGATGGTCAGACGCTTGAGGCGCAGGCTGCTCAGCTCCAGGCGGCTGGTGCCTCACGGCTATTCCAGGAGAAAGTAAGCGGCGCGCGGCGCGACCGGGCGCAGCTCGACCGGCTGCTTGCGGGGCTTAACGCAGGAGACCTGGTCCTGGTAACACGCCTGGATAGGCTAGCGCGCTCGACGCGTGACTTGCTCAACATCCTCGGCACGATCGCCGACAAGCGCGCGGCATTCCGCTCGCTCAGTGATTCGTGGGCGGATACGACGACGCCGCACGGCCGTTTGATGCTGACAGTGCTAGCCGGCTTGGCGGAGTTCGAACGTGAGTTGATCCGCGTCCGTACCGGGGAAGGGCGTGCCCGCGCCAAAGCCGCAGGCAAAAAACTCGGCCGGTCTTTCAAGCTCACCCCGCACCAGCGGGCGGAAGTGCGCACCAGGCGCGACGCCGGTGAGACCCTGACCTCGATCGCGCGAAGCTATAACGTCAGCCACTCAACCATATCGCGGCTGCGATGACGACGGTCCCTTCTGACGGTTGAGGCCCGCGCCGCTGAGGTGCAGGGTCGTGGCCATGCATTGGCATGCTCTGCCGATCCCGCTGGTGCTTTCCCTTCGTCGAGCCCGTGTACGCCCACGGCGGCGATGCGCACAGGCTCGTCGACTGATTGGAAGCCAAGCCTCATCCGGCCCTGGACACCTTGAAACCGCCCTGCAGACGGCCACCGACTGTCACAGTCGCTACGCCTGGGCCAGAACGTATTTGACAAGCAGGCGGTCAGAGCGTGAACGCCATACTCGCCCCAGCAGGGCGAGTATGGCCGCGATGTCAATTATTTGTCGTCTCGGCGAAGTCGGAGACGGTGAAGAACCGCTTCAGGCTCTCCTGCCGCCGCTTGATGTCTTCGACGCCGTCGGCCAAGCAGGCCGATACAGTGTAGGTTTTGCCATCGCCGCAAAAGGCAGCCGGATCATTATCTACACCAAGCTTAATTAAAGTCTGCGCAATATCGCCGTAACAATATTCGAGTGACTCATTCCATAGTTCAGCGGCGCGCGACTCAGCTTCGGCCGGGCCCTTGGCGCGCACATTAAAATTAAACGAGAACTCGCTATTGCCGTGGCGAAGCGTAACTTGGGCTGACCAATAGTTTTCAAATGTTTCGCCAAGATCAATAGATTCCACATGCGTTAGGCAATCAAGACGATACTCATCAATAAGATCCGGGATCTCCGGGTCAGCCTCAGCGCGAGCACCCGCTTCTGTCTCCGCCAACACCCATACACTGTAATAGGCGATGCCCCGATAACGAATTCGCCATTCTTTCATTTGCTTCTCCTATTCGTTTTGGTGGCTGCGTATCTTCTGGTCTTAAATGATGGGGGGTCGCGCCGTGCTAACTCGCCGTAATGATAGGGGATGTCATTTCGCGATACGCGGTGCACCTATCCCGAGTTGCTTCCATCGGCTTATTAAGCGACAATGTGCGGGGGATAATCGTACGGCTTGAATTGAGTGTCCGGAGGTCGGCATAATCCGATACAGATATGCATCTAACGAATGTAGTGTGAGACGGGAGATGAATAGGGTCAATATTTTTCAAAATTGCTGTCGTAGCCGCTCAGGCTGAAAGAGGGTGCACGCCGGGCGTAGCATTATGTACGTTGTTACGCCATTCTACTTGGGCCCTGCCGCTTAGCTTTCGACGATGAGCGGTGGGCGGTCCGTTGCATAGCTTCCGGATCGGGAAGTGGTAAATGGCAGATGTCCGGGCCGTACCGCCGCGCCAATCGCGCCCGCTCCCAGGTTCGTTCGGCGGTGGAGATGATGGAGATCGAGCTAAGTTGCAGCCGCCGGTTCGGGTCATCGGCGACGTCGACGCCGGAGCGCTGCGGCGGGCTTGGACGCCTTGCTCTATCTGGTGGGTCCGAACTCATGCACGCCGTTGACCGTCCGAGCCCGGGACGACGTGCCCCGACTGGCGTACGATGGCTGTGGGAGCCCATCCGGATGGACTCCCAGGGACGCTTATCGCGGAATGACTCCGTCGGTCCATCTCGGTGAGAGCAGCGGTCAGTTCCTGGATCTCACCGAGACATGTGTACTGGATCGTGTCGGGGACATCCTCGATGAAGAGCACGCTTGCGCTGTTATTGTTGCCTGCCGCGAGGATCGCACCCGATCGCCCGCAGCGGATCGGTTGCAACCTGCTCATTCTTCGAGGATAGCGGGCATAGCCCGACGCTCGAGCAGCCGGCGCGTCAATGCGGTTCTTGCGAACTTCCTCGGCACGGACAGCCCGCGGTGCGTCAAACGCTGTCCGCCGGTCCCGAAGTTTGCGCAGCCGTGAGGTCTTCCCTGAAGATCACGTCGAGCACCCAATGCATGCTCTCGATGCCCCAATGACCGCGTATGGCCTCTGCGGCGCGCTCAGGGGAGAGGATGGCGGAGGAGATGAAGTAGCGTGTCTCCTGGCTGACCTTGCCGTGCCGCTCGGTCCTGGTGATCGTCATGACGAGGCTCTTCAGGCCTTCGAAGCGGGGCTCGCCGGGGTGCCTCCGGTCGCTGCTCATCCGGCCGGTCTCGTGGCTTACCCTGTAGGTGCGGGTCTCGATGCGGCCGTGGTCCTTGTCGGTGAGGGTCAGCACCGGCAGCGTCTGCGCCTCTGGATCGGCGAAGTAGCGCGCGACCTCGCCGTGCAGGCCGGGCTGGTTCTTCTTGAGGGCGAGGACATAGTCGCCGCCGGCCGCGGTGACGGCGCGCGCGACGGCCGGGTTGGTGGCGATGGCATCTATGGTGACGAGAGCCCCCTTCAACTCGAGCCGCCCCAGGATGGCGAGGATGGCCGCGCACTCGTTCTCTTTGGCGTCGACCGCCTCCTGACAGAGCACGAGGCGCTGGGTCGAGGCCCAGGCCGAGACGAGATGCAGCGGCCTGGCTCCGGCCGACGCATCTCCGCTGCGGCGCAGTGTCTTGCCGTCCAGCGCGATCAGGTCGGGTGCATCGGCACGCAGCGCCGTCGTCCAGGCGATGAAGCAGTCCTCGAAGAGAGCCGGGTCGATTCGGTTCAGGACGACGCGCAGCCAGTCCTCCTTCGGGATGCCGAAGAAGTATTCGGAGTGCCGCCTCAGGAAATCCAGGTGGTGGTCGCCCCAGGCCGCGATCTCGTCATAGTCGTCGCAGGCGGCGATCGTCGCGCAGGTGACGAGGAACAGAACCTCGCGCAGAGGATACTTCACCTTCGCCGGCTCCCGCGGATCGACGGTGGAACTGGAGATATTTGTCCCGGGTCGCAAACGTACGCTTGAAGCGTACAGACATTTGCAAGTCGAAAGGTGGACGATCATGAATAATGACAGCGTTGGAAAATCCCGGTAGCGTTAGCTTGTTCGATAGGTTGATTTGCCATCTATATGAGGTTCGAAAATGAAGTGTTATGACGTATCGGCGTATCTGTATGGGGAAGGTACATTGATCTGTACAGTGTGTCTGGATAACCCTCCAATCGATGAAGGTGAACTGGCAGATGCTATTGCGGCGGAGATCGAAAAGAGGGGAGCGATTTGCGTCAAACGCCTCGAAATCGACGATGAAGAAGAAGTCGATGACGAGTAGACGGTTCATGGATGCCGTTCTGCTGGGGAAATACGGCTTCCGGATTCGGTATGCTGAGACGGTGCGCTGAGACGGTAATCGCCTGACACATGCAGCCACACCCGCCCCCGCTGGGGCGGGTGTGGCCATGCCGCTTCGCGGTGGGATTAGGCTCCAGGCCCAATCATCCGACTGAATATATCGATCGGCCGCATGGATCTCGGTCGCGACGATGGCACCCGTGTCCAGATCGACCGGATGGTCCGGCCTGTAGGCGAGGGGCGGCGTCCCGTCTTTCCTGCGTGCGATCCGCACGTCCGAGTCTGTGGGGCTCTCCCAGTCTTCGTTGGAGAGCTTCTTGCCCTTGCGCTTGCCGAATGAATGTGATGCTGGCAAGGACGGCGTTTGCGTCGTACGGCTTTCCGAGGTAGCCCAGCGCCAAATCCCGGTGAGCATGTGCGTCCGCCCGTTGCCCGCTCACGAAGAGTACCGGAACGGTCCACCGGCTTCGCAGTTCACCCGCCAACTCGATGCCGCTGCCCCCATCACGAAGATGGATGTTGACCAGGGCCAGGTCCGGCACGGTCTGCTCGGCGAGGTTCAGGGCGCGCCCGACGGTGGCCACCGGGCCCAGGACCGTATAGCCGGCCTCGCTGAGTGTCATCTCCAGCGTCAGGGCAACGAGGGCTTCATCCTCGACCAACAGAATTATCATCGGTGATCTCTCCGGGGGCCCGGCATTAACCGGCTCGACCCACGCAGGTTCCGGCTGACGAGGCGGCTCACTTCCCGCCGAGCAGCCTCTCGCAGAGCACCCTCGCCATGCGCAGTTCGGCCCAGCCGACGTTGCTGCGGCTGGCATAGGCGTTGTGCACGCGCGTCAGGATCTGCACGTCCTCGTGGGTCAGGCGCTTGACATGGAGGTCGAGAGTGCGCCGGCAATCCTCCTTGTCCTGCTCCGTCACATCCGGCATCGCTCACCTCGATCGTTCTCTAAATGTTCTAGTTCGAGGCGACGGAGAAGGCAAGGCGGCACCGGTTCCAATGGCAGCAGGGCAGGGTGGTGAAGAGTGGCCTGGGCGAGTGCGGCTCACCCGCGTGCAGCACGCCACCCCGCCCTTCGTGCCTCCTCGGCGGAGCAGAACCAGCGCTCTCCCTGGCCCGGGCTGATCTGCGTCCGGCTGTACCAGCGCGAGCCGGGGACGTGATAGATGCGGTCGCCGCGGTCGTTGATGTTCCCCTTGATGCGGCAGTCCGCCGACGCGCTTCGGGTAGTCGTCGCGCTGCTGGCTGTCGTCGCGGCGCGCGGTGGCGTGCCGGGGACTTCCGCCCGCTGGCCCTGCCGCCACTCCCACGGCGGGGTGAACGTCCCCTGCCACATGCCGAGACCGGTACCCTCCGCCAGCTTCTGATCGCCGGCGTAGGCGCCGCCGCTGTAGCGCGGCCAGTCGAGCGCATGGCCGGCCTGCACCATGATCGCCGCTGCGTCCTTGCCGTCGGCGCGGAAGCAGGTGGCGACGATGCGGTCGTATTGGTCGCGGTCTCGCACCTCGCAGCGCGTCGGCCGCGCGTTTGCCAACGTGCTGGCGAGGGCGTGCGCCGCGATGCGGCCGCAAGGGTAGGGCTGTCCATCGTCGCCGCGGCACTGCTGTGCTGCTTCCGGGGCGTCGATGCCGTGGAGCCGTATCCTGTGGCCCTGGAGTTCGATCGTATCGCCGTCGATCACCGAGGCGCGGCCGACGAGTTCAGCGGCGGCGGGCGCGGCGGCGCAGGCGAGGAACATGAGGCCGGCGGCGAGGCGGCGGAACAGTGGAGCGGCCAAGGTGCTGATCCTCCTTTGCGGGGAGGACGGCAGCGTGCGCAGCCCGGATTAAGATCGGATTACCCGCGTTAATTGAGTGGCTATGGCTCGGCAGTAGAGCGATCAGTGTCGTCGACGCGGCGGCGAGCCGCAGAGGAGAGCGCGACGATGACCAAGACGATCCTGCAGAGCGAGAACGAGGGCTGGGGCTTCTTCGCCACCTTGCGCGGGGATGCAGACCAGGAGTCGGTGCTGAAGCAGGGGGCTGAGGCGTGTCCGGTGCGGCGGGTATCGGCGGGGCAGATCGAGGCGGCGGTGGTCGACCAGCTGCGCGCCGTGTTCCGCCAGCCGGAGATCGTCGTCGGCACGTGGCGTGCGGCCCGGACTCAGGAGAAGAACCTCCCTGAAGCGGAGGTGCGCCTCGCACTGCAGCGGCTGGATCCGCTGTGGGACGAGCTGTTCCCGGCGGAGCAGGCGCGCATCGTCCAGCTGCTGGTCGACCGGGTGGACGTGAGCCTCTCCGCCTCGACGTGCTCGGCGACGATTGTGACGCTCTCGGCCTCGGCGAAGCGATGCACCGCCGCCCGCTGCGCCTCGATGCCGAGCCCCGAGCGGGCCTGGGCCCGTGTCGAGACGCGGTAGTAGGCGATCGCCCGGTCCATGCCCGGCCTCCGTTCAAACTGCAAACCACCGTTTGGTGTTTGCTCAGAAGCCGTTCCTTATCAACCGGATAGCGTCTGGCGGCGGTATTTCTAGCGTGCGGCCGACGTCGGGGAGGGGACTAGGCCGGGTCGGTCGGCTCGGCCCAGCTCAGGACGATCTCGGTGGCCGGCTCGTCGCGGTCGGCGTCCTGACGGGGGACTTCCTTCCAGCGGGCGCGCACCTTCAGCCAGAAGATGGCGGCGGTCACCGACTGGCGATGGTCGCCCGTGGCCTTGCGGAACAGGCTCTCGGCGACCTTGGCGTTCGCCAGGATGTGCCGGTGTCGAGCTCGGCGCGGTAGTACTTGCGCAGCGTCTTCGGGTCGATGCGCAGCACCAGGGCGATGTCCGCCTCGGGGACGCCGTAGCCCGCCATGGCCTCGACCTGGCGGCGCTCCACCGGTCCGGGCAGGTGCGATGGCCTTCCCACCGCTCAGCCCTTCGGCAACGCGAGCGGCCGGGCCGCCGGCGCGGCCGGCGCGGTCGGCGCGGCCAGCTCGGTCGGGTCGGCGAAGCGGACGATCCTGACGGTGACCGGCTCGTCCCGGTCGCTGTCCTGTGGCGGGACCTCCTTCCAGCGTGCTCGGGTCTTCAGCCAGAAGATCGCCGCCGTCACCGCCTGACGATGGTCGCCCGTCGCCTTTCCTGAACAGGCTCTCCGCCACCTTGGTGTTGGTGAGGATGTGCCCCGTGGCGAGCTCGTGGTGATAGTGCTTGCGCAAGGTGCTCGGAGCGATGCCGAGCACCCGTGCGATAGCGGAGACGACCGACGACGGCAACCGCATCAGCCAGCAGGGGCTGGCAGCCGTCGGCGTGGAGGTCGGGCAGTCTGCAGCACCTGCCGCGCCGAAGACCAGGACGCCGCGCACCGGGACCAAGCAGGCGCTGCTGATCGACATGCTGCGCCGGGAGAAGGGCGCCACCATTGAGGAGGTGGTCGTGGCCACCGGCTGGCAGAGCCACACGGTGCGCGGCGCGATTTCCGGGGCGCTGAAGAAGAAGCTTGGCCTCGACGTCGGCTCGGAAGGTCGAGGGCCGCGGGCGGGTCTACCGGATCGCGTAGCTTCACGACATAGCGTCTCGATCCTGCGCCGCCGGCTCGATGTCCGCGGCGTACTTCGTCGCTGCTCTCGCTCTCCGTGTCGTCTAGAGATGAGTAGATTATCTTTATTTTGCTTTGGCGGGGTCGCCGCTGTTGCGGCTGTCTGCGGCCAACCTATCTGCGGCAGCGAGGGTTGCTGATTTTAATCGAGTGGAAGTCTCTAGATGTCCGATAACGTCGTTACCGATAAATTGACCGAGACCAAGCTGGCGGAGCTGACTGCGCAGATCGTGTCCGCCTTCGTTGCCAACAACTCCCTGCCCACTGCCGACCTGCCGACCCTCATCAAGGGTGTGTCGTCCTCGTTCGTGCGCGAGCAGGCGGTGCCGGAGCCAGAGGAGATCACGCCCGCGGTCTCGGTGCGCAAATCGGTGGCGCCCGACCATCTCGTCTGCCTCGTCTGCGGCAAGCACCAGAAGACGCTGAAGCGGCACCTGTCCTCTGCGCATGGGATGACGCCGGAGCAGTACCGTACGACGTTCGGGCTGAACGCCGACTACCCGATGGTCGCGTCGGACTACGCGCAGGCGCGGTCGGACATGGCCAAGCGGATCGGGCTCGGTCAGAAGGGCAGGGCCAGCAAGGCGGCGAAGGCCGCTCGGTCGAAGCCCGCCCGCCGCGGGCGTCCGCCGAAGCAGGCGATGGCTGCCGGGTAGAAGGGCCGGCGTCCACGAGCCGGGCGTTGCCGTGGTATGAGGACGTGCTGTGCTGCGCGTCCGCCTACTGCCTGAGGACGAACCTGTGGTCGAGAAGCCGCCGAGCGTGGAGCGCACTGCCGCGGGCCTGCAATACGTCTTCCCCGGGACGGAGAAGCCTGCACCGGCACCGGCGCCGCGGATCGCGTATCCGCGCGACGGCGACCAGTTGGTCATCCCCGGCGCGGAGCGGATCAGCGGTCAGGCACTCATGACGCGCATTGCGGAGCAGCCGCTGCGGCCGCGTGTGGGCAGCGCAGCCTCACTGGCACAAGCCTGTTCGGTGGTGCCGGTCAGCGTTGAGTCAGTCCGCCAGTTCCGCGAGCACAGCAGCATAGCCTGCGACGTCGACCGCGCTGTCGCGGTGGGCCGGGTCGTGCGCGAGGCGCGCCAGCTTCACGTCCAGCATGCACAGTACGACCTGCTCCGGCGTGACCTCCGAGCCCAGCGTCGCCGACCAGCGCCGCGCGACCTGGGTAAACAGCGGGCGTGCCGGGCCGTATTGCCGGCGGCGCTCGGCGACGATGCCTGCGGCCTCGGCGAGGAGGTCGGGAGCGGTCACGCACCTGCTCCCACGAGGCGGGGCCCCCGAGCCAGCCCAAAGGGGGATTCTTGCGGGTACTGCGGGTACTTGCGGGTACTGTTTTGCCCTAACGCGAGAAAGTGTCAGTGCATCTTTATATGTGGCGGCTGAATATGTAGCGGTTGAAAAGGTACCCGCAAGTACCCGCAGTACCCGCAGGATCGCGTTCATCGCGTGATCATCCAGCGCTGAGCCTTGGCGTGCAGGTCGTTGTGGCTCGCGACCTTCAGGCCATCGACGATGCGCCCCTTCCGGCGGCCGAGCCAGATTCCCAGGCGCCGGCTGCTGATCAAGCGGCCGTCCGCCGCGACGGAGAGGATCGCGTCGCGCAGAGCCGGGTAGCGATTCTCGCAGCCTCGGCGAGGAGGTCCGGGTTACGATTCACGGCCGCCAGTTCCCCCACCTCCACCTGCCCCGATCTCCCTCCCCACCACCACCCCACCACCTAATAAATAAGGTGGTGGTGGTGGTGCCGTGTGGGTCCACCTCCCCACCTCTCCCCACTCCACCTTGCAAGGTGGGGGAAGCTCATGGGCTCGCCTGGCGACGCTGTTCATGGCAGGACCAGCATCGCGCTGGTGTTGCACGTCGTCGATGGAGCATGCGGAATGACCGCTGAGCAGGAACTGCGGGAGAAGCTCCGCAAGATCGAAGCGTTGTTCGCGGGTGCGGCTACCCCCGGCGAGAAGTCGGCCGCGGGCGCCGCGGCGGGACGGATTCGCGAACGCCTCGCGCGATCTCGCCAGAAGGAAACCGTCGACGAGGTCAAGTTCAGCCTGCCCGACCCGTGGTCCCGCCAGCTGTTCATGGCGCTCTGCCGCCGCTATGGATTGCGGCCATACCGCTACCGCAGAATGCACCGCCAAAGCATCCTGATAAGGGCTCCAGCGAGCTTCATCGACGCAGTGTTGTGGCCCGAGTTCGAGGAACTCGATGCCGCGCTCCGCACCTATCTCTCGGAGATCACCGAGCGCGTGATCCGCGAGGAGGTGCACGGCGACACCGGCGAGGCGGACGAAGTCGCCGACCCGGCGCGGATCGGACGTTGACGGGCGACGGCGGCACCGACCGCGAGGTCCTCGCCGGCCTGCCGCGCGGATCACGGCCGCCTGGGCCGAGCAGAAGATCGTGCGCGAGATCATGGTCTTCCTGCACAGCCACGGCGTCGGCACGGCGCGGGCGGTGCGCATCTTCAGGACCTACGGCGCCGACGCCGTCCAGGTGATGAGCGAGA
>Ga0209024_1001486_pt1 | contig 18993 bp, 15 predicted proteins | sample AutmiccommunBRH5_FD_187380 | JGI IMG/M metagenome (GOLD analysis project Ga0209024, IMG submission 187380) | Deep subsurface microbial communities from Mt. Terri, Switzerland - Autotrophic microbial communities BRH/5 (SPAdes) (version 2) | ecosystem: Environmental > Aquatic > Deep subsurface >...
CCGCCGGCGAAGTCCAGCGCCTTCTCAACGCGCGGGCTGTCCAGATCCTGCAGCACGGATGCTGGAACGACGCTGATCGACTGGGGTATTTCCTCGATGGGTGTGTCGGTTTTCGTCGCGCTGCGCGTGAGTTTGGCGCGGTAGCCCTGAACCGGTCCATCGGCGCGTTCCTGATCTGCCGTGATGGTGACGGAGTCCAGTACCGCCGCTTCCTGTGCCCCTGCCAGCGGTACGCCAGCCAACATCAGCGCCGTTCCGGCACCCACCCACCTCAATACTGCACTTGCGTTATTCATGCTAAAACTCAGACACCGATGTTATATCGTAACAATGCTGTAGGTTTAGCAAGCGAGTGTCAATGGAACGATTCGTATCTGCTTCTTTGATCAGGGGTTGCGCAACGAACGGCATCGGTGTGTCGGTCGTGACTCAGCGCTTGAGGTGAGGGTTTTGGGTAAGCGGCAGGCTGAAACTCTGTTCGCCTCGGTCGTCCTTTCCTGCGGCTCCATGCATCCGACAAAGTCGCGTTGAGCTACCTGATAGGCCCCCTACCCCCGGATGCTTAAGCTAACGCCGTCAGGCGTCACTGATCCGGCATCAGCATTTCGGGCACCTCGCGCCCGGCGACGAACAACTCGTCGACCAACCGTGTCACCTCCGCCTCGTTGCGAACCCGGTACCACTTGCCGGCCGGATAGACGCTCAGCGTCGGGCCCTGATCGCAGGGGAACTGGCACTGCGTCCGGGTGATGTGGACGCCACCGGCGCATTCGAGCTTGCCGGCAGCCTTGAGCTTTTCCCTTAGCCCCTTCCACAGCGGCAAGGCACCGCGACGTGTGCAGCGCGGGCCATTGCATAGCAGCACGCGGTGCTCATGCAGGGGAATCTTCGACCAGGCGTGCACCTCTGGAAGCGGTGCGACGTCGGTGCACGGCAGGTGCAACTCCGGTCGGTCGATCAAGGCGCAGGCCGCTTCGACGGGCAGCGCCTCGGCGGTGCCAATTGCACTGGCCACGAAGATTTGCTCAGCGCCTTCGAGCTGCACGAGTTCGCTACGCAGCCAGTCAAGATGAGCGCTGCTCGATTGCGGCTCGAGGTCGATCACCAAGAGTGGCCGACCGCTTTCACTGACCGCATTCCACAGCGGTTCGTAGCCTGAGCCTGTATCGATAACGTCCCGCAGCGCTTGTTCGTCGCGCAAAGCAGCCAGACGTGCACGGAATACTTCGGCGAACGAGCCTTCAGACAGGTCGGGACCGACGAACAGGACGCGGGCGTAGGGTGAATCAGCGGTAGTCATTGGCTCTCTCCTTAGCGGCGCGCAGTCTAGCAGCGACGGGCGAAGGCGAGCGATCAGGCGCTGGAATCGACGCCGATGGTTTTGAGCGCCGAAAACAGTTCATCACGGCGTGCGAATTCCCGGCTCACCGCCGGTAGCAACGGGCGACGCAGGAGCAGGACAGGCAGGCCCCGCTCACGAGCCACCTGCAGTTTGGGTTCGGTGGAGTCGCCGCCGCTGTTCTTGCTGACGAGCACATCGCAATTCAGACGTTCGAACAGCTGCCGTTCAGCCTCAAGGTCGAACGGACCGCGGTCGCCGATAATTTCGGCTCGGTCAGTCGATGCCTGTGCGTCCAGGCAACGAACTGTCCAGTGTTGGTGTTCAGGAATTTCGTGCAGGTGCGCCAGCGGCTCGCGGCCGAGCGTGAAAAACGGTCGCTGGAAATCGCCCAGGGCGCCGATCAGCTCAGCCCAGTCGTTCACCTCGTGCCAATTGTCCCCCTCGCCTGCTTGCCAGGCCGGGCGGCGTAACGCCCAGCATGGAATTCCCGCCTGTTCCGCCGCGATTGCTGCATTGGCGCTGATCTGCGCCGCGTAGGGGTGCGTGGCATCGACCAGCAGCTCGATACGTTCCGCCGCGATGAAGGCAGCCAGCCCCTGCGCACCGCCAAAACCGCCTACGCGGACCTGGCACTGGAGGTCGCCGGGCACGCGTCCCAGACCGGCCAGACTGTAAACATGCGAGGAGCCAAGGCCGCGAGCAAGACGCAAGGCATCGCCCGTGCCGCCGAGCAGGAGGATGCGGGTCATCGCGGCTTCTCGACCTGCAACAGCGTGATCGGCAACGCTCCACGCCAGGTATCGAAACCGCCCAGCGGCTGCGCATGCGCCACGGATATCCTCGTCAGCTCGCCGCCGATGCGTTCACGCCAGCTCATCAGCAGCGCCTCGCTCTGCAAGGTCACCGCATTGGCCAGCAACCGCCCGCCCGGTTTAAGGCTGGCCCAGCATTGCTCCATGACACCCGGAACCGTAACGCCGCCGCCAATGAAGATCGCATCCGGCTCGGGGAGGCCTGCCAGTGCCTCCGGCGCCCGGCCTGCCACCAGACGCAACGCTGGAACGCCCAGCGCGTCGCGGTTGTGTTCGATATGGGCCTGACGCCCGGCATCGGCCTCCACCGCGATCGCCCGGCAACTGGCATGCGCACGCATCCATTCGATGCCAATGGAACCGCAACCGGCGCCGACGTCCCAAAGCAACTCGCCCGGCATGGGTGCGAGCCGAGCCAAGGTCAGCGCGCGGACGTCCCGCTTGGTCAGTTGGCCGTCGTGTCTATAGAGCTGATCGGCAAGACCGGGTGTGAGCGGCAGGCGCTGGGCATTCGAGTCCGCTACGCATTCAACAGCCAACAGATTCAGATCGGCAATCACATCGAATGACCAGTCCGCTGCAAGGGAATCCAGCCGCCGTTCCCTGGCGCCGCCCAGATGCTCAAGCGCGGTCAGACGGCTCGCGCCAAAGCCCCTGCTCGTCAACAATTGCGCCACCTGAGTGGGGCTGGTTCCGTCGTTGCTGAGGATCAGCAGCCGCACACCAGGAGATATTTTGGCGCTCAGTGCCGCGAGCGGTCTGGCAACCAGGGATAGCACCTCCGTTTCCTGCAGCGCCCAGCCAAGACGTGCCGCGCCCAACGAGACTGACGACGGCGCTGAGAACACCCGCATCTCCTGTGCATCCAACTGCCGCGCGAGCGTGGCGCCAATGCCATAGAACATGGGGTCTCCACTTGCCAGCACGCATAAAGGCGAGCCGCGACCTGAAAGCACCGGTTCCAGACTGAACGGCTTCGGCCAGCACTCTCCCAGGCCCTGCAGGTGATCGGGCAACAGCGCCAGCTGCCGATCACCGCCGATGATGCGTGTTGCCTCACCGAGAGCCTGCCGAGCCGCTTCGCCGAGCCCGGCCCAGCCGTCTTCGCCGATCCCCACCACCGTCAACCAGGGCGTCATCCCGCCTCTCCATCACAATGCCAAGCCTTCGTCGGGACAGGCTTGGCTGTCGCGTCGTCCGGCAAAGCGGGCATAATAGCGCCTTCGTCGGTGCCCGCCGCGACCACGCCACGGGCCTAAGAGGGAATACGGAGCGATCTGATGATCGTGACCGAGCTGCCCCCGCAACTGTAAACAGCGAATCCTCCGCGCACACGCCACTGGGAAACCGGGAAGGCCGCGGATGATGAAGACCTGTCAGCCAGGAGACCTGCCGACGACGCTGGTCGCGAGTGCCAACATCGGGCGGGGTGTACCGATGCCAACTGAGTTCAACGAACTCTCCCGGTCTGGTCGCCGCGTCTTTTTTGGTTACAGGTGCACCGTGCGCGACCATGCCTCCCATGACTGAACTGCCCGTTCCTCGCCCAAGCGCTTGCCCTGGCCTGCTGCGCATCGTGCAGGCGCTGGACGGCGGCATCTGCCGAGTCAAGTTGCCGGGTGGCGTTCTTGCCGCGAGTCAGGCCCGCTCCATCGCCGAGGCGGCGCAGCGCTTTGCGAGCGGCGTGCTCGAGCTGACCAACCGCAGCAATCTGCAGATTCGCGGTGTACGTGCCGAATCCGAGCACGATCTGATCCGCGCACTGCTCGCCGCGAACCTCGGCCCGTCGGTGCTCGATGCCGACGATGTGCGCAATCTCATGCTCAGCCCCGCTGCCGGCCTGGACCCTCAGCAGCACATGGATACCCGGCCGCTGGCCGACGCACTCCTGGCGCTCTTGCAAAACAATTCCGCGCTGCACGTCCTGTCCGCCAAGTTCGCCATCCAGCTCGATGGTGGTGAGAGCCTATGCATGCTCGAACACCCTCACGACCTCTGGTTACGCGCCCTCCCCGGCGCCCCGCAGTTGATATTCGGCCTGGCCGGCTGCCCGACCGACAAACCGCTGGGCATGGTTGCCGCTGCGAACGCCGTACAGCTGGTCGAAGCGATCCTGCTGACCTTTCTGGAGTGCGCCGGCCCGGAGCAGAGCCGCATGCGTCAGCTGCTCGAATCCATCCCGGCCGATGAACTGGTGCGACGGGTTCAGGCGCGCCTGCCATTCGCAATTTCACCCGTAGCGGTTGAATGCCAACGCCAAATCCCTGCCGCTGCCCCGCCGATTGGCATCATCGCGCAACGCCAGGCAGAGCTCGCGATGGTCGCGGCCAGCGCGCCGCTGGGGCGGATCAGCGCCGAACAACTTGGCGCCGTTGCCGAACTGGCGCAGCGGCATGCAGATGGCAGCCTGCGGCTTACGCCCTGGCAGGGTCTACTGATTCCAAATGTGCAGATCCACGAGGCGGACAACGTACTCGCAGCCCTCACGCAAGTCGGGCTGCTCACCAACAGAGCCGCTCCCCTGCCCAACCTGATTGCCTGCACTGGTTCTGCCGGCTGCGCGCGCGGGCTGGCCGACACCAAGCACGACGCTCTGGTGTTGGCGGCCTGCCTGCAACAGCATGACGCGCGTCCGCAGGTACACCTCAGCGGTTGCTCGCGCTCCTGCGCGGCTGCGCATGTCGCGCCGTACACGCTGCTTGCCGTGGGCGAAAGCCGCTATCAGCTGTTCGAACGCACCGAGAACAAGACCGGCTTCGGCCAACCACTGGCACCACCCATGAATATCGACGAAGCGGGCGCCTGGCTCGCCCAGCACCACGCAACGGGACGCACCCATGCTTGATTACATCCGCGACGGTCAGGAAATCTACCGGCGCTCCTTCGCCACCATTCGGGCAGAGGCCGACCTCAGCGCCATCCCAGCCGATATGGAAAAGCTCGCGGTGCGAGTAATCCACGCCTGCGGGATGGTGGACATCGTCAGTGATCTCGACTTTTCTCCAGGCGCCGGGGCGGCCGGCCGTGCCGCCCTGCACGCCGGCGCGCCGATCCTCTGCGATGCACGGATGGTGGCCGAAGGCATCACCCGGCCACGCTTGCCGAAGAACAACCGGGTCATCTGCACCCTCCATGACGATGGCGTGCCGGACCTGGCTCAGGCGCTCGGCAACACCCGCTCTGCCGCTGCGCTGGAGCATTGGCGTGAGCATCTGGAGAGCAGCGTGGTGGTGATCGGCAACGCGCCGACCGCGCTGTTCTACCTGCTGGAAATGCTCGATGCCGGCGCGCCAAAACCTGCACTCATCATCGGCATGCCGGTCGGCTTCATCGGCGCGGCGGAATCCAAGGACGCGCTGGCAGCGGACAGCCGCGGCGTACCCTATGTAGTGGTTCGCGGCCGGCGCGGCGGCAGTGCGATGGCGGTGGCTGCGGTCAACGCCCTCGCCACGGAGGTGGAATGATGGACGGCAAAGGGAGGCTGATCGGGCTGGGTGTAGGCCCGGGTGATCCGGAACTGATCACCCTGAAGGCCCTGCGCCTGCTGCAAAGCGCGGCGGTTGTCGGCTATTTCGTGGCCAAGGCGAAAGCCAGCAAGGGCCACGGCGGCAACGCCTTCGGCATCATCGAGCAGCACCTGACCGACCAGCAGCAGCGCATGCCGCTGGTTTATCCAGTTACCACCGAAAAGCTCGCGCCGCCGCTCTCCTACGAGGATGTGATCGCCGACTTCTACGACACCTGCGCGGTTCAGATTGCCGCCGAGCTCGACGCCGGGCGAGACGTGGCCGTGATATGCGAGGGCGACCCGTTCTTCTACGGCTCCTACATGTACCTGCACGACCGCCTGGCTGCGGACTACCCGGTCGAGGTCGTGCCGGGCGTCTGCTCGATGCTGGGCTGCACCTCGGTGCTCGGCACGCCTTTGGTTTACCGCAACCAGAGCCTGTCCGTGCTGTCCGGCGTGCTGCCGGAGGCGGAACTCAAACAAAGGCTGCGTGACGCAGAGGCGGCCGTGGTAATGAAGCTCGGGCGCAACTTCGAAAAGGTCCGCCGCGTACTGCAGGAGCTGGGACTCGAGAAACGCGCGCACTACGTCGAACGCGCCACCATGGCCAACCAGAAGATCGTTCCGCTGGATGAGGTGGAGCCGATGTCGTCTCCTTACTTCTCGATGATCCTCGTTCCCGGCGAGAAATGGCGCGGCTGAAGCTACGATTATTCCCCTGTTCCACCCGACTCTCGGATGCCCTATGCCCGGCCTCGCAACTACCGCACCCGCCATCGTCGTACTTGGCGCCTCCGCCCTCGACACCGCCAGACGGATACAGCGCGTCTATCCGGGAGCACAGGTTCATGGGCTGAGCGGACGCGCTGTCGAAGCCGACAGGCCGTACGATAACTTTGGCGAGCATCTGCGCGATCTGTATCGAGCCAACACGTCGATCATCGCGCTGTGCGCGGCGGGGATTGTGATCCGCAGTCTGGCCCCAGTACTGGGCGACAAGGACAACGAGCCCCCGGTACTGGTGGTTGGTGAGGATGGCAGCGCAGTGGTGCCCTTGCTCGGCGGCCTGGCAGGCGTAAATCGGATGGCCCGGGAGATCGCCGCCGCACTGGAGGTCAGCCCGGCCATCACCACCAGCGGCGAGCTGCGCTTCGGCGCTTGCCTGCTCTCCCCGCCGCCCGGTTACGTGCTGGCGGATCTGGAGCAAGGCAAGCGGTTCGTCAGCGACTTGCTGGCTGGTGCGCCTGTGCGCGTCGAAGGTCCGGCGCCCTGGCTGGATGAACTCAGCCTGCCGCTCGACCCGCAAGCGCAACACCGGGTATCCGTCAGCCCGCTCCGGCAGGACGATGCGTGCACCCTGAGCATCCACCCCAGGCTGATCGCGATTCATGTCGAACGCGTTGGCCCGGAACTGGATACCGAGGTTCAGCAGCTGATCGATGAATCCAGCTTTTCGCCGCACAGCCTTGCCTGCCTGATCGCACCGCTCCACCTCATGTCCAGCACCGAGCTGCAACACGTGGCCAGCCAGCTTGGCCTGCCGATCCGCTACAGCGACGACACCACGCAATTGCCGGCGCAGCACAGTCGCAGCCAGCGCGCACGGCTATTGCTCGCAGATGAGCCGATCGACATCAAGCAGATCGGTCAGCCCCGCGGCTCGCTGACGGTGATTGGCCTCGGACCGGGCGCTCCCGAATTCATGGTGCCTGCGGCGCGCCAAGCGCTGGACGAGGCGCAAGACCTGCTCGGTTACGAGACATACATAAAGATGGCCGGCCCGCTAAGGCCAGGCCAGGTCAGCCACTGCAGCGACAACCGCGAGGAGCTGCAGCGTGCAGCCCACGCCTTCGAGCTGGCCGCCAGCGGTCGCCGGGTAGTGGTGATATCGTCCGGCGACCCCGGTGTGTTTGCCATGGCCGCCGCGGTACTGGAAGCGCTGCACGCATCAAGCGACCCCCGCTGGCACGCCGTGGATCTGCAGGTGCTGCCAGGCGTATCGGCGGCGCTGGCCACCGCCGCCAAAGCCGGCGCGCCGCTGGGTCACGACTTCTGCATGCTCTCGCTATCGGACAATCTCAAACCCTGGACGCTGATCGAGAAGCGTCTGGAACACGCCGCTGCGGCCGATCTTGTCATGGCCTTCTACAATCCCATTTCCAAGGCGCGGCCCTGGCAGCTCGGGCGGGCGCTGGAATTACTTCGCCATTACCGCACACCGGAAACACTGGTTGTGCTTGGCCGCGACATCGGTCGCCCAGCCGAAGCCCTGACTGTCACCACGCTTGGCGACCTCACGCCCGAACAGGTGGACATGCGCACGCTGGTCATCATCGGCTCGTCGCAGACCTGCCGGTTTGCCAAGCCGGACGGTGGCGACTGGGTCTATACCCCCAGAAGTTACCCTGCCGATTGAACGGAAACCTCGTTTTAGACGTGCCGAAAGCCGATAAACCCACTACCCTAGCGACGCTTGATGGTTCTGCCCCAAAGGCAGAGGCAAGAGGGAAGCAGGTACGCCCACGGGCTACTCCTGCGCTGCCCCCGCAACTGTGAACGGCGAGTTCACCTGCAATTGAAGTCACTGGCCTGATCGGCTGGGAAGACGCAGGTGCACATTGACCCGTGAGCCAGGAGACCTGCCATCAGCGTGCCGATCCCGGCGCCTTTCAACCCGCATCCCTCGGAGGGAGAACGATGCATATCGAACCTGGCGTACTCAACGCCGCAAAAATCGTCTTTGCCAACGCCGCAGCCGTTTCAACATTGGCCGTGTTCCTGCCCAAGCTGATGTGGCGCCCCGACATCTGGGTCAAGACCCTGCTCGCCGCGTTGTTCTTCTCCATCTTCATGGAGGTCTTTCACATGCCGGTCGGCGCCTCGGAACTGCATTTCGTGGGTGCGTCGGCTGTTTATGTGATATTCGGCTTCGTGCCGACGCTGTTCGGATTCGCTATTGGCCTGCTGCTGCAAGGGCTGCTGTTCGAGCCGTCCGATCTGGTGCACCTGGCGGTCAACTCGCTGTCGCTGATCCTGCCGCTGATCGCCGCCCACGGCCTGCTCGGCCGGCACTTCTTCGCCCAAGGCGGACGCGTTATTCGCTGGGCCGAAGTGGTCAAGTTCGACGCAGCCTTTTACGGCGGAGTGGTGCTGATGGTCGGCTTCTGGCTGTCGCTGGGTAACGAACCCACGCCGCTGCAGAATTGGGCGATGTTCGCCGTGTCCTACCTGCCGCTGGTGCTGCTCGAGCCGTTGTTCACCTGCCTGGTGGTCCGCACGCTCAAGCGCTTTGCAGATAACCCGCTGATCAGCCGCTTCACAACCGTCAAAACCCTCGCGACCGCCTGATCAGGCCACGCCAGCGCTGACGATCAGTCTTCGTCAGCGCTGCGGCGACGTAGCAAGTAGCTGTCCATCATCCAGCCATGTCGCTCGCGCAGCGCGGCGCGGGTACTGCGGATCTGCTCCGCCACCTCACCGACCTTTCCTGCAATCAGCACCTCATCCGCGGTGCCCACGTATGCGCCCCAATAGATGTCCATCTCCTGATCGACGAACAGGCAGTAGGTATCCCGCGCATCGAGCATCACCAGTACGCTATCCAGCCCGTCAGGAAAGCCCTCGGCCAATCGCCGGGCCGGCATGATTTGAAATGCCTGACCGATACTGTTGAAGCAGACTTTGTGCCGGGCCGCCAGCGCCTGCAGGCTGGTGATGCCGGGGATCACCTCGTAGGTGATGGGCTCCGGGCTCGCCTGCACGATGTCCTCGACGATGCGCAGCGTGCTGTCATACAGCGCAGGATCACCCCAGACCAGAAAGCCGCCCACCTCACCATCGGCCAGCTCATGGTGGACCATCTGCTCGAACACCCGTTGCTTGTCCTGATTGAGGTCGACAACGCTGGCCCGGTAGTCGGCGACACCTCGCACGCGCTCAGGGCATTCGGCCTCGGCGAAGCGATACCCCGGCGTGTCGATGAAGCGCTCGCAGATGTGCTTGCGCAGGTGGATAAGCGAATCCTTCGAGGCGCCCTTGTCCATCAGGAAAAACACGTCGACACGGTTCAACGCCTTGATCGCCTGGACCGTCAGAAAATCGGGATCGCCTGCGCCAATGCCGATGATCAGTAGTGTTTTCACAAGTTCTGGCTCCATTGCGCTAAAGGTTGGTCGTTTAGACAGGGTTGTTCAGGGTCGCGAGCGTGTCGATGTGCTGATACTCCGCGCCCAGTTCTTCGGCCAGCTTCCGTGCACGACCCAGGCGAATCGGCGCGCTCTCGATGTCTACCAGCACAGCCGGGCAAAGACTCGGTTCCAGAGCTGTCGACTCACGCAAGCGGCCGTCCGTGAGGACCAGCAGTCGATGCTGCTCGGCGGGCTTGAGTTGCTGCCGACGACGCTGCCATGCTGCCGCCTGCTGCAAGGCATCCAATAGCGGCGTGCCGCCACCTGCGCCGAGATCAGCCAGCCATTGTTGCTGCACACCGGTCACCTTGTGACCTGGCCAAACCCAGTCGGCTTGCTTGCCGTTGGCCCGCAAAAGCGCCAGCCGCACTCGTTGCCGCCGGGCCTGCTCGAACACCTCGCCGAGCAGCCCTTTCGCCTTGCTCAGCGCACCGTGGCGACGGGTCGAGCCCGAGGCATCGACGATGATCAGCCACACCTCGCTTGCCTGCCGACTTCGAGGTCTCAGGACGAGCTCATTCCGGTGCTGCGGCCTGCCGTTGAGCATAAAGGTCGCGGCCCAGTCGATCCGCCCAGACACGCCGCCGCGACTGGCGCCATGCCGCCCTCCATTCACGCTACCCGGTGCTGCTCGTGCATCCGCGCCGGAGGCGCTGCGTGGGCGGATGCTCAGGGCTTTTTTGACCAGCGAGGCGGTTCACGCCGAGCACCCACAGGTTGAACCTGGGCCGGCAGCTGCCCCCAGTCGCCAGCGCCCTGATCATTCTGACCAGCGCTGGTGTCTTCCTTGGCTTGAGTCTGCTGTGGCTGCTGCTGCGGCGGTGAAGGCGGCGTTGCCTGCTGCTGCCGATGACGCAGAACAAAATCGGCCACCGCATCGATGTCCTCGGCCTCGATGCGTACCGAGCCACTCCAGGCCGCATGGGCGCGAGCAGCTCGCAACCAGACCAGATCAGCTCGCAACCCATCGACCTCGGCGGCAAAGCAACGCTGACTGATTTGCTCCAGTGCTGCCTCGTCCAACGGAATATCGCTCAGCTGGGCGCGCGCTTGCTGGCAGCGCGCCCGCAGCGCCCCCTGCTCTTCCGACCAAGAGGATAGAAAGCGCTGCGGATCGGCATCGAAATTCAGCCGACGGCGAACGATTTCCGCCCGCTGTGCAGGCTGCGGCCGCGCGTCCAGCGCAACGTTGAAGCCGAAACGGTCGAGCAACTGCGGCCGCAGTTCGCCCTCCTCGCTGTTCATGGTGCCGATGAGCACGAAGCGCGATGGGTGCCGATGGGAAACGCCGTCCCGCTCCACATGATTGATGCCGCTGGCCGCCGCATCGAGCAACAGGTCGACCAGGTGATCCGGCAGCAGGTTGACCTCGTCGACATAGAGCACGCCGCCATCGGCCTTGGCCAACAAGCCCGGCGAGAACTCGGCGCGCCCTTCACCCAGAGCTGCATCGAGATCCAGCGAGCCCACGATGCGTTCTTCACTGGCACCCAACGGCAAGGTGACGAACTGGCCGCTCGGCAGCAGGTCCGCCAGCCCTCGCGCCAGGGTCGATTTGGCCATGCCGCGAGGGCCTTCGATCAACACACCGCCAATCGCGGGATCGATTGCTGCCAGACAAAGGACCAGCTTGAGGTCATCGGCTCCGACCACGGCGGCGAGGGGGAAATGGCTATCGGGCATGGCAGGCATCCGTAGAGGCAGAAAGCGGTACGTAGGGTGGGATGGAGGAAAGGCGCTCGCTCATGACTCCTCGCTATCGATCAGCAGATTTTCCAGCGCTTCCTGATACTCGCCGGGCTCCTCCCAGAGCCCACGTTGCTGGGCTTCCAGCAGGCGTTCGAGGATGTCCTGCAGGGCCTCGGGGTTGTGTAGCTGGATGAACTCCCGGGTATCTCGGTCCAGCGCATAGGCATCGGCCAGCAGCGCGTACTGGTGATCATCGATCAGCCCGGTGGTGGCATCGAAGGCGAACAGGTAATCCACCGTGGCCGCCAGTTCGAAGGCGCCCTTGTAGCCGTGCCGCTTCATGCCGGCGATCCACTTGGGGTTGGCCGCGCGGGAACGCACCACCCTGCCCAACTCTTCTTTCAGGCTGCGGATTTTCGGGTTGTCCGGCTGACTGTTGTCGCCGTGGTAGCTCGCCACCGATCCGCTGCGCAGGGTTTCGGCGGCGGCCAGCATGCCGCCCTGAAACTGGTAGTAGTCGTTGGAATCGAGAATGTCGTGTTCGCGGTTGTCCTGATTCTGCAGCACCGCCTGTACCTGTTGCAGCCTCTCGGCGAAGCGCGCTCGCGCCGGTACGCCTTCGTCGTCCTTGCCATAGGCATAGCCGCCCCAGTTCAGGTAGACCTCAGCCAGGTCCTCGCGGCTCTGCCAGCGGCGGTCTTCGATGACGTTCTGCACCCCCGCACCGTAGGCACCGGGCATCGACCCGAAGATGCGCCAGCCGGCCTGACGCCGCGCTTGTGCCTCGTCCAGACCGCCGTCCTCAAGCTCGAGGGATTCACGCCAGACCCGCGCGGACAGCGGATTCATGTCCTCCGGCTCATCGAGATCGGCCACCGCTTGCACCGCTTCGTCGAAGATGCGAATCAGGTTGGCGAAGGCATCGCGGAAGAAGCCGGACACTCGCAACGTGACGTCCACCCGTGGCCGACCCAGTTCTTCCAGCGGCACGATCTCGAAACGTTCCAGCCGGCCGCTCCCTGGCTGCCAGACCGGCCGCACGCCGAGCAACGCCATAGCCTGCGCCATGTCATCGCCGCCGGTTCGCATGGTCGCGGTGCCCCACATCGACAGTCCGAGTTGCCGCAGGTAGTCGCCATGGTCCTGCATATGCCGTTCGAGCAGGCGCTCGGTGGCTTGCACTCCAATGCGCCAGGCGGTCGGCGTGGGCAGGTTGCGCACGTCGACGGTGAAAAAATTGCGGCCTGTCGGCAGCACATCGAGGCGACCACGGCTCGGCGCACCGCTGGGGCCAGCCGGCACGAAGCGGCCCTGCAAAGCCGCCAGCAGGCCCGCCATTTCTTCCTTGCCGCAACTGTCCAGCATTGGCGCGACCTGCCCACGCAGCTGCTCGATCACTTCGCTGCTGGCCGGTCCGAAGCCCTGCGACTCGCTGTCGATAAGCCCCAGCGCAAGCATCTCCAGCCGCTCCCGGGTGTCGCCATGGGTGCGCCAGAGGCTGGCATCGCAGCGCTGTAGCACCTCAGGCCGCGGCCCCAGCCAGGGCGCAGCCATGTCACAGTTGATGGGGTCGAAATCCAATCCCAGATCATCGGCCAGTGCCCGCAACAGGCTGGCGTTGGCCCCTATCCCGTTGCCTCGGGGAATGCGCAGCAGCGCAAGCAGGGTGTCACGCCGCAGTCGTCCGCTGGGAGACTCGCCGAAGACGTGCAAACCATCGCGTATCTGGGATTCCTTCAGATCGCAGAGATAGGCATCGAGCTGCGGCAGCCAACTGTTGGGATCGTCGCTCAGTTGCAGCCCCAGCTCGCGGTCCAGATTGGCCTCGCGCACCAGCACAAGGATCTCGCTGCGCAGCTCGGACGCGCGCCGCAAGTCGAGCTGACTGGCTTCGTAGTACTCGTCGGCCAGGCGCTCGATGTCACGCAGCGGGCCATAACTTTCGGCGCGCGTGAGTGGCGGCATCAGGTGGTCGATGATTACCGCCTGGGTACGGCGCTTGGCCTGGGCCCCTTCGCCCGGATCGTTGACGATGAAGGGATAGATATTCGGCAGCGGGCCGAGCACCACGTCCGGCCAGCAGCAGTCGGACAGCCCAACGCTTTTGCCCGGCAACCATTCGAGGTTGCCGTGCTTGCCGACGTGGATCACCGCATCAGCGGCGTAGCGCATGCGCAGCCAGGCGTAGAACGCGAGGTAGCCGTGCGGCGGTACCAGATCGGGGTCGTGATACATGGCGGCCGCGTCGAGCTGATAGCCACGCGCCGGTTGTATGCCAACGAAGGTCGAGCCGAAACGCAGCCCGGCGATCATCAGCCGACCAGAACGAAACATCGGGTCCTGCTCGGGCGTGCCCCAGCGATCGATCACCGCCTGCTGGTTGGCAACTGGTAGCCCACCGAAGAACGCCTGGTACTCCTGCAGTGCCAGGCTCTGGGCACAGGGCCGCAAATCGAGGTTATCGAGGTCGTTGGTAACGCCGCCGAGTAGCTCATGGATCAGCGCCGTGCCGCTCTCGGGCAGATCGGCCACCGGGTATCCCTGCGCCTGCAGTGCGCGAAGGATGTTCAGCGCAGCGGCCGGCGTATCCAGCCCGACCCCGTTGCCGATGCGGCCGTCACGGGTGGGATAGTTGGCCAGGATGAGCGCGACTCGCTTGTCGCCGTTAGGTAACCGCGCAAGCCAAGCCCACCTCTGGGCAAGCTCGGCGACATGGTCCATGCCTGGCAGATGCGGTTGGTAGCAGATCACGTCGCTCTGGCTGCGTTCGCTGCGCCAGGCCAGGCCCTTGAAACTGATAGGCCGGGTAATCAGTCGGCCGTCCAGCTCCGGCAGCACGATATGCATCGCCAGGTCTCGCGACCCCAGGCCCTGAGCGTTGGCCTGCCATTGTTCGTGGTTATCCAGGGCGCAGATGGCTTGCAGCACCGGGATGTCCAGACGGAAGGGCCGCAGGTTTGGAGCGTCCGGGCTGGACTGGGCGAAGCCTGTTGTATTGATGATCACCGCAGCGCCGCTCTGCTCCAGCCAGGCCTCGACCTGCGTGAGGCAAGCCGCCTCCTTCAGGCTGGCCACGGCGATAGGCAAGGGGTTAAGGCCCTGAGCCGTCAGCCGCTCACAGAAGGTGTCGATGAAGGCCGTATTCGCCGCCTGAACCTGCGTGCGATAGAAGATCAGCCCAACCACCGGTGCGTCCGCTCGCCAGTCGCGCTGCCAATCATCCAAGGACGCGGTTGACTGATGGGGGTGATAGATCGCCACCCGCGCCAGCGCCTCGGGTTCGTGCCAGGCATAGTTTCGGCCCAACCAGCGACTGGCGATGCAGTGGTAGAACTGGCGCGCGTTGTCGATGCCACCCTGGCGCAGGAACTGCCACAACCGATGGCTATCCTCGGCCGGCACATTGCCGAGCTCGCTCAACTCAGGATCAGGGCTGTCATCGCCCGGCACCATGATGATCTTGGCGCCGCGCTGGCCCAGCTCCACCAGCCGTTCGATTCCGTAGCGCCAGTAACTGACGCCACCGTGAACGGAAATCAGGATGACCTTGGCGTGCTGCAGGACCTGCTCGACATAGAAGTCTATCGACGCGTTGTTGCCCAACTGGGCCGGGCTCGCCAGCCGCAGGCTGGGGTAATCCTCAGGCAGCTGGCCGGCCACCTCGGCCAGCAGTGACAGATGCGAATCACCCGTGCACAGCACGACGATGTCCCCAGGTGTCTGGCCCAGGTCGGCAATGCTGTCGGCCGGCAGTTGCTGGCCGGGCTGGGTGCGCAGCAGATGCACGGCCGGTCAGCCCGCCAGTGCCGCGTTCAGTTCGGCGTCTATCGCTGCTGGGTCAAGCGACTGGCCGATGATGACCAGCCGGGTGGTACGCACTTCACCGGCCTGCCAGGGGCGGTCGAAGTGCTTGTCGAAACGCTGCCCCACGCCTTGCAGCAGCAGGCGCATAGGCTTGCCTGGAATTGCAGCGAAGCCCTTGATGCGCAGGATGCCGTGCTTGACCACCGCGTCTTTCAACGCCTGCAGCAGCCTGTCTTCAGCGGCCTCCGGCAACTCGACCGAGAAAGAATCGAAGGCTTCGTGATCGTGCTCTTCATGGTCTTCCTGATCGTGATGGGTCTTGCGCCCTTCGATGTGCAGTTCGGTTTCGCAATCCAGGCCCAGCAGCACGTTCAGCGGCAGCTCGCCGCCGTGCGCCTCGATGACTTTGACCCCCTTGGGCAGCTCCTCGGCCACCTCGGCCCGGACCGCTGCCAATGCCTCTGGCGACAGCAGGTCGGCCTTGTTGAGGATGACCAGATCGGCGCTGGCCAGCTGATCGGCGAACAGCTCATGCAGAGGCGATTCGTGATCGAGATTGGGATCGAGCTTGCGCTGGGCATCGACCTGATCGGGGAATGCGGCAAAGGTGCCGGCGGCCACCGCCGGGCTGTCGACGACGGTGATCACCGCATCCACGGTGCAGGCGTTACGGATTTCCGGCCAGTTGAAGGCCTGCACCAGCGGCTTGGGCAGCGCCAGGCCCGAGGTTTCGATGAGGATATGGTCAAGGTCGCCACGGCGCGCCACCAGTTCACGCATCACCGGGAAGAATTCTTCCTGCACCGTGCAGCAGAGGCAGCCGTTGGCCAGCTCGAAGACGCGGCCGTTGGCCTCCTCTTCGCTACAGCCGATGGAGCACTGCTTGAGAATTTCGCCATCGATGCCCAGCTCGCCGAACTCGTTGACGATCACGGCGATACGACGCCCTTCGGCATTGCCCAGCATGTGGCGCAGCAAGGTGGTTTTGCCGGCGCCGAGAAAGCCGGTAACGATAGTGACGGGAAGTTTGGAGAGGGTTTTCATCGTGGCCCTGCAAGCATCGAGAAATAGATGAGCAGGCAGGCGGACACTACGTGGCGACGTGCGCCAACAAGCACCACCGGAGCACCCCGCCCGGTTGTCAATGTGTAGCGAGGCAGGTCTCCTGGCTCACGACCGGGCAACGCGTGGCGCGTCTGCCATTACCCTCGCCTTCCCGCGTCAGTTGCAGTGGCTGGCGCGCCAGCTACGCGGCGCACCCAAGGGTCAGTCATTTACAGTTGCGGGGGCAGCCACGGCTTTCCGTGTTCCCTCTTAGCTCTGGCAGCGCCAGAGAACCTCGACCCGTGAAGGCTACGCAGAGCCTTGGAGCGGGTCAATCGCCACGGTTGACCTCGGGAAAAGCTTCGTGGTGTCCTTGCGCCCCCTTGATGCCTGACCGTGTTCGGCTACGGTCCTTACGACTGAGCGCCATGCCCCTCCAAACCGCCAAAGATTCGTCCGCGCCCGATGCCTCTGCAGCGTCGGGTGCGCAGTTGTACGTCGCGGGCCTCGGGTGCCGCAGGGGCTGCAGCCGGATCGAACTCGAGGCGCTTCTGCATCACGCATTGAGGGAGCATGGATTGGCGATCGCAGCGCTCAGTTGCCTGGCCAGCAGTGAGCGCAAAACGGACGAGCCGGGCCTGCGCGAGCTGGCAGCGCACCTGCAATTGCCCCTGGCCTTGCTGTCAGCTGCAGAGCTCGCGCCGTATGATGCGGCGCTCAGCGAGGCCTCGCCGCTCAGCAAGAGCCTGACTGGCAGCGCCGGACTCGCCGAGGCCAGCGCCCTGGCACAGGCTGAATCCCTGAGTGACGGCAAAGCCAGGTTGCTGTGCAGAAAGCTGCGCTCCGCCAACGCAACGTGCGCGATCGCCGTCACCCGCCTTTCCTGATTGGAGTTTGCATGACCGTCTATTTCATCGGCGCCGGCCCGGGCGATCCAGAACTGATCACCGTCAAAGGGCAGCGTCTGGTGCGCAGTTGCCCGGTCATCCTCTACGCCGGCTCGCTGGTCCCGGCCGCCGTACTCGAAGGTCATGGCGCCGAGCAGGTGATCAACACCGCCGAGCTGCATCTGGACGAGATCATCGAGCTGATCCGGCAGGCCGATGCCAAGGGTCAGGACGTAGCGCGGGTGCATTCCGGCGACCCGTCTCTGTATGGCGCCATCGGTGAGCAGATCCGCCACCTGCGGAGGCTTGGCATCGCCTTCCAGATCGTTCCGGGCGTCACCGCGACGGCCGCCTGCGCCGCGCTTCTGGACGTCGAACTGACGCTGCCACAGGTTTCTCAGACGCTGATCCTGACGCGTTACGCCACCAAGTCGGACATGCCCCCCGGTGAAGAACTGCACGACCTGGCCCGCCACGGCGCAACCATGGCGATTCATCTTGGCGTTCAGCACCTGTCACGCATCGTCGCCGAGCTGTTGCCGCATTACGGCCTGGATTGCCCGATTGCCGTGGTGCACCGCGCCAGCTGGCCCGATCAGGATTGGGTGACAGGCACCCTGGCCGACATCGAAGCCAAGGTAAGCGAGAAGGGCTTTCGCCGTACGGCGTTGATCCTCGTCGGCCGAGTGCTGACGGCCGAGGCGTTTGCCGATTCGGCGCTGTACAACGTAGCTACCGAGCACCTCTATCGCTCGCCGAGCCCGTGACCCCAAGGGCGGTTATCATGGGCGATAGCCAATAACAGTGACCGCCATGCCCACCTAGGCAATGGCCTTTCGTCTAGCCGCCGAGCACGCGCGGGCTGTGGAACGGAGAGCCAAGTGTTACCATTGTCGACTTTCACGCCGCGCTAGATGCTCAAAGCACCGGCAGCCGGCAATACGACGCCCGACACACCTACGCAACCATGTACCTGACGATTAGCCATGAACCCTCTTCGTTCATGGCCAAACCCATTGGGTACCGCGTCCAGATGTTGCTCTCAACTTATGCCAAATGGCTGAGCTCGGCCTCCGATTGGAACGAGCTCGAAAAGCTGCCTGCCAGAATCAAACTGGTACGTACTTGGTATGGGGAACGGAGGCAGGCGATTAACCACCGCTGTTACACCCGCAGGACAAGTCTTTGATTTCTACCGCCAACATCACCATGCAGTTCGGTGCCAAGCCGCTGTTCGAAAACGTTTCCGTCAAATTTGCCGGTGGCAACCGCTACGGTCTGATCGGTGCCAATGGCTGCGGCAAGTCGACCTTCATGAAGATTCTCGGTGGCGATCTGGAGCCCTCTGCGGGTCAGGTGATGCTCGAGCCGAACGTGCGTCTGGGCAAGCTGCGCCAGGATCAGTTCGCCTACGAAGAATTCAACGTGATCGACACGGTGATCATGGGCCATGAGGACCTGTGGAAGGTCAAGGCCGAGCGCGACCGCATCTACTCACTGCCGGAAATGAGCGAAGAAGACGGCATGAAGGTCGGCGAACTCGAAGGTGAATTCGCCGAAATGGACGGCTACACCGCAGAATCCCGCGCCGGCGAACTGCTGCTTGGCCTGGGCATTCCGCTGGAACAGCACTTCGGCCCGATGAGCGAAGTCGCTCCCGGCTGGAAGCTGCGTGTGCTGCTGGCCCAGGCGCTGTTTTCCGATCCGGATGTGCTGCTGC
>Ga0209024_1001488_pt1 | contig 18982 bp, 19 predicted proteins | sample AutmiccommunBRH5_FD_187380 | JGI IMG/M metagenome (GOLD analysis project Ga0209024, IMG submission 187380) | Deep subsurface microbial communities from Mt. Terri, Switzerland - Autotrophic microbial communities BRH/5 (SPAdes) (version 2) | ecosystem: Environmental > Aquatic > Deep subsurface >...
CCGTGCCAAGGCCCCTGCCAAGCCCGGAAACCAGCCTCGGACCAGCCAAGCCGCGGTGGGCGGCACGGGGCTGCCTTGCCGGGCGTTCCTCGCGCGCCGGGCCTGTGCGCCCTGCTGTCCATCGCCCCAGCCCTCGCCCCCAAGGGCAGAAAAGGACCGATGATGCGCGACGCCGATGCCCTTGCCCTGCTGCTCAGCCGCAAGAAGAACCACTCCCTGCCGCAGCCCTTCTACAATGATCCCGGCATGTTCCAGCTGGATCTGGAGAAGTTCTGGTATCAGGACTGGCTGTTCGCACTGCCCGCCTGCGAGATCCCCAAGACCGGCAATTACATCACCATGCAGGTCGGCGCCTATCCGGTGATCGTGGTGCGCGGCGCCGATGGCGTGATCCGCGCCTTCCACAACACCTGCCGCCACCGCGGCCAGCGCATCTGCTCGGCGATCAAGGGCTCTGCGCCCAAGCTGGTCTGCCCCTATCACCAGTGGACCTACGAGCTGGACGGCCGCCTGCTTTATGCCCGCGACATGGGCCCGGATTTCGACGCCGGAAAATACGGGCTGAAGCCGGTGCAATGCCGCGAGGCGGGCGGGATGGTCTTCGTCTGCGTGTCTGATACGCCGCCCGCCTTCGATGCGCTGGCCGAGAAGCTGAATGCCTATGTCGGCCCGCACCGCCTGCAAGATACGAAGGTCGCCTTCGAATCGACGATCATCGAAAAGGCCAACTGGAAGCTGGTGATCGAGAACAACCGTGAATGCTATCACTGCTCGGGCAGCCATCCCTCGCTGTGCCGCACCTATTCCGACAGCCCGACCATGACGGCAATGGAGGGCCCCGACGCCGCCGCGCCCGAGATCATGGCGCATTGGGCGCGCTGCGAGGCGGCCAACCTGCCCTCGCGCTTCGTCAACCACCCGGCGATGCAATGGCGGCTGGCGCGGATTCCGCTGCTGAACAATGCGCAAAGCTTCACGATGAGCACCAAGGCCGCGGTTGCAAAGCGCATGGGCGACGTGCCCTTCGACGATGCCGGCAGCCTGCTGTTCTACCACTACCCCAACAGCTGGAACCACTTCCTGGCCGACCACGCCATCGTGTTCCGCATCCTGCCGCTCTCGCCCACCGAAACCCAGGTGACGACGAAATGGCTGGTCCACAAGGATGCGGTCGAGGGCGTGGATTACGACCTGCAGCGCCTGACCGAGGTCTGGCTGGCGACCAATGACGAAGACCGCCAGGTGGTCGAGGAAAACCAGTATGGCATCAACTCGCCCGCCTACGAGCCCGGCCCCTATTCGACGCTGCAAGAGGAGGGCGTGATCCAGTTCATCGACTGGTATTGCGACACGCTCGGCCAGCGCCTGACCGGCCGCTCGATCATGGCCGCGGAATGAGCGGGGGCGATTTCCATTCGGCCTTCCGGCCCGCTGCTCCTTGGCGTGAAGATGAGCCGCTGGAATGCACGATGGTGATCCCCGAAGCGCCGGGGGTGGCCAGCTTCTGCTTCCGTGCGCCCTCGGGTGCGTGGTTCGACCATGCGCCGGGCCAGTTCCTGACGCTGGAGCTGCCGCTGCCCACCGGCACCGTGCACCGCACCTTCACCATCTCGTCCAGCCCCTCGCGGCCCCTGTCGATCACCATCACCGTCAAGGCGCAGGAGGTCAGCCTCGGCACCCGCTGGATGATGGACCACCTGACCCCCGGCACCCGCGTGCGCGCCTTCGGCCCGTCGGGAGTGTTCGTGCTGCCCGATGCCAAGCCGCGCAAGTACCTGTTCATCTCTGCCGGGTCGGGCATCACCCCGATGCTGTCGATGACCACCTGGATCTGGGATTCGGGGCTGGAGCCCGACATCGCCTTCGTGCACTGCGCCCGCCGGCCGCAGGACCTGATCTTCCGGCAGCGGCTGGAGCATATGGCCAGCCGCACCCCGGGGCTGAAGCTGCACTGGGTGGTGAAGGAGGATGACCCCTACCGCACCTGGACCGGCTATCGCGGCCGCTTCAACCAGCTGATGCTGGGCCTGATGGCGCCCGACTATCTGGACCGCGAGGTGTTCTGCTGCGGCCCCGAAAGCTTCATGCAGTCGGTGCGCGACATGCTGAACGCCCTTGGCTTCGACATGGAGCACTACCACCAGGAGAGCTTCCACGCCCCCGCCGCGACGATTGCCGAGGTGCCGCAGATCGACGATGTGGTGCCCTCCGACGACCGCACCGCCGAGCTGCATTTCGCCGCCTCGGGCGTGACCGCCACCTGCCGCGAGACCGATACCGTGCTGACGGTGGCGCGCGCCTCGGGACTCAACATCCCCTCGGGCTGCACCTTCGGCGTCTGCGGCACCTGCAAGGTGAAGAAGACCGAAGGCGAAGTGGTGATGGTGCATTCGGGCGGCATCGCGGACGAGGATATCGAGGCGGGCTATATCCTTGCCTGCTGCTCGCGCCCCATCGGGCGGGTCTCGGTCGAGGTCTGACCCTTACGACAGGTGCTGGCGGAAGGCCGCCACCACCTGATCGTAGACCGCGCGCTTGAACGGCACGATGGCCGCCAGCATCTCCTCGGCGCCGATCCAGCGCCATTCCGAGAATTCGGGATGGTCCGTGGCGATGTTCACCTGATCGTCGCGCCCGGTGAAGCGATACAGGAACCAGCGCTGCTTTTGCCCGCGAAACCGCCCGCCCCAGACCTTGCCCAGCAGTTCGGGTGGCAGGTCATAGGTCACCCAATCCGGTGACTTGGCGACGAACTCCACCAGATCCGCGGTGACGCCGGTTTCCTCCCACAGCTCGCGCAGCGCCGCCTGCCGGGGCTTCTCGCCCTCGTCGATCCCGCCTTGCGGCATCTGCCAGGCGGGGGCGTCGCTGTCGATGCGGCGGCCGGCGAAGATCCGGCCCTCGGCATTGATCAGCACCACCCCCACGCAGGGGCGGTAGGGCAGGGCGGCGGCTTCGGCGCGGGACAAGGTCGGGGCGGTCATGCGGTCAGTCCTGATACGAAAAGGGGCCGGTCTCCCGGCCCCCTGGTCTTACTGCGCCGGCGCGATGGCCGACAGGCCCTTCAGGATGTCGATGGCGTAGGCCATCTGGTAATCCTCGACCCGCAGCTTGGCGGCCTCCTCGGCCTTTGCCTGCTCTTCTTCCAGCAGGCGCTTTTCGTCCTCGGTCATCGAGTCATTGGTGATCGCCCCCCGCAGATCCGCTTCGGACCGGGCCTGGGCTGCGGCGCTTGCCTTTTCCTCTTCCTCGGTCGCCTCGGGCAGCGGCGCGGGCTGCTGCACCACGATGTCGGGGGCCACGCCGAGCGCCTGGATCGAGCGACCCGAGGGCGTGTAGTAGCGCGAGGTGGTCAGCCGCATGGCGCCATCGCCGCGCAGCGGGATCACGGTCTGGACCGAGCCCTTGCCGAAGCTCTTGGTGCCGACCACGATGGCCCGGCGATGGTCCTTCAGCGCGCCGGCAACGATTTCCGAGGCAGAGGCCGACCCGCCATTGATCAGCACTACCACCGGCTTGCCCTGTGCCAGGTCGCCCGGCTCGGCGTTGAAGCGCTCGCTGTCCTCGGTGTCGCGGCCGCGGGTGGACACGATCTCGCCCGCATCCAGGAAGGCGTCCGACACCATGATCGCCTGGCTCAGCAGCCCGCCCGGGTTGTTGCGCAGGTCCAGCACGAAGCCGTTGACCGCGTCCATCCCGCCGGCTTCCTCGACCATCGCATTCAACTGCTCTTCAAGGTTGGCATAGGTCTGGTCGTTGAAGGTGGTCACCCGCAGCACCACCGCCTTGCCCTCGACCCGGCTGCGCACCGCCGTCAGCTTGATGATGTCGCGCACCAGCGTCACGTCGAACGGCTCTGCCGTGCCTTCGCGGCCGATGGTGATCACGATCTCGGACCCGACCGGGCCGCGCATCATTTCCACCGACTCGTCCAGCGTCAGGCCCAGCAGGCTCTCGCCGTTCACATGGGTGATGAAGTCGCCCGACTGGATCCCCGCCTCGGCCGCCGGTGTGCCGTCGATGGGCGAGACGACCTTCACGAAGCCCTCTTCTTGCGTGACCTCGATCCCCAGCCCGCCGAACTCGCCGCGGGTCTGCTCCTGCATGTCACTGAAATCGTCGGGGGGCAGGTAGCTGGAATGCGGATCCAGCGAGGTCAGCATGCCGTTGATCGCCGCCTCGACCAGCTCGCCCGCATCCACCTGTTCGACATACTGGGCGCGGATCCGCTCGAAGATGTCGCCGAACAGGTCCAGCTGCTCATAGACCGCGGCGTCGGTATTCGTCTCTTGCGCAACGATGGGTCCCGCGATCTGCGTCGTCAGCAGCGCCCCCGCCACGGTGCCGCCCAGAACGGCCATCACGAACTTCTTCATGCGCTAGTCTTCCCTCGTTTCGGTGAACCATGCGGCAGGGTCCACGGGCTCCTTGCCCTGTCTCAGCTCTATATAAAGCGTTTCGGTCCGGTCGGCGCCACCGCCTTGTTGCGCGGCCGCCAGGAATTCCTGCCCGCCCGGTTCTGCCCCGCCCATCAGCCCGACGGGAGCGCCCGCCTCCAGAACGTCTCCCGTCGATCCATAGACCGTGCCGAGTCCCGCCAATACCAGAAGATAGCCTTCCGCGGGTTCAAGGATCATCACGTTTCCGTAGTCGAGCAGCGGGCCGCGATAGCGGATGGTCGCGGGCCAGGGCGTGGTGACCAGCGCGGCGGGCCGTGTGGCGATCAGCAGCCCCGGGCGGCGGATGCCGGCGGCGTCGGCCTCACCGGCCGCGCGCAGCACGGTACCCAGCACCGGCAGTGGCAAGCTGCCCTGCGCGCCTTCGAAATCCTCCATCGGCGCGCCGATATCCTGCTCCATCCCGTCGATGCCATTGGTGAAGGCTTCCAGCGTCTCGGCGCTGGCCACCAGCGCCTGCAGCTCCTCGGGGTCTTCGAGGAACCGGCGCGGCAGGTCGGTGCGGTCCTGCATCGCCTGGCTCAGCGAGGTGCGCGCCTCCTGCGCCGCGGTCAGACCAGCGGACAGCAGCTCCACCGCCCCCTCCTGCAGCCCGCGGATCTGCGCCACCTCCTGCAGGTCGCGGCTCAGCATCGACGCCTCGTCCTGCAGGGCAGGGGTCACGTCCGACAGGATCATCCCGGCGCGCACCGCCGCCTCCGGCCCCTCGGGGTGCAGCAGCGTCAGCGGCGCGGGCGAGCTCTGCATGGTCATCATCGCGCCCAGCAGGCGCGACAGCCGGTCGCGCCGGGCGTCCAGATCGGCGGCGATCTCGGCCTCGCGCAGCGCCGCCTTGCGCAGTCCGTCGCGCAGCGAGGCAAGCCCGGTCTCATAGGCGCGGATCGTCTGGCTCAGCGCCGCCACCTGCTCGCGCCCGGTGCCGGCCTTGCGCAGCGCGGCGATGGCGGTGCGCAACTCCTCGGCCGCCGTCACCGCGCCCTGCGCCACCGTCACCGGCCGCGGCGGCGCGCCGCGCTCGGCGGTGCTGAGCTCGGCGTCCTGCGCCAGCGCGGGCATCGCCAGCACCAGGGCGAGCAAGAGGGATCTGCCGGGGCGCATCCGCATCAGCGCAGGATCAACGTCTGGCCGGTCATCTCGGGCGGCTGCGGCAGGCCCATCAGGTCCAGCAGCGTCGGCGCAAGGTCGGCCAGCCGCCCCGGCCGCAGCGATACGCCCGCCGGCCCGCCGATCAGCGCCACCGGAACCGGGTTCGTGGTATGCGCCGTGTGCGGCCCGCCGGTCACCGGGTCGATCATCACCTCGCAATTGCCGTGGTCGGCGGTCAGCACCATCGCGCCGCCCGCCTGGTGCAGCGCCTCGACTACCTTGGCCAGCCCCCGGTCCACCGCCTCGCAGGCGGCCATCGCCGCAGGCAGGCTGCCGGTATGGCCGACCATGTCCGGGTTGGCGTAGTTCACCACGATCAGGTCGAACCCCTGTTCGATGGCGCCCACGAAATGCTCGGTGACTTCCTCGGCCGACATCTCGGGCTGCAGGTCATAGGTGGCGACCTTGGGTGACTTCGCCATGTAGCGGTCCTCCCCCGGCTCGGGCACCTCTTTGCCGCCGTTCAGGAAGAAGGTGACATGGGGGTATTTCTCGGTCTCGGCCAGCCGGAACTGGGTCAGCCCCTGTTTCGCCACCCATTCGCCAAGCGTGTTGGCAAGCACCTGCTTGGGATAGCAGGCGGTCATGAAGGCGTTATGCGCGGCGGAATAGTCCACCATCCCCAGCAGCGCCGCCCAATGCGGCCGCGCGCCCCGGTCAAATCCCGCGAACTCCGGCGCGCCGATGGCCATCAGGATCTCGCGCGCCCGGTCGGCGCGGAAGTTGAGGCAGAAGAAGCCGTCGCCATCCTTCGCCCCGGCATAGCCGCCGATCACCGTGGGGGCGATGAACTCATCAGTCTCGCCACGCGCATAGGCGGCGGCCACGGCGGTGGCGGCGTCCGGCGCGGCCTCGCCCTCGGCCCGCACCATCGCCGCATAGGCCCGCTCCACCCGCTCCCAGCGATTGTCGCGGTCCATCGCCCAGTAGCGGCCGATGACCGTCGCCACCTGCGCGCCCTCCGGCATCCCGGCCAGCAGATCGGCGACGAACCCCGCGGCAGAGGAGGGGGCCACATCGCGCCCGTCGGTGATCGCGTGCAGCGCCACCGGCACGCCAAGCGCCGCCAGCGCGCGGACAGCGGCCAGCACATGCACGATATGCCCATGCACCCCGCCATCCGACACCACGCCCATCAGATGCGCCGTGCCTCCGGTGGCGCGCAGCCTCTCGGCAAAGGCCAGCAGCGCCGGGTTGACCGCAAAGCTGCCATCCTCGATGGCAAGGTCGATCTGCCCCAGATCCATCGCCACCACGCGGCCCGCGCCGATATTGGTGTGGCCGACTTCCGAGTTGCCCATCTGCCCGGTCGGCAGCCCGACATCCGGACCGTGGGTGATGAGGGTGGAATGCGGACACCCCGCCATGATCGCGTCGAAGGTCGGGGTTTCGGCCAGCAGCGGGGCATTGCCCTCGGGCTCCGCCCGCTGGCCCCAGCCGTCGAGAATGCACAGCACAACGGGTTTGGGACGGGTCATCGCGGAGCCTCCTGCCAGGGTCGCGCCCTTGATACGCTGCAGCGCCGCAGGGGGCAACCGGAGGCGACGCCTTGCCCGCGCATCTGGCGAAGGCCATCGCCTTCGCCACGGCACAACATCTCGGCTCTCCGGACGGGCCCCCAAGGGCCCGGCCAGCGCCCGCCCCGCCCTTGGCGGGCGCTTCTCGCCCGCCAAGGGCGGGCGCTGTCCTCCCTCGGTCTTGCGTGGCCGATGGCTCTGGGTGAACGGTCCCGCAGCGGGCGGGGCGAGGCAGTGCCTCGCCTTTTCCCGCCCGAACCAACCTTCGCACTACTCCCTGTGATACGGCGCCCCCGCTAGGATCGACGCCGCCCGGTACAGCTGTTCCGCCAGCATCACCCGCACCAGCATATGCGGCCAGACCATCTGCCCGAAGGACAGCGCGAACTCCGCCCGCGTGCGCAGGGCCGGAGCGATCCCGTCCGCCCCGCCAATGACAAAGGCCACGTCCGACCGCCCCGCATCCCGCCAGCCGCCAAGAACCGCCGCGAAGTCCGGCGAGGACATCACCCGCCCGCGCTCATCCAGCACCGCCAGCAGCGCCCCCGCAGGGACAGCCCGCGCCAGCAGCTCGGCTTCCGCCTCGCGCCCGCCGCCGCGCTTGTCCTCCACCTCATGCTCCGCCGCCGGGCCAAGGCCAAGGGCCCGCCCGCTGCGGTCGAAACGCTTCAGATAGTCATCGACAAGCGCGCGCTCGGGGCCGGACCTGATCCGGCCCACCGCGCACAGATGCACCCGCATCTTACGACTGGCGCACGCCGAACTCGGCTGCGTTCGACGGCAGCCACATCTTCTCAAGCTGGTAGAAGTCGCGCACTTCGGGGCGGAAGACATGAACGACGACATCGCCCACATCGATCAGCACCCAGTCGCCCTGATCCTTGCCCTCGATCTTGCAGACGCGGCCGAACTCGGTCTTCATCCGGTCGACCAGCTTCTCGGCGATGGCACCGACCTGGCGCGACGAACGGCCCGAGCAGATCACCATGTGATCGGCCACGGAAGAGCGGCCCCGCAGGTCGATCGACACCACCTCTTCGGCCTTGTCATCGTCGAGGGAAGCCAGAACGCGGTCGAGCACGACATCGCTCGACACATCTTGGGACAGGGCGCTCATCGGCACCGATCCTGCGACCGTGGCAGTGGCCGCTTGCAGTGAAATAGACAGGACATCGTCCTCCTGGGTTGCGCGCCGATCCAGCCCCGGCGCGAGGCAATGCCTTATAAGTAGCATCGCAGCCCCGAAATCTCAATGGAGCCATTCGCGAGGCTGCCGCGCCGGGCAGAAATGCGCGGATGATGGCGCGTCCGTTGGCCCCGCGCCCGCGCTTCACAGTTGCCTTGCAGCGGATTCGCGCGTATTCACCCAGCCCATGAGAGGCTTCGTCTATTTCGATATCCACGACCGCGCGCGGCTTCCGGGCCGCTTTTTCGGCGTGTCGCATTCGATTCTCGCCCGACTTTGATCCCCCGCGGGCCTGCACGCCCGCTGATCACCGCGAGAGCCTTCCCATCCGCATTCCACAAACAGCCCGCACGCCTCCCGTGCCTCCGCCATTCGTGAGAAGAGACAGCCATGACCACACCCACCCAAGCCGCACCCAAGACCTTGTATGACAAGATCTGGGACGCCCATGTCGTCGACACCTCGGAAGACGGCACCTGCCTTCTCTATATCGACCGGCATCTGGTGCATGAGGTGACCAGCCCGCAGGCCTTCGAAGGCCTGCGCATGACCGGCCGCACCGTCCGCGCCCCCGAAAAGACCATCGCGGTGCCCGACCATAACGTGCCCACCACCGAGGGCCGCGACATCCGCATCGACAATGAGGAATCGCGGATCCAGGTCGACGCGCTCGACAAGAACGCCCGCGACTTCAAGATCAACTACTACCCCGTGTCCGACATCCGCCAGGGCATCGTCCACATCGTCGGCCCCGAACAGGGCTGGACGCTGCCGGGGATGACCGTGGTCTGCGGCGATTCGCACACCGCCACCCACGGCGCCTTCGGCGCGCTGGCCCATGGCATCGGCACGTCCGAGGTGGAGCATGTGCTGGCCACCCAGACGCTGATCCAGAAGAAATCCAAGAACATGAAGGTCGAGATCACCGGCCGCCTGCGCCCCGGCGTCACCGCCAAGGACATCACCCTGTCGGTCATCGGCGAAACCGGCACCGCCGGCGGCACCGGCTATGTCATCGAATATTGCGGCGAGGCGATCCGCGAGCTTTCCATGGAAGGCCGCATGACCGTGTGCAACATGGCCATCGAGGGCGGCGCCCGCGCCGGCCTGATCGCGCCGGATGAAAAGACCTTCGCCTATGTCATGGGCCGCCCGCACGCGCCGAAGGGCGCCCAGTGGGAAGCTGCGCTGGCCTGGTGGAAGACCCTCTTCACCGACGAGGGCGCGCATTTCGACAAGGTCGTGACCCTGCGCGGCGAGGATATCGCCCCCGTCGTCACCTGGGGCACCTCGCCCGAGGATGTGCTGCCGATCACCGCTGTGGTGCCGGCGCCCGAGAGCTTCACCGGCGGCAAGGTCGAGGCGGCACAGCGCGCGCTGGACTACATGGGCCTGACCGCCGGGCAGAAGCTGACCGACATCAAGATCGACACGGTCTTCATCGGATCCTGCACCAATGGCCGGATCGAGGATCTGCGCGCCGCCGCCGCCATCCTGAAGGGCAAGAAGATCGCGGTGAAACGCGCGATGGTCGTGCCCGGCTCCGGCCTCGTGCGGGCGCAGGCAGAGGAGGAGGGGCTGGCGCAGATCTTCCTCGACGCCGGGTTCGAATGGCGGCTGGCGGGCTGCTCGATGTGCCTGGCCATGAACCCCGACCAACTGGCCCCGGGCGAGCGCTGCGCCGCCACCTCGAACCGCAATTTCGAGGGCCGCCAGGGCCGCGGCGGGCGCACCCATCTGATGAGCCCGGCAATGGCGGCAGCAGCCGCGATCACCGGCCACCTGACCGATGTGCGCGAGATGATGGCGGAACCCGCCGAAGCAATCTGAACCGAACCGCCGGCGGGGCCTCCGGCAAATCCTATGTATGGGAGCCATATCCTTTCCATACGGTTTCCGGATGCCCGCGCCGCCCTTGTGGGACCAGCAAAAGCCATGGACAAGTTCACCACCCTCACCGGCATCGCGGCGCCCATGCCGCTTGTCAACATCGACACCGACATGATCATCCCCAAGCAGTTCCTGAAGACCATCAAGCGGTCTGGGCTGGGTGTGAACCTGTTCGACGAGATGCGCTACAATCAGGACGGCAGCGAAAAGCCGGACTTCGTGCTGAACCAGCCCGCCTACCGGAATGCCGAGATCATCGTCGCCGGTGACAACTTCGGCTGCGGCTCCTCGCGCGAACACGCGCCCTGGGCGCTCTTGGATTTCGGCATCCGCTGCGTGATCTCCACCTCTTTCGCCGACATCTTCTTCAGCAACTGCTTCAAGAATGGCATCCTGCCCGTGGTGCTGCCCAAGGCGGCGGTGGATGCGCTGATGGACGATGCCAAGAAGGGCGCCAACGCTCGCATCACCGTGGACCTGCCCAGCCAGACCGTCACCGGATCCGATGGCACCACCTATCCATTCGAGGTGGACGCCTTCAAGAAGCACTGCCTTCTCAACGGGTTGGACGACATCGGCCTGACGCTGGAAAAGGTCTCCGCCATCGACACCTTCGAAGGGCAGGCCGCACAGTCGCGCCCTTGGGTCTGACCCCGGCCACCGTCCATTTCCGGTGAAATCAATGGCCGTCCCCTGGGGGCGGCCATTTTTCTGCCCGGATGTTGATGCAACTTCGCACCAGTTCTTCCATCGATTCGCCCCAAGACTTTCGTCTTTCCTAACGGTGGATTGCCACGCGCCCTGAAACTTGGCAGGATTGAGGCTTAAATGAGGCAGGCCGCCACAATCGTGCGGGAATACATTCGGAACAAGAGACCGGCACCGTACCGTTCTCGACCGGGTGGAGGGTACAGGGCTTTGATATCCCGTCTGACAGGCGCCATGGTGCGCGCGATGCTGGTTGTGGTGATGATCGTCACCCCCTCTGTCGTGACTCAATCCGTAAGCCAGGACACGGCGGAAGTGGTGGCGCTGGTCGCGCTGTTCGCCGCGGCGCTGACCTTCTTCGAATATGCCTCGACCTATCCCGGCCTAGTCGAGTTTCGCGACGCGCCCCCCTTCAACCGCATCCGCTTCCTGTCCCTGTTCCTGACGGTCTTCCTGCTGTCGGTGGTGTGCATGGGCCAGAACGAACCTGCGGTGCTGGCCAAGCTGATCTCCTATCTGGGCGGGCAGGTCGCGGATGTGCTTGATTTCGCTTACAGTCCGGTCCGGCTGGTGACGCTGATGCTGCCCGAGGGTACCTCGGCCGGGCATCTGGCGCTGGTGCGCATCACGGCGGGGCTGGCCTATTTCATCTCGCTGATCACCCTGATCGTGTTCATCGTCACCATCCGCGGCTTTGGCTGGCCCTCGGCCGAGGGCACGTTCAACGTCTGGATCAACCTGCCAACCTTCGATCCGACCACGGGTGGCGATGTGGTAGAGCGGCTGAACCGCGACGCAATGGCCAACGTGGCGCTTGGCTTCGTGCTTCCCTTCGTGATCCCCGCCGTGGTCAAATCCGCCGCGATGATGTTCGAGCCGGTGACGCTGGCCTCCCCGCACACCCTGATCTGGACGATGACAGCATGGTCCTTCCTGCCTCTGAGCCTGCTGATGCGCGGCATCGCCATGGGCCGCGTCGCCGCGATGATCGTGGAGCGGCGCAAGATCCACGCCAAGATGGTCGCCGGGTTGCAGCCTGCCTGATCGCGGCGCTGCTGGCCTTTGCCGCGCCGGCGGTTGCCGAGCCGCTGACCGTTGCCACCTACAACGTTGAACTCACGCGCGAGGGGCCGGGGCTGCTGCTGCGGGATGTGCTGACGGGCACCGACCCGCAGGCCGAGGCTGCCGCGGCCGTCATCGCGGCCGCCGCGCCCGATGTGCTGGTGCTGACGGGCATCGACTATGACCACGGGCTTGCGGCGCTGTCGGCCTTTGCGGCGCGGATTGCCGAGCAGGGCGTGGACTACCCCCACCGATTCGCGTTGCGGCCCAATACCGGCTGGATGACGCCGCTGGATCTGGACGGCGACGGACGGCTCGGCGGGCCGGGTGATGCGCAGGGCTGGGGGCGCTTCGCGGGCGAGGGCGGGATGGCGATCCTCTCGCGGCTGCCGCTGGAAACCGCGGCGGTGCAGGACTATTCGGCGTTCCTCTGGGCCGATCTGCCGGGCGCTTTGCTGCCGCCGGGCATGAGCGCCGAGGCGAGGGCGGTGCAGCGCCTGTCCACCACCGGGCATTGGGCGGTGCCGGTGATCTTGCCAGATGGCGGACGGCTGACGCTGCTGGTCTGGCACGCGACGCCGCCGGTGTTCGACGGGCCCGAAGATCGCAACGGCCGCCGCAACCATGACGAGGCCGCGTTCTGGACGGCGCTGCTGGACGGGCGGCTGCCCTTTGCGCCGCCCGCCCCGCCCTTCGTGCTGCTGGGGGACAGCAACCTCGACCCTGCCGATGGCGAGGGCCGGCGCGCGGCGATCCATGCGCTGCTGGCCGATCCGCGGTTGCAAGATCCCGCGCCGCGGTCGGGGGGCGGGGTGGAGGCGGGCGCCAATGCCTCGCACCAGGGCGATCCGGCGCTCGACACCGCCGACTGGCCGGATGAGCCGGGCAGGCCGGGGAACATGCGGGTGGATCTGGTGCTGCCCTCCGCCGATCTGCGGGTGCTGGAGGCGGGCGTGCTCTGGCCGCCAATTGGCGTGCCGCTGGCGGAAGAGGTGCGCGCCGCCTCGCGGCACAGGCTGGTCTGGGTGCGGGTGGATCTGCCCTAGGGCCGGGGCGCCGCCGCCCGCCGCAGCCGGTCATTGATCGCGCGGCCGAGGCCGCGTTCGGGCACCGGCGCCACGGCGACGCGGCCGTCCGGCCCGGCCAGCGCATCCGCCTCGCGCAGCAGGTGGAACAAATTCGCCGCCGCCTCCACCAGATCGCCGGTCTCCGACAGGGCCAGCGCCGCACCCGCGCAGGGCCCGAAACCGATCCAGACTTCGCCCGGCTCCGGCTCCGTCACCTCCAGCCGCAGCGCCGCGCCGGGCGCGTAATGCGAGGCAAGCTGGCCGGGCGCTGAGGGCTTGGCCGCATCGCCGCCGGTCGCCAGAGGCGCGCCAAGGCAAGCCTCCAAAGCCTCCACCGGCAAGCCGCCGGGGCGCAGCAGCGTGGGCTCGCCTGCAAGGCCGAGGATGGTGCTCTCCACCCCCACCGCGCAGTCGCCGCCATCGACCACCGCCGCGATGCGCCCCGCCAGCCCCGCCATCACATGCACCGCCCGGGTCGGGCTGACCTTGCCCGAGGGGTTGGCCGAGGGCGCCGCCAGCGGCCCGCCGAACGCGCGCAGCAGCGCCTGCGCCAGCGGATGCGCCGGCACCCGCACCGCGACTGTCCCCAGCCCCGCCGTCACCAGCGGCGACAGGCCCGAGCCCTCGCGCAGCGGCAGCACCAGCGTCAGCGGCCCCGGCCAGAATGCTGCCGCCAGCCGCTCTGCCTTCTCCCCCACCTCGGCAAACACCCGCGCCGCCGCCAGATCCGGCACATGCACGATCAGCGGGTTGAACTGCGGCCGCCCCTTCGCCTCGAATATCCGCGCGCAGGCAATGTCCGACCGCGCATCGCCGCCAAGCCCGTAGACCGTCTCGGTCGCGAAGGCGACAAGCTCGCCCGCCGCCAGCAGTCTTGCGGCCTCGGTCAGCCCTTCGGGGGTGGGTGGCAAAAGGCGGGTGGACTGCGGCATCGGTTCCGTTATGACGTAGCGTAAGGGTTGAGGCGGCCGGACCGTGCTTTAGGTGTGGCCGCGTAGAGGGTCACATACGCGCCGCGCCGGGTCTTGCCAAGGCGAGCGATTGTCCAGGGAGAGAGACATGCCTTACCGGTCCCCCGTCGGCGAATTCCGCTTCATCCTCGACCGCGTGGTGCCGCTGGCCCCCGTCGCCGCCACCGAACGCTTCGCCGAGGCGACGGGCGACACGGTGGACGCGATCCTGGCCGAGGCGGGGCGCATGTGCGATGAGGTGCTGGCGCCGCTGCAACGCAATGGTGACCTGCACCCGGCGCGGCTGGAGAATGGCGTCCTGCGCTCCTCCCCCGGCTTTGCCGAGGGTTATCAGGCGATTGCAGAGGGCGGCTGGGTCGGCCTTGCCGGCCCGCAGGAGTTCGGCGGCATGGGCCTGCCGCAGGCGCTGAACATGGCGGTGAACGACATGATGTCGGGCGCCTGCCTTGCGCTGCAGCTGAACCCGCTGCTGACGCAAGGCCAGATCGAGGCGCTGGAACATCATGCCAGCGACGAGCTGAAGGCGCTCTATCTGCCCAAGCTGATCTCGGGCGAATGGTCGGGCACGATGAACCTGACCGAACCGCAGGCCGGGTCCGACGTGGGGGCGGTGCGGACCAAGGCCGAACCCAATGGCGACGGCACCTATGCGGTGACGGGCACCAAGATCTTCATCAGCTGGGGCGACAGCGACGTGACCGCCAATGTCTGCCATCTGGTGCTGGCACGGCTGCCCGATGCGGCGCCGGGCACGCGCGGGATCAGCCTGTTCATGGTGCCGAAGTATATCCCCGATGCGAATGGCGCGCCGGGCGTGGCCAACAGCCTCAAGGTCGTCAGCCTCGAGCACAAGATGGGTCTGCACGGCTCGCCGACCTGCGTGATGGCGTTTGAGGGCGCGACCGGCTGGATGGTCGGCGGCGAGGCGAAGGGCATGGCGGCGATGTTCACGATGATGAACAACGCCCGGCTGGCGGTGGGCGTGCAGGGTATCGGCGTGGCCGAGGCGGCCTATCAGAAGGCGCTGGACTATGCGCTGGACCGCAAGCAGATGGGCGCGATCATCGATCATGCCGATGTGCGGCGGATGCTGACGGGGATGAAGGCCGATATTTTTGCCGCCCGCGCCATCGCCCTCGCCTGCGCCGTGGCGCTGGACATGGGCCGCGCCACCGGTGAGCCGGAATGGCAGGCCCGCGCCGCGCTGCTGACCCCGATCGCCAAGGCTTTCGGCACCGATGTCGGCATGGCCGTGTCGGAAACCGGGGTGCAGATCCATGGCGGCATGGGCTTTGTCGAGGAGACGGGCGCCGCGCAGTTCTACCGCGATGTGCGGGTGACGGCGATCTATGAGGGAACCAACGGCATTCAGGCGATGGACCTTGTCGGCCGCAAGATGATGGATGGCGGCGAGGCAGCCTTCCGCCTGCTGCAAGAGGTCGAGGATGCCGCCAACGCAGCCCGCGCCGCCCGCCCGGAGCTTGCCGATCTGGCCGAGCAGGTCTGGACGGCGGCCGAGACGCTGCGCGAGGCGACCGAATGGCTGGTCCGGCAAGAGGTGCAGGACCGGTTCGCCGGCGCCGTGCCCTATCTGCGCGCCTTCGCGCGGGTGCTTGGCGGGCATTTCCACCTGAAGGCCGCGATGGCCGAGGCGGAGGCGGGGCCCCGCGCCGCGCTGGCCCGGATCTACATCACCCGCCTCATGCCGCAATTCGCCGCCGCGTTGGAGGAGGCGAAGCAGGGCGCAGCCGGCCTCTATGCTTTGTCGGCGGAGGATCTGGCGGCGTGAGCGCAGCGCCCGGCATCCGCTACCCCTGGGACACGCCGCCCGAACCGGGGCAGGCCATGGAGGTAGCGGAGGGGGTGCTGTGGATGCGTCTGCCGCTGCCGATGCGGCTCGACCACGTCAACTGCTATGCGCTGGATGAGGACGACGGCTGGACGGTGGTGGATACCGGCTTTGACACCGCCCGCAGCCGTGAGGAGTGGGAGGCGATCCGGTCTGGCCCGCTGGCCGGGCGCCCGGTGCGGCGGCTGATCGCCACCCATTACCACCCCGACCATATCGGCCTTGCCGGCTGGTTTCAGGCCCGGGGCGCCGAGCTGGTGACCACCCGCACCAGCTGGCTGATGGCGCGGATGATGGTGCTGGACGAACAGGCGCTGCCCTTGCCCGAGACGGTGGAGTTCTGGCGCGGCGCGGGAATGGAATCGGAACTGCTGGCGAAGCGCGCGGCGGAGCGGCCCTTCAACTTCTGCGACGTGGTCCACCCGCTGCCGCTTGGCTATCGGCGCATCCGCGAGGGCGAGACGATCCGCATCGGCGGGCGCACCTGGATCATCCGCTGCGGCGATGGCCACGCGCCGGAACATGCGACGTTCTGGAGCCTCGATGACGATCTGGTGCTGGGGGGCGATCAGCTGCTGCCCTCGATCTCGGCCAATCTGGGCGTCTATGCGACCGAGCCGCTGGCCGATCCGGTGGCCGAGTGGATGGCCTCCTGCGCGCGGCTGGCCACCCATGCCGAGGAACGGCATCTGGTGCTGCCCGGCCACAAGCTGCCCTTCACCGGACTGCCGCTGCGACTGCGGCAGATGGTCGAGAACCATGAGGGCGCGCTGGACCGGCTGATGGCGCATCTGGAACAGCCGCGCACGGCTGCGGGCTGCTTCATGCCGTTGTTCAAGCGTGAGATCGGCGGGGCCGAGCATGGCATGGCGCTGGTCGAGGCGGTCGCGCATCTCAACCACTTGCTGCACAAGGGCGCCGTCACCCGCAGCCGCGGCGAGGATGGCGCCTGGTGGTGGCGGCGGGCGGGCGGGTGACCGCCTCCGGGCAGGCAGATCACAGTTCGGAAAGCTCACTCTCGCCGGGGCTTGCGGGGCGTGACAGGCCCCGGTGAATCAGGTATCTGATCCGCAGCAAACAGATTTCAGGGAGCGCAGACATGGCCGAACACAAGCCCGGAAGCATGGATATCAAGGTTCAGGAAAAGACCTTCGCAGGCTTCATCCGCTTTGCGATGTGGGGCGCTAGCCTGTCGATCGCCTTCCTGATCTTCCTCGCCCTCACCAACTCCTGATCGCCAACTCCTGATCGCCGACGCGATCGTCATTTGACGGGATCCCCCATGCGCCGCGCTTTTGCCGCCCTCGCCATTCCTCTGGCTCTTGCCGCCTGCGCAGAATCCAAATGGGCCCCCGATGCCGATGTGCAGCGCGCCGCCTATGTCAGCCCCGAGCCGCCGTCGATCACGCTCTACACCGCGATCCGCAATTCCAACGGCGAGGGCGGGCATTCCGCGATCCTGGTGAACTCCGGGCAGCGGGTGATGTTCGATCCGGCCGGGACCTGGTGGCATACCAACACCGCCGAGCGCAACGATGTCATCTTCGGGATGACGCCGACGATGCTGGACTTCTACATCGACTACCACGCCCGTGAGACCTATCATGTGGTCGAGCAGAAGATCTATGTCTCGCCCGAGGTTGCGGCGCTGGCGATGGCCAAGGTTCAGGCCAATGGCGCGGTGCCCAAGGCGATGTGCGGCTCCAATGTCAGCAACATCCTGAACGATCTGCCGGGGTTCGAGAGCATTCCGCAGACCTTCTACCCCGCCAAGATCATGCGCGCCTTCGAGAAGCTGCCGAACGTGCAGTCCCGCAAGATCTATGACGACGATTCCGATGACAATACCGAGCTGCTGGCCGCGCAGGCGCGCGCAGCCGCCGCCTTGGCGGGCAACTAGTCAGCCAAGCAGCCACAGCGCGCCGTAAAGCGTGGCGGCACCGCCGACGATCGACCACAGCGCATTGCGCGTCGCGAGGCCGATGGCCACGGTGGCAAAGGCCGCCAGCAGCCGCGCCGCATCCGGCTCGCCGCCTGTCGCGGCGGGCCACATGACGGCGGGCGCGACCAAGGCGGGCAGCACCGCCACGGGCGTATAGCGCAGGTGGCGCAGCACCCATTCCGGCATCGGCCGGCCGCCGATCATCCCCAGGAAGGAAAAGCGCAGCACGAAGGTGCCCACGCCCAACAGGATGATGATCACCCAGGTTTCGACAGTGTTCATAGCCCTGCGCTCCGCCGTGATTGCCAGAGTTCGGTTTGTGCCCCCGCCGCCATCGCCACCAGCCCGGCAACCAGCAGCCCGGTATTGTGCGGCATCCAGGCCAGCAGCAGCGCCACGGTGACCGACACCAGCGCTGCCACCACATGCGCCAGCGTGCGCAGCATCGGCGCCACCATCGCCAGGAAGGTGATCGGCACCGCGAAATCCAGCGCCATCCCGGGCGGGATTGCCTCGCCCACCGTCGCGCCGATCAGCGTTGTGCCATACCACAGCGGGCAGATCACCAGCGCGATGCCGAAGAAATACGCCACCTTCTCGGCCATGCTCTGCTGCGGGCGGCGTTCGTAGTCCTGCGCCGCCAGCGCATAGCACTGGTCCACCAGCGTGTAGGCGATCAGCGCCCGCTGCCAGACTGGAGCCTTGCCCAGATGCGGGGTCAGCGCCGCCGAATACATCGCCATCCTGAGGTTCACCGCCAGCGCGGTCACCACCACCACCACGGCAGGGGCATTGTCGGCCATCATCTGCACCGCGGCGAATTGCGAGGCGCCGGCGATCACCAGCACCGTCATCGCCATGGTCTCGGCAAGGTTGAACCCCGCCTCGGTGGCGACGACGCCGAACAGCAGGCCGAAGGGGATGATGACCAAGACGAAGGGCAGACCTTCGCGGAAGCCGCGCCAGAAGGCGGATCGAGAGAGGGAGACGGTCATGGAAAGCTCTGGGCTTGGAAAGATCCGGGCGCGGAGGGGTCCGGATGCGGGAAGGTCTGGACGGGTGGTGGGCCAAGTCATAGGCATGAGCATGGGGCGGCTGCAAGGGGCGATCTGGCGGTGACGGGCGGCGAGCGGACGGCGGAAGTGGCGGGTCTTGTGCTGGCGGGGGGGCGATCCTCGCGCATGGGA
>Ga0209024_1001489_pt1 | contig 18976 bp, 15 predicted proteins | sample AutmiccommunBRH5_FD_187380 | JGI IMG/M metagenome (GOLD analysis project Ga0209024, IMG submission 187380) | Deep subsurface microbial communities from Mt. Terri, Switzerland - Autotrophic microbial communities BRH/5 (SPAdes) (version 2) | ecosystem: Environmental > Aquatic > Deep subsurface >...
AAGGTGCAAACCGCTGGTACAAAGTGGGTTTGAAGGAAGGGCGTAACCGGGAAGTTCGCCGCATGTTTGACGCATGCAAGCTGACGGTTAGCCGCCTTATCCGCACCCGTTTTGGCGACATTCTGATGCCGTCCACCTTAAAGCGCGGGCGACACATGGAAATGGAAGCCCTTGAAGCCATGTCGTATATGCAGTCCTTGGGTTTGAAGGTCGATGAGTCTGCACAGGAAGGCGCGATTCGCCGCGACAAGAAAAACATAGGCTCCAAAAACAACAAACGCCGCAACGGTCAGCCTTTGATCGATCCCGGTTTGGCGTTCACAACACCCACGCAAACCTACTTGACAGTGTCGGGCGCAGCGGCTGCGGCAGCTTTGAGCAACCAAAACAACCTGTCTTCGGCCGGTGGTTCCTCACGCACAGGCGGCAACAGCCGTGGTGGCGAGCGCAATGGCAACAGGGCTGGTGCAGGCGGTTCTGGTACGGGTGCTGGTACGGGTGCTGGTACAGGCAACGGCGGGCGAGGTCGCGGCCCTTCTGGCACCGGAAATGGTGGCAATTCAGGAAAATTTGCGGGTTCTGGCAAACGCACCAGTGGTGCGCGGACCGGCGGCCCCTCGGCGGGTAGGGCCCCCGCTCACGGAAATGGTCCTGTTTCCGAGCAGAAGCCCCAGCAAAGGCGACGAAGAAAGGCCCCTGCAGCGTAGTACGGTGCATTAAATTGCTTGAAAATAAAGGCGGTTTCGGTTATTCTCTGAGGCTGCCTGAGCACCCACTCCAAAAAAGGGTGTCTCAAATGAAGTGGGCTTACAGGCCCATTTTTTTTTGGCGAGGCGGTTTTGAAGAGAATGAACAAAGTAAGTAGACAAAGCTGGTAGCAAAGTAAAGGCGAAGAGAAGAGAAGTGATCAATCCTGAAGAATTTGTTGGCAATTCCTGGTCTGGTGTGTGGTCAGAGCCGTGGGTGACGGAAGCCGACGCCGTGATTGTCTCGCTGGGCCTTGAAGTGGCCGACATCGAGCGGGAAGGCAATGGCCTGTTGCGCATCATGATTGATTCGCCTTCCGGTGTCACTGTCGAGGATTGCGAACGGGTAAGCCATCAGCTCACCCATCTGTTTACCGTTGAAAATGTCAACTATGAGCGGCTCGAGATTTCCTCGCCGGGCGTAGACCGCGTGTTGCGTCGTAAAAAAGATTTCGAACGGTTTTTGGGGCAAGAAGTTGCGTTGAAGTTTAAACGCGCAATTAACAACCAGAAGCAGTTCAAAGGTGTATTGCAACAAGGCAAAGAGCAAACTTGGGGCGTCCTGGTGACACCCGATGGAAAAAATGCCGAGCCTTGCTTGTTTGATTTTGAAATAACTGATTTGGCGGGTGCCCGTCTGGTCCCCCATCTAAAGTTTTAGGAGCCCTGGAATGAGCCGTGAGTTGCTTTTATTGGTTGATGCGTTGGCGCGTGAAAAGAATGTTGAAAAAGACATCGTATTCGGCGCGCTCGAATTGGCATTGGCTTCTGCAACCAAGAAGCGTTTCGACGAGGAAGTAGACGTGCGTGTGTCCATCGACCGCGACACAGGCGACTACGACACTTTCCGCCGCTGGGAAGTGGTCACCGAAGAAGACTTCTATGATCCAGCTTACCAAATGGTACTGGATCAGGCCTTGGCGCACGATTCCGAAGCCGAAATGGGTGACTTCATTGAAGAAGAGCTGGAACCCGTCGAGTTCGGTCGCATTGGTGCACAGGCTGCAAAACAGGTTATTTTGCAGCGCGTGCGCGATGCAGAGCGCGAGCAAATCCTGACCGACTTCCTGGATCGTGGCGACAAAATCGTGATCGGCCAGGTCAAGCGGATGGAACGTGGCGATGCCATTATTGAAAGCGGCCGCATTGAGGCCCGTTTGCCACGCGATCAAATGATCCCGCGTGAAAGCCTGCGTCCAGGTGACCGCGTGCGTGCTTTCCTGTGGAAAGTAGATCGCCTGGCCCGTGGCCAGCAGGTTATTCTTTCCCGCACTTCGCCAGAATTTATCAGGGCCTTGTTCGCCATGGAAGTGCCGGAAATTGAGCAGGGGCACCTTGAAATCAAAGGTGCTTCACGCGACCCCGGCATGCGTGCCAAAATTGCAGTATTGGCGCATGACCGTCGCATTGACCCCATCGGTACCTGTGTGGGTGTTCGTGGTTCACGCGTGCAGGCAGTTACCCAGGAATTGGGCGGCGAACGTGTGGACATCGTGTTGTGGTCTGAAGACCCGGCCCAGTTCGTGATTGGCGCCTTATCGCCAGCCACGGTGCAATCCATTGTGGTGGATGAAGACCAGCATGTCATGGAAGTGGTTGTAGACGAAGCCGAATTGGCTCAGGCTATTGGCCGCAGTGGTCAAAACGTTCGCTTGGCCTCAGATCTTACCGGTTGGCAGATCAACATCATGACACCTGAAGAGTCTGAAAAGCGCTCTGAGGAAGAAGTAGCGAAACTGCGCGCTTTGTTCACCAGCAAGCTGGATGTGGACGAAGATGTTGCCAATATTCTGATCGAGGAAGGTTTCAGCGGACTCGAAGAAGTGGCCTACGTGCCTTTGGCTGAAATGCAGGAAATTGAAGCATTTGACAATGAAACTGTTGAATTGCTTCGCACCCGCGCCCGCAACGCATTGTTGACCGAGGCGATTGCCCACGAAGAAATGGTCGAGGGTGCTGGTGATTTGATGTCCATTGAAGGCGTAGATGCTGATTTGGTCGCCAAGCTGGCTGCTGCAGATATTTCGGAGCGGGAAGGGTTGGCAGAATTGGCGGTCGACGAATTGGTTGAGATCGCAGGTATTGAAGAGGATCGCGCGCGCGACATCATCATGAAGGCGCGTGCACACTGGTTCGAATAAATTTCGAACCAGATTGGATTAAGTTGAGTCGAATCGGGCCACGTGGCCCGGTCAGTAAGGGAATTTGAAGGAATAGTAGATGACCAGTACCACAGTCGCACAGTTTGCAGCAGAGTTGAAAATGCCCGCCGATGTACTTTTGGAGCAGTTGAAGTCTGCTGGCGTAAGCAAAGCTTCTGAGGCAGATGCAGTTACTGAAGCGGACAAGGGAAAGCTTTTGGAAAGCCTTCGCAAGGCACACGGATCTGAAAGTGGTCAAAAGAAGATTACCCTCACCCGCAAGCAGACCAGCGAAATCAAGCAGGCAGGCCCTGGTGGGCGTGCGCGCACCGTTCAGGTTGAAGTGCGCAAGAAGCGTGTGTTCGTTCAACGTGCCGAGAAAGCAGGCGAAAGCGAGCCTGTGATGGAAGTCCAGCTTGAACCTGCTGAGCAGGCACGTCGTGATGCGGAAGCGCAGCGCCAGTCTGAACTGAAAGCACGTCAGGAAGCTGAACTGAAAGAAAAGCAGGCCAAACTGGAACAGGAACGCGAGCGTGAACTAAAGCTTCAGGAAGAAGCCCGCCAGCGAGCTGAAGAAGAACGTTTGGCGCACGAAGCCGTTGAGCAAGCCAAGGCCGAAAGTGCAGCGCCGTCGAAAGCCGATGAAGAAACTGATTCCAAAGACGAAGCTGCAAAAGCCGCCCGTGCCGAAGAGGCAAAGGCCCGCGAACAACGCGCAGCAGATGCATTGAAAGCTGAACAAAAAGCCAAAAAAGCTGCTGAAGACGCAGCCAAGGCCAGTGCCAATCAGGAACGTGCCCGCAAGGTGGCGGAAGCTGAAGTGGCCGCGATCAACAGAATGATGTCGCAGCCTTCCAAGGTCATGAAGGCAGAAGAGCCTGTTGAGCCACCGAAAGCCGTCGTCAAGAAACCCGAAAAATTGGCCACGCCCGCAGAAGACGACGCTGCAGAACGTGGTCGCAAAGGTGTTCGTCCTGTTGGCGCGAAAGATGAGCCAGGCCGTCGCCGTGGTGGTTTGAAAACCCGTGGTGAAACCGGTTTGGGCCGCACTGGCGCAGGTGGATGGAAGGGCCCAAAGGGCAAAAACAGCCGCCACAGCCATGAACAAAGCAACTTTAATCAGCCCACAGAACCCGTGGTTCGTGACGTGCATGTGCCCGAAACCATTACCGTGGCTGAACTGGCGCACAAAATGTCCGTCAAGGCTGCTGAAGTAATCAAGTGTCTGATGAAAATGGGTCAGATGGTTACCATCAACCAGGTTCTGGACCAAGACACCGCCATGATCGTGACCGAGGAATTGGGTCACAAGGCCATTGCCGCCAAGCTTGATGATCCCGAAGCCATGATTGAAGAAGCAGGCGTTGCGCATTCCGAAGCGCCTGCCGTGCCCCGCGCACCGGTGGTCACCGTGATGGGTCACGTTGACCATGGTAAAACGTCTTTGCTGGATTACATCCGCAGTGCGAAAGTGGCGTCTGGCGAAGCGGGCGGCATTACCCAGCACATTGGTGCGTACCACGTACAAACCGAGCGTGGCATGATCACGTTCCTGGACACCCCTGGCCACGAGGCGTTTACGGCCATGCGTGCCCGTGGTGCGAAGGCAACTGACATTGTTATTCTTGTGGTATCCGCCGACGATGGTGTGATGCCTCAAACAATTGAAGCGATCCACCACGCCAAGGCAGCCAATGTGCCCTTGGTGGTTGCGATCAACAAAATTGACAAGCCCGAAGCCAACCCCGACCGCGTGAAACAGGAATTGATTTCACATTCCGTGGTGCCGGAAGAATACGGCGGCGATTCACCCATGGTGCCCGTGTCCGCCAAAACTGGTAAAGGCATTGACGACTTGCTGGAACAAGTGTTGTTGCAAGCCGAAGTAATGGAATTGAAAGCACAGATAGATGCACCCGCCAAAGGTTTGGTCGTTGAATCCCGTCTGGACAAGGGCCGTGGCCCCGTTGCCACCGTGCTGGTTCAAAGTGGCACCTTGAAGAAAGGTGACGTGGTTTTGGCTGGTTCCGCATTTGGCCGTGTTCGTGCCATGGTGGATGAAACTGGTCGCTCCATCGACTCTGCAGGCCCATCAATTCCTGTCGAAATTCAGGGTTTGAGCGATGTACCCGCCGCTGGTGAAGAAGTGATTGTGTTGCCAGACGAACGCAAGGCCCGTGAAATCGCATTGTTCCGTCAAGGCAAGTTCCGCGACGTGAAGCTGGCCAGGCAGCAGGCTGCCAAGCTGGAAAATATGTTCGAACAAATGGCCGAGGGCGAAGTCAAACACCTGCCGGTTATTCTGAAAGCCGACGTACAGGGCTCACAAGAAGCCTTGTCACATGCCCTGCAGAAATTGTCGACCGACGAAGTGAAAGTGCAGGTTGTGCACGCCGCTGTGGGCGGCATCAGTGAATCGGATGTGAACCTGGCCGTGGCTTCCAAGGCTGTGATCATCGGCTTTAACGTGCGTGCTGATCAAGGTGCTCGCAAAACCGCCGAGAACAATGGCGTGGACATTCGCTACTACAACATCATTTACGATGCCGTAGACGAAATCAAGGCCGCCATGACCGGCATGCTGACACCTGACAAGAAAGAGGAAATCATCGGCAACGTTGAAATCCGCGAGGTCTACAAAATCTCCAAAGTGGGTTCTGTTGCTGGTTGTATGGTCACCGATGGTGTGATTCGTCGTGGCGCAGGTATTCGCTTGTTGCGCGACAACGTGGTGGTGTGGACAGGTCAACTGGCATCGCTCAAGCGCTTCAAAGACGACGCCAAAGAAGTGCGTCAGAACTTTGAATGTGGCCTGCAACTGCACAATTACGACGACATCCAGGTTGGCGACATCCTGGAAGCATTTGAAGTGAAGGAAGTGGCCCGTACGCTGTAATTCAATTGCAGCGTGGGGTTTGAAAAGGAAAGTATGCGTCACAAGAAAAAAGCACCAGCCAGAGGCATTCGGGTTGCCGAGCAAATCCAGAAAGACCTGGCTGAGCTGATCCCCCGTGAGTTGCGAGACCCACGGCTAGGGTTCGTCACGATCACCGATGTGGAATTGACACCCGATTACGCTTATGCGACCGTTTATTTCTCGGTTCTGACAGGTTCGGCTGAAACAACTGAAGAAGCCTTGAACGATTCCTCGGGTTATTTGCGCAACCTGATTTTCAAGAAATTGCACATTCACACTGTGCCCACTTTGCGGTTCAAGCATGACCAATCTGTGGAACGCGGGGCTGAAATGTCCCAAATCATTGACCGCGCCTTGAAAGGCGAGGATGACGGTGGTGGCAATTAAAAACCAGAAGCGGTCTTTGTCGGGCGTGTTGTTATTCGACAAATCAATGGGGTTTTCATCCAATCAGGCTTTGCAGATCGTAAAACGTCTGTACCGTGCGGAGAAAACCGGCCACACGGGCACGCTTGACCCCTTGGCCAGTGGCTTGTTGCCGCTGATGTTTGGAGAAGCCACAAAGTTTGCAGCTGATTTGATCGATGCCAGCAAAACCTATCGAACCACAATCAGCTTGGGTTATGCCAGCAGCACCGGCGATGCCGAAGGCGAATTGACGCAAGTCAGCACACGCGCCCTTGAAAGCATCACTGATGAAGAAGTGAAACAGGTGTGTGCGCAGTTTGTTGGTGAAATTCAACAGACACCGCCCATGTTTTCTGCATTAAAGAAAGACGGGAAGCCTTTGTACGAGTATGCTCGCGAAGGCATTGAATTAGACAGAGCTGCCCGAACCATCTTGATCCATCAATTGGATGTCATCAAGCTGGAGCACAATGAGAACAATGGTGAAAGCAATTGCACCATTGAACTGGACGTAAATTGCAGCAAAGGCACCTATGTGCGCACCCTGGGCGAAGATATCGCCAAGGCCTTGGGCACGGCGGGCTACCTCACCAAGTTGAGGAGAACCGCGATTGGTGACTTGAAAGTGGAACGCGCGTACACCCTGGAAGCACTCAAAGTGCTTGGTGAGTCGGAAAATCCCTTTGATGCTTTGGATGCAGTGCTTTTCCCGGTCGATGCCCTGTTGGGCAGCCTGGGCAAAGTTGAATTGAACAATGAGTTTGCGCGGCGTTTTTCGCACGGGCAACGGTTGCCACTGGAATTGGCGAATGCCAAACCAGGGCGGGTGCGGGTGTACGGAGAAGCCCCCGCGCAGGATGTGAATACAGGTGTAAGTAACACGGCCCCACAAGGCACGCCCCAGTTTATGGGCACAGGCATTTTAGAAACGGATGGGAAGGGCGCCTTGCTTCGACCCGACAGATTGATTCAGGTAAATCTATGACACGCGCATTACGTAACGTTGCAATTATCGCCCACGTGGACCACGGCAAAACCACGCTGGTTGACCAACTACTTCGCCAGTCCGGCACCTTCCGAGAGAATGAAAAACTCGAAGAACGCGTGATGGACAGCAATGACATTGAAAAAGAACGTGGTATCACGATTCTGTCAAAGAATTGCGCGGTTGAATATGAAGGCACACACATCAACATCGTAGACACCCCAGGACACGCCGACTTCGGCGGTGAAGTGGAGCGTGTGTTGTCGATGGTTGACTCTGTTTTGTTGTTGGTGGACGCAGTTGAAGGCCCAATGCCCCAAACCCGTTTCGTAACCCGCAAAGCTTTGGCCCTGGGCTTAAAGCCAATTGTGGTTGTGAACAAAGTAGATCGTCCGGGTGCGCGTATTGACTGGGTAATCGACCAGACTTTCGACTTGTTCGACAAATTGGGTGCAACCGACGAACAGCTTGATTTCCCGATTGTGTACGCGTCTGGCCTGAACGGCTACGCTGGCGACACGCCGGATGTGCGCGAAGGCACCATGCGCCCCCTGTTTGAAGCCATTTTGAAGTACGTGCCTGTGCGTGATGATGACCCAGCCGGCCCCTTGCAATTTCAGATCACATCACTTGATTACAACAGCTATGTTGGCAAGATCGGCATTGGCCGTATCAAGCGCGGCACGGTTCGTGTCGGTCAAAACGTGGTTTGCGTGAACGGTCCCGATGGCGAGCCTTTCAACGGCCGCATTAATCAGGTTCTCACATTCCGTGGTCTTGAGCGTGTACAGGCCGAGGAAGCGCAGGCTGGCGACATTTGTCTGATCAACGGTATTGAAGAAATCGGCATTGGTACCACCATTTGCTCACCGGAAGCCGTTGAAGGTCTGGAAATTCCAGCGATCGACGAGCCCACATTGACCATGAACTTCATGGTGAACACATCGCCATTGGCTGGCCGTGAAGGCAAGTTTGTAACCAGTCGTCAGTTGCGCGATCGTTTGCAGCGTGAATTGAAAGCCAACGTGGCCTTGCGTGTCAAAGACACTGACGACGACACCGTGTTTGAAGTGTCTGGTCGTGGTGAATTGCACTTGACCATTTTGCTGGAAAACATGCGCCGTGAAGGTTACGAGCTGGCGGTTTCCCGCCCGCGCGTGGTGTTCAAGGAAATTGATGGTGTGAAGTGCGAGCCATACGAAATGCTGACCGTGGATGTTGAAGATGTTAACCAAGGTGGCGTGATGGAAGAATTGGGCCGCCGCAAAGGTGACCTGCTCGACATGTCACCCGATGGCAAAGGCCGTGTTCGTCTGGAATACAAAATTCCAGCGCGTGGCTTGATTGGTTTCCAAGGCGAATTCATGACCTTGACCCGTGGTACAGGCTTGATCAGCCACGTGTTTGATCAATACGCTCCTGTTCGTGAAGGCGGTTCAGGCGAGCGTCACAACGGTGTTCTGATTTCTCAAGACGATGGCGACGCAGTGGCCTACGCCTTGTGGAAGTTGCAAGACCGTGGTCGCATGTTTGTGTCCCCAGGTGAAGCCCTGTACGAAGGCATGGTGATTGGTATTCATAGCCGTGACAACGATTTGGTTGTGAACCCCATCAAGGGCAAGCAGTTGACCAACGTTCGTTCTTCCGGCACGGATGAAGCCGTTCGCCTAGTGCCTCCAATCCAGATGAACCTGGAATATGCAGTGGAATTCATTGCTGAAGACGAATTGGTGGAAATTACGCCGAAAAACATTCGTATTCGCAAGCGCTTCCTGAAGGAACACGAGCGCAAGCGCGCCAGCCGCGACGCAGCATAAGCTTTGTTTGGCTGTTCACGGCCAAATATCAAAGGGGGCGTGGCTTTGGCCTCGCCCTTTTTGTTTGTAAAATTCAAAACATGACATTTAAACCCAGAACCCTTTCTGTTGCCCCAATGATCGACTGGACCGACCGGCATTGCCGCAGGTTTCATCGCGCCATTACGCAGCACACTTGGCTGTATACCGAGATGATCACCACGGGTGCCTTGGTGTTTGGTGATCGGAAACGTTTTTTGGCTTTTCATGAAAAAGAGCATCCTGTTGCCTTTCAAATCGGTGGCAGCGACCCGGCTCATCTTGCAGCCTGTGCAAAGTGGATTGAAGAAGCTGGCTACGACGAGTTGAACCTGAATGTGGGTTGCCCTTCAGAACGCGTTCAGAAAGGCGCGTTTGGCGCCTGCCTGATGGCGGAGCCTGATTTGGTTGCCGACTGTGTGAAAGCCATGCGAGACGCTTGCAGTCTGGATGTGACGGTGAAGCACCGCATTGGGCTTGATTACGATGAAAGCGAAGGCATGCTTTACGAATTTGTCGGCAAGGTCAGCGAAGCAGGTTGCGAAACATTCATCGTGCATGCCCGCAATGCGGTGTTGAAGGGCTTGTCGCCGAAAGAAAACCGTGACATTCCACCGCTTCGTTATGAGGTGGTGAAGAGCCTGAAACAACACTTCCCGCATCTTCAATTCATCTTGAACGGTGGCATTAAAACCATTGAAGAAATTCAAGGCCATTTACAGTGGGTAGATGGTTGCATGATTGGTCGTGAAGCCTATTCCAACCCTTGGTTGCTCGCGGGTTTTGATGAGGTGATTGGCAAGAAGCCTGCCCCAGTTAAAACCCGATTTGAAATTATTGATGAATTGCATGCTTATGCCAATCAGGAATTGGCCCGGGGCGAGTCAATTCGAAATATCACAAAATCCTGGTTGGGTTTGTTTCATGGGCAGCCGGGTGGGCGTTTGTACCGGCAAGTGTTGTCTGATTCGGCATTGCTGAAAGCCAACAATTGGCAGGTAGTGGAAGATGCATTGGCGAAAATGGCAAAACACGCGCCAGTCTAGTTAGCGCCCAAGTCTTTGTTGCCCAATCAGCGCGAGTCCCAATCGCTCGCCAGAAAACCTGAAGTTCCATTTTTGAAATTCACACGCCACGTTCGGCTTCAAACCAACACCAACTTGCCCGGATTGAACAAATTCTTCGGGTCCATCGCCTGCTTGATCGCAACAAACGCCGAGTAATTGCTGCTGCTGGTTATTTCCCGCAACAACCCAGCTTTCAACTGCCCAATGCCGTGTTCAGCCGACACCGTGCCCCCGCACAGCAAAATTGCTTCATGCACCAGCCTGTTCAGAAGTTGCTGATTCTGCTTTAAAAACGCCGCGGAATCGCTTCCCTTGGGCGCAGACAAATTAAAGTGCAAATTGCCGTCGCCCAAATGGCCAAACAGCACAGGGCGTGCATCCACGCCATGTTCCTCGATGTCATTCAAGGCCATGTCGTGAAATGTTGGCAGTTGCGACACAGCACAGGCCACATCGTGTTTCACATTCAAACCTTCTTTGGCCTGCGCTTCTGAAATGTTTTCCCGCAAGGCCCAGAAGGTTTCAATTTCCCGTCCGTTTTGCGCAATTGCAATGTTGCGAACACTTGCCTGTTCTTCCAGCAGTGCCTCCAGCGTTGTGTTCACACGCTCAAGCAGCGCACCTTCCGTGTCCAGCGACGTAAATTCGGCCAGTACGTGGTCACCAGCGCCAGGGCAGGCAGGTGCCCTGGCCGGAAAATGGGTTTGAACCACGTCAATCGCGTTGGCATTCATCCATTCATAGCTGCTTAGTTCGCCAAACAAATGGCCTTGAATAAAGCCCAGTGCATCCACTGCAGCTTGAATGTTGTCCACATTAAGCCAGGCCACACAACGGCTTTTGGGGGCAGGGTACACCTTCATGCAGGCTGTGGTCACTATACCCAGGGTGCCTTCCGATCCAATCAGCAGGTGCCGCAAATCGTAACCGGTGTTGTTCTTGCGCAGACCGCGCAAATCCCCACACAGTTCGCCTTGGGCATTTACAAATTCCAGCCCCAGGCACAGTTCGCGGGCATTGCCATAGCGCAATACCGCCACACCACCGGCGTTGCTGGCCAAATTGCCGCCCAGTGTGCAAGTGCCTTCAGATGCCAGACTCAGGGGGAAAAGGAAACCATGGGCACTTGCGTATTCCTGAATTTCATACAGGGTGTAGCCCACGCTGGCAGTCAGCGTCAGGTTGCTTTCATCCAGCTTCAATGCATCGCGAATTCGACCGGTTTTAAGCACCACATGCGGGCGGATGGAGGCGTCGCCCTCAGCCGCCGGTACGGCGCCACCCACCAAGCCAGTGTTGCCGCCTTGGGTGGAAATGGCCACGTTGAACTGGTCGCACACCTTCACAACGCCCTGAACCTGCGCAGTGTTCATGGGTTCAAGTAGGGCCAGTGCCGTGGTTTGGTAGCGTTTTCGCCAATCGGTGCAGGCGTGGGCAATGTCTGCCGGGTCGGTCTTGAGGATCAAGCCCGGAACCTGTTTGCGCAACTGGTCAAGAAATTCGTTCATGCCCTTAGGCTACCTTTGTTTTTGGCACTTTGTAAGTGCGTGCGAATACGCTGACGCTGGCAAACAGTGCAATGGTCAGAAATACCTCCAGCCCGGCCATCAGCTGTGAAGCCAGGGCTGGGTCGGAACTGGCGCGCGTGGCGCCTTCCGCAAAATAAAGCCACACCAAAAGTGAGGTGGCCTGGTAGGTGCGCACACGCTGTTTAAATATGCCTGGCACAATCAGAAGCAAAGGCAGTACTTTCAATACAAGCCAGCTGCCGCCAGGGCGAATGGGGGCAATAAACAGCTCCCACGCCACGCACAGCGCGATCAAGGCCAACAGGCTGGCAACAGTGGCCCAGTAGGCCTTGTTGCGGGTGGATTGGGTATGCAGGGTGCTGCTCATCAGTGTTTGCTCATGTGTTGAAGGGCCAGTGTGGCTTTTGCCAAGCGCACGCCTTGCGCCCTGGCCAGTGCTTTTTCATGCTCGGAAAGCGGGTTGTGTCCTTTTGTACCGGCCCAGTGGGTCACACCGTAGGGCGTGCCACCGGTGGTGGTGTCATGCAGGGCTTGTTCAGAATAGGGGATGCCCAGCCACAACATGCCGTGGTGAATCAGGGGCAAGGCCATGGTGGTTAGCGTTGTTTCTTGCCCGCCATGCAAACTGCTGGTGCTGGTGAATACGCAAAAGGGTTTGTTGATCAGGTCGCCTGCAAGCCAGTTTGCCACTGTGCCGTCGATGAAATATTTCATGGCAGCAGCCATGTTGCCAAACCGTGTTGGGGAGCCAATTGCCAGGCCAGCACATTCTTTCAGGTCTGCAGGTTCCGCGTAAGGCGGGCCATCCGTGGGTATGTCCGATTCAGTGGCCTCGGTGTTGGCAGACACGGCGGGTACGGTGCGAAGCCGGGCTGAAACGCCCTTGACTGAATCAATGCCCAACGCAATTTCACGGGCCAGCTGTGCGGTTGTGCCGTGGCGGGTGTAATACAAGACCAATACTTCAAGCATGCTTAAGGGTTATCATGGGGGTTGTTGGAACATCTATTGTATCGAAGCGCATGAGCTCAGCCGCACCCTCTGAAACAACTGAGACCAAGAGTTTCGAAACCCGCCGCGCGCGATTCATGCGCGGTGCCCGGCGTGCTTTCAAAGTGGAAGATGTTGAACTGTCGCCGCTGAATGTACGTTGGTGGATCGCTTTTACACGTTTGGTGGGTCAGCGAATCATCGAACAGCGCCTGCCACAAGTTGCTTCCAGCCTGACCTTCACCACTGTGCTGTCGCTGGTGCCCCTGGCCACCGTGGCCTTGGCAATTTTTACTGCCTTCCCCATGTTTGACCGCATGCAAATGTCCCTTCAAGGCTATTTGATTGAAAGCTTCTTTCCGGAAACCCTGTCGGAAACCATCCTGACCTACGTCACCCAGTTTTCTGACAAGGCCAAAGGCCTGACCGCCATCGGTATTGTCTTTCTCGTTATTACGGCATTGACGACCATGTTCACTGTGGATCGGGTGTTCAATCAAATATGGAACGTCAAGCGGCAACGTTCCATCATGAACAAAGTGGTGCTTTATTGGGCCGTGTTGTCTTTGGCCCCGGTATTGGTCGGCCTTAGCATCAGCGTGTCCACTGCCTTGATCGGCAACACAATGGCGGGTGTGAACCCGGTGTTGGGTGGCATGTTTCCGGCCTTGAATTTGATCCCGCTGTTGCTGACGGTTCTTGCTTTTGCCTTTATTTACCGCATTGTGCCCAACCGTGCCGTGCACTGGAAAGATGCGTTGGTGGGCGGTTTGCTGGCAGCGGTTTTGTTTGAAATATCCAAGCGGGCTTTTGCCGCCTACATCACCCACTTTCCCAGTTACACGGCCTTGTATGGTGCGCTGGCGGCGTTCCCCATCTTTTTGCTGTGGATCTATGTAAGCTGGGTCATTGTCTTGCTGGGTGCCAGCACTGTGGCGGCCTTGCCGGTGGCTCGGACGGGTTACTGGAACCAGTCCCACCGGCCCGGTGAGCGTTGGTTGCAGGGTTTGAGCGTATTGGTTGAACTGGAAAAGTCGCGACAGCAGGAAAAGCCCGGAATGACGATGGAAGAACTGCGTGTATTTGCCAGGGTTCCACCTGATCAGCTCGACGAAATACTGAACCAGTTGATCGATCATGGCGTAATCGGCTTGCTGGCAATAGTTCGGGGCGACGACCGCTTTGCCTTGATCTGTGATCCGGCCCACATCAGTGCCGAAGTGGTTGCAAAAGCACTGTGGTACGACCCGGGTTTGACCACAGAATGGGCGAACCGGTTGCCGCAATCTGCGCAGAAGTTGAAGGCTTTCCAGGCCGAGTTCATTGAGAACCCTCGCCTGTCAGACTGGCTGGAGTCACCCGCTTGAGTGGTGGGCTTGTCAACCTAATCGATTCTTCTCCGTTGGATTTGAACTTTTTGTGAAAAAAGAGTGTCCATATCAACAAAAGAAGGGCTTCTGTTTGGCACCCATAAGCGCTTTCTGTAAACTAAGCGTGACGAGCCAAAAGCTCTGACATTTAATAATATCAACACAGTCTGGAGCTGTTATGAGTAACAAAGGGCAACTTCTACAAGACCCCTTCCTCAATTTGCTGCGCAAAGAGCACGTACCCGTGTCCATTTATCTGGTCAATGGTATCAAGCTTCAGGGCCAAATCGAGTCTTTTGACCAATACGTGGTTCTGCTGCGTAACACAGTGACCCAAATGGTTTACAAGCACGCAATTTCTACTGTGGTGCCAGGCCGTTCCGTTACATTCACCCCAGAGGTGAAGGAGTAATTCCCATCTTCACTTTCCAAACGATCCGTGGTTTGAAATGACTCGTAGTACCCTGGTTGCACTCGACCTTGGCCAACACGAGTTTCACGAAAGTGTCGATGAACTCGCTCTATTGGCCACCTCCGCAGGTGCAGAGGTGATCGGCGTTTTTGTGTCCAAACGACGCGCCCCCGACTCCGCAACTTTCATTGGTTCCGGCAAGGTGCAGGAAATTCTTGCCCATTGCGAGGCCGAAGAAGTTGGGCTTGTCATTTTCAATCACAGCCTAAGCCCCGCCCAACAAAGAAACCTGGAAAATGCGCTTGGCCGCAGGGTTATTGACCGAACCGGTTTGATTCTCGATATTTTTGCCATTCGTGCGCGAAGTTTCGAGGGCAAGTTGCAAGTGGAATTGGCCCAGTTGCAGTACATGGCTTCGCGCCTGGTGCGTGGCAATGCAAATTTGTACGGGCAGCAGGGCGGTATCGGCATGCGTGGCCCGGGTGAAACCCAGTTGGAAACCGACCGCCGATTAATCGGTGTGAAGGTTAAACAGCTGAAAACGCGGCTGGAAAAGTTGCAGAAACAGCGGCAAACCCAGCGCAGGCAGCGTGAACGGCGTGGGCAGTTCACCGTGGCCATTGTGGGTTACACCAACGCAGGCAAAAGCACGCTGTTCAATGCGATTGCAAGCGACAAGGCCTATGCTGCTGACCAGCTGTTTGCTACGCTGGACACCACCACGCGCCGCGTTTGGCTTGCACCCAAAGTAGACATGGCGCTGTCCGACACCGTCGGGTTTATTCGCGACTTGTCCCACTCCCTGGTCGATGCATTCAAGGCCACCCTTGAAAGTGCTGTACATGCAGATGTGTTGTTGCATGTGGTGGATGCCAGTTCACCCGTGCGCCACAGCCAGATTGACGAAGTGAACAAGGTGTTGTTCGAGATAGAAGCAGGTGATGTACCCCAAGTGATTATCTGGAACAAAATAGACGCCTGTGAGCGTTCGCCTGAGGTCGAACGTGACGGGAATGGTAAGATTTTGTCCGTGGCGGTAAGCGCGCGTTATGGTTTGGGTGTCGCAGAGTTGCGTGAATGTTTGACGGAACTTGCTGGCAACTTCTACGCTCAAAGCCGGGGTGCCGATGCCCAGTCAACTGAACTGCAGTGGGCTTGAACGTCAACAATTAATTTTTCAGCAGCAGGAACAAGCATGTCAATGAATGATCCGGATTGGGGCAGAAATTCATCGGGTAATCAAAACAACGATGAACAGCAAAAACCCCAAGATCAAGACAACAACCGCAGACCCGGTGGTCGCCAGGATGGCCCACCTGATCTGGATGAACTATGGCGCGACTTCAATAGCAGGCTGAACCGCCTGTTTGGGAAGAAGGGCGGTGGCGATGGCGGTGGCCCGCGCGGCCCACTTGGCGGCAGTGGTGGCCCCAGCATGGAAAATGCCGGTAAGGGCTTTACTGCAGTGATCGTCATTGCCGTGCTTGTTTGGCTGGCCAGTGGTTTTTACATTGTTCAGGAAGGCCGAGAGGGCGTTATTTTGCAATTTGGCAAATACCATCACACCTCCATGCCTGGCTTTCAATGGCGCCTTCCCTATCCAATTCAGTCGCATGAAGTGGTGAATTCATCTCAAGTTCGCATTGTCGAGGTGGGCTATCGCAACGACGTGAAAAGCAAAGTGCTTCGAGAAGCACTCATGCTGACTGAAGATGAAAACATCATCGATATTCAGTTTGCGGTTCAATACCGCCTGAAAGATGCAGGCGATTATCTGTTCAACATGGTTGATCCGGATGAGTCCGTGAAAATGGCGGCTGAAACCGCCATTCGCGAGGTGGTTGGCCGCAGCAAAATGGACTTTGTGCTGTACGAAGGGCGTGAACAAATTGCCTTGAATACGGCAGAAGTGATGCAGGAAATTCTGGACAAGTATGGTGCCGGTGTTTTGGTTTCGAGCGTGACGGTTCAAGGTGTTCAACCACCCGAGCAGGTTCAGGCCGCCTTTGACGATGCAGTGAAAGCTGGTCAGGATCGCGAGCGTTTGAAAAACGATGGACAGGCTTATGCCAATGACGTGATTCCGCGTGCCCGTGGTAACGCCGCTCGTTTGATTGAGGAAGCGAATGGTTACCGCGAACGGGTTGTTGCGCAGTCTGAAGGCGATGCCTCCCGTTTCAAGGCCATTTTGACCGAATACGAAAAAGCACCCAAGGTCACCAAAGACCGTTTGTACCTGGACGCAATGCAGGAAATTTATTCCAACGTGTCCAAGGTTATTGTGGGCACCAAGAACAACAGTCAGTTGCTTTACCTGCCGCTGGACAAGTTGATCGAGAAGAGTGGCCCGCCCTCCAGTCAGGACACCAGCAGTTCAGGCAGCAGCGGTGGCGGTGCTTCGTCGCCCACCAGCAAGTCGAGTGAAACCGCACCAGCAACGCCGCGTGCCGGCAACGATGGTTTTGACACAAGTGTTCGCGACGCCATGCGCAACCGTGACCGGGGAGCCCGTTAATCATGCCCAAGATTTTTGTAGTTATCGCGGCAGCCTTGGTTGGTTTTTTTGTAGCCAACACCTGCCTGTATGTTGTTGATCAACGTCAATACGCCATCGTGTTTGCTTTGGGGCAGGTTGAAGAAGTGCGTCAAGAACCTGGCTTGTATTTCAAGTTGCCAGCGCCGTTCCAGAACGTCATTTTTCTGGACAAACGCATTCAAACCATCGACACACCCGAGCCTGAGCGTTTTATCACCTCAGAGAAGAAAAACCTCTTGATCGATTCTTACATCAAGTGGCGTATCGTCGACCCGCGTCTGTATTTTGTTCGTTTGAGCGGTGATTCCCGTTTGGCCCAAAGCCGTATGTCTCAAGTTGTGAAATCGGCGTTGAACGAAGAAATTACCAAGCGCACTGTGCCGCAAATGGTGTCTGGTGAACGAACCACCGTGATGAATACAGTGGTTGAAAAAGTCAAGGATGAGGCCACTGAAATCGGCGTTGAAATTCTGGATGTTCGCTTGAAGCGCGTGGATTTGTTGCCTGAAGTCAGTGAGTCCGTGTTTCGTCGCATGGAAGCGGAGCGCAAACGTGTTGCAAATGATCTGCGTGCAACCGGTGCTGCTGAATCCGAGCAAATCCGCGCCGATGCTGATCGTCAGCGAGAAGTGATCCTTGCGGAAGCGTATAGAGAAGCACAAACTGTCAAAGGGGAGGGTGATGCAAAGGCCGCTTCGATTTATAATGCCGCTTTTGGTCGCAATCCCGAGTTCTATTCCTTTTACCGCAGCCTGGACGCCTACAAGAAGTCTTTGACGTCCAAGTCTGATGTGATGGTGGTTGATCCGCAGTCCGATTTCTTCAAGTTTCTGCAAAAATCGCAGTAACTTGGGGCTTGTCGCGCGTGCGCAGGTTTAACCCCCTCGCTTGAAAAGGTCTGGCTCAGGGAATACTGGAAATGAGCGAGACCTTCCGGCTGGCCTTGGCCCTCGTGTCTGATCGCGAGGGCTTTGCGCCTTTTCTTGTTGGAATCACGCTTGTTTTGTTTTGAAATACTCGTTTTAGAGTTGGAATAGTCATGTCTGCTTGGCTTCTGCCAGAGTCCGTTGCCGATGTATTGCCTTCCGAGGCACGGCGAATCGAAGAATTGCGAAGGTCCTTGCTGGACCGTTTTCGCGTGTACGGCTATGAACTGGTCATGCCGCCCATGCTGGAATACACCGAGTCCCTGCTTGGCAATGCCGATGTGTCTTTGAACCTCCAAACTTTCAAGTTGCTGGATCAGGCCAGCGGGCGCATGCTCGGCTTGCGTGCCGACACTACCCCGCAGGTGGCTCGAATTGATGCCCACATTTTGAACCGCAAAGGCGTAACGCGTTTGTGCTACTGCGGCCCGGTGTTGCACACACAGGCCTTGGGTTTGCACACCACGCGCGAACCTTTGCAATGCGGTGCGGAATTGTATGGTTGCGGCGGCATTGAGGCCGACCTTGAAATTTTGAACCTGGCCGTTGATGCCTTGAATTTGTCCGGCTTGAGGGGGTATTGCCTTGCACTGTCCCATGCCGGTTTGTTGGCCGCAGTGGTCGACGGCGAGGGGTTGCCCGATGCACTGATCCACAGCCTGCACGACTGCCTGGCCCAGAAAGACAGGCCAGCCCTTGAGGGCTTGCTTGCCGGTGTGTCCGCAAGTTGCCGTAGCAATGTGTTGGCCTTGCTTGGTTTGTACGGTGCGGTGGGCGGATCAAACTGTGTGTTGAATCGCGCAGCCGAACAATTGCCCCGCAATCCCAAAGTTGGTTCGGTGCTGAATGAATTGCGCACCTTGATTGCCCGCTTGCAGGAAACTGTGTCGGCCATGCCTGCAGTGATTCTGGATTTGGCCGATCTGGCCAGTTTCGATTACCACAGTGGCTTGATTTTCTCGGCATATGTGGATGGTTGTCCCAACGCGATTCTACGCGGTGGCCGCTACGATGATGTGGGGGCCGTGTATGGCAGGGCTCGCCCTGCGACTGGTTTTTCAGTGGACCTGCGCGAGCTGGTTTCCCTGCAGGCGGTGCAGTCAAAGCCCAAGGC
>Ga0209024_1001495_pt1 | contig 18877 bp, 18 predicted proteins | sample AutmiccommunBRH5_FD_187380 | JGI IMG/M metagenome (GOLD analysis project Ga0209024, IMG submission 187380) | Deep subsurface microbial communities from Mt. Terri, Switzerland - Autotrophic microbial communities BRH/5 (SPAdes) (version 2) | ecosystem: Environmental > Aquatic > Deep subsurface >...
CTTCTCTGCCGCGGCAAACGCCTTGTTGGCATCTATGTCCACTAGTACCAGCAGGAACTCTTCGCCGCCCAGGCGGAACGCATAGTCGCCACCGCGGGTGTTGCTGGCCAGCAGCGCACCGACCTGCTGCAGAATCTGGTCACCGCCGTCATGGCCATGGGTGTCGTTGATGCGCTTGAAGTGGTCGACATCGATGGCGAGCACGCCGAAGGTGTTGTTCGACTGGCGCGCGTAAAGCACTTCCTTGGCCATCACCACCGGCAGGAACTTGCGGTTGAGTAGCCGCGTCAGCACGTCTCGGCCGGCCTCGAGGTCGTTGGCCTGTTCGAACAGGCTGTCGAGCAGAAACTTGATCGAGCGGGTCTGCTCGCGGATCTGATGCAGCTTGCCCAGCCGCGCACTGGCGTCCTGCAGCCCGCCAATGGCTTTGAGCTCCTGATCGATGCGCTCGATATAGTCGAGGATACTGGCGCTTTCCGGCGAACCCTGGAACGCGTGGGAGGCCTTGTGGCGGAACCACAGGCCGAACTCGGAACCCGCCAGCTGCGGCAGCGCGCCGGTCAGGTTGCCGATCGCCAGGTCGAACATCAGCTGATTCTCCCAATCGAGCAGTGCCGCGCGCTGTCGCTCTTTTTCGACGCCGATGTTCTGCGAGACGGAGAACAGCCGATAGGCCTCCTCGGCGCGGGAGTTGCGATCGTGAGACTGGGAATAGGCGAAGCAGATGATCTCCACCGCCAAGTCGATCAGGTCGGAACCCATGCGGGCCGCTTTGCGTCGCACTGGCTCGGCGAGATCTCGCTGTTCCAGCAACTGGCGCAGGCGGCCCTTGAGCGAGCGGGAGCCGCGCAGCACCAGGCTGACCGGAATCTCGATGCGGGCGTGGATGTCGCCGACCTTTCGCTGCAGGTCGATGACGGCGTCGAGGTCGCTATGGGCCGTCGACGAACATACCGTGACGATCCACTTCTGCATCGATTTGCCGAGGCGGTTCTTCACCTGATCGTGGGACAGGAAGCTGGCCGAATGGGGATCGGCAAGCATCTGGGAATAGAAATGCTCGGCCAGCTCGGCGCTCTTTTCTTCGGCAACGGCCTGCAGTGCGATAGCCGCTTCGGCAGGATAGCCGTCCAGCAGGCGCAGCCATTCGGCGACCAGCTGGTGGTTGGGTATTTACTGCATAGGGGACTCGTGAAGCTGAGGCGCGCGTCCCTGCCCTGCCTCAGCGTAGTGATCAGAGGGTCGGGCGACCCTGAGCTTCGAGCTGGCTGACTTGCGCGTTGATCCAATCTTCGGCGCGTTGATTGAGCTCGGCGATGGCCCGCGGGCTCTCGCTGTCGGCGAACATGGCTGGGCCGATCACCACATGGATAGTGCCGGGACGCTTGCCCCAACCGGCCTTCGGCCAGAACATGCCGGCGTTGTGCGCGATGGGCAGCACTGGCAGACCGGCGTTGACTGCCAGGGCCGCGCCGCTGCGGGAGAACTTGCCCTGCTCACCCACTGGTACGCGGGTGCCTTCCGGGAATATCAGCACCCAGGCGCCCTGCTCCAGACGCTCGTGACCCTGCTTGGCGACCTGGCGCAGCGCCGCCTTGGGGTTGTCGCGATCAATGGCGATCGGCTTGAGCAGCATGATCGCCCAGCCGAAGAACGGCACCCGCAACAACTCACGCTTGAGCACCTGAGTCAGCGGCTCGAAATAGGCCGAGAGAAAGAAGGTTTCCCAGGTGCTCTGGTGCTTGGCCAGGATCACGCAGGGACGCGCCGGCACATTTTCCGCGCCATGCACCTCGTAGCGCAGGCCAACCAGCGTCTTGCCCAACCACACGGCGCAGCGACACCAGTTCTGTACCACGAAGCGATAGCGCGCGCGGAACGCCATGAACGGGGCGAACACCAGGCTCACCAGGCACCAGGCGAACGCGGTGAACGCCAGCATGAAGTAGAACAGGGCGATACGAACGGGTAACAGGAGGCTCATCGAGAACTCTCGAGTAGATGATCGACAACGGCGGCAAGGTCATCGAAGACCTGAGTGCCCGGCGGCAGAGTGCCCTCCAGGGTGCGCAGGCCTTTGCCGGTCCTGACCAGATAAGGCACGCCGCCGAGCAGCATGCCGGCGTGTAGATCGCGGTGACTGTCGCCTACCACCGGTACACCCTTCAGGTCCGCCAGGCCGAAATGCTCGGCGATGCTGCGGAACATTCCAGGCTTCGGCTTGCGGCAGTTGCAGCCGTCGTCCGGGCCGTGTGGGCAGTGCACGATCAGGTCGATGCGCCCGCCCTGCTCCATCACCAGCTGCTGCATCTTGAAATGCATGTCGCCGAGGGTGCTCAGATCGAACTTGCCGCGCGCGACACCGGACTGGTTGGTGGCCACCGCCACCGTCCAGCCGGCTTTGCACAGCCGCGCGATGGCTTCCAGCGACCCGGGAATGGGGATCCACTCCTCCAGCGACTTCACGTACTCGTCGGAGTCCTCGTTGATTACCCCATCGCGGTCCAGCACGATCAGCTTCACGGGCTTAGCCAAGTGCGGAAATATCGGCAACGCCAAGGAACAGTCCTCTCAGCCGGGCCAGCAAGGCATAACGGTTGGCACGTACCGAAGCGTCTTCGGCATTTACCAGCACCGCCTCGAAGAAGGCATCCACCGGGCCACGCAGGTGCGCCAAACGCTCCAGCGCTTCGCGGTACTGACGCGCGGCGGCCAACGGTTGTACCGCCTGCTCGGCCTGCTGAATCGCCGAGTACAGCGAGAACTCGGTGGCGTTGTCGAACCAGCGTGGCTCTACCGCTTCCGGCAGCTTCGCATCGAACTTGCTCAGCAGGTTGGAGACGCGCTTGTTGGCGGCAGCCAGGGACGCCGCTTCCGGCAATGTGCGGAACGCCTGCACGGCCTGCACGCGCTGGTCGAAGTCCAGCGCCGAACCAGGCTGCACGGCACGCACCGAGAGGTAGGCAGCGACGTCGACGCCTTCGTCCTCGTAGCGCGCACGCAGGCGATCGAAGATGAACTCCAGGACCTGATCGGCGAGGCCGGCCGACTTGACCTGCGTACCGAACTGGGCGATGGCGAAGTTCACTGCCTCGACCAGATTCAGGTCCAACTGCTTCTCGATGAGGATGCGCAGCACGCCAAGGGCGGCGCGGCGCAGGGCGTAGGGATCCTTGGAGCCGGTCGGCAGCATGCCGATGCCGAAGATCCCGACCAGGGTGTCGAGCTTGTCCGCCACGGCCACAGCTGCGCCAGTGAGTGTGCTCGGCAGCTCGCCGCCGGCACCGCGCGGCATGTACTGCTCGTTCAGCGCCAGCGCCACATCTTCCGGCTCGCCGTCGTTGAGCGCGTAGTAGTAACCGGCAACGCCCTGCATTTCCGGAAACTCGCCAACCATCTCGGTGGCCAGGTCGCACTTACAGAGCAGGCCGGCGCGCGCGGCGCGCTGCTTGTCGCCGCCGGTACGCTCGGCAATCAGCCCGGCCAGGCGCGAGACGCGCTCGGCCTTGTCGTACACGGTGCCGAGCTGGGCCTGGAATACCACGTTTTTCAGGCGTTCGTTGAAGCTGTCGAGCTTCTGCTTCTTGTCCTGCTTGAAGAAGAACTCGGCGTCCGTCAGGCGCGGGCGTACGACTTTCTCGTTGCCGGAAACGATCTGCGCCGGGTCCTTCGATTCGATGTTCGCCACGGTGATGAAGCGCGGCAGCAGCCTGCCGTTGGCGTCCAGCAGGCAGAAGTACTTCTGGTTGTCCTGCATGGTGGTGATCAGCGCTTCCTGCGGCACTTCGAGGAAGCGTTCCTCGAACGAGCAAACCAGCGGCACCGGCCACTCGACCAGCGCGGTCACTTCATCGAGCAGCGCCGGCGGCACGATGGCCGTACCGTTCTGCTCGGCAGCCAGCTGCTCGACGCGCTTGGCGATCAGCTCGCGGCGCTCGGCGAAGTCGGCGATCACATGGGCGCCACGCAGGTCTTCCAGATAGCTGGAAGGCTTGGAAATATGCACCTGGCCCGGGCTGTGGAAGCGGTGGCCGCGGGATTCGCGCCCGGCACGCTGGGCGAGTATCTCGCAATCGATCACCTGCTCGCCGAAGAGCATCACCAGCCATTGGGTCGGACGGACGAATTCTTCCTTGCGTGCAGCCCAGCGCATGCGCTTGGGGATCGGCAGATCGTTCAGCGAGGCCTCGACGATGCCTGGCAGCAGCTGGGTGGCCGGCTGGCCCTCGATGGTACGGCTGAACTTGAGCTTCGGCCCGCTGCGATCGATCTCGGCAAGGTCGACGCCACACTTGCGGGCAAAGCCCAGGGCAGCCTGGGTCGGCTCACCGTCGGCGTCGAAGGCGGCCTGCATCGGCGGGCCGTCGAGGTTGATGCTGCGATCAGGCTGCTGAGTCGCCAGCTGCTCGACCAGCACTGCCAGGCGGCGCGGCGCGGCGTAGGCCTGGGCTTTCACGAAGTCCAGGCCGGCGTCCTTCAGGCCCTTCTCGATACCGGCGCAGAAAGCTTCGGCCAGCTTGGCGAGCGCCTTCGGTGGCAGTTCTTCGGTACCCAGTTCGACGAGAAAATCCAGTGCACTCATTCTGCAGCCTCCAGCTTGGCCAGCACTTCGTCACGCAGTTCGGGGGTGGCCATGGGGAAGCCGAGTTTGGCACGGGCCAGCAGGTAGCTCTGGGCGATCGAGCGGGCCAGGCTGCGCACGCGCAGGATGTACTGTTGGCGCGCGGTGACCGAAATGGCACGGCGGGCATCGAGCAGGTTGAAGGTGTGCGACGCCTTGACCACCATTTCGTAGGCCGGCAGCGGCAGCTCGGCAGCCATCAGACGGTTGGCCTCGCTCTCGTAGAAATCGAAGAGTTCGAACAGCTTCGGCACATTGGCGTGCTCGAAGTTGTAGGTCGACTGCTCCACCTCGTTCTGGTGGAACACATCGCCGTAGGTCACGGTGCCGAACGGGCCATCGGCCCAGATCAGGTCGTAGACCGAGTCGACGCCCTGCAGGTACATGGCCAGGCGCTCGAGACCGTAGGTAATCTCGCCGGTGACCGGGTAGCACTCCACGCCGCCGACCTGCTGGAAGTAGGTGAACTGGGTGACTTCCATGCCGTTGAGCCAGACTTCCCAGCCCAGACCCCAGGCGCCCAGGGTCGGCGATTCCCAGTTGTCCTCGACGAAGCGTACGTCGTGCACCGAGGTGTCGACGCCGATGCGGCGCAGCGACTCCAGGTACAGGTCCTGGATGTTGTCCGGGTTGGGCTTGAGCACCACCTGGAACTGGTAGTAGTGCTGCAGGCGGTTGGGGTTCTCGCCATAGCGGCCATCGGCCGGGCGGCGCGAAGGCTGAACATAGGCGGCGTTCCAGGTCTCGGGACCAATGGCGCGCAGGAAGGTGGCGGTGTGGAACGTACCGGCGCCCATTTCCATGTCATAGGGCTGCAGGACCACGCAACCCTGCTCGGCCCAGTAGCTTTGCAGGGCGAGGATCAGGTCTTGGAAGGTGCGCACGGCAGGCGTAGTCTGGCTCAAAATTTCACCTGTGCTGGGCTTCGACAGAAAGCCTCGAAGTATACCCCCCGCATGGTCGCGCTTGCGATGGTTTCGGCCATCGGACGAGGCCTGCGCAAGGAGACCACATGCCACGTTGCGCCTGGTGCGGCACGGACCCGCTGTACATCGACTACCACGATCGCGAATGGGGCGTACCGGCCCGCGATCCGCAGGTACTGTTCGAATTCCTCTTGCTCGAAGCCTTTCAGGCCGGGCTCTCCTGGATCACCGTGTTGCGCAAGCGCGAGCGCTACCGGCAGGTACTGTTCGGTTTCGATGCCGAACGCCTGGCGCGCATGAGCGATGCCGAGATCGACGAGCGCATGCTGGACCCCGGCATCATCCGCAACCGTCTCAAGCTCAAGGCGGCGCGGCAGAATGCCCGCGCCTGGTTGCAGCTGGAGGATCCGGTGGGTTTCGTCTGGTCGTTCGTCGGCGGCGAGCCGAAGATCAACCGCTTCGAGCGCATCGATCAGGTGCCGGCGGTCTCCCCCGAGGCCGAGGCGATGAGCCGCGCGCTTAAGAAGGCTGGCTTCAGCTTCGTCGGCCCGACCATCTGCTACGCCTACATGCAGGCCTGCGGCATGGTCATGGACCACCTGACCGATTGCGAGCGCCACGCCGAGCTGGCCGGGATGCTTGAAACACTGCACGCCTGAGCTGCCAGGATGTGTGTCGTTGCCGCCGCTGCGCCTGAAAGCTGGCGACGGTTGCAGGTAGACTAGGCAACCTGAAAATTTCGGAGTGCGGTGTGGAAAAGCTCAAAGGTGCCATCGTCGTCGGCTCCCTGCGACTGTTCGCTCGACTGCCCTGGCGCATGGTCCAGGGCCTGGGCTCGATGATCGGCTGGCTGATGTGGAAGCTGCCGAACCGCTCGCGGGACGTCGCGCGAATCAACCTGCACAAGTGCTTCCCCGAGCTGAGCCCGGCGGAACTCGACGCCCTGCTCGGCCGCACCCTGCGTGAAACCGGCATGACCTTCACCGAAAGCGCCTGCGCCTGGATCTGGCCGGCGGAAAAGACCCTGAAACTGGTCCGCGAAGTCGAAGGCCTGGACGTGCTGCAAGCGGCGCTGGCCTCGGGCAAGGGTGTGGTCGGCATCACCAGTCACCTGGGCAATTGGGAAGTGCTCAATCATTTCTACTGCGCGCAATGCAAGCCGATCATCTTCTACCGACCGCCGAAACTGAAGGCGGTGGACGATCTGCTGCGCCAGCAGCGTGTGCAGCTGGGCAATCGCGTCGCGCCCTCGACCAAGGAAGGCATTCTCAGCGTCATCAAGGAGGTTCGGCGTGGTGGTGCGGTCGGTATTCCGGCGGACCCCGAGCCGAGCGAAGGCAGTGGCATCTTCGTGCCCTTCTTCGCCACCCAGGCGCTGACCAGCAAGTTCGTGCCCGGTATGCTCGCCGGTGGCAAGGCGGTTGGGGTGTTCCTTCATGCGTTGCGTCTGGAGGACGGTTCGGGCTACAAGGTCGTCCTCGAGGCCGCGCCCGAAGGGATGTACAGCGAAGATGCGGAAACTGGCGTAGCGGCGATGAGCGCAATGATCGAGAAGTATGTGCGCGCCTATCCCAGCCAGTACATGTGGACCATGAAGCGCTTCAAGAAACGCCCCGCCGGCGAGAAGCGCTGGTACTGATCAGGCTCAAACAACAACAACAGGGACGAGCGCATGCAAAACCAGAGACAGCATCCGCGTACCAACATGAAGTGCCGCATCCGCATTGCGCATCCGGCCTTTGGCGAGGTCTTCGCGCAGACCCGTGATCTATCCGATGGTGGCGTCTACGTCCGGCATCCGGAGCTGGTGGTGCTGCATCCCGGCGACGAGGTGACCGGCCAGGTCCAGGACTTGCCGATTCCGGCGCCGGAACTGCGAATGGTGGTGATGCGGGTGGATGCCGAAGGGGTCGGCCTGCAGTTCGTGCACGAAACCTGACCGCTGGCCGCGGCGCGCCGGTTCAGTCGGGCGTCAGCCGGTCGAGCCGGCGCAGGAATACGGTCATTTCCTTTTCCGCCTGCTTGTCGCCCTGGGCGTTCGCCGCGGCGATTCCGCGCTCCCACGCCTGATGGGCGCCGGGCTTGTCGCCGTCGGCCTGCAGCGCCTTGCCCAGCAGTTTCCACGCAGCGGAGTATTTCGGATCGAGTTCGACGCAGCGGCGCAGGTGCACCGCCGCCCGCCCTGGCTGTCCGGCATCCATGTAGCCCTTGCCGAGGCCGAAACGCAGCATCGGATTGTCCATGCCTTGGGAAAGCATCTTTTCCAGCGATTCGAGCATCTTGAAGACCTTTTCGGTGCAGCGCTCCGGGGCGTTTCCTCACTTTAGTGCATCGCCGCCGCCGGGCAATAGCGGCAGCATACGCCATTGGTCTTAGCTGCTGCGGGGCTTTCGCCGTCTTCGTGTGGGCTGGGCTGCAAGCGGCTCAGTGGGCCTCGTTGACCGCGCTGAGAAACTCCCGGGTGCGTTCCTCGCGCGGGTTGTTGAACAGCTCGTCCGGGCTGCCCTGCTCGTGAATCCGGCCCTGGTGGAAGAAGCACACGCGATCGGCGAACTCACGGGCGAAGCCCATCTGGTGGGTCACCATCAGCATCGTCAGGTTGTGCGCCTCGCCGAGGCGGCGGATGACATTGAGCACTTCGCCGCAGAGCTCCGGGTCCAGCGCCGAGGTCACTTCGTCGAACAGCATCACCTTCGGCCGCATCGCCAGTGCGCGGGCAATCGCCACGCGCTGTTGCTGACCGCCGGAGAGTTGCGCCGGGAAGTGCTCCAGCTTGTCCTCCAGGCCGACCATGGCCAGCAGCTCCTCTGCCCGCTCGCGGGCCTCGCGCTTGCTCAGCCCGAGCACCTGTACCGGCGCTTCCATGACGTTCTGCAACGCGTTCATGTGCGGGAACAGATTGAAGCTCTGGAACACCATGCCGACCTTGCCACGCACACGTCGCAGGTGACGGGCATTGGCCGGGACCAACTGGCCGCTGGCGTCGGGCATGTGCGTCAGCGGCTCGCCGTCGACCTCGATCACGCCCTCGTCAATGCCTTCCAGGGTCATCAGCACCCGCAACAGGGTGGATTTGCCCGAGCCGCTGGGGCCGATGATCGCGACCTTCTCGCCTTCCTCGATCTGCAGGTCGAGCCCGTCGAGCACGGTCAGTTCACCGTAGCGCTTGGTCACGCCGGCGAAGCGCACCAAAGGTTGCGCCTGCTCCGGCTGTTGCGGCGTCGGGTTCAGGGTGTCCGTGGACTGCATCGGCGTATTCATCGGGCCAGCTCCATGCGGTTTTCCAGACGGCGCACGCACCAGGCGAGGCCGAGGCTGAGAATGAGAAAGAACAGGCCGACCATGGTGATCGGCTCCAGATAGCGGAAACTCTCGGAGCCGATGTTCTTGGCCCGCTGCATGATTTCCACCACGGTGATCGCCGACAGCACTGGCGTGTCCTTGAGGATCGAGATCAGGTAGTTGCCCAGCGCCGGCAGCACCGGACGCAACGCCTGCGGCAGGATCACGTCGCGGTAGGCGGTCCAGGGCTTCATGTTCAGCGCGGTGACGGCTTCCCATTGCGAACGGGGCACCGCATCCAGGCCGGCGCGGTACACCTCGGCGGTGTAGCAGGCGTAGTGCAGGGCGATACCGATGATGCCCGCCTGCATCGCGCTGAGGTTGAGGCCGTAGTTGGGGAACACGTAGAACAGGAAGTACACCTGAATCAGCAGCGGTGTGCTGCGGATGAACTCGATCAGCCCGGTGATCGGCCAGGATAGCCAGTGCAGGCGGCTGCGGCGGCCAATGGCGAGGAACAAACCGAGCACTACGGCAATGGCGAAACCGGCCAGGGCGATGCCGATGGTGGTCAGCGAGGCATCCAGCAGGCGCGGCAGGATCTCGCGGGCGAACTGCCAGTCGAAGAAATTCATGACAGACCTCCGCGCATCCGCCCGCGGGCCAGCCGGCGTTCCAGCTGGCGCATGCCGAAGTTGATCGCCTGGGCCAGGACGAAGTAGATCACCAGCGCCAGGCCGAAAATTTCCATGGTCATCAGCGTCGCCTGATCCAGCTGGCGGGCGCGGAAGGCCAGATCCGACAGGGTGATCAGCGACACCAGCGAAGTGTTCTTCAGCAACTCGATCAGCAGGTTGGTGCCGGGCGGAATTGCCGCGAGCAACGCCTGCGGCAGGATGATTCGGCGCATGCGTGTCAGCGGCGTCATGTTCAGCGCCTGACAGGCTTCGTGCTGGCCCTGGTGTACCGAGCGGATCGCGCCGCGCAGCACCTCGGCCCCATAGGCGCCGATGTTCAGGCCCAGACCGACCACTGCCACGGCGAAGGCGCTCATCTCAACATTGAACGGTGGCATCGGCAGCACGAAGTACAGCCAGAACAGCTGCACCAGCAGCGACGAGCCGCGGAAGACCTCGATGTAGGTGATGGCCAGCCAGCGCAATGGCGCCACCGGCGAAAGCCGCGCCAGCGCGGCGATCAGCGCGCAGGCGATGGCCAGCAGTGAGCCGAAGAAGGTCACCTTCACGGTGACCCAGGCACCCTGCAGCAGCAGAGGAAGCAGTTCGATCATGATGGCGCTATCCGGTTTTCCGGAGCGCTGAGCGAGGCTGCGCAAACAGCGGCGCAGCCTTGGTCAGCGTTCACAGGCGGGACAGCGGTCGGCGGCGCCAACCAGCCGCCCCGACGGGCTTCAGGCGCCGCAGAGCTCGGCGGCAGTCTTGTCGGTGATGTTGGAGCGATCGAAGCCGAATGGCTCGATGGTCTTCAGATGCTCCTCGCTGCCCAGCCACTGCTTGAGCTCGGCATTGACCGCGTCACGCAGCGCCTTGTCCTGCGGACGGAAGGCCAGCGCGCCGTAACCGGCACGGGCTGGATCGTCCTTGAAGTCAGCGATGGCCTCGACATCGTCACCGGCCTTGTCCGCCAGCCCCTTCATGGTCAGCTGGGTACCGATGGCGGCATCGGCGCGACCACCGCGCACGGCCTGCAGCTGCGAGGTGGTATCCGGGACCTGCAGAATCTGCGAATCCTTGATGCCGGCCTTGCGCGCATAACCGAGGTTCACCGTGCCGGACATGATGGCGATCTTCACGTCTGGGTTGTTGGCGATGTCTTCGTAGCTGCGCAGGTTCTTCGGGTTGCCTTCGGCCACCAGCAGGGTGTCGAGCAGGCGGTAGTGCGGATCGGTGAACAGCACCTGCTTGCAGCGTTCAGGGGTGATGTACATGCCCGCTGCGATGAGGTCGAAGCGCCCGGCGCGCAGGCCGGGGATCAGCGAGCCCCATTCGGTCAGTACCGGTTTGATGGTGTCGATGTCCATGCGCTCGAACACCTTGCGCACGATCTCTGGCGATTCGCCAGTGACGCTGCCGTCGAGAGCGGTGTAGGCGAAGGGGGTTTCATTGGCGTAGCCGATGCGGACGCTGCTGCTGTCCTTGATGTCTTCCAGGGTATCGGCCTGGGTCAGGCTGGCGAAACCGATGCTGGCCAGGGCGGCGCAGCCGATCAGCAGCCGGCGGGAGCGTGTCGGGATGGTGCTGTTCCTCATGGAGTTTCTCCTGTTCCTTGTAGAGACCCGAGGAATCGGATCGTTATTTGTCTAGGAGGGGCAATTGCTCGAGCTCATTTAGGGACTCTTCTGACGACGAATGGTGCGGTGAAACCCAGCGACGATAGCTTGGCTCAATCGTCAGGCCGCATAGGCGGCAAGCCAGGAGGGTACAAAAGCTGGCCATAAAATGGAAATCGGAGGGCATCGGGATCGAATGGAGGCGATCGGTGGGAATGCCGTCTATTCCAGCTGATCGGGCCGGGAGTCGTGGGTAATTGAAAAAACGAAACGGCCCGCCGAGTGGCGGGCCGTCCACGCAGTAGCAATGATCGCTAGAAGAAGGTCAGGCCGGCCTGGAACAGGCGCTCGACGTCGCGAATGTGCTTCTTGTCGACGAGGAACAGGATGACGTGGTCGCCGGACTCGATCCGTGTGTCGTCATGGGCGATCAGCACCTGGTCGTCGCGAATCACCGCGCCGATGGTGGTACCCGGGGGCAGCGCGATCTGCTCGATGGGGCGCCCGATCACCTTGCTCGAACGCGGATCGCCGTGGGCGATCACCTCGATGGCTTCGGCCGCGCCACGGCGCAGCGAGTGGGCGCTGACGATGTCGCCGCGGCGTACGTGGGTCAGCAGGGTACCGATGGTGGCGAGCTGCGGGCTGATGGCGATGTCGATCTCGCCACCCTGAACCAGATCGACGTAGGCCGGGTTGTTGATGATGCACATCACCTTGCGCGCGCCCAGCCGCTTGGCCAGCAGCGACGACATGATGTTGGCCTCGTCGTCGTTGGTCAGCGCGAGGAACACGTCCGCCTCGCTGATGTTCTCCTCGACCAGCAGGTCGCGGTCGGAAGCGCTGCCCTGCAGGATGATCGTGCTGTCCAGCGTGTCCGACAGGTAGCGACAGCGCGCCGGGTTCATCTCGATGATCTTCACCTGGTAACGGCTCTCGATCGCTTCGGCCAGCCGCTCGCCGATGTGGCCGCCACCGGCGATGACGATGCGCTTGTAGTTCTCGTCGAGCCGGCGCATTTCGCTCATCACCGCGCGGATATGGCCCCTGGCGGCGATGAAGAACACCTCGTCATCGGCCTCGATCACCGTGTCGCCACGGGGCAGGATGGCCTGGTTGCGACGGAAGATGGCGGCCACGCGGGTATCGACGTTGGGCATGTGGCGGCGCAGCTGGCGCAGCTCCTGGCCGACCAGCGGCCCACCGTAGTAGGCGCGCACCGCCACCAGCTGCGCCTTGCCTTCGGCGAAGTCGATTACCTGCAGCGAGCCGGGATGTTCGATCAGGCGCTTGATGTAGTTGGTGACCACCTGTTCCGGGCTGATCAGCACGTCGACCGGGATCGCCTCGTTGGCGAACAGACCGGAGCGCACCAGGTAGGCCGCTTCGCGCACGCGGGCGATCTTGGTCGGCGTATGGAACAGGGTGTAGGCGACCTGGCAGGCGACCATGTTGGTCTCGTCGCTGTTGGTCACCGCCACCAGCATGTCGGCGTCGTCAGCCCCAGCCTGGCGCAGCACCGTGGGAAACGAGCCGCGGCCCTGAATGGTGCGGATGTCCAGGCGATCACCGAGATCGCGCAGGCGGTCGCCGTCGGTGTCGACCACGGTGATGTCGTTGGCTTCGCTGGCGAGGTGTTCGGCGAGGGTACCGCCGACCTGGCCGGCGCCGAGAATGATGATCTTCACGCGATCACTCCTGAAAGGCGGATGTTTGCCGCCGCTTCCATGTTGGGCCCGCGCGCACTGCGCCGGGGTTTCGACTCACCCACTGACACCACGTGGCTGCGCCGCGATCTTGATCAGCTTGGCATAGTAGAAGCCGTCGTGGCCGCTCTCCTGCGGCAGCAGCTGGCGACCATGCGGCTGCTGCAGGCCGAAGCCGCCCGGGAGGTCCAATTCGCGCGCGCCGGGCGTGCGTTCGAGGAAGGCGCCGATCACCTCGCGGTTCTCGGTCGGCAGCACCGAGCAGGTGGCATAGAGCAGGATGCCGCCGACGTCCAGGGTCGGCCACAGCGCATCGAGCATCTCGCCCTGCAGCGCGGCAAGGGGGGCGATGTCATCGGCCTGGCGCGTCAGCTTGATGTCCGGATGGCGGCGGATCACGCCGGTGGCCGAACAGGGTGCGTCGAGCAGGATGCGCTGGAACGGCTTGCCATCCCACCAGCGCTCGGTGGCACGGGCGTCGTCGGCGACCAGTTCGGCGTTGAGCTGCAGGCGCTCGAGGTTTTCCCGCACGCGCACCAATCGCTTGGGTTCCAGATCCAGCGCAACCAGTCCGGCCAGCTGCGGCTCGCGTTCGAGCAGGTGACAGGTCTTGCCACCCGGTGCGCAGCAGGCGTCCAGCACGCGTTGGCCCGGCGCCAGGTCGAGCAGCGAGGCGGCCAGCTGTGCGGCTTCATCCTGCACGCTGACCCGCCCTTCGGCGAAGCCCGGCAGCTGATGCACGTCGCACGGCGCAACCAGGCGAATGCCGTCCTCACTGAACTCGCACGGATGGGCGTCGATTCCAGCGGCCTGCAACTCAGCCAGATAGGCGTCGCGGCTGACCTGGCGGCGATTGACCCGCAACATCATCGGCGGATGGGCATTATTGGCCGCGCAGATGGCTTCCCAATGTTCGGGCCAATGCGCCTTGAGCGCCTTCTGCAGCCAGCGCGGATGGGCAACGCGAATCACCGGGTCGTGTTCCAGCTCCGCTAGCATCGCTTCGCCCTCACGCTGGGCGCGGCGCAGCACGGCGTTGAGCAGGCCCTTGGCCCAGGGCTTCTTCAGCTTGTCGACGCAGCCGACGGTTTCGCCGATGGCGGCATGGGCCGGGATGCGGGTATGGAACAGCTGATACAGACCGACCAGCAGAAGGGCTTCGACATCGCGATCGGCAGCCTTGAATGGCTTCTGCAGCAGCTTGTCGGCCAAACCTACCAGGCGCGGATGCCAGCGCGCGGTGCCGAAGGCCAGGTCCTGGGTCAGGCCGCGGTCGCGCGCGTCCACCTTGCCGAGTACCTCGGGCAGGCTGCTGCCCAGCGAGGCCTTGCCCGAGAGCACGACACTCAGCGCACGGGCTGCGGCCAGGCGCGGGTTCATTGACCGAGCACCAGGCCAGGAGCGAACTGCTCGCGGCGGCTGTTGTACAGGTCGCCGAAGCCAAGCGACTTGCCGCCGGGCAGTTGCAGACGAGTCAGCGACAATGCGCCTTCACCGCAGGCAACGGTCAGCCCTTCCTTGCTCGCTTCGAGAATGCGTCCGGGCTCGCCCTGGCCTTCGCCGAGGCGTGCCGCGTGAATCTTCAGCGTTTCGCCACTCAGCGTGCTGTGGCAGATCGGCCAGGGGTTGAAGGCACGGATCAGCCGCTCCAGCTCGACGGCCGGGCGAGTCCAGTCGATGCGCGCCTCGTCCTTGCTCAGCTTGTGCGCATAGGTGGCGAGGCTATCGTCCTGCACATCCCCTGTCAGCGCGCCGTCGGCCAGGGCGTCGATCGCCTGCACCACCGCCTGCGCGCCGAGAATGGCGAGACGGTCGTGCAGCGTGCCGCCGGTGTCGTCGTCAGTGATCGGCGTGCTGACCTTGAGCAGCATCGGACCGGTGTCCAGGCCCGCTTCCATCTGCATCACGGTGACGCCGGATTCGCTGTCACCGGCTGCGATCGCACGTTGGATCGGCGCGGCACCACGCCAGCGCGGCAATAGCGAGGCATGGCTGTTGATGCAGCCCAGGCGCGGCAGGTCGAGCACCGCTTGCGGCAGGATCAGGCCGTAGGCGACCACCACCATCAGGTCCGCCTGCAGGTCCGCCAATTCCGCCTGCGCCGCTGGGTCACGCAGCGTCTGCGGCTGGAATACCGGAATGTCGTGCTGCACGGCGAGCTGCTTGACCGGGCTGGGCATCAGCTTCTGGCCGCGGCCTGCGGGGCGATCCGGCTGGGTGTAGACGGCAACGATCGATTTGCCCGCGTCGAGCAGGGCTTGCAGATGCTGAGCGGCGAATTGCGGGGTGCCGGCGAAAACGATGCGCAAAGGCTGGGTCATGGGGGGCTCGCTAAGAAAAAGGCTTGCGGCACAGGCTGCTGAAAACTGCTGCGCTCGGTTAATGCTGCGTTAAAACCAGGCTCGGAATGCTCATTTACAACCCGTAAACTCCGCTTCCTCGCCTGTTTTTGCGGGGACGCCTAGTCCTTGCCTAACCTTCGCTCGCGACGTTTTCACTCAGCCTGTATGGCAAGCCTTCGAGGTTCGGGAATCAAGCCTGCTGGCGGTGAATCTTTTCCAGCTTCTTCTTGATCCGGTCGCGCTTGAGGCTGGAGAGATAGTCGACAAACAGTTTGCCGTTGAGGTGATCGCATTCGTGCTGGATGCACACCGCGAGCAGGCCTTCGGCGACCATCTCGTAGGGTTTGCCGTCACGATCCAGCGCCTTGATCCGCACTTTCTGCGGACGGTCGACGTTCTCGTAGAAGCCCGGTACCGACAGGCAGCCTTCCTGGTACTGGTCCATCTCGTCGGTCAGCGATTCGAATTCGGGATTGATGAAGACTCGCGGCTCGGACCGGTCTTCGGACAGGTCCATCACCACCACGCGCTTGTGCACATTGACCTGCGTCGCGGCCAGGCCGATGCCTGGAGCCTCGTACATGGTCTCGAACATGTCGTCGATCAGCTGACGGATCTCGTCATCGACCACATCCACCGGTTTGGCGATGGTGCGCAGCCGCGGATCGGGAAATTCAAGGATGTTCAGAATGGCCATATGCGTTTGTGATGCACTTATGGAATAAAGTCAAAAGCCGCTGCTAAGATGCCGAGCAGCATGGAAAACGGCTTAATGCCGCGATCCAAAAGGGTTCCGCGGCGCTAGGGCGCTTTACGTGAAGGCACATAATAAAGGGATTCACCACATGAGGAAATCACTACTCGCCCTGCTGCTGGTGGCCGTCGGCGGGCTCGCCCAGGCCGCGGTGCAGCTCAAGGACAACCATCCGGAGCGTTATACGGTGGTGAAGGGCGACACACTCTGGGACATTTCCGGCCGCTTCCTCCGCGAGCCGTGGAAATGGCCGGAGCTGTGGCATGCCAACCCGCAGATTGCCAACCCTCATCTGATCTATCCCGGTGATACCCTGAGCCTGGTCTACGTCGACGGCCAGCCGCGCCTGGTGCTCGACCGCGGTGCCTCGCGCGGCACCATCAAACTGTCGCCGACCGTTCGCACCACGCCGATGGCCGAAGCCATCCCGACCATTCCGCTGGAAGCGATCAACAGCTTCCTGCTGAGCAACCGCATCATCGACACCGCCGAGCAGTTCCAAGGTGCGCCCTACATCGTCGCCGGCAACGCCGAGCGGGTGGTCAGCGGCGCGGGCGACCGCATCTACGGCCGCGGCAGCTTCGAAGAAGACATGCCGGCCTACGGCATCTTCCGCCAGGGCAAGACCTACGTCGATCCGGAAACCGGCGAATTTCTCGGTATCAACGCCGATGACATCGGCACCGTGGACATCGTCGAAGTCGAAGGCGATATCGCCACCATGCACCTGACCCGTACCACCCAGGAAGCCCGCATCGGCGATCGTCTGTTCGCCAGCGAGGAGCGTGCGGTCAACTCGACGTTCATGCCCAGCTCGCCTGCGACGGAGGTGGACGGTGTGATTCTCGATGTACCGCGCGGCGTTACCCAGATCGGCCAGTTTGACGTGGTCACCCTGAACAAGGGCGCTCGCGACGGTCTGAAGGACGGCAACGTGCTGGCGGTCTACAAGACCGGCGAAACCGTACGTGACCGCGTGACGGGTGAGAACGTGAAGATTCCGGACGAGCGTTCCGGCCTGCTGATGGTGTTCCGCACCTACGACAAGCTCAGCTACGGCCTGATACTGCAGGCCACCCGCTCACTGGCGGTGAGCGACAAGGTCCGTAACCCCTGAAACAAGAGAGCCCCGCGAATGCGGGGCTTTTTCATGCTGCGACAACACCGCACGGATGCGGTGCAAAGAGACAAGGAGTGTTCGCCATGCCTGCCATTTCCCCTGCCGAGCTGGAAGCCCGGCTGCGTCTGCATCTATTGCCCGAACTCGGCCCACGCCGCCTGCGCAAGTTGCTGAGCGCCTTTCCCGATGCCGCGTCGGCGTTGAGCGCGCCGGCCAGTGCCTGGCGGTCGCTGGGATTGCCGTCCAGTTGTGCCGAGCCACGACGCAGCGCCGACATCCGCGAGCGTGCCAGTGCCGCCCTTGCCTGGCTGGAGCAGCCGGACCGGCATCTGCTCTGCTGGGACGACCCGAACTACCCTGCCTTGCTGGCTGAACTGCCGGATGCGCCACCGCTACTGTTCATTTCCGGCGATCCCGGCTTGCTCGAGCGACCCCAGCTGGCGATGGTCGGCAGCCGCCGCGCCTCGCGCAATGGCCTGGACAATGCCCGAGCGTTCTCCCGCAGCCTGGCCGGTGCCGGCTTCGTCATCACCAGCGGGCTGGCGCTGGGCATTGATGGTGCCGCGCATCAGGGCGCGCTGGACGCCGGCGGCAAGACCGTCGCGGTGCTCGGTACCGGTCTCGAACGGCTGTATCCGCAGCGTCACGTCGGCCTCGCCCAGCAGATCGTCGACGGAGGCGGTGCGCTGGTGTCCGAGCTGCCACTGGACTGCCCACCGCAGGCGAGCAACTTTCCGCGGCGCAATCGCATCATCAGCGGCCTGTCGCTGGGCGTGCTGGTGGTCGAGGCAAGCCCGTCGAGCGGTTCGCTGATCACCGCGCGACTCGCTGCCGAGCAGGGCCGCGAGGTCTACGCGATCCCCGGTTCGATCCATCATCCCGGCGCCCGAGGCTGCCATCAGCTGATTCGCCAGGGCGCGGCGCTGGTGGAGTCGGTCGAGGATGTGCTCGAAGCCCTGCGTGGCTGGCAGCGCGTCGACTTACCCGACGGCGAAGTCCCGGCGCGGACGCAGCCGGACAATCCGCTGCTACGCGAACTGCTGGCCGCGCCGCGCAGCAGTGAAGCACTGGCCATGGCGCTCGATCAGCCGCTGGGGCAGGTGCTGGCGCAGCTGACCGAACTGGAAGTCGACGGGCTGGTGGCCTGCGACAACGGCTTCTGGACGGTGATCTCGCGCTAGGCGGAGCTGAGTCGCACAGCAGGCCTGTCGTGCGCTGCCGATCCACGCCCTGTTGTTTGCGCGCTCGAAATGCAGAGGGTCTGTTGCAGGCTGTTGCGAATCGGTCGCCCAGCCCCCTGCTCGACGGCAGATGCCTTGGGTAAACTGCCGGCTTTTCAGTCAGGCAGAGGTCGGCATGATCGGCGATTGGCGTGTGCAGCAAGTGGCGCGGGTGGTTCGCGCCGGCGGAGTGATCGCCTACCCGACCGAAGCGGTCTGGGGCGTGGGTTGCGACCCGTGGGACGAAGAGGCGGTGCTGCGCCTGCTGGCGCTCAAGGAGCGGCCGGTGGAGAAGGGCCTGATCTTGATCGCCGACAGCATCGAGCAGTTCGACTTCCTGCTGGACGATGTGCCCGAGCGCTGGCTCGACCGCCTGGCCGCTACCTGGCCGGGGCCGAATACCTGGTTGGTGCCGCATCGCGGCCGCTTGCCGGAGTGGATCACCGGGCGGCACGACAGCGTCGCGCTGCGGGTGACCGATCATCCACTGGTCACGCGGCTGTGTGCGTTGACCGGCCCGCTGGTCTCGACGTCCGCCAACCCTGCCGGCCGTCCAGCAGCGCGCTCGCGGCTGCGGGTCGAGCAGTATTTCCCGCGTCAGCTCGACGCCGTGTTC
>Ga0209024_1001496_pt1 | contig 18861 bp, 18 predicted proteins | sample AutmiccommunBRH5_FD_187380 | JGI IMG/M metagenome (GOLD analysis project Ga0209024, IMG submission 187380) | Deep subsurface microbial communities from Mt. Terri, Switzerland - Autotrophic microbial communities BRH/5 (SPAdes) (version 2) | ecosystem: Environmental > Aquatic > Deep subsurface >...
GCGGAATCCAGTCTCGATCTTCATTCAAGATCGTCTGGATGCCGTGCATAAAGCATGGCACGTAGACAAAAAGAACCGTTATACTGCTCAATAATTAGATGCGTGAAAACGTAGTATGGGAGACAGATTGAAAACGTTCAAAGATTTTATTTTTATCCAAAAACTGTTGCAATAAATCTCAATTAGTGTAAACTTGGCTCTTATATGAAAAATAAATTACAATACATCATCATCGTTATTTTTAGTCTGCTTTTAATAGGATTTCTTATTTGGAAATTCTGGCCTAAAGCGCACGAGCCGATACTCAAACAAGCATCGTTTGCGCAGTTACCAGGCTGGCAGGCGGCAGACGCTAAGAAATCATTAGCTGCTTTTCAAATCTCTTGCAGACCATTTTTAAGACATGACCCGGAAAAATCAGTGGGCAGTCAATTTATTAAATTAAAAGCCAAAGATTGGATACCTGCTTGTAAGGCGGCCTTATCCATGTCTGCTGATTCAGATAAAACATCCAGAGCATTTTTTGAAACGTGGTTTACGCCTGTTGAATTTTATAATGGTAAACCAGTTAAAGGATTGTTCACAGGCTATTACTTACCACTTTTAAACGGTAGTTTAACTAAAACAAAGGAATTTTCTACGCCTATTTACGGCTTACCGACTAATCTGATTACGGCAAAGTTGGATTTGTTTGATCCTAAACTTAAATACCATCGTAACATTATTGGGCGCTTAAAGGGTAAGACATTGGTTCCATATTATACGCGTGAAGAAATTGAGAAGGGTGCTATTAAGGATCATGCGCGAGTCATTGCATGGATTAATAATAAAGTAGATCGAAAATTTTTAGAAATTGAGGGATCAGGCGTGGTCCAATTACAGGATGGAACACAATTATATATTGGTTATGAAGGTGAGAATGGGGCAACTTATACCTCGATCGCTGCTGTATTAATTAAAATGGGGGTAATGACTAAAGACAATGCCTCCATGCAAGCCATTCGTAATTATTTCAAGGCACATCCAGAACAAGTGGATAAGGTCTTGAATCAAAATAAATCGTTTGTCTTTTTTACCACACTATCAAAAAAAGCCGCCTTAGGTGCTCAAGGTGTTCCATTAACACCCGGTTATTCACTAGCCGTTGACAGAAAATGGATTCCACTAGGCGTACCAATTTGGTTAAATACAACCCAACCTAGTTATACATCAACAAAACACAAAGCATTTCAACGTCTTATGGTCGCACAAGACACTGGCGGTGCAATTCGCGGGCCGGTTCGTGGGGATGTTTTTTGGGGGCCAGGAGAGGAAGCCGCACATGTCGCAGGACATATGAAAAATTCAGGATTTTATTGGCTCTTATTACCAAAAAACACCTCTGCCAAACAGCCTGATTGAGAAAGTTTCGTCATAAACTTATGAAATATCGTGCCCACCATCATGGAGCACATTGGTGGGCACGTCGCTGGCGCTCCTTTGCCCACCCTACGCCCTATATATAATGGCTCGGCTCAGGTATTAAGAAACTAGTTTACACGGGTTATTTATATGGTATTTAGGCTTTCATTAATAATGCTGATTGATATACCTGTTTTATTTTTAGTACGTTTAATAATTGTATAATTAGTCAAGGAAAGATCATTTGTTGCCGTGACTGCAATGCTCAGAAAATATTGGCTTTCAAGCGTAATCTGTGTTTTTGGAACACCGAGCTTTTGTAGTAGTAAGGATGTTTCATTAAGCGTAGCAATCCCTTTTTTCCCTCGTGCCTCGATAAGTTCATTAACTTGTGATTCTGTTAATCCATTGCCTAAAGTTCTTAATAATATCTTAGGTGCCGTATTAATATTGATGGTCGTTTTCTCTGGTAGCGTTGTAATATTGGGTAGTAATTCCTGGTAGATTTCAGCAGTAACACCACGAATTAAACGAAATTCAGATACGCTGTGCATGGGTTGAAAGCCAGGCAGGTACTGAGGTTTTTGTTGTAAATAATAGGCTAAAAACTGATCTTCTCCTTGCTCTGGTTGATGAGGCGATACCCAGTGTTGTGTTGCTTTGACCAGCAATTGACGAGTCGTTGCTTTACTTTGTGTTAAGCTATTTTCCAATAGTCTTAAGAACACAGGTTGAAATTTTTTATCTTGTAAATTATTTAAATTAAAACGTGCCTGTAAATCATACAAACCGCCGGTTATTAAAACGTCTGGGTAGATCGATTGTAATTGTTTTGGAAAGTCAGCTAATTTCCCCCCCGCACCACTAGTCATAAAGCGTTTATCTTGTTCTCCCAGACTATCCATCGCCCAAAAGGTCACGGCTTGTGAGGCTAAATATAATTTATTGCTGGTAATCGTGAGGCGTGTACGATAAATATCCAGTTGTAAACGCATGCTCATGGCAGTTGCCGCGATTGCAACGAGGGTCATAATGAACAGGGCTGAAAGGAGCGCGCTCCCGCGTGCGTTAACCTGCATAAAGCCCCTCGGGAAGTACAAACAGTAAGCTCATGTTTCCCCAATCATGTAAGGTAAGATTAAATTGTACAGCGATTGGCAAAGCGGCCTTTTTTTGATTTTGTTGTAATGCATTTTCTCGCCATTCAGTCAATATTTGCCGATTATGAGTTAAATAGGCGAAGGTACATTTCTCAAGGTTATCAAGCACTATCCTATCTTGATATTGATTGCGTTTTAAGGTGTCAAGGTGCACCCAACTGCGACGAATTAACTTGTCACCTTGGCAAACAAATGCCACGCGCTTTAAAGTACTGCGTTGCTCCGCACCTTTAGGATTAACTAATCCACCGCGTGTGAATTCAATATATTGAGCCTGACCGATAAAGGCCGGGAACAAATGCATCTCATTACCCAGAACCGCACGCTCAACAACCTGCTCAGTATCGCGTTCCATCAGCGTGATAGCCAATTGCAAAGCATTCAAACGATCAGCTTGCGCGCTTACACGCGCGCGGGTATTAAATGCATGGTACATCGCAGATGACGTGATGGTGGCAAGAATCGCAAAGACTGCAAGAGCAACCATGATCTCCAGCAAGGTGTAACCAAATGTTGCCTTGTTCATGGTGAATGCCTGTAAGCAACAAGTGTATCTGTAAAAGGTCCTGCCTGATGTTTGCTGACACTGATGCTAATTTGTTGCATGCTTTTAATTGATGTTGGCTGCAATTTAACCCGCCAATACCAACGTTCTCCAAGCATTGACGTTACCTCCGTTATGTCCTGACCAGCCGGTACAGATAGCAAACCAAGTTGAACCATGGACACACCTTGCATCGCGACCCAGTGACTAATTGATTTTTCCTTTATTCGTTGTGTATAGGCTACATTTTGGGCTGTAGCCTTGAGTAGGGCGGTTAATGCAATGGCAATAACTGCCAAAGCCAAAAGCACCTCAATAAGCGTAAAACCAGATGCATTTTTCATGTTGATGGCACTAATTGTAATGAAACACGCCCATTATGTGAGCCAATGACCGTGGCAAGAGCGCGTTGTTTTTCTGTACCAAAATGAAGCTTAAAGGGTGTCATGTCGCCGGATGAATTAAAAATGATTTCAGGGCTTCCTTTTTTATCTGCCATGTTCTCCAAACTTATCACAGCTGAATCAGGGAAGTGCTGGGGATGAAAAATAGTTTTAGAGGACATGGCTTGCCAGGCTCCTGATGTATTAAAACGAAAAACCTGATAACCGCGTTGATTTAACCTGATACCCAGTGTGCTTGCCTCAAGTATTGCTTGTTGCTGAACTAATCTTGTGTAACTTGCAAATTGTTCAGCAGCTACAACAACACGACGACTGCCGCCAAAATCGCCAAACGCAAGCAAGGCAAAACCTATGGTGATACCAATAATCAGTACGACCACCAGGATTTCTACCAGAGTAAATCCCGACTTACTTCGCATCCCAGTTACCAATTTCAGCATTAATCCCTGTTCCACCCGGTTGGCCATCAGCGCCTAGTGTGAAAATATCTAATTCACCATGCTGGCCTGGGTTTAGGTACAAATAATCACGGCCCCAGGGATCTTTCGGTAATGATTTCAGATAGGGCTTCCAGTCTCTGGGGATAGGATTAGAGGTAGGTTTTTCAACCAATGCCATTAAGCCTTGATCAGTGCTGGGATAAAACCCATTATCGAGCTTATACAATTCAAGTGCATTTTGAATAGCCAATACATCTTGTCTGGCTTTCACCACCCGCGCCTCGTCAGGCCGACTAATAATTTTCGGAACCACAATGGAGGCTAAAATACCGAGAATAACCACCACGACCATGATTTCAATAAGGGAAAATCCTTGCTGTTTATTCATAACTACAAAACTCCTAATGCTTAGGGAGCTGAAATGATTCTCAAGCTCCTGTACTAAAAAAACAATTACGAAACAAGTTGTTCCATAGAAAAAATGGGTAATAAGGTTGCCAACACAATAAATAGAACCACGCCACCCATGAACAAAATGACCAATGGTTCTAAAAGGGTTAAAGCGGTATCAATTAATCGTTGCACTTCATTATCAAGATGCATGGCAGCACGCTCCATCATGGTTGAAAGCTGCCCGCTTTTTTCACCACTGGCAATCAAATGAATAGCCATTGGTCCGGGGAAACCAGTCTCTTTCAACGCCTGATTAATGGTCGTTCCTTCCTTAACGCGAGTAGCAGCTACATCAAATGCATCCCGCATGACGAGATTGCTGACTAAACTTGCCGATACCCGCATCGTCTCTAACACACTCACACCAGCTGCAAACAAGATACTAAACGTATGAATGTAACGTGCTACGTTAATTGAGCGCGTCAGGTAGGAGACGATAGGTAATTTTAATACCATTCGATGCCAGGCCATACGCACCTGATGATTGGCCAGGCTTTGCTTAAAACCAATTATTAAGACCGTAAATAGTCCAAGAACATACAGCCCATAGGATTTGGTAAATTCACTGATACTAATCAGTACTTGTGTCATAGGCGGCAATGATTGGCCACTTGTCGTGAATACATCAATAATCTTCGGCACCACAAACGCCAGTAAAAAACTAATAATTGCCGCGGATACAATGATCATTAATGATGGGTATATTAATGCTTGTTGAATTTTTTGTCGTGTCTTTTGCTGATTCTCAGTGTAGTCCGCCAGTTTTTCCAGCACCAAATCCAAACGCCCGGTTTGCTCCCCGGCAGCGACAGTGGCTCGGTACAGCTCAGGAAAAGCACCTGGATATTCACCCATGGCTTGAGCCAGGGCATAGCCTTCCATCACTTTAGAACGTACCCCAATGATCAATTGGCGTACGTTATCTTTTTCAGTTTGCTCACTGACGCCACGCAAGGACTCTTCTACGGGAATGCCTGCGGCCAATAAAGTGGCTAATTGCCGCGTGAACAAGGATAAATCCTGGGCGGATAATTTATATTTTTGTATCGATAGCGGCGTTTTTTTGAGTGTGTGAAGCTGGGTAGGGATTAAACCCTGTCCGCGTAACAATTGGCGAGCATGCCGTTCTGAGTCGGCTTCAATCACACCCTTACAACTTGATCCTGATTTTTTCAGCGCTTGATATTGGTATGCGCTCATAATGACTTGTAAAAGTTTTTGTGCTTGCTAGTTTAATCTATTGGGTTTAATAAGTCACTTAAGGTAAACTAGCTGCAGTCAATTATGGAGGCAATGATGAATAAAGACGCGGTGCATGCAGCAATTAAAGAACACGATGCAAAATTTATTGACCTGCGGTTTACAGACACCCGTGGTAAGGAACAACACATTACTATTCCTGTTTCAGCAATAGATGATGATTTTATTGATAATGGGAAAATGTTTGATGGCTCGTCATTCAAGGGTTGGCAAAAAATACATCAATCTGACTTGGCCTTACTTCCTGATTTAAGCAGTATTCTGCCTGATCCTTTTTATCAGGAAAGCACGCTTTTTATTCGTTGCAATGTGGTTGATCCACAAACCATGATAGGTTATGACCGCGATCCGCGCTCACTGGCTCAACGGGCCGAAATTTATCTTCAATCCACAGGCATTGCTGACCAGGTGTTATTCGGACCTGAGCCTGAATTCTTTCTTTTTGACGACGTGCGCTGGGAAACAAATATCAGCGGCTCATTTTATAAAATTGATTCAGATGAAGCACAATGGAATTCGGGTAAAGTAGTGGAGGGCGGAAATATAGGCCACCGACCCAGCATTAAAGGTGGTTATTTTCCCGTGCCACCGGTTGATTCCTCGCAGGATATTCGTTCAGCTATTTGCATGACGCTCGAATCATTAGGTATTGTTGTTGAGGCGCATCATCATGAAGTAGCAACCGCAAACCAGTGTGAGGTAGCTACGCGTTTTAACAGCTTGACCAAAAAAGCCGATGAAATTCAGATTTTAAAATACATCGTGCACAATGTTGCCCATAATTACGGCAAGACTGCCACCTTTATGCCAAAACCGTTAGTGGGTGATAATGGCAGTGGCATGCATTGTCATCAGTCTTTGATTAAAGATGGCGTCAACCTGTTTTCCGGTGATCAATACGCAGGACTATCAGAAACGGCTTTATATTATATTGGCGGCATCATAAAACATGCTCGTGCATTAAATGCCTTTACTAATCCTGCCACCAACAGCTACAAGCGCTTGGTTCCAGGGTTTGAAGCACCTGTTCTACTGGCATACTCTGCACGTAATCGCTCAGCGGCTATTCGTATTCCTCATGTGACCAGCCCTAAGGCACGCCGAATTGAAGTACGTTTTCCTGACCCAACGGCTAACCCATACCTCGCTTTTGCAGCCATGATGATGGCCGGACTCGATGGTATCCAGAAAAAAATTCATCCAGGTCAACCCATGGATAAGGATTTGTATGATTTACCGCCAGAAGAGTTGGTGGATGTTCCGACAGTTTGTGATTCGCTAGAACAAGCCGTTTTGCATTTACAAAAAGATCATGACTTTTTATTGCAAGGTGATGTGTTCAGTAAAGACTTTATTAAAAGTTATATTACTTTGCGAGAAGCTGATGTGGCTCAGGTGCGCAGCCTGGTTCATCCATTTGAGTTTGAGCTGTACTATAGTAATTAAAGAGCTAACGTCATCCAGGGCGTAGTGAAGGATCTCCTGAATTTAGTTTCGATCTTGGATAGCTTGAGATCCTTCGCTGCGCGCTGGATGACGAAAACACGATGAGGAGCATCGGTTTATGAGAACATATGGACTTTTTTTCTGGATTCTTCTGGTGATAAATCCTGTACAGGCCGAAGTTTACAAGTGGACTGACAGTAAAGGGATCGTGCATTTTAGTGACAAACCGCATCCTGATGCAGAAAAAATTCAATTACCAAAGGTGCAATCTTACTCCTCGCCATCGCCTGTTGCCGAGCCCGCTGATGATTCAGTGTCTGATGAAACAACAACTAATGAGCAAGACTCGGTAAAATCTGATGTACCTAAAGATACTGATGTTACCAAATCACCAGCATATAAGAATGTATCAATCATTCAGCCGGCAGATCAGGAAACCATTCGTAATAATCAGGGGTATGTGTCGGTGATTGTGCAACTTGAGCCTGAATTAAAAGTACAAGACAAACTGCAATTGCTATTTAATGGCGTACCGCATGGCGAACCACAAGCGGCGACGGTTTTTGCCTTAACAAATATAGACCGTGGTTCGCATACCATTTCTGTTGACGTGCTTGACGCCAAAGGCAAGGTGCTTAAAACAAGCAACAAAATCACCATTTATATGCAAAGACCAAGGGTTGGTATGGTGCCGGCAACACGCCGATAAACACAAGCCCCCTTGAAATTTCCTTGCTTCATCCTCATATACCCATTGAAAGTGAAGATACTGGTTTTTAGAGCAAGATGGCTATACATTCCCCCACAATAAAGGGGCTAGGGGTATAAATCTTCTCCCCTATTACAAAGTGGGGGTAGGATATAAATCTCCTTCCCTTTTATAAAGAGGTTAGGGTATAAATATCCCCCCCCTTTATAAAAGGGGGGCTAGGGGGGATTTCCAAAATCTCAGCAATAACATAAACCCAGTCTCTTCACATTAGCAAAAACCCAAAATTGCACCTAATTTTCAAATCAACCAATGCTTTACAGGAGATTTATCGATGGCGAATAAACAACAAACCATGGGCTTTCAAACGGAAGTCAAACAAATGCTTCATCTCGTGGTTCATTCACTCTACAGTAATAAAGAAATTTTCTTACGTGAATTAATATCAAATGCATCAGATGCGTTAGACAAACTACGCTTTTTAGCCTTGGCTAATAGCGGATTATATGAAAATGATTCAGATTTAAAAATTACGATTGAATTCAATGAAAAGCTTAAAACCATTACTATTTCAGATAACGGCATTGGTTTGAGTCATGATGAAGCCATTGATAATTTAGGTACAATTGCCAAGTCAGGCACCAAAGAATTCTTGAGTCATTTATCAGGTGAGAATGCTAAAGACTCCCAACTAATTGGCCAGTTTGGTGTTGGTTTTTATTCAGCATTCATCGTCGCTGACAAAGTAACTGTCAAAAGTCGTCGGGGCGGCTTAAGTGCTGAGGAAGGAATAATTTGGGAATCTGCTGGCGAAGGCGAGTTCACCATAGGCCAGGAGAGCAAGAAAACACGTGGTACACAGATTGTTTTGCATCTGAAAAAAGACGCGGAAGACTATCTCAATGATTGGCAGCTACGCAATATCATCAGTAAGTATTCAGATCATATTTGCTGGCCTATCGTCATGAAAAAAATGGCTACTGATGACAAAGAAGAAGCAACTGATTTTGAAACAGTAAATAAGGCAACTGCCTTATGGACTTTGCAAAAATCTGAAATATCGGATGATGAATATAAAGAACTGTACAAACACATTTCGCATGATTATCAAGAGCCATTAATGTGGTCCCATAATCACGTTGAAGGTAAATATGATTACATTAGTCTACTGTATGTTCCAAGCCATGCACCATTTGATCTATGGCAGCAAGAAGTAAAACACGGTTTAAAACTGTATGTAAAACGCGTGTTTATTATGGATGATGCGTCACAATTTTTACCCCGCTACCTGCGTTTTGTGAAGGGCATTGTGGATGCCAGCGATTTACCATTAAATATTTCCCGTGAAATACTACAAGACAACAAACAGGTTGATAGTATTCGTACTGCTTGCACCAAGCGCGTCGTCTCCATGCTGGAGAAAATAGCTGCTGATGATCCTGAAAAATACCAAACGTTCTGGGATGAATTTGGGCTTGTGTTAAAAGAAGGCCCAGTAGAAGACACGGCTAATCGTGAAGCAATTGCAAAATTATTACGCTTTGCCACCACCGCTACTAATTCAGAAAAACAAACCGTTTCACTTGAAGAATACGTGGCACGCATGAAAGAAGATCAGGATAAGATATATTACATCACGGCCTCCAGTTACAATGCGGCAAAAAATAGCCCTCACATGGAAATCTTTAAAAAGAAAGGCATAGAAGTACTGCTGTTAAGCGATCGCATAGATGAGTGGCTGGTTAGTTATTTGAGTGATTTTAACGGTAAAAAACTTCAATCAATCAGTAAAGGCAAAGTGGATTTGGCAGATGAGGTTGATGTTAAGGAACAAGAAAAAACGATGGCACCTATGTTGAAGCAAATTAAAGACGTTTTAGGTGATCGCGTCAAGGAAGTACAAGTCACAAATCGTTTGACTGATTCACCAGCGTGTGTCGTTGCTGATGAGCAGGACATGGGGCTTGAGATGCAACGCATTTTGCAATCTGCAGGCCAGCAATTACCCAGCACCAAGCCGATATTTGAAATTAATCCCGAGCATGCGCTGATTAAGCGTTTGCATGGTATTGAAGACGATGCAAAATTTGCGGAATGGGTGATTGTTTTATTTGAACAGTCCGTGCTTGCAGAAGGCGGGCAATTGGATAATCCGGCTGATTTTGTCAATCGGGTTAATCAATTGTTAATGGTCTCGTAATCAAATAGTCTTTTGATACGAAGACACTGGTTTTAGGCTGCTTGATTTTTGCGTCTTTGGCAAAAGTCTAAGCATGCCTTTAAGCGGTTAGTTTATATGTTAGTTAAGAATCTACGCACATACTTATCCACAGATTTTGTGGGTAAGTAGTCGCTGTCGCATAATTTCCCTTTGATAGTACATAACCTGTTTATTAGAGGCACCTATTTTTGCTTGAATAAAATACAACCTATACTATAGTTTACATAGTGTTCTAAATTAAGCTAAACTGACGTATAAATTTATAGGTGATTATATGGCTCTCACACCAGAACAAATAGATGAAGTGCTTCAGTACCCAGCGCTCCAACCATACACTGATGAACAAAAGACTATGCTTCGTGAAAAATTACTTAAAACGGGCTTGGTGTATCCTCAGGTAGCGGTGCTTTTTAGTGATGATGCAAGCGGTGGAATAATTCATAGTTTGGTTGAAGATAGCCAAAGCAGCGTTGCAGCAGCACGTCAGCTTGGTAAAATTATGGCTAATATTAACGAGAGAATTAATCCTGCCTACGGTTATCCCCCTACCCCGATTATCAGCAATATGATTTTTCGTCTAGGTGACTACAACGAAAAAATTGCTGAAGATGTTAAAGACTTGATTAGACAACATATTGAAATATACAAGGCACGGGTTGCTGAGTACATTCAGCCAGACGATATTGGTTCGTTTCCCGAATATATAACAGATCATGGAGATGAAAATCAAGGCTCACCAGAGCTTCCTGTTATTCTTGAGAGAATGGATGAAGTTATACGGACTCTTGATCTAAGCGGATCAGGTCTTTCTAATCTGAGTGCCCATGAACTTGACATAAATATGAATAATGGTTCTAGACTTAGCCCAGGCTCTGTTAGATTTTTTAATCATGGTGTTACCTACCTGGATAGATTGGTGCAACAAATTGCACAGCAGTCAACAGCAGAGGTTAAGGCTAGATTAAACGGTTTGACTGATAAGTTGATAGTGACCCCAGAGGATGTGGTTGCGCGACTTGAACGAGCTCAATTGTTGTTAAATGAACATCATGATGAACAAGCTTTGCTGGATTATAGGCTTGTATTATGCTCTGACCCTCAAAACCAGACAGCCCTGGAGGGTGTGGAAAGTTTATCCCCACGTTCAACTCCAAATTAGCAATCAGGACAGCCCCACTTGTGCCTTAAAAAAGGCCACACATATATTCGTGCAATCATATTGCAAAAAAATAGGTAGGGTGGGCAAAGGAGCGTGAGCGACGTGCCCACCAGATTACGAAGCGCTGATGAACGATGTGCTTTGCCTCCCTACATGGTATTTTTAAGCACATGTGCTTATGCCCTGCCTCAGCATAAAAACACACGGATTAAAGGCTGTTTGTATTAAAATAGATTCACGCCTGCGAGAAAATGACAAAAGATGAACTATTTTTTGAATTGTGTTGTAATAAAAATGGCATGATCTTGCCCTGAACAAAAAATTTAAAAAGTCGCATCTTTTAGTGGTTTAGGTATATAATACTCGGTTAAATAAATTACCGGAGTGTGGAATGCCACTATCTATTGTGCAACAAGCCCTGACATTTGACGATGTCTTGTTGGTTCCAGCCCACTCAACCATATTGCCTAAAGAGGTTTCGCTTAAAACGCGCTTAACTCGCACTATTGAATTAAACATGCCACTAATTTCGGCGGCAATGGATACGGTGACTGAGGCTCGTCTTGCCATTGCGATGGCGCAAGAGGGTGGTATTGGCATTATTCATAAAAACATGAGCTTTACTGCCCAGGCTAACGAAGTCAGAAAAGTTAAGAAATTTGAAAGCGGGATGGTGAAAGATCCTGTCTCAGTAGCACCAAATCTGACAGTGAAAGAACTACTGGATGTCATGGCAAAACATAATTTTTCCGGTGTTCCTGTGGTTGATGGTGAAAATTTAATCGGTATTGTGACAAGCCGGGATATTCGGTTTGAAACCAATATGTCATTACCTATTTCAGCTGTTATGACGCCAAAAGAACGGCTTGTTACCGTGAGAGAGGGGGCAAGTCGTGAAGAAATTCGTAATCTCTTGCATAAGCACCGTCTTGAAAAATTATTAGTAGTCAATGATGCTTTTTGCTTAAGAGGCTTGATTACCGCTAAAGATATTCAAAAAGCCAAAGAAAATCCTTATGCGAGCAAGGATAGTTCTGAACAACTGCGTGTGGGAGCAGCTGTTGGTGTTGGTGATGGCACAGATGAGCGCGTCGCTGCATTAGTTGATGCAGGTGTTGATGTGATTGTTGTCGATACGGCTCATGGGCATTCTCAGGGCGTGCTAAAGCGTGTGCAATGGATAAAAAAGAACTTTCCTGATGTGCAAATAATAGGTGGTAACATTGCAACAGCGGCTGCTGCAAAAGATCTGGTGGCAGCAGGGGTTGATGCAGTCAAGGTGGGTATTGGACCTGGCTCTATTTGTACTACCCGGATTGTCACCGGCGTTGGTGTACCGCAAATTACAGCTATTGCCAATGTTGCGGCAGGGCTTAAAGGGGAAGTGCCTGTGATTGCTGACGGTGGTATTCGTTTTTCTGGCGATGTATGTAAAGCACTGGCAGCCGGAGCATTTACTGTGATGCTTGGTGGTATGTTTGCAGGTACTGAAGAATCACCAGGCGAAATAGAACTTTATCAAGGACGTACTTACAAAGGTTATCGAGGCATGGGTTCAATCGGTGCCATGTCGCAAGCACAAGGCTCTAGTGATCGCTATTTTCAAGACATGAGCCAGGGGGCTGAAAAATTGGTACCTGAGGGTATTGAAGGGCGCGTGCCTTATAAAGGCCCTGTGCAAACGATCATCCATCAAATGCTGGGTGGATTACGTTCCTGCATGGGCTACACAGGATGCGACACGATCAGTACAATGCATGAAAAAGCGGAGTTTGTTCGTGTAACTAATGCAGGAATTCGTGAATCACACGTGCATGATGTCAGCATTACAAAGCAAGCCCCTAATTACCAGGTTGATGATTGATCTATGAGAAATATTAAGAAAAAACCCATTATTATTCTTGATTTTGGCTCGCAGTACACGCAACTTATCGGCAGGCGTGTGCGCGAAATGGGGGTTTATTGTGAAATTTACCCGTTTGATGTAGATACAGCAATCCTCGAAACGATAGAACCATGTGGAATTATTCTGTCCGGTGGCCCATCAACTGTGACTCATGATACCAATCCCCGAGCACCAAGCTGGGTATTTGATTCAGGTATCCCGTTGTTGGGTATTTGTTATGGTATGCAAACCATGGCCGTACAACTGGGAGGCAAGGTTGAATCATCACTTGTCAGGGAATTTGGTTATGCAGAGCTCCGAATTCACGGGCACACGCAACTATTAGATAACATTGAAGACAGCACCTCCCCTACGGGAGAAGCACTGCTGGATGTATGGATGAGTCATGGTGACAAAGTAACTGCATTACCAGCGGGTTTTGAGGTGATTTGTGAAACCCATAATGCACCGATTGCAGGCATGGCAGATGAATCACGACACTGGTATGGCTTGCAATTTCATCCTGAAGTCACGCACACGGTGCAAGGTATACGAATTTTACAACGGTTTGTTGTCGATATTTGCAACGCTGATACCAGTTGGACTGCAGATAATATTATTGAACAAGCGATCAGCAAAATCAGGCAGCAGGTAGGCACGCAGAAAGTATTACTGGGGCTATCCGGTGGCGTTGATTCCTCAGTGGTAGCAGCATTGCTACACCGTGCTATCGGTGATCAATTGGTTTGTGTGTTTGTTGATACAGGCTTATTACGACTGCACGAGGCAGAGCAAGTAATGACCATGTTTTCAAAACACATGGGGGTTCATATTATTGCTGTGAATGCGGAGGACAAATTTTTAAACGCGTTGCGCGAAGTAACCTGTCCTGAACAAAAACGCAAAGTGATAGGCCGCACCTTTGTGGAGGTTTTTGATGAGGAAGCGGGTCGAATTGCTGATGTGGGTTGGTTGGCACAGGGAACTATTTATCCTGATGTGATTGAATCAGCTGTATCGCATCTTCATGGTGCCTCGGAAGTGATTAAGTCACATCATAATGTAGGCGGCCTGCCTGAAACAATGAATTTAAAATTATTAGAACCTATACGTGAATTATTTAAGGATGAAGTTCGTAAAATTGGACTGGAGCTAGGATTGCCCTATGAGATGGTGTATCGACACCCATTTCCAGGTCCTGGCCTTGGCGTGCGTATTCTGGGCGAGATAAAAAAGGAATACGCTGAGATATTACGCCATGCGGATGCTATTTTTATTGACGAATTGCGAGCTGCTGATTTGTATCAACAAGTAAGCCAGGCGTTTGCCGTATTTTTACCAGTCAAAAGTGTTGGTGTGATGGGTGATGGGCGTCGTTATGACTATGTTATTTGCCTGCGTGCCGTTGAAACAATTGATTTCATGACAGCGCAATGGGCTCATTTGTCATGGGATTTTTTAGGCAAAGTGTCCAATCGAATTATTAATGAAGTAGCGGGTGTCTCACGAGTAACCTACGACATATCCGGAAAACCACCAGCGACTATTGAATGGGAATAAATGAGCGTGAAGGCAGATGACTCATTTTGGATGAGGCAAGCATATAATCTGGCTTTAAAAGCACAAGCGCTGGGTGAAGTACCAGTGGGTGCTGTGTTGGTAAGCGCTGAAAACCAGTTATTAGGGCGTGGTTGGAACCAGGTATTAGAAAAAAACGATCCAAGTGCTCATGCAGAGATCATCGCTATTCGAGAAGCGGCTGCTCATATACAGAACTACCGGCTGCTAAACACGACGCTGTATGTAACACTTGAACCTTGTTGCATGTGCGCAGGTGCTTTGGTTCATTCTCGTATCAAACGACTAGTTTTTGCCACCCGCGATTTTAAAGCAGGTGCAGCGGGATCAGTCCACAACCTTTTACAAGGCTATCCTTTAAACCATCAGGTTCAGGTCGATGAAGGGTATTTACAACAGGACTGTGCTCTTTTGCTAGCTGATTTTTTTAAAGATCGGCGGTAAAATACTACGCAGTCAAAACAATGATGTCATAATGACAGATGTAAAATAGGAAATGGGCGACCTTCATTATCCAAATGCGAACGATTAATTATTTTAAAACCAACTTTTTTGTAAAAGCTTAATCCCTTTGGGTTTTGTTCGTTTACATCAACATATTGCACATCAAGATTGTCTATAGAATAACGGCATAAACTATAGCCTATACCTTTCCCCTGAGCAGATGGCAGAACAAACAACATCTCCAACTTCCTATCACTAACACCAGAGAAGCCAAGCAGCCTATTATTGGAATCTTTGAAACCCTTGAGGGTCATGGAATCAAAATAATTGTCTGCTATTTGTTTCCTAATATTTTGAATATCCTGTTCCGTTAAAAAATCATGGGTAGCACGAACAGATTGTTCCCAAACATCTAATAATTCAAGATAATCTGATTGTTTTACATCATAAATCGTCATTCGATTTTCTAAAATATCCAGGCATAATTTTTTCCATTTTAAAAACAGAGTCCCCCCCTTTTTATAGAGGGGGGGGACTTAAACAGCGATGCTACAGATTAAAAATAATTTAAACTACATCTCGATGTTTTTCACCTGTATAAAGTTGACGAGGTCTGCCAATTTTGGATTTGCTGGCAGTCATTTCCATCCAATGCGACATCCAGCCAACGGTGCGTGCCAGTGCGAAAATTACGGTGAACATATTGGTCGGAATGCCGATAGCACTTAGGGTGAGGCCGGAATAAAAATCGACATTTGGATAGAGCTTTTTCTCAATGAAGTAATCATCTTCCAAGGCAATGCGTTCCAGCTCCATGGCTAATTTAAATAACGGCTCGTTATGTGCATCAACGGCATTCAATACTTTGTGACAAGTTTCACGCATGACTTTTGCGCGTGGATCGTAGCTTTTATAGACGCGATGGCCAAATCCCATCAAGCGGAAGGGATCGTCTTTATCTTTGGCACGTTTGATGAAGTGGTTAATTTTACTGATATCACCTATTTCTCTCAACATGTTTAAACAGGCTTCATTTGCACCGCCATGAGCAGGTCCCCATAGTGCACCGATCCCTGCAGATACGCAGGCAAATGGGTTGGCGCCGGTTGAGCCTGCCAGGCGTACAGTTGATGTTGAAGCATTTTGTTCGTGATCTGCATGCAAGGTGAAAATGGTATCCATTGCTTTCACAATCACAGGATTGGGCTTGATGTCTTCAGACGGTACACCAAACATCATGTGCAGGAAATTTTCAGCATAAGACATCCTGTTTTGTGGGTACATATAAGGTTGGCCGATGGAGTATTTATAACTCATAGCAGCCAATGTAGGCATTTTGGCAATCAGGCGAACGGCAGCAGTGTAGCGATCTTTCTGGTTATTTAAATCCATGGAGTCATGATAAAAAGCAGATAGCGCACCGACAATTCCCACCATGATAGCCATCGGATGAGCATCACGACGAAAGCCATTTAAAAATTGATACATTTGCTGATGTACCATGGTGTGGTTATTAATTAAGTTATTAAAATGAATTTTTTCATCCTTGTTTGGTAACTCGGAATTCAGTAGTAAATAGCAAACGTCAAGAAAATCCTTCTTTTCAGCCAATTGCTCAATTGGGTACCCACGATAAAGCAATATGCCTTTTTCACCATCAATGTAGGTGATTTTTGATTCGCAAGAGGCTGTGGACATGAAGCCTGGATCAAAAGTGAAAACATCCTTTGAGCCGAGCTGGTTAATATCAATGACATCCTTGCCTAATGTTGGGCTATAGATTGGTAAATCAATTGGCTCATGCCCTGTCAGGGTTAATTTTGCAGTTTTCTTTGTCATGATGACTCCAGTGATTGTCGCTTGCGTTTGTGGGCTGAACTATATAAAAATGAGTGGCTACAGTCAATTTATACTGCGCGCTGTATTAAATACTTAGTAAAAATACTTGGTACGGAACAAAAATAGATGAATTAAACTTTTTTGCCCTGCACTGAAGCGCAAAGTATAGCATTATTATTAGGATAAATTTTAAAGGACTTTTTATATGATTGCAGCGGCTGACTTGCCATTGAACAAACGCGATGCAGTATATCACCTTGATTTGCGCCCGGAAGAGCTTGCTGATATCGTCATCACCGTTGGTGATCCTAGCCGTGTTCAGCAAGTCAGTCAGCATTTTGATCATATTGAGATAAAGCGTGCCCATCGGGAGTTTGTGACCCATACCGGTACTATAGGCAAACGGCGGTTAAGCGTATTATCAACAGGGATTGGGGTACCAAATATTGATATAGTCATGAATGAGCTGGATGCTTTAGTTAACATTGATTTAACGACACGCGTGCCTTTTGAAAAATCAAAACAACTCACGATCATCCGTTTTGGTACGACAGGGGGCTTGCAGGCTGACTGTGCTCCAGGGGATATTTTAATCAGCCGCTTTGGTATTGGTTTTGATACGCTGCTTGATTATTATCAACATAAGCCATTATACACACTCAATGCCATGCATGATGCGCTAGAGTCACATTTAGCTGGTGAAAGCGGTCCATTTTACCTGGCTGAATCTGATAAAGGCTTGCTGGAATATTTTAGCCCCTTGGGAACAGTCGGTATTACTGCCACCTGTGGTGGATTTTATGGACCACAAGGCAGGCACTTACGTATTCCTTTGCGATTTCCTAATTTATTAAATAAATTAACTACCTTTAGTTTTTCTAACCTTGCTGTTATCAATTTTGAAATGGAAACAGCCGGCATTTTAGCCTTAGGGCAGTTGCTAGGGCATCGTTGCTTATCATTGAGTATGGTAATAGCCAATCGGATTAAAGGCTTGTTTGCAAAAGATGTTAATGCCCATGTTGAACAATTAATTGTTGCGGCGTTACGAAAAATAGGCGATTTGCCTGAACAGGCAACAAAATAGGGGGCAAATCAAACAAGCCCACTGAATTTACACTCAGTAAGCTTGCTATCTTTCGAGCTGATGCTTAATTTTTACTCGAAGTATCTTCATCGCCAAGTGGGCGAAATAGTTTGACTTTATCGCCTGATTTAACGTGTTCAAGTTTTTTAGCATCTTCTTTTGAGACCTTGGCATGAACTACAACGTTATTATCCGTTACTAACATGAATGAAACAGGCTCATCCTTCGCATCTACTTTATTATTATCTTCATGAGCAAATCCTGTGCTAACCATGAAAATAACAGCTGCAAATCCAGTTAACATTCGACCCATCGTTTTCTCCTAAAATTTATCAGTGCAATTGAAGTATAGACCAATTAATTTGTTTGAATTATTTTTAAAGTAGTTTGTTTTGTAGCAAAATTCACCAACATTAGTTGTCTGTCCTCAAGCAGTTAATTATGCTATCCTAGAGGGCTAATTTCATTTCAAATGATTGCATAAGGACGAGTCCTAATCATGGTTTCAGCCAAAGAAGTTACACCAGTCAATATTGAAGACGAATTAAAACAATCATACCTTGATTACGCCATGAGCGTTATTGTTGGTCGAGCGTTGCCCGATGTACGTGATGGCTTGAAGCCGGTGCATCGCCGTGTACTTTATGCGATGAGCGAGTTGGGCAATGATTGGAACAAGCCTTATAAAAAATCCGCTCGTGTAGTCGGGGATGTAATCGGTAAATACCACCCACATGGCGACACGGCTGTCTACGATACAATCGTGCGTATGGCGCAGCATTTTTCCTTGCGCTACATGCTGGTTGATGGTCAAGGTAACTTTGGTTCGGT
>Ga0209024_1001498_pt1 | contig 18843 bp, 20 predicted proteins | sample AutmiccommunBRH5_FD_187380 | JGI IMG/M metagenome (GOLD analysis project Ga0209024, IMG submission 187380) | Deep subsurface microbial communities from Mt. Terri, Switzerland - Autotrophic microbial communities BRH/5 (SPAdes) (version 2) | ecosystem: Environmental > Aquatic > Deep subsurface >...
CCTTCCGGAAGGGGCCAGGCGTCGCGGATCGCACGGGCAAACGCCGCGCCCTGGGCCTGTGTTTCAAGCGCCAGCTCCGATGTTGGCCGCATCGCCGCCGCCAGTTCAAATATTTCCGCCAGCAGGATTTGGTCCCCAGCCTCCAGCGCGCGCCAGGCGGCCACAAACAGCATCGCATCGCTAAGGCCCGAACCATGGCGCAGCAGCGTCGCGATCCAGGAAACAAGAGTATCGCGGGTATGCACCAATCCGGTCTCAACCGCATATTCAAGCCCATGGGAATAGCTGAACGCCCCTACCGGAAATGACGGCGACAGCCACGCCAGCAAACGGTACAATGACGAATTATTCGTCATGAGAATGGGAATGCCCGTGTTGATGGTCATGGCCGTGCGCATGTGCCCCCTCATAAGCACCGGGTTCGGGCGTAAAAACATCCATCCTTCGCTCAACTTTTCCGCCCAGATCATGGGCCATATGTTCGATCACATGATCGTAACGCAACCGCAAGCCGCCGCCGTCCAGCACCTGTACCGGCAGATGCCGGTTGCCCAGGTGCCAGGCAATGCGGATTGCATCCCTGGGATGGGCGGCCACAATATCCATCACGTCTTCGGCCTGTGCACGCACCAAAACATAACGCCCATCGCCCAGCAGCAGACCATCGCCATCTCCCAAACGTTCGGCGCGGGCGAGGTCCAGCATGAAATCTCCCAGCCCATCGTCAAGGCTCAACCGGACGCGCCGCCGGTGCCGGTCATCAAAACCCAGCGTCACACTGCCCACAGCCTGCTTGGCGGGCCAGTGACCCGCCGTAAAAAACCGTGTGGCGCGCGGCAGAGTCATGTTCAAAACAGGAAGTAGCGTTGCGCCATCGGCAACACGGTGGCGGGCGCGCAAGTCAGAAGTTCACCATCGGCGCGCACCTCGTAAGTTTCCGGGTTAACCTCGATTTTCGGCAGGGCGTTATTGTGGATCATCTGCGCCTTTCCGATGCCGCGAATATTTTTTACCGGCAGCACTTCACTCTGTAATCCCAACTGGCCTGCAAGTCCGCTCGACATGGCGGCCTGGGATAAAAAACTGAAGCGGCTGGCGGTGCGCGCCCGCCCGAATGCCCCAAACATCGGGCGGGTATAGACCGGTTGTGGCGTCGGGATGGACGCGTTGGGATCGCCCATCAAGGCGGCGGTAATGGTTCCGGCCTTCATCACCAGATCAGGTTTAACGCCAAAAAACGCCGGTTTCCACAATACCAGATCGGCGAATTTTCCGGCCTCGATTGATCCCACATAGCTGGCGATGCCATGCGCGAGCGCTGGATTGATGGTGTATTTCGCGATGTACCGCCGTACACGGAAATTGTCATTATTGCCGGTTTCTTGCGGCAGGGGGCCGCGCTGTTTGCGCATCTTGTCTGCTGTCTGCCAGGTGCGGATGATCACCTCGCCGATGCGGCCCATGGCCTGACTGTCGGAGGCCAGAATGCTTATCGCGCCCATATCGTGCAGAATATCTTCGGCGGCGATTGTTTCGCGCCGGATGCGGCTTTCGGCGAACGCCACGTCTTCGGGGATGTTCGGATCCAGATGATGGCACACCATCAGCATATCAAGATGCTCATCAATGGTGTTGACCGTGAACGGGCGCGTCGGATTTGTCGATGATGGGATCACATTGGCGACGCCGCACACCTTGATAATGTCGGGCGCATGGCCACCGCCCGCGCCCTCGGTATGAAACGCGTGAATGTTGCGCCCCTTGAAGGCGGCAACGCTGTTTTCGACAAAGCCGGATTCGTTCAGCGTATCGGTATGAATGGTGACCGCAACGTCCGTTTCTTCCGCAACGCTCAGGCAATTGTCTATGGCCGCGGGTGTGGTGCCCCAGTCTTCGTGCAGCTTCAACCCGCACGCGCCAGCGGCAACCTGTTCATGTAGTGCGCCCGGAAGGGTCGCGTTGCCCTTGCCAAAATAGCCGATATTAATGGGGAGCGCTTCTGCGGCCTGCAGCATGCGCGCCAGATGAAACGGGCCGGGGGTGCAGGTGGTGGCGTTGGTGCCTTCGGCCGGACCGGTGCCGCCGCCCATCAGGGTGGTAACACCGCTATACAGCGCGTCATCCACCAGTTGCGGGCAGATAAAATGAATATGCACATCGATGCCCCCCGCTGTCAGGATGCGCCCTTCGCCCGCAATAATTTCCGTTCCCGGACCAATCACCAGGGTGACACCGGGCTGCACATCGGGATTGCCCGCCTTGCCCACACCCGCAATGCGCCCGTCACGAATACCCACATCGGCCTTGATGATACCCCAATGGTCTATGATCAGAGCATTGGTGATGACCGTATCCATCGCACCCTGCGCACGGGTCATTTGCGATTGCCCCATACCATCGCGGATCACCTTGCCGCCGCCGAATTTCACCTCTTCACCATAGATGGTGCGGTCTTCCTCCACCTCGATAATCAGGTCGGTGTCAGCAAGCCGCACCCTGTCGCCCGTGGTGGGGCCGTACATGGCGGCATAAGCGTCGCGGGGTATCTTGAATGCCATGGCCTAGTTTCCCAACGGGCCGTTTATGCGGCCATTAAATCCGTACACGGTGCGCGCGCCCTGATAGGCGACAAGCGTTACATCACGGGTCTGACCCGGCTCGAACCGCACTGCCGTACCTGCAGGAATGTCCAGACGAAGGCCACGCGCGGCCTCGCGGTCAAAATCCAGCGCCCCATTGGTTTCATAAAAATGATAGTGCGAACCAACCTGAATGGGCCGGTCGCCGCGATTTGCGACTTTCAGCGTAATGGCCGGGCGTCCCGCATTAAGTTCAATCGATCCGGCGGCGCAGAGTATTTCTCCGGGTTTCATATGCGTCTCCTCAGCGTATGGGTTCGTGGACAGTGACCAGCTTGGTGCCATCGGGAAAGGTCGCCTCGACCTGAATATCATGGATCATCTCCGCGATGCCTTCCATAACCTGGATGCGGCTGATGACGGTCGCGCCGTCGCGCATCAGCTCGGCAACACTGCGCCCGTCGCGCGCGCCTTCGACCACATAGTCCGTAATCAGCGCAACCGCCTCCGGATAGTTCAGCTTCACGCCGCGCTCCAGCCGACGGCGCGCCACCATGGCCGCCATGGAAATCAGCAACTTGTCTTTTTCACGCGGCGTGAGATTCATTGCATCCGCTCCCTCGTCTATACATGCCAAATGCGTGGCAACGTGGCAGGCAAGTCCGCCACCCGATGCCGGAACGCGGCCCAAAATTCTCCCAGCGCCGCGCGCAGCTCCTGCGGCTCTTTCGCCAGCCAGCGCATCACCAGCACACCATTCACGCAGCTTGCAGAGGCCAGCACGCCAGCATCCAGACTCTGCTGCAACTCGCGCGCCGTATCAAGCATCTCCCTTGTTCCAGCACCCGCATAGACCAGTGTGGCGAGCGCGCGGGCGCCATTCAGCCCTGCCCTGGCATTGCCGACCGCCGCAAAATTGCCGTCCATACGCAAAGCATCGGCCCAGATCAGTTTGCCCTCCTGACGCACTTCCCAGGCGTCGCGCAGATATCCATGATCGACCGTCTCGCCGCTGGCTATCCGGCCCAGAACCAGAAATTCGCCCGCCAGAATGCGCGCGCCCTGCGCCAGATGCAGGCGGGTGGTGCGGCGCAACCGCGCCCCGTCAAAGAATATGGTTTCCTGCGGCAGCCATTCGGCCCACGCATTTTGCGCCGCATGCACATCGACCGCGATATGGCTCATATCTCCGGTCGAGCGGTATACCTTCTCCGCCGCAGACGCGACGCAGATCGCGGCCGCGTCTGCGCCCACCGCAAAATGAATATCGAGCATATCCCCCGCTATCAACCCGCCGGACATATTGACCAACGTCGCCTGCGCGACATCATTCAGGGCGGGTTTGGAAAACAGCACACGCAGCGGATCATGATGCGCCAGATGCGCCAGGCGCGTTACCCCGTCACGCAGGGCAAAGCGAATATCCGCAAGGCCCCGCACTTCCTGCCGCCAGCCTGTGGCGGCTTCGGGTTCAGACCGTGAGATGACGGCGCACTTCATGTTCGTTCATCGCCTCTGATGTGCCGGACAGCACCACTTCGCCGCGCACCATTACAATAAAATCATCAGCCAGGTCGCGGGCGAATTCGAAATACTGCTCGACCAATACGATCGCCATGTCCCCGCGGTCACGCAAAATACCAATGACATTCGCTATATCCTTGATAATCGAAGGTTGAATACCTTCGGTGGGCTCGTCAAGCAGCAACAGGCGCGGGCGCATCACCAGCGCGCGGGCAATCGCCAGCTGCTGCTGTTGCCCGCCGCTTAAGTCGCCGCCGCGACGGCGCAACATATCCTTCAGCACGGGAAACAGATCATAGGTCTCGCCGGGAATATACCGCTCCGCGCGGGGCAATGCCGCAAATCCGGTTTGCAGATTTTCCTCCACCGTCAGCAGCGGAAAAATCTCCCGGCCCTGCGGCACAAAGGCAATGCCGCGCCGCGCCCGCTCATAGGGCGCGCGTTTGGCGATATCCGTTTCTTCCCATTCTATCGCGCCGGCGCCAATTGCCTGCTGGCCGGCGATTGCGCGCAACAGGCTGGTTTTGCCAACGCCGTTACGCCCCATGACACAGGTCACGGCGCCCTTGCGCGCGGTCATGTTGACGCCGCGCAAAATCTGACTGGCGCCGTAATAGAGGTCAATATTTTTAACAGACAACATTCCTCAACGCCCCAGATACACTTCGATGACGCGCTCGTCCGCCTGCACTTTATCCAGCGAACCCTCCGCCAGCACAGAGCCTTCATGCAGCACAGTGACATGGGTATTCAGACGGCGGACAAACTCCATATCATGCTCGACCACCACCACGCTATGATCCTTGGCAATGGCACGCAGCAGATCCGCAGTCTGTTCGGTTTCCGCGTCGGTCATGCCTGCCACCGGTTCATCCACCAGCAGCAGTTCAGGGTCCTGCATCAGCAGCATGCCGATTTCCAGCCACTGTTTTTGCCCATGGCTCAGAGATCCGGCCTGCATGGCCACCTGTGCAGGCAGCGAAATGATGTTCAGTACCTCGTCGATGCGCGCGCGCTGTGCCGCATTCAGCCTGAAAAACAGCGACGTGAAGGCGCGCCGGTCGCATTTCAGCGCCAGCTCCAGATTTTCAAACACGCTCAGATTTTCAAAAATTGTGGGTTTCTGGAATTTTCGCCCGATGCCCAGATTGGCGATCGCGGCTTCATCCAGTTTGCGCAGATCGATATCGCCGTTGAAAAAAACCTGGCCTTCATCGGCGCGGGTCTTTCCGGTAATCACATCCATCATCGTTGTCTTGCCCGCGCCGTTGGGGCCGATAATGGCGCGCATCTCGCCCGCGTGCACCACCAGGCTGAGATTGTTCAGCGCCTTGAAACCGTCAAAACTGACGCTGACCCCGTCGAGATACAGCATAACATCGGTGCGGGACGTATTCATGGCTGTTTTCCCGCATAGAGAAAGCGTAATGGGCTGCGCACCGTACGGGAGGTGAACTGGTTCACCAGACCGACAATGCCCTTGGGCAATAGCAATGTCACCAGCACAAACAGGCCCCCCAGCATGAACAGCCAGACCTCGGGGAGTGCGCCGGTGAAATAGCTTTTGGCGTAATTGACCAGCACCGCGCCCAGCGCCGCACCGTACAATGTGCCGCGCCCGCCAACCGCCACCCAGATCACCGCTTCAATGGAGTTGGCCGGGGTGAATTCAGTTGGGTTGATGATCCCCACCTGGGGCACATAAAGTGCACCCGCGACACCCGCCAGCATGGCGGAAAAGGTGAACACGAAAAGTTTGTAGTACTGCACCTGGTAACCAAGAAACCGCACACGGCTTTCCGCATCGCGTATGGCTTCTAGAATACGGCCCAGTTTCGAGCGCACGATCATCGCACACAGCAGATAGCCGCCCGCCAGCGCCAAAGCGCTAAGCGCGAACAGCACCGAGCGCGTACCGTCGGCCTGTATATCGAAACCAAGAATATCCTTGAAATCGGTCAGGCCGTTATTGCCGCCAAAGCCCATATCGTTGCGGAAAAACGCCAGCATCAGCGCATAGGTCATGGCCTGCGTGATGATCGAGAGATAGACCCCGGTGACGCGGCTGCGAAAGGCAAACCAGCCGAACAAAAACGCCAGCGCGCCCGGAACCAGCACAACCATCAGCATCGCAAACCCAAACATGTCAAAGCCATACCAGGCCCAGGGCAGTTCCTTCCAGTTCAGGAACACCATGAAATCCGGCAGGTCCGCATTGCCATAGACGCCGCGCGTGCCGATCTGGCGCATCATATACATGCCCATGGCGTAACCGCCGAGCCCGAAAAACGCGCCGTGCCCCAGACTTAGAATGCCGCAATAGCCCCATACCAGATCAACGCTGAGCGCCAGCAGCGCATAGCAGATATATTTTCCCATCAGGCTGACCAGATAGGTCGGCACATGAAAAAATGAATCTACCGGCGTCAGCAAATTTAGCAGCGGCACGAGTAACGCTGCGCCCAGCATCAGCGCCAGCAGAATTTTTCCGCCCAGCGGCAGCGACAGTATAAAACTTGGATTTGCGCGCATGATTTAATTCTCCACCGCGCGGCCCTTGAGCGCGAACATGCCGCGCGGGCGGTACTGAATGAACAGGATCAAGGCAATCAGAATAAATATCTTGCCCAGCACCGCACCTGCAAACGGCTCCAGAAATTTGTTAACGAGGCCCAGGCTCATGGCGCCGAAGAACGTGCCCAATAAATTGCCGACGCCGCCAAACACCACCACCATAAAACTGTCGACGATATAGCTTTGTCCCAGATTGGGGCTGACATTGTCGATCTGGCTCAGCGCCACGCCGGCGATACCGGCAATGCCCGAGCCAAGGCCAAAGGTCAGCGCATCGACCGTGCCGGTGCGAATACCCATGCTGTTGGCCATAGCGCGGTTCTGCGTCACCGCACGCATGCGCAATCCAAGTGAAGTCTTGCGCATCACCAGCACCAGCAACCCCAGCACCATCAGCGAGAAAACAATGATCGCCACCCGGTTGTAGGTCAGCGCGAGACCGCTATCGAACTCCATCGCGCCGCTCATCCAGCTTGGAGTTCCCACATCCTTGTTGGTCGGACCAAAGATCGAGCGCACAGTTTGTTGCAGGATAAGACTGACACCCCAGGTCGCCAGCAACGTTTCCAGTGGCCGCCCGTACAGAAAACGGATAATGCCACGTTCAATAGCGATGCCCACCATGCCCGACACCATGAACGCCGCAGGAATGGCGATAAACAGCGAGGCGTCAAACAGGCCAGGATAGGAGGCACGGATCACCTCCTGCACCATGAAGGTCGTATAGGCGCCGATCATCACCATTTCGCCATGCGCCATATTGATAATGCCCATCACCCCAAATGTAATGGCCAGGCCGATCGCCGCCAGCAGTAGCACCGAACCAAGGCTCAGCCCATGGAACAGGCCTTCCGCCATGCCCCAGAACTCCAGACGGCTTTCAACGCCCGCAAGCGCTTTTTTGGCGGCGGCGCGTACGCTTTCATCACTTTGCTTTAGCGCAGTATTGAGTAAGGCGCGCACATCCTGGTCTGTGAACGCGCCAAGGGTTTCAATCGCTTTGAGGCGGACCTCGATGTCATCGGATTGATCCAGATGAACGCCCGCCAGCGCGCGCTGCATCCGCCGGATCACAGCCTCATCCGTTTCCTTTTCCAATGCGGCTTCCAGCAACGGTATACTTTCGCGCGCGCCATTTTTGAAGATGGCGTCGGCCGCCTCTCTGCGTAGTTTGGGATCGGGGCCAAGCAGCGACATGCGGCCAATCGAGCCGCGCAGCCTTGTACGAATGGCATTGGTGATTTTGGCCTTGGACATTTCGCCTGCGGCAACGCTGCCGCCATCCGCACCCGTCAGCGGATCGCGCAGGTCAAAGCCGGTGGCAGTGGCCGTGGTGATCCAGACGCTGCCGTCAGATTTACGGGTGTAGAGATTACCATTCAGCAGCGCATCAAGCGGCGCAATGACAACAGGATCACCAGTGGCGGTCAATGCGTCAACGGCTTCGGCTTGTGTACTGCGGCTTTTATCCGTGAGCTGATGGATAAGTCCAAGCATATCCGCCTGCGTCTGTGCAAAGGCATGTAACGGCATAAACAGTATACACAAAAGAAGTGCATAAATTTTCAGGGCGTTAAAAAAAGCCATGGCGTATCACGTTTTTCTTTTTCTGGAACAATAGATGTTGGATCAATAGATACGACGGGGCCGGCCTCACGCCCGCAGACATATGACCGGCCCCCAATATTAGTGTCTAGATGAACTGCTATACTAGTTGACGGTGTATTTCGGCTTTTCGCAGTTGCCACATACCCACGGGAATGTCCAGTCCGCCGTCAGCTTCTTGCTTTCCGGAATGAAATCGGACCAGGCGTCGCCAACGATCGGGCCATCGGTGCGCCATACGATGTCAAACTGGCCATTGTCCTGGATTTCGCCGATCAAAACCGGCTTGGACAGGTGATGATTGGTGTTCATGACGCTTTCAAAGCCGCTGGGAGCCTTGACTTTCTGGCCGTACATGGCCTGGCGCACGGCGTCCACATCTGTTGTACCGGCTTGTTCCACAGCCTGCACCCACATCTTGAAGCCAATATAATGGGCTTCCATCGGATCATTGGTCACGCGCTTTGGATCTTTGATGAAGTCGTGCCACTGCTTGATGAACTCGGCGTTTTTGGGCGCGTCAACAGACATGAAATAATTCCATGCCGCCAGATGACCCACCAGCGGCGCGGTATCAAGACCGGCCAGTTCCTCTTCACCAACCGAGAAGGCGACAACCGGAATGTCTTCCGCATTGATGCCCTGATTGCCCAGTTCCTTGTAGAACGGCACATTGGCGTCGCCATTGATAGTGGACACCACCGCGGTCTTTTTACCTTCAGACGCGAATTTCTTCACGTTCGTAACGATAGTCTGCCAGTCGGAGTGGCCGAACGGCGTATATTCCTCCATGATGTCGGCGTCCGCCACGCCTTTGGAATGCAGGAATGCGCGCAGAATTTTATTGGTCGTGCGCGGGTACACATAGTCCGTACCCAGCAGAACCCAACGCTTGGCTTCACCGCCATCCTTGCTCATAAGATATTCGACAGCCGGGATCGCCTGCTGGTTTGGCGCAGCGCCCGTATAAAACACGTTGCGCGAGGATTCCTCGCCTTCGTACTGCACCGGATAGAACAGCAGACCGTTCAGTTCTTCAAATACCGGTAATACGGACTTGCGTGACACCGAGGTCCAGCACCCGAAGACGACGTCGGTCTTTTTCACCTGAATCAGTTCGCGGGCCTTTTCGGCAAACAGCGGCCAATTGGACGCTGGGTCCACGACGACTGCCTCCAGTTTCTTGCCAAGCAAACCACCCTTTTTGTTCTGATCGTCGATCATCATCAAAATGGTGTCTTTCAGCGTGGTCTCGCTGATTGCCATAGTGCCGGATAGTGAATGCAATACACCGACTTTAATAGTGTCATCGGCCGCCATTGCTGCCTTAATTGGCGTTACTGCCCCTAGCACCGCCACGGCTGCCGCCATGACCGTACTACGAATGTGTTTTCTCATGTTTGGTCCCCTGTTGTAGCTAAAACTGCCTACTGCATGGGAACATTCGCAAAGAGCATGCCATGCTTCCCAAATACTAAATTCGCGCTATTTGGTATGATTGGGCAATGTTTCAAAACGCTGAATTGATTATAAAATAGCCAAACTGGTTAAAAATTAGGCAGATGCATTCCTTCCCATTGCGCTGGAAACAGGTGCATAATAAGAAATTATTGTTACGTACGTTAAGTAAATGGATTTCCAATGACTCAGACGGGGGAGTTTGCGAGCCTGAAATTTTCCGATACACCGGAGGGCGCGCGCGCAGAGATTCAGGGCCGCTGGGTTATTGCGGGGCTGGCGGAGGCAGATACCGCGTTACGCCAATGGCGCCCGTCCGGTAAACCCGCAGTCGCGCTGGACCTGGCGGCGCTGGAACGGCTGGACACGGCAGGGGCCTGGGTTCTGCATCGCACCCGCAAGACGCTGCGGGCCGAGGGGCTGCAAGTGGAATATATCAATGTGCAGCCGGATCATACCGCCTTGCTCGCCCGGGTCGAGGCCAATGATGCGCCTGGCTCGGTGGAACCGCGCCAATCCAATATTGTGGTTGTGGTGCTGGCGGAAATTGGTGAAACCATGGCCGATGCCGTGAATGAGGCGCGCGCCCTGCTGGGTTTTCTCGGTTTGCTCATGGCGACTCTGGGGCGTACGATCGCCAACCCCCGCCGATTACGCGGAACGCCGCTGGTTTATCATTTGGAAGCGGTGGGTTTCAACGCGGTACCCATCGTGGCGCTGATTTCGTTTCTGATCGGGGTCGTGCTGGCCTATCAGGGGGCGACCCAGTTACGCCAGTTCGGCGCGGAAATATTCACGGTAGAACTGGTGGCGATTTCCGTATTGCGCGAAATTGGCATTCTGCTGACCGCCATCATCATCGCCGGGCGTTCCGGCAGCGCCTTCACGGCGCAGATCGGTTCCATGAAGTTGAACGAAGAAATTGACGCCATGCGGACACTGGCGTTGGACCCGATGGAAATGCTGGTGCTGCCGCGTGTGCTGGCGCTGATTATCGCGCTTCCGATGCTTGGCTTTATTGCGGACATAATGGGGCTTCTTGGCGGTGCGGTAATGTGCTGGGTCGTGCTGGACATAACGCCTGCATTGTATCTGCAACGGCTGAACGAGTGGGTGCCGCTGGCGCATTTCTGGGTTGGTATGATCAAGGCGCCATTCTTTGCCCTGATGATTGGCCTGGTCGGGTGCTTCGAGGGACTGCAGGTGAAAGGCAGCGCCGAATCTGTGGGACAATTAACAACCAAGGCCGTGGTCGAGTCGATTTTCATGGTAATTGTAGTGGATGCGATTTTCTCTATCTATTTTGCGGTGATTGGATTTTGAGCCCACAGCAGGAACGCGAACCCATAATTTCCATTCGCGGGCTGAAAACCGCCTTTGGCGCCACGGTGATTCATGACGAACTTGATCTGGACATATACAGGGGCGAGGTGCTGGGGATTGTTGGCGGTTCGGGCACCGGTAAATCGGTGCTGTTACGCACAATCATCGGGCTGAACCATCAGAAAAAGGGGACTATCAAGGTCTTTGACAAAGACCTTGATGCGCTTGAAAGCGCGGAACGGCGGGCTATCGAGCGACGCTGGGGTGTGCTTTTCCAGAATGGCGCCTTGTTCTCTTCGCTGACCGTCGCTCAGAATATCGAAGTGCCGATGCGCGAACATCTTGCACTTCCCAAAGCTCTCATGGACGAAATTGCCGCCATGAAGATCGCCATGGTTGGCCTGCCGCCGGACGCCGGAACGAAATACCCGTCCGAACTTTCCGGTGGCATGCGCAAACGCGCTGGTCTGGCGCGCGCCCTGGCGCTGGATCCCGAGATCGTATTTCTAGACGAACCCACCGCTGGGCTGGACCCTATCGGGGCGTCGGCGTTTGATGCGCTGATCAAAGAGCTTCAACAGGCGCTGGGTCTGACCGTGTTCCTGGTGACCCATGATCTGGACACGTTGCACGCGATCTGTGATCGCATTGCCGTACTCGCCGAAAAACATGTTATCGTGACAGGCGATATGGGGCAGATGTTAAGCTTCGACCACCCGTGGGTGCAGGAATATTTCCATGGCCCGCGCGGCCGCGCCGCGTTACAGGCAAAAGAGCAATAAGTAAATGGAAACAAAGGCTAATCACGTTCTAATCGGAGCCTTCACCCTTGCGGTAATCGGGGCCGCTTTCGCCTTTATTCTATGGCTGGCGGGGACAGAGATCGACCAGCGCTTTTCATATTATGACATTCTTTTCGAGGGCTCGGTGACCGGTCTTAACGTTGCCGGGGATGTCCGCTATCAGGGCGTGCGCGTGGGTCAGGTAAAGGAAATCCGCATTTACGAAAAAGACCCCAAATTTGTCCGCGTCAGAGTTGAAATTGACGCCAATACCCCGGTTAATTCCGCCTCGCAGGCCAGTCTTGAGTTTTTTGGCATTACAGGCGTGCTTTTTGTTCAGATCAGCAGCGGCGCCACCGACGCGCCACCCTTGATGGCGGGGCCGGGTCAGGACGTCCCGATCATCCCTTCGGGTAAATCGGGGCTGGAGGAGTTGTTTTCCGGCGCCCCGCGTATTCTGGAAAATGCCGGCCTGTTTCTGGAACGCCTCAATCTGCTTGTTGACACCGATAACCGCCAGGCCATCAGCGCTATCCTTAAAAACGCCGAGACGGTTTCGGGCAGTATCGCCGGCAGATCCAAGGAAATTGACGAATTGATCGTCAACGCTAACAAAATGAGCAGCGATTTTTCGGGTGTGTCTGGTAATCTCAACGCCCTGACCGCGCGGCTGGATAAACTCAGTATTCAGGCGGAGACCACGCTCAATACGGACGTGCGTGATTTTCTGAAGGAGGCGGGGAACGCCGCGCATTCCGCAAGCGCACTGACAGACGAAATGACTGGCATCGTCAAGGACAACAAATCCGCAATTAACGATTTCGGTGATCGCGGCTTGCGCGAATTTACGATTTTTGCGATCGAGGCAAGACGATTGATGACGACTCTCGACCGCGTGGCGCAACGCCTGGAAAGCGATCCCGCACGCTTCTTTCTTGGAAATTCAGCATCGGAGTATAGGCCGGAATGACGACGCGCATGAGACGCTGGGGGAAAATCGCCGGAATCCTCGCAATGACCGCGGGCTTGTCCGCGTGCGGATTGCTGAAGCTGCCGGGAAGTGGTCCCGCGCCCGATATTTATGAGCTGTCGCCCAAAAATACCTTCGATGAGAACCTGCCAAAGATCGATCTGCAATTGGTGGTGGAAGAACCCAGTTCCGCCCGTGGTATCGACACAGACCGCATAGCGTTGCGGCCTTCGCCGCTTGAGATCAAGTATTTTGCTGGCGCGCGCTGGGTGGACCGGGCGCCGCGCATGGTGCAGATATTGTTAGGGGAGTCGTTTGAAAACACCGGCAAGATCGTAGCGGTGGGCCGGCAGTCCATTGGACTGCGCGCGGATTTCAGCGTCAAAAGTGAATTACGGGAATTTCAGGCGGAATATTTCGAGGCAGGCGGTCATCCGCAAATCCATGTGCGGCTTAACGTAAAACTGATCAAAATGCCGGAAGCACGGATTGTCGCATCGCGCACCTTTGATCAGATAGAGCCGGCGTCGGGAAAAGAGATTACCGCTATCGTGCAAAGCTTTGACGAAACGCTAGGCAAGGTGATGCGTCAAGCCGTGGAATGGACGCTGCGCGAGGTAAAGGCTCGGCCGTCTCGAAAATCGGGGGACTAAGTTGGCGCATGTCAGAGCACGTTGCACATAGCGCGGCGCAACCTGTCCCGACCCGGGCGGAGCTGGCCTATCTGCGCCGCGGCATACGCGAACCAGGCGGCAAGTTGCCTTTGTTTGACCGGCGCGGGCAGGAAATTTCTCCTGCGATCATTCAAATCTGCATTGCCAATGGCTGGGCCGAACACTGGTTCGCCAATCCGGTCAAGCCCGACTGGCTGGTGTGCCGGTTGACGCAGGCTGGCCGTGATCTGGTGCAACGGCATTGGCCTGCTGCTCGTGCAGAGGGTTAACAGAAAATAGGGGAATTCAGGATGGGTATGCTGGTTGCCGCCGGTTTGTTCTTTATCGGTATCCATATTTTCGTTTCCAGCACGCCGTTGCGCGGCTGGATTATTCAGCGCGTCGGCGCGCGGCCTTATCAGGGGGTTTTTTCGCTGCTGTCGCTGGCGGGACTTGTCTGGCTGATCTGGGCCTATGTGAATGCCGAGCGCGCCGCACTGTGGCAAACGCCTGGGGCCCTGATATTCGCAGCGGTGATCGCATCCATGGCCGGAATATGGCTTGCTGCGCTTGGCGTTTTCAGCCCCAATCCAACCACGGTCGATCAGGAGGCCTTGCTGCAATCGCCAACTCCCGCTCGGGGTGTTGTGCGGATCACCCGGCATCCGTTCATGATTGGCTTTGCACTGTGGGCGGCGGCGCATATGCTGCTGAACCCCGACACCGCATCCCTGGCGTTCTTTGGGACATTCTTTGTGCTGGCGGGTCTTGGGCCGCGCCTGATTGACGCCAAGAAAGCGAAAGCTTTTGCCCGCCAGTGGCCGGGTTTCGCCAGCGCGACCTCTATCATTCCCTTTCTGGCAATTGCGCAAGGGCGCAACCAGTTTGTCTCGTCCGAGGTCGGCTGGTGGCGACCGATGGTTGCTTTGCTGGCTGTTGGACTATTAGCGTATTTTCACGGCGCCCTGTTTGGCGTGGCGCTGCTTTAAACTCCGACTAGTTAAACATCGAATCAATATCGTTCTGATCGAAACTATCATCCGCCGTTCCATGAACTGGCGCCATCGTACGTCCGTTCACTACAGGCTTATCCGCCACGGCAGTTTCTGGAGCAGCGGCTTTCGAACTGCCTGCCATAAGCGCATCTATCTCGTCCTGATCCTTGCCATCGCCTTTCAGCTGCGGCCCGTTGAGCATCAGTTCGCGTTTGCGCACCGCAGCGGTAGTTTCTTCGGGTATGGTGTCTGGCGTCAATCCCTCTACGCCTTCGATCAGTTTCGCGACCTTATTCAACCGCGATTCTATGTAGGTGAAGGTTTCAACCACCTTGCTGATGCGCTGGCCGGTTATGTCCTGAAACGAGCAGGCCTCGAATATCCGCATAACGGCATCGCCCACCACTTCATGATAAGCAGACGAGTCGCTGGTGTCCGCGGCCATAATCTCTTCCGCTGCCTGCATAATCGTATTGGTCGCGGCTTCCGTGGATTCAACTATTGCATCCAGTTCCTGTCCAGCGCGCGGGATATGCTCTTCGCTCAGATCAGCAGGTTGCAGGGAGGCAATGTCCTTGCGCGCCTGGTCAATATATTTGGAAAGCTCTGCAAACTCGGTATAGATGCTCGTATCAATGGACGTGAAATAAGCCTGCATCGTCGAGATCAGAATTCCGGTTACAGACGCTACGTCCACAAGGGAAATCGAACGTTCATCACGACTGCGCAGCAGGTGAACCAATTCGTCGATGCGTCTCGGCAGTTCCGCCGTATTGAGCGCCATATTACTCCCCTCTTCCAGCCGGCACGCGGCCTGGATCGGTAATTTGTTAAAATTCACCCAATACGGACGCCATTTTTCCTTTCAGGGTCGCGGCATTGAAAGGTTTGACAATGTAATTGTTCACACCCGCCTTTTTCGCTGCCACAACATTTTCGGTCTTGGATTCAGCGGTCACCATGATAAATGGCGTTTCCTTGAGCCGGTCGTCAGCCCGCACTTCCTTCAGCAGCTCAAAACCAGTCATCGGTTCCATGTTCCAGTCGGAAATGACAAGCCCATACTGCTTGGAGCGCATTTTCGCCAAAGCGGCAGAGCCGTCTTCAGCTTCATCCACATTTTCAAATCCCAGTTGCTTCAGCAGATTGCGGATGATGCGGATCATCGTCTTGTAATCGTCAACCACAAGCACCTGCATCGAAAGATCGACAGCCATGTTTTTGTCCTCAGTCTGAAATCGTTAAAAGTCCACGACCGGCGGATTTTCGGTCAGCCCCACATGCGCCAGTAAGCGTCACAATAGGAATGTTTCTTGAAGAAAATGTTAATTACGTCCCGAATTGACGCATATTTTCTATATGCAGTGGGACGTTCTCGTGCGCACTTGAGCGAAAACCCGTGCTCGTGTAAAGCTTTCCACCGGTTAGAAGTATAAAGTTATAAAGGGCTGCCATGCGCCTTGTGCGGGATATCAATGAGTTGCCGCCTGAATGCCGGGGGGCGGTAGTCGCCATCGGGAACTTTGACGGCGTGCATCTGGGGCATCGGGCGGTTCTTGCTCAAGCGGCGAATATTGCGCATGACAAAGGCTGTCCGCTGGGGGCGCTGGTGTTTGAGCCGCACCCGAGAGAGTTCTTTGAGCCAGAGGCTCCGCGATTCCGCCTGACGCCGTTGCAGGAAAAAGCCAGACTGCTGGAGAGTCTGGGCATTGATTTATTGTATGTCGAACACTTTGATGCGGAGCTTGCCGCACGCCCGGCCCAGGATTTTGTTACGCGCATTCTGGTTGAAGGTCTGGGCGTCACGCATATCGTTGTCGGTTATGATTTTCGTTTCGGCCAAAACCGTGAAGGCGATGCGGCCTTTTTAATTCGCGAAGGGGCGAAGGCCGGGTTCGGCGTCGGCATCACCAGCGCCGTGCATACTACTTCTTCGGGCGAACCCTATTCGTCTTCACTGATCCGCAAGCATCTGCGTGAAGGGCGGCCCCGCCGCGCGGCGGAACTGCTCGGCCATTGGTGGAGCATCGTCGGGCCCGTACAGAACGGCGATCAACGTGGCCGCACCATTGGCTTTCCCACCGCGAATGTGCACCTTAATGAGTGTCTGGAGCCCAGGCACGGTGTTTATGCCGTCCGTGTAGAGGTTTTGGAAGGCGCCGGCGCCGGATTATATGATGGCGTCGCAAATCTGGGAATACGGCCGACATTTGATAAGCAGGACGTGATGCTGGAAGTCAATCTGTTCAACTTTTCGGGCGATCTGTACGGCCGCATGCTGCGGGTGTCATTTGTCGAATTCATCCGTGCAGAACGCAAGTTCGACGGGATCGACAGTTTGAAGGCGCAAATCAGCGCCGACAGCATTACCGCTGGCGAATTATTGCGCCAGCCGGAACATGCTGCGGGCGTGTTTTAAAAAAAGCGTCAGATCGACGACTTAATCCATTCTTCGATTTTGCCTTTGGGAATAGCCCCTACCTTGGTCGCAGCAACCTGGCCATGCTGAAAGATCATCATGGTGGGAATACCGCGCACCCCGTATTTCGCGGCCATGCCGGGATTATCATCCACATTCAGTTTGGCGACCGTCAGGCCCTTGATCTCATTTGACAGCTCTTCCAGCGCGGGGGCGATCTGCTTGCAGGGGCCGCACCACTCCGCCCAGAAATCCACCAGCACCGGGCCGGGAGCGTTAATCACATCATTTTCAAAATTTGCATCGGTAACAGTGGTCGTGGACATGGTCTGATCTCAATCCCAATTGCTTCTACGACTCCTAATCTAGGAAGTGCGGATGGCAGCGTCAAGCTGTGCATCTTCCAGCGGCATCAATAACGGAATATCCGTCCAGATCAGCGCGCAACGTACCCGGTGCCGGGGGTAAATCATCCGCAACGCAGCCCGGTACGCGGCCATCTGCTGTACATAGATCCGCGGAATCGCCTCCGGGGTGGTGGGGGGCGGCCGGTGGGTTTTGTAGTCGATCAGCAATATTTCTTTTTCGGTGATCAACAGCCGGTCAATTTGTCCCGAAATCGCCGTATCAATACCCATGGCGGGGACCAGTCCCGCAATGGATACCTCAGCGCGGCTGCCTGGACCAAACACCGGGGCAAATTCGGGGAATGTCAGCACCGTCAACGCCTGCGTCACAATATCGTCCATTGCAGGGTGCGAAAGCACAAAGCCAGGCTGCGCCAGATAACGCCGCGCCGCCGTTTCGCGTCTTTCCGGCGCAATATCGGGCAGATATTGCAGCAATTGATGGATCAGCCGCCCGCGTTTGAAGCGATCTTGCGTGGTTGCGCTGTGCCGCGGCGATCGCACGACGCTATCATCAACGCCCAGCCTGGATGGCGCAAGCGGACGTGACGGGCTCGGCTCATCCGGGGCGGGTTGGCGCGCCCAGTCCGGCAGAGGCGGTACTTCGCTATGTGGCGTCTGCACGGATGGCGCCTGCGCCACCTCATCGCCAGTTCCGGAGATGCGCAGGCCGTCTTCTCCCCAGGACAGGGGGACCGGTTCTGCATGGGGTTCAAGCGCTGCTTTTATTAGATTATACCAGCACCCGGCGGGGGGCTCATTCCTGCCTTTGTATCCGCCTATATACAGCCAGTCCTTTGCCCGCGTCATGGCCACGTACAACAGGCGGTGATATTCGCGTGACCGCGCCAACGCCGTGGCGGCGCGCATCTGCGCTGTTTTTGCATCGTCGCGATCCTTGCGCACCGGCCACAGAAAAAAATCCTCGCCCTCTACGGGAATTAGTTTCGGATCTTTTTTTCCATCAGGCATGGAACAAGTATCCGGCAAATAGACAATAGGCGCCTCCAGACCCTTGGCCCCGTGCACAGTCATCACCCGCACGGCCCCCCCGCCCTGCTCCAGATCACGCTTGATCTGAGTTTGCGATGCACCAAGCCAATGCAGAAACCCCTGCAACCCGGTTGGATGGCTGCGCTCAAACTGCTGCGCAAGCGCCAGAAATTCGTCGATCGGATCGTTGGCGTCCGCGCCAAGCCGCGCCAGCACTTTCCCCCGCCCGCCAAACGGGCCAAGCAGCCGCGCAAAAAATTCATAGGGCGGAACCCTGCCGGCATGCCCCAGCAATGCTGACAATATTGCCACGGCATTATCGTATGCTTCGTCCGCATCGCGCCGTGCGCGCAATCTATCCCATAAAGGCTGGCCATTACGGCCATAGGCCAGATCAAATAACTGTTCTTCGCTGATACCTATAAACGGGCTGCGCAGAACGGTCGCCAAGGTCAGATCATCCTCCGGCATCAGAACAAAATGCCCCACCGCCATCAGATCCATCACCGCGAGCTGATCCAACAACTGCATCCTGTCCGCGCCGGCCACGGCTATATTGCA
>Ga0209024_1001499_pt1 | contig 18819 bp, 12 predicted proteins | sample AutmiccommunBRH5_FD_187380 | JGI IMG/M metagenome (GOLD analysis project Ga0209024, IMG submission 187380) | Deep subsurface microbial communities from Mt. Terri, Switzerland - Autotrophic microbial communities BRH/5 (SPAdes) (version 2) | ecosystem: Environmental > Aquatic > Deep subsurface >...
GCCATAGCCCTTGAGCCTTGCCAATCGTCCGACCGCGATCAGCAGTGCGTCGAACGGAATCGCCCTTTCCTGGCCATCGGTCGTAACGATTATCCGCTTCTCCCCGTCGATATTTTCGCAACGGATCGCGTCATGGTCGGTCAGCACCGTCACGCCCGCTGCCCGCTGCCCTTCGAGCGCGATCGCGGAGACATCGTCATCCTCGCGCGCCATGAGTCGCGGACCATGCTCGATCTGCGTGACATTGGCGCCAAGGCGAGCGAAGGCTTGCGACAGCTCGCACCCAATCGGGCCCCCGCCGAGCACGACCAGCCGTTCGGGAATGGCATCCATCTCGGCAAATTCGGTCCACAGGGTGTCGCTCGTGACATAGCCGACGTCGTCGAGGCCCGGCAGTTCGGGCACACGCGGTTCGCCGCCGGTCGCAATGACGATCGAACGGGTCGTCAGGCGCTGTATCTGTCCGTCATGGCGTTTGATCTCGACGGTCCAGGGATCGGTGATTCTGGCATAGCCTTGCACCACATCGACGCCGAGCCCGGTATAGCGCTCGACGCTGTCATGCGGCTCGATCTCGGCAATGACCGCATGGATACGCTGCATCACGCGCTTGAAGCTGTAGCGGGGATCGACCGCCTCCAGCCCGTACGCCTCGGCGCGCCGCATCTGGTCTGCGATCCGGGCGCTCTTGATCAGCGCCTTGCTCGGCACGCAGCCGTAGTTGAGGCAATCGCCCCCCATTTTGGAGGCTTCGACCAGAGTCACCTTGGCCTTGACCGTGGCCGCGATATAGGATGAGACCAGCCCGGCAGCACCGGCGCCGATCACGACCAGATTGCGGTCAAAACTTTTCGGCCTGGTCCATTCCGCATAGACCCGGCGCCGCTTGACCAGGGCGATGATCCACTTGCCGATCCAGGGGGTCAGGGCGAGCGCAGCAAAGGATCCGAGCAAGCCTGGCGAGACAATATCGCTCAGGGAATCGATCCGGGCAATCTGCGTCCCGGCGTTGACATAGACGATCGTTGCCAAAAGCATGCCGAGCTGACTGACCCAGAAATAGGTGCGGGTCCTGATCGGCGTCAGCCCCATCAGCAGGTTGACGAGAAAGAAGGGGAACACCGGCACCAAACGGAGCGAAAAGAGATAGAAGGCACCATCGCGCGCCATGCCCTCGTTCAGGGCCTTCAGTCGATCGCCAAATCGCGCCTGAACCCAGTCCCTGAACAGGTAGCGAGAACCCAGAAATGCGAGCGTCGCGCCGATAGTCGAGGCAAAGGATACGATGATCGTGCCGGTGACGACACCGAAGATCGCACCCCCCGCCAGGGTCAATATGGCTGCGCCCGGTATTGATAGCGCGGTGGCCGCTACATAGATCAGAAAATAGACAAGAATGACCAGTAACGGCGAAGCCTGATAGCGCGCGTCGATTGATTGTTGCTGGTTCTTCAGATTCTCCAGCGTCAGCATCTCGCCCACATCAAAGAAGATGAAGGCAAAAACGGCCAGGGCAACAAGGAGAATGATGATCGTCTTCTTCATGCAAAGGGTCCTGTCTGTGTCTCAGTGGTTTGCGGTCGCCCTCTGCGAGATATTGCCGGCAGGAAACAATGCAGTTTTGTCATGATGTGTCTGTGCCACATGGATCACAGGTTGCAAATGATAGAACAGCCTTGCCGGGTTCGGACAGCTGTCGTTCAGGGTTCGCACATCCCCGGCCGATGGTTACATGTCATCGTAAATTTGTGCGCGGGGAAAGGCGCGAATCCCGATCCTGATACTGCCCGAGGAGAAATGCTGCTTCGCAACATTCACTATTGAACGGCTCCGGCTCTGCCCAACGGGCCTGGATTTGACCGGATCGCTCTCTGGCTTTCTTGGGCTGCGCTAAACACAATCTTTACATGGCAATGGTAACCGACAGCACCTGTCCTGCTGAGATTCTGCTTCAGGTCGCAGCCACTGGTGGAGCCAATGAACCAAATAGCATCAATGAAGGATTATCAAACTGCAGCGGCAAGTCTCGATGACCGGCTGCGTTTGCTTAAACTTTATGAACAAGCCGCCGCCCTGGTTCCCATGGGCGCATGGTCATGCGATCTTGCAAGTGAACGCCTTGACTGGACCGATGGCGTTTTCGACATTTTTGGCTTGTCCAGCGACGACGCTCTTGACCGCAAAGCCACAATCGAACTTTATTGCGAAGAATCGCGCGAACTGCTCGAGCGCAAACGTTCGCAGGCTATAGAGAATCGCGATGGTTTCACGCTCGATGCCAGGATTTTTCGTCCGGACGGTGTGGATCGCTGGATTCGGATCACGGCAGCCACCAGGGTCTCGAACGGGCGCACCAAACTGCTATTTGGAATGAAACAGGATATAACGGACGATCGCCGGCGATGGGAAGAATTAAGGGCGCAAGCGGAACATGATCCGCTCACTGGCGTCGCCAACAGAGCCCGTTTTCAGCGCTTTCTGGATCAACCGGGCAACGGAGCTGCATCAGATCATGTCGGTTCGCTGATCCTGTTTGACATGGATGACTTCAAGCGGATCAACGATCGTTGGGGGCACGCCGCTGGCGACGCATGTCTTGTCAACCTTGCGGATCATCTCCGCAAGACATTCCTAAACGCCAATCTGGTCTCAAGGATTGGCGGCGATGAATTTGCCGTGTTGCTGCCAGCCTCGGTATCGCGCGCGCAGGCGATGGTTAAATTGCAATCGCTCAACCGCAGGCTCCTCAGGCCCATGCAGTGGAACGGGGACTTGGTGCCACTCAGGGTATCGGTCGGCTCAGCCTTCGCTCACGAGACCGGGGGATATGATCCCCAAACCCTGTTCACCACCGCCGATGAAGAGCTTTACTGCGCCAAGAATCGCAAAAGGAATATCTCCGCCTCGGACCGAAAGTCAGTGGGCAGCGCTTGGCCATGAAGGATTTTGCCACCCGCCGCAAAAATTGATCTACCTGGCCCCCCCTTGGATCACGCAGTCGATAGAGAGGCTGCCTGATAGGTAGCGATTTCCGGGGAAAAGTGAGAATGATGGAGCGGGTGAAGGGATTCTGCTCCACATTTCCAAAACTCTGCAAGCCGCATAAAACCTAGGTTTACTTGAGTTCGAGCTCCATATGTATCCTGCTATGTGAGAAGGTCAAGGACCAATTTATTTTGGTGCTTACAGCGTCCTTTGAATATTTTTTGAACGCGTTCACTCACCTCTCCCCTGCCCATCTGACAACAGCTGTTGGAGCATCCTCTGAGCCGATATCGGGTCCTGCTTTCGCTGTTCTGCGATTTTCGGCTCCAGTTCCGGATGGAGTGCCGCCAGTTGGGTGCGGAATGCCTGGAGTTCGATTTCAGCCGCTTTTACCTGCTTCACTGCGTTATCCAGCTTCAAGAACCGATCAACTATGCCGGGCATCCAAGGAGGCAATTTCTCCGCTGAATATACCGTCGGTTGATAACTGCTGTCATTACCAAGCGGCGAAACAGCGAGTTCATCGCCTACGAACTTCAACGATATTCGGCCGGAAACTGCATCCTTCACCAAATGTTCCGCCAGCGCCGCCGCATGCAGCGCTTTGTCGAACCTAAGCTGCTCCAAATCATGCCTTTCTCGATCTCCGTCCAAAATCCGGCGATCATCGTGAAGCAACTGCTTTTGGGCCTCCACTTCCCTTTTTTGAGACTCAAGGCTGACCGCTTCGGCCCGCAGGACCTCGGCCTGTTTCGCAGCCAAGATATTATTGGCTTCCAGCACGGAAAGCTCCTTCGTTAGATTCGCCTCGCGGCACGGGGCAGCGCTTGCCGTAGCCGCTCTTCCGACGCCACATCGCGCTCACAGCGCGCAAGATGGTTCGGGAGAACATTGAGGAAGATGAACTCGATGTGGGCGAACGTTTGGCGCTCGAACAGGGCGACCGCCTTCCCTACTTCCACCCAACGTTCTGGAGTCGCCCAGTTTCCGGCAACGATACACTTTATGCTGCATCGCTGGACCTGAAAAAATTCTACCCCTCGATCCAAGTCGCCGCGATCAAAAAGGGCTTTGATACTCTCATCATAGGGTCTGCTGATGAGCCGCGGCTTTCCGCACTTCTCGCAGCAATGCTTCGCTTTGAGGTCGACGACAATGGCCTCGATAAGGCCCTTAAGGATAGCGTCGATCCTTTGGCGCCTTCAGGGCCGTTTGATGGTATCCCGACTGGCTTGTTCGCCGGAGGCTATCTTGCAAACCTCGCCATGCTACCGATTGATCAAGATGTTGAGAAATTGTTGCTGAAGAACCGGGATGTCGCTCATTTCCGTTTCGTCGATGATCATGAATTCCTTGCATATGATTTGGACCGGCTACTAGACTGGATGGCTGACTATGCTGATCTTCTCGCACGACATGGAATTGGAGTGGAGATCGAGCGCGATAAATATGTTCCGACAGAACTGAAATGGCTTCTTCACCCCGAAGAGAAAGACGCCCCCATGGGGCTGTCGGAGCTTCGATCTGTCGTGATCGCTGCAGCGGCTGTTGACGGTCGCAATCCCACTCAGCTGATGACGCGAACCCTAGCGCAAGTCTCAATGCTAGCAGCAACCGACTTTGACTTGCTCACGGATGCTGGCCGCAGCCAGCGACTCGAGCAACTCGAATGGTTATTGCTTGCCAACATTCCGGACAACGAAATTCGCGGCGACACACGCATGGCTTTCGCTGCTGCTCGGATAGCCAATCTCACACCAGCCTTGTTTCGTCCGAACGAGGAGCTTTTGTATGAACATCGCCGACTCCATGCGGCCATTCGTGGCAAGCCAGTCGATGAGTCGGATCCCGTTTTGGTCAAACCGTTTCTCGACCGTATCGCTGAACTCGAGAAAACCGAACAAGAAAGCTGGCAGGCACTCGTAAAACGTCATTTCGGGCTGCTCTTTGAAGCGTTTACTACCCACCCTGACAAGGTGAGACTTTTTACGCGATTACTCGATTACTGCCGGGCGACCGGACATGACGGCTTTGACCGCTTGCTTCACTGGATGGTCGAGCATACCGAGAACGATCAAAAGTTCCTGCGCTCATACCTAGGAGCGATGGCGTTGCACGTCCTCGCCCAACATGTATTAACTGCCAGCGCCGCCCTCTCTAGAACCGATCTTCTTCACCGCGAACGAGGTGCGGCGCAAACGTTCCTAGAAAATCTGCTACGCGCTGATCTCGAAAAATTCGTCCCTCGATCAGGAAAATCGGTTCAGTTGCAGCGGTTCGAATGGAATGCGCGTCGCTCATTCGAAGCCGCGCTAGTGCTTGGATCTGCCGAGGTCGCAGCAACCGACGGTGCGCTTTCCAGTCAGATGTTGGTGCGGGCGTTCGGCTCCGAGAAAATGATAGGGTCCAGCTTCGCCGCACTTTCTAATATTACTGGTGTGCCATTGGGTGTTTGGTTCCACTGGCTGTTCGCGACCACCAGTATAAATGCCTTGCAGCCGCCCGCCTACTGGAAGGTAGCTATTCTGAGTTTCGAACCCAACCGCCCTGAGGATTGGAGTAGTTTGAGACGCTATCCGCGACACCTGCCCGCGTCAGCATGGAATCGCATGGCCAAGGACCCTTTCCTCTTAAAACGTGACGACGAGGGATGGCTACTCGACGCAGCGCGAGCCCAGCCCGACCTCTTTGCAAATTTGCCAGACACCGCGCCTGTCTTCGCCGACGTCCGAGTACGGTTGGCCAACTCGCAAGCCATTTTATCCCTCGTTAAATGGACAGAGAAGACGGCTACGATGAACCCCAGTGACCCGCGACGATCAGAATGGACCGCGCTGGAGATCATCCGACAGATTATCCAGCCGATATTCGAGGCCGAGGGACCAGACATAGACTGTCTCGACAAGCTTCATCCAGAATCTGTCTACATACCGCAAGAATGGTTAGCCCCTGCCGGGAAGGCTTCGCCTGAGACCAGTAACAAGGGCGACAAGATAACGTGGGAAGTTTGGCAAAATATAACGCGCCAGAGCAGTGTGGCTCTATCTCCAGGATTCAGCGATTATCGCTATCAGGAAGTCCCAGCTTCAGTCGATGATCGCACCTGGCCTCGTCGACTCCGCGCGCTTGGCCAGATACTTTGGGGCATATTGCGACAGAGTTTTGACTTGCCAGTAGCCTGGAACGTCCGAGGTCAAGAGCAAAGCCTAATTCACATAGTCGCTCGCGATGTCGAGCGGCTTCCCATCTCATCTTTCACAATCTCGATCCTTCGGGCATGTCTGCTTCCGCGAAGTCGAGAGAGCTCAATGCTGACTCGGTTTCCCATGTTGTTCGGAAACGCCTTAGGACGGTCGGCTGTCGACACTGAGTTCGATCAGATTATCGACGGCCCCGGCGCCCTGCTAGCGCAGATCGAGCAGGCACAAGATATATTGCAGAAGAGCCAGATGACCGTTCTCGAGCACGAGCCGCGTCAGCTAATTCCGGTTCGCTTGCGGCAAATGGGTGCGTTCGTCGATGGCATACCAAAAGAGGACGAGCTTGGACTATGACGACTTTACCTAACCCTATCCTCACCCCTTCTCTCAAGATCGGCATAATTCAGACATCGCTTGATCCTGCCGCTGCTTGGTCTGCTGGTCCTAAGATGTCACAGTGTGAAGAGGAAAGAGCCATTGCGGAGATCCGAGGTTTCTTTGCGGCTTTCCACCAAGAGCAGCCGCCGCCTGACATCATCGTGCTACCAGAACTCGCGGTCCCTACAGGTTACGAAGTGCCCCTGAGTAGAATGGCCGGGAAGATGCAGTCGATCGTAATTGCCGGGCTTGATTATCGTGCTGGAGATAAGCTCGGCGAAGTTCACAATGAGGCGCTGCTCATTGTTCCGAAACGGTGGCGAAATCAGAAGATGGGTGCCAAGTCGACGACGCGGCGGATCGGTAAAACCTATGCGGCACCGGAAGAGGACAAGAAGCTCAAGAGGGCCGCTTGTGAGTTCAAGCGTGATCCATCAGTTTGGCTCTTCGATGGGGACGATGTTGGAACGTTTGGCGTAATGGTATGCTAACGGCAAGCGCGAACGGCGTTGATGAGTTCAATCATCAGCGCCGCCATCGTCTCTAGAAAGTGAGCTTCCGTGCGGAACGTCCGCATTCGGTCCCTGCGTGATGCCGCCCTCAATAGGAGCGGCGCTTAGTGACCGAGGAAGCTTGGAAGTCTCGGTTTCGAGCAGTTTTTCCTCGAGCAGCAGTGAAGCAGGCTGCGCCTGCTCTGTCTCGTTTCTTGCAAGGCACTCGTCAGTTAGGGCAGCCGGCCGGCTTTCGGCATCATCAACATCGTCCAAAAACCGGACCTTGCACTCTGGTATGATTTCCATTGTCTGAGCATCATATTCCTCAGCGCCCCCGTAGTCATAATCGGAGATATCCCATTTGCCGGTCGTGTCGTTTTCCCATGGAGAATGGAATTGATCCAAATTCTCCTGACGTGCCTCAGCGGATGGATGAAATTCTGGCTGCGACGAATTTTCTGATATCTCAGCACATTCATCGTCCATCATTTCATCAGCATGCTCTGCGCGCCTGAGCTGCGCCTCCATTTGCGTTATCATAGCCATGCTGATGGCGTTAGATGCCGCAATTTGAGCTTTTAGCGCTACAATCTGGCCTGCCAATCCTTTTTGATTGGCTTGCTCCCGTTCCCAGCGCTTAAGATAACCGGAGTATGTGGCCAAGCCACCCTGATCGCCACATACTGTTTTCAATTCCCGCACAGAGGGGGGAATTCCGTTATTCTGGCGTAGATGCTTTGTTATTTCTTTCCGCGCCTCATCATAGGGCAATGCTTTTTTCGCGGTCATGGCTTTTCGCCAGCACAAACATAAGTTTGCGCCAATGTGGTTATATTGGCTGTAGCGGATCTACAGATCTCCAAATTTTGATGCAGACCTTGTTTTTTCATTTTTATTCGCCTGAAATGGCGAGACGCTGAAAAATCCTATGGTGCGGCAAGTGCGGCAACTGCGGTAACGCACTTGACACAATTGTGCTGGATTTCGGAACGTTTTCGCATAATCAATGGTGTCCAAGCGCAACCACGCTCGAACAGGTTATCGATAATGTGAAATTTTAGGGAGCGGCCCAAGCAGCTGGTGGATTGGCAATCAACCTAACGGAATTCTGCTGCAAAACGATCCATTTTAACCACCGATCCTTTGCTTGTTCCGATGTAAGCTGATCAACATATCCCGCACTGAGGACAGGGGTTTTCGGTATACATCCGTATACCCACAACGGCACTGGGAAGAGTAATCTAACAATATGGGCAACGAAACGACCGATGGCGTTCAAATCCATTGCCGTTTTGGCACAATCTGAAGTTTGTGCGCTTGTGTCAAGATCGCTATTACTATTGGACATAGCGGCATGCTATTATCTATTGAGCTATAATTCAATGGCTTAAAGACGGATAAATCCAAAGAATTTTTCTGTCCCAATTAGAAACAGCCTGACCAACCTGCAAAGATGGGATCTACTCACGGCGACATCCCTTGCTTGAATGCTTTTCGTCATCTTTCGATATTAGGTTCAGCGGGTGCGATAAAGCTATCACAATTCAGGTTGCGCCGGCTAATGGGCTCATGCTGCCATCCACGCTCATATCATTATTATGACGGGCAAAGCTTGCTTCTGACAGTAGCCTTTTAATGACAATAATTTTTCTCACTGCGATGGCCTAAAGTGGGCCGTTAACAATCCGACCGCTTATCCGCCTTATTAGAACCAAATCCACCCCTTAGTTGTGTTGTCGAATATATCATGGGATAACGCGCCAATTGACTTGCAAGTAGAATCATGCGCTGTTTCTATTCTGGAAGGAGTTAAAATGGCGCCAAATATTAGCACGTATAATAGCATCGACGGTTTCGGGGTTAGCCAGCCCGCTCGACGTCCGAAGCCAGAGTGGACTGAGATCGCCGCAAAATGAGATATGATCTCGCACGAATCAAGGCGATCCCAATATCCACGGTTGCAACGGATCTTGGTTTTGCACTCTCTCCGAGGGGAACTGGACGATGCCTCCTGCCTGGACACCTAGATAAACGGCCTTCGTTCTCGCTGCGCTCGGCCACCAACGGTTTCTCGTGCTTCGGCTGTCAACACTCCGGAAGTGTGATCGACCTCGTCATGGCGATGGACAATCTCGACTTCTTGAACGCCTGCCGCTGGCTCAATGATAATTACTTAAATAGCACCGGCGCCTTACAACGATCAAAACGTCCTCGATCGATCAAGAAGCAAAACTTCCCGGCTCAGCCAGAACCTTCAGCTTTCGGCTTCGACGACAAAGTTTATAATTGGATCCTCGACCAGTCACCTCTTGCCGAGAGCGGCGAAACTTACCTCAAGAGAAGGGCGTTTAGTAACCAGACCATTACACATTTTCGAATTGGTCAGATCGGTGATCGCAGTGAATTGTTCAAACACGCGTTGTCATTTTTCGGACTGGAGCGTCTGGACGCCGCAGGCCTCGTCATGAAAGGCCGATACGGGCCGCGCCTATGCTTTCCTTCGAATTATCTACTCTTTCCCTTCATGAAGGATGGCTCGATCATCTACATTCAGGCTCGCCGCGCGGACGATGGCAAGAACTATCGCTGGGTCTGCCCCGTCAGGCTCTTGCCACCTCCTTACAACGTCGATGTGCTAGTAGAGCCAGGTTCGACCATTACAATTTGCGAGGGAATCACCGACGTGCTGTCGGCGCACGAACTTGGAATGCTTCCTATCGGCCTCCTTGGCGCAATGCGCGACCTTGGACCGGACATAATCGACCGCCTCTTCGGTCGCAATGTCGCGATATTCGCGGACGCGGATCGTTCAGGTCAAGCGTTTGCCAAAAGACTCAGCGGGCGTCTCGCTGCGCGTGGCATCACAGTGGTCACCAAGAAGCTACCTCCAAAACTGAACGATCTGAATGAGTACCTGCAACTGCGTCGAGCCAGCACATGACTTGGTTTGAACTTCTCCTCCTCCCCGAAAACCTGCTCTGGGCTTGGAGGAAGGTTCAACGCTGCTACGGGATGGCTGACTCGCTCTTCGATCAGGCCGAGATTGCAGCCTTCGACCTGAATCTCGAAAACGAGCTGGCCTCAATTAAGCGTGACTTCGAAACAGGAAATTGGGAAAATAGGCCGATCAGGTTGATTCCTCAGCCGAAGAAGCCGAGTAAAGAGGGTAAGCCACGGCTAAGACAATACTTTGATATCGCCGTTCGCGATCAAGTCGCTTGGATCGCAATAGTTAATGTCCTCGGACCGGAACTGGATCAAAAAATGCCGGCGTGGAGCTACGGAAACCGGCTTTATCGGGCTGCTTGGTATGAGGAAGAGCCCCAAGACGGGCGACACTCGAAACTGAATATCGGACCCTATCGCCACTCAGCGGGTTATCTCTACCGCCATTTCAAACACAGCTGTGACTTCCTCGATCTTGAGCGAATTGCGATGTATCGTGGCAAAGTCCAGCATCTTTTCATCCTAGCGCTCAACAAGGATGCAACATCCTTTCGCCACGTAGCCGAGGCGGTTGCACGCATGGTGTTTTGTAATGTAATCATTTGCAATTGCGGACATTTCGGCGGTTCTCTTGCCGTATCTCCTTACCGACTATCCGAGCGCAGGACCATTTATCAACATGCTGGGCCTAGACTTGCTACCGCCCAGATCATCGAGATGCCTGTGGAGAGGCTCCATCTACATCAGAAGGGAGGCGACCCACTTAAGGATGGCATCAAAGAGTTTAAAAGCCTACCGCCCGGCTTTCAGTTCTCGGTGGCCCTACTCGAAAAGCTGGCAAAGGTCGTCTGATGAAGATTTCTGATCTTTTCAAATTTTGCGTTAACCCGAGGACGAAGGAGAGTGTCATGCTAAGCGACTGTCCCAAATCCCGGGTTTCGAGTTCTACGTGAACTCAGTTTCGCGGGACTATCGGAGACAAGGGTTGAGGACCTACCGCCTCGTCCATTATTGCCCCGCTCGTCGAAAAACCGCTTTACTCCAGATTTCCCGCAATTCATCCTCGCCCGACACAAGCGCACCGAGATCTCCGAAAAGGTGATCCATAAACTCCTGCGCGGTAATCGGGCGACCATTGAACATATAGGTCGTGGCCCCAACGTATCGAATTTTGCGTTCTTTGCCATCTGCCAGCTTGATAATGATTTTTGCGGTCGGCTCTCTCGGTTCATCGGGGCCAGCGGGGTCATCATCTTCATCGGGATCTTTAGGCTTGGGCGGATTGGGTTTGCCTGGCACATCGGGCGGCAAAGGCTCGCCATCCCATTCAGGATCGTTGAAATGCTCATAGGCCTTCACGAAATCATAGACCGTGAAGAAATCCTTCCCATCGAAAGTCCGTGTGCCTCGACCGATAATCTGCTTGAATTCTATCATCGATTTGATCGGACGTAGGAGTACGATATTACGGATGTTGCGGGCATCCACGCCGGTAGAAAGCTTCTGAGATGTGGTCAGAATTGTCGGCAGTGTTTTTTCATTGTCCTGAAATTCCCGCAAATGTTGCTCGCCCAGCTTGGCGTCATCCGCTGTTACCCGTTCGCAATAATGCGGATCTGGATTGTCCTTCATCTGGTTGATGAAGTTGCGAACTCGCGCGGCGTGATCCTGTGTAGCGCAAAAAACCAAAGTCTTTTGGCGCTGGTCGATCTGGTCCATGAATTCCTGCACCCGGCTTTTCTCACGCCCGTCGATGATCAGCTTGGTGTTGAAATCAGATTCCTCATATTCCTTCTCTGGGTCAATCTCGCCGGCGACGACCTCGTCCTCATCGCTAAAAGTGTAGCTGTCCATCGTGCTGGCCATCTGGCGCACTTTGAAGGGGGTCAGGAAGCCATCGCCAATCCCCTCTTTCAGAGCATAGCTATAAACCGGGTCACCGAAATATTTATAGGTGTCGCTATTGGCGTCGCGCTTTGGCGTGGCTGTCAGACCAAGCTGCACGGCTGGCGCAAAATATTCCAGGATTGCTCGCCAGGTGCTTTCATCCTTCGCGCCGCCGCGGTGGCATTCATCAATTATGATGAAGTCAAAAAAGTTGGGGGCATAGCCTTCGAAGGTAAACTCGCCCTTCTCGCCCTTCCCGTCCGTCATAAATGTTTGGAAGATCGTGAAGAAGATATTCGCATTGGTCGGCACGCCGCCGCGCTTGCGCACTTCTTCTGGATCAATCCGCATCAGCGCGTCGGGTGGAAAGGCGCTGAAACTGTTGTAGGCCTGATCCGCCAATATATTGCGATCGGCCAGAAATAAAATGCGCGGGCGGCGGACTGGATCACGGCTCAGGTTCCAGCTCGACTGGAACAGCTTCCAGGCGATTTGAAACGCGATGGAGGTTTTTCCGGTGCCGGTGGCCAGGGTCAGCAGAATGCGTTCTTTGCGCTGCGCAATGGCCTCCAGAACGGCTGTAATCGCATTGTGCTGATAGTATCGCGGTTGCCACTTGCCGCCATCGGTCTGGAACGGAACTGCGCCAAAGCGCTCGCGCCAGTCATTGCCAGTGGGAAAGCACTGCTGCCACAATTCTTGGGGCGTCGGAAACGGCAGGGCCAGATCGCCTTCGCTCCCGCTGTGCATGTCTATGCCATACCAGCCGATGCCATTGGTCGAATAGGCAAAGCGTGCCTGTAGCATAGTGGAATAATTCTTCGCTTGCAGGATCATGTTCATCACGCCCAATACATAGGCGAGCGACTTTTTCTCCTGTCCGTAAAAGGTCTTGCGCTGGAGAATGTCCCATTCAGCAGAGGACAGATCATCCCGGCGCATATAGTCCCATGCTTCGCACAGAAAGCCAGCTGAACCGCAGGCGCCGTCGTAGATGGTTTCACCAATTTGCGGATCAACTATCTTGATCATGGCGCGGATCAGGGGGCGCGGCGTGTAATATTCGCCGCCATTGCGCCCGGCATTGCCCATCCGCTTTATCCGGACTTCATACAGGTCCGAAAGCTCGTGTTTCGCATCACTGCTGCCAAAATCTAGCGTGTCGACAATATCAATCACCTCGCGCAGCGAATAGCCTGATCGGAAGCGATTGGTGATTTCTGCAAATATCTGGCCGATCTTATATTCGAACGAACTGGCATCACTGCCCTCGGCCTGAAAGGTTTTCAGATAGGGGAACAGCTTGCCGTTGACGAAATCGATCAGATCTTGGCCGGTTGCAGCATTCAGATCAGGGCTTCCGTCCTTCAGCTTGGGCGCGGCCCATGCGCTCCAGCGATATTCGGCGTCGAGAATGGCCGTATATTCGCGGCCCTCTAGCTCGGCTTCATCTTGGCGCTGAAGCTCCAGGTCATCCAGATATTTGAGAAACAGCACCCAGCTGGTTTGTTCGGCATAATCCAGCTCCGACGCGAGCCCCTCGTCATTTCGCATGGCCCGGTCGATATTATTGAACGCATTTTCAAACATTTATTTTCCCTATTGAGCTACAGCACTATTTCAAATGCTAGACTGCAACAAGTGCGATTCTTTCATTGACAGAACTTGCGCTTTGCATCGCGTCCCTTGGCTGACCCAACCCGGGAACGGTTCGCGATGTTAAGCAATTTTACGCTTGGCGCGCACTGAACATGATTTGTTACAACGGGCATTTCTGAAATCATGATTTGTAGTCGCTCCGCCAATTCCTTGACTTCCCCCAATGCGAGAGCGCGCCTGTTGTAATTGCGAGCCCCAGTGCCGCTCAATGAATGTCCCATATGCTTGTCTAATATGGTTTGGCTAATTTCCGGCGATGCCAGCACAGATTGATTATAGGTCCGCAAAGAATGAAAATCGGCATACTTGCCTTTCCTGGTTTCTGGAAGCGGCAAATTCGCATGGGTCGCGTCCACTAGGAAACACCAAGCTATCGCGTAAAAACGCTTTCCACCAAAAGTTGATGGGACTTTTCCGGACTTTGTACTTTTTGCATCGTCTTCATAAAGCTCAGGGAAGATCGGTAATATCTTGCTGTTTTTGCTCTCATGCTCCGCTGAAATAGCTTCGACATAGGCCCTCAATCCTAACTTTAGAAGTTCCGGATGAAGCGGCATCACGCGCCGCCGTGATTTGCGCTTGAGGCAAGCGATCTCCAATGGGAGCCGATTTATGAGCGGTCGCGTGCGCTAGTTCTTGTTTGAGAGCATTTTTGAATATTGCTTCGCGCTCTTCGATCGTCAATGTCCCGCGCTGGAAATTTGATTGCATGTCCATTTCTGTTTCATCCCATATCACGGCAAGCCGGCTGGCAAGACGGCGCGCCTCGCCTGGATCCGCTGTGCCCAGTGTTATGGTTATAGGACGGTTAACCATGATAGCAGAAATGCGGCGGCGAAAATAATATCTCGCGCCCTTTCGGATCAGATAGGTCTGCTTACGCATCTCCTTGCCCCTGTATGGTGAACGCGATCAGTGAACGCACCAAACACGGGGAATTGGATGTGTGAGAAGCTATGTGACAAGCTATGGGATAAGTCATCGCGAGACCGCCTTAAAAGTAGCGGTTTTCTGCGGCTAACTGAGAAATGTGGAGCGGGTGAAGGGAATCGAACCCTCGTCGTAAGCTTGGAAGGCTTCTGCTCTACCATTGAGCTACACCCGCATGTCCGGTGCGACCGGATGCGCCGCTATTGCCACTGCTTTGCTGGCTCGTCAATCAGGAAAGCTCGGGATTTGCGTTGCTCTGCGGATGATGCTGGTCAAACCACTGCTTTACCGACTGCTGCTCGGCATCGCTCATATGCAGGCCCAATTTTGTCCGCCGCCAGAGGATATCTTCCGGAGTGCAGGCAAATTCATGCTCGATCAGCCAGCGGATTTCGGCTTCGTAAAGGCCCGCGCCAAATTCCTGGCCCAAATCGGCGATGGTCTCGGCATGTGCGAGGATACGGACGGTGTCGGTACCATAGGCGCGAACCAGACGATTAACTATTGATCGGTCGAGAAATTGCCAGTCGCCTGCACAGCGCTCCACCAGCGCCTCAAAACCATCGGGCGGAAAATCGCCGCCGGGCAGATGCGCGTTTTTCGTCCAGTCATCGCCGTCGATATCGAGTGCGTCGGACAGGGTGCGGATCGCCCGCAGCGCCAGCACCCGGTAGGTAGTGATCTTGCCGCCAAAGACCGACAGCACCGGGGCACCTCCCGCATTGTCATAGTCGAAGACGAAATCGCGGGTTACCGTCGCGGCGCTGCGGCTGTGATCGTCGAACAAAGGGCGCACGCCGGAATAGGTCGATTCGATGTCGTCCGGGGTTACCGGTATCTCGAAATATTCGCTGGCCGCCTCGCAAAGATAGGCGACTTCTCCGTCGCTGATCCGGGCATCGCCTTCGGCATAGCTCCACGGCTGGTCGGTGGTTCCGATCAGCGTGAAGTCCTTCTCGTAGGGAATGGCGAAGATGATGCGGCCATCGCGATTCTGGAATATATAGCTGTGGTCACCTTCATATTTGCGCTTCACGACGATATGGCTGCCCTTGACCAGGCGCAACTTCGCCGCGTGGTTACTGCGATCGTAAAGGGCGGTGACGGGGTCGACCCAGGGCCCGGCGGCGTTGACCAGCACCCTCGCCTGCTCGGTTCCTGTTTCGCCTTCGTGCCGAACCTGCAGGTTCCAGTGATCGGCACCGCGATCCAGACCGGTGCATTCCGTACGAGTCCGGATCTCGGCGCCCCGGCTTGCGGCATCGCGTGCGGTCAGCGAAACCAGCCGGGCATCCTCGACCCAGCAATCGGAATAGGCAAATCCCTTTTTCAGGCGTTTCTGCAGCGGGTCGCCGCGATGGTCTTCGTGCAGATTGACGCTTTTGGTGCCCGGCAGGATGTCGCGGCCGCCCAGATGATCGTAAAGGTACAGCCCCAGCCGGAGCAGCCAGGCGGGACGCATGCCCTGGTCCACCGGCAGGACAAAGCGCATCGGCCAGATGATATGCGGCGCGGCGCGCAGCAGCACCTCGCGTTCCTTGAGCGCCTTGCGCACCAGGTTGAATTCATAATGTTCCAGATAGCGCAAACCGCCGTGCACGAGCTTGGTACTGGCCGAGGAGGTATGCGAGGCAAGATCGTCGCGCTCGACCAGCAGCACTTTCAGCCCCCTGCCCGCCGCATCGCGTGCGATTCCGACGCCATTGATGCCGCCGCCGATGATGGCCAGATCATACATGGCCGCTGTCATAAAGTACCCGGCGATTTGCGCAATGCTGCAATGCAATATCGACGGCTTTCGCTTGCCTTTTCGATACGGGCTTTTAGCGTGATCTGACAGGACAAGGGCGGGACAACAGCAGCACATGGCGCAGAATATTCTGGTAATCGACGAAGGCACGACCTCGACCCGGGCGATGCTGTTTGACCGGCACGGCCAGCTGCACGGTTCCCAGCAGGAAACATTGCGGCAATATTATCCGTCGCCGGGGCTGGTCGAACATGATGCCGCGGAAATCTGGGAAAAGACGCTGCGCTGCTGCCAGAAGATGATAGAAAAGGCCGGCGGTGCCGACAAGATCGCGGCGATCGGCATTACCAACCAGCGCGAGACCGTGGTCGCCTGGGACAAGCGCAGCGGCGAACCGCTGGCAAAGGCGATTGTCTGGCAGGACCGGCGGACGGCTGCAAAATGCGAGGCCCTGAAAGCGGATGGGCTGGAGCCGATGGTGCAGTCCAGGACCGGTCTGCTGCTTGATCCCTATTTTTCCGGCAGCAAGATTGGCTGGTTGCTGGAAAATTGTCCGGAGGTTCGGGAAGCAGGCGACAATCTGGCGTTTGGCACGATCGAATCCTATCTGATCTATCGGCTGACCGGTGGCAAGCATGTTACCGACGCCAGCAACGCCAGCAGAACGATGCTGATGGCGCTCGATGGGCATGACTGGGACGACGAACTGCTGGCCATGTTCGATATTCCGAAAAAGTCCCTGCCCCGCATCGTTGATTGCGCCGGACAAATCGGCGAGACCGCCGCCAGTCTTTTCGGCAGCCCGATCGCGATCTGCGGTTCGGCTGGTGACCAGCAGGCCGCAACCATCGGCCAAGCCTGCCTGTCCGTCGGACAAACCAAGGCGACCTTCGGCACTGGCGCCTTCATCCTGACCAACAGCGGTGAGACGGCTCCCCGATCAGCCAACCGTCTGCTATCGACCATCCTCTATCAGCACGCCGGCAAACGGGTCTATGCGCTGGAGGGTTCGGTCTTCGTCGCGGGCAGTCTGATGCAATGGCTGCGCGATGATATCGGTCTTCTGAAATTTGCCGGGGAAAGCGAGGAACTGGCGCGGTCGGTTTCCGACAATGGCGGCGTCTATCTGGTCCCTGCCCTGTCCGGACTTGGGGCACCGCATTGGCGCGCCGATGCCACCGCGAGTATTTTCGGCCTCAGCTTTTCATCCAGGAAGGCGCATATTGCCCGGGCTGCGCTGGAATCCATGGCCTATCAATGCCACGATCTGAAAACCGCCTTTTCCGCCGACGGCGTCGACTGGCAGAATCTGCGGATCGATGGCGGGATGGTCGCCAATGACTGGATGGTCCAGGATCTGGCAAATATTCTCGATATCACGGTCGAGCGTCCGGAGTTTTTCGAGACCACTGCTCTGGGAGCGGCGATGCTGGCTGCCGTCGGATCGGGTATATATCCAACGCTCGAGGCCGCCTCCGTGATGATATCGAAACTGGACATCTACCAGCCCGACATAGACCCCGGCATCCGGACCGCTCGGCTGGCCGGATGGAAGGCGGCGATCGGCTCCGCGCTTTCCCGCTAGATCACGACAGAAAAAAAGCCCGCATGAAGCGGGCTTTCTATTGACTTGAGAAGATCGAAGCGGACTATTCCGCCTTCTTTTTCTTCTCCGCCTTCACGTCCGCCCAGATCGTCCGGTAGGACAGATAGGCCAGGATGGTCGCGATCAGCAGGAAGGCAAGAACAGCCCAGCCGGCCTGGTGGCGCTCTTCCAGCTTTGGTTCGGCTGTCCATATCAGAAAGGCGGAGACATCTTTCGACATCTGTTCAACCGTCGCCCTGGTACCATCCGAATAGCTAACCTGGTCTTCGGCTCCGAGCGGTGGTGCCATGGCAAGATTGAGGTTCGCGAAATAGGGATTATAGTGCAGTCCCGATCCGGGCTGACTGGCCTCCGGCAGATCGGCAGGCGGGTTGGTATAGCCGGTCAGCAGCGAATAGAGATATGGTGCTCCGCCTTCGCGAGCCTTGGTGATCAACGACAGGTCAGGCGGGATCGCGTTGTTGTTGGCGGCCGCAGCAGCTATATCGTTGGCAAATGGCTTGGGGAATCTGTCCGCAGCCAGTCCAGGTCGCGTGGACATTTCGCCGGTGTTCGGATCGGCATCGGGTACACCGATCGGCCAGTTGGCTGCGATCGCCTTCACCTCATCCTCATTATAGCCGATTTCCTCCAGATTGCGGAAGGCCACCAGGCGCAGCGAGTGACAGGCTGCACAGACTTCCTTGTACACCTGAAAGCCTCGCTGCAGCTGCTGATTGTCGAATTTGCCCAGCGGTCCGTCGGACGGGAAAGACACGTCCTTCGGTCCCTTGTGGAAGGCATATTCCGCCGGTTTCACCGGAGGGTTGGTGGCATATTCCACCGCACCCATTCCGAATGAGATCAGGAGCCAGCCCGAAAAGAACAGGCCAATCAAGATTCCGATAATTCTTACCATTGCGACAGGTCCCTAATTCTTAGCTGGCAGTTTTGAGTGGCTTGCCGGTTACCGATTCCGTTATGCTGTTCGGCAATGGCTCGGGC
>Ga0209024_1001503_pt1 | contig 18777 bp, 15 predicted proteins | sample AutmiccommunBRH5_FD_187380 | JGI IMG/M metagenome (GOLD analysis project Ga0209024, IMG submission 187380) | Deep subsurface microbial communities from Mt. Terri, Switzerland - Autotrophic microbial communities BRH/5 (SPAdes) (version 2) | ecosystem: Environmental > Aquatic > Deep subsurface >...
TGCTGGCCAAGGCTGCACGCAAGGACGCCAAGGGCGACCTGGTGCAGGCGCAGCTGGGCAAGGGCAAGAAGCTCGATGCCGCACTGCTGGCGCGGCTTGCCGCCGATCCGGCGGTGGAGTTCGCTGAGCCCAACTGGGTCTATCGCACCCAGCTGGCAAACCCCAACGATCCGGGGCTCGGTATTCTCTGGGGCATGCAAGGTGCCGCCAGCTCGCCCACATCGCCTTACGGCAGCGGCGCGTTGGCGGCCTGGAACGCTGGCGCTGCGTGCTCCAGCCAGATCCACATCGGGATCGTCGATGAGGGAGTGATGACCACCCATGGCGATCTGCGCGCCAATGTCTGGGTCAATCCGGGCGAGGGCAGCCGCGTGAATCGCAAGGACAACGACCGCAACGGCTTCGTCGACGACATTCACGGCTGGGATTTCAATGCCAACAACGCCAGCGTCTACGACGGCCCGGCCGACGATCATGGCTCCCATGTCGCGGGTACTGTCGCTGCGGTGGCCAACAATGGCGCTGGCGTATTCGGCGTCTGCCCGAGCGCGAGGCTCATCACCGCTAAATTTCTCGGCGCCAATGGCGGCACCACCGCCGGTGCGGTGAAGGCGATCAACTATCTGACGCAGCTGAAGCTGGCAAAGAAGATCAATCTGGTCGCCACCAACAACTCCTGGGGCGGCGGTGGCTACTCGCAGGCGCTGTACGACGCGATTCGTGCTGCCGGCAATGCAAACATCCTGTTCGTCGCAGCCGCGGGAAACAGCAGCCTGAACATCGACACGACGCCGAGCTACCCGGCGAGCTATCAACTGCCGAACGTGATCGCCGTAGCCGCTATCGACCAGACCGGTCGCCGCGCCGGCTTCTCGAACTTCGGCGTGAACAGCGTGCACATCGCTGCACCTGGCGTGAACATCGTCTCCACCGTGCCCACCGCCAAGGGCGCGGCCGGTTATGCCTACATGAGCGGCACCTCCATGGCTGCACCGCACGTCAGCGGTGCGGCAGCGCTGTACGCCTCGCTCAACCCCTGCGCAACGGCGGCGCAGATCCGTGAGGCGCTGCTACGCCTGGCCGTGCGCGACCCGCAGCTTACCGGTGTGGTGCAGCTCAACCGCCGGCTGGATGCCTCGAAGATCCGCCGCGAGCTGGCCTGTGGCACGCCGTGAGATTGAAGTCGAACCTCAGGTTGTACGAGCTGGTTTCGCGCCAGGCGGGCCAGCCCGTCGCGGGTAAAAGCGGCAGCGGCACGAGCAGTGCTCCGGCGCGGGCACTTTCGCGATCAAGGTCGACCCCACGACGGCCTTTCTTTCATGGGAAGGCGCAGCGCGGTCGTTTCGTGAGTGCGTTCAGCACGCTGAAGGCTGGCTGAGCAGGCGCCGGCAAGGGGCAACCGCCGTCGTTCGCGGGTCGCCCACGGCGGCTTGAACTCGGTCGTCGCCATCGAGTCCTACGCCGCACGGCAGCGGAGCGATCAATGATCGCAGCGGTTTTCTCCGATGCCTTCTTTTGCCTCGAAGGACTTAGCGAATGAATGCTTGCGCTTCTGCTGCGATGCTCGCGGCCGGCCTGCTGTTGGCGGCGGCTGCCCATGCTCAACCGATCGAACTGGATGGCATCGAGCTGTCACGGGATGTGCCCTGCCTTGGCAAGGACGTGAACATCTCAGGTAACGCCAACAAGATCAGCCTCACCGGGGACTGTGGTGTGGTGCAGGTCTACGGGACAGACCATGAGATCAGCCTGGAGAAGGCGTCTGCGCTGGAAGTGTCCGGCATCGGAAACAGCGTAACGGCGAAGTCCGTCGACCGTCTGACCGTGGACACCAACAAGAACCAGATCCGCTCCACCATCCTTGGCCGAGGCCAGACGGCAATCGTTGAGGTATTAGGCGCTGATCACGAGCTGGAACTGGTGTTCGACGGCCCGGCGCAGGTCACTGTGGCTGGCATCGACAACCGCTTGCAGTGGAGCGGGGATGAGCCGGCGATGTCCTTGTCTGGCGCTGGTCATCAGATCGACCGGCAATAGGGCGGACTTCGCCGTCCGGGCGACTAGGTCGTGCGGCGCGATTCGCCGCACGACCGGGGCTCAGCTGGCCAGGGCTGTCTGCGAAGCGACCTCTGCGGCGGCGACCTTTTCCTCGGCGTAACCGCGCGGATTGCGGCTCTGCCAGCGCCAGGCATCGGCGAGCATGGTGGTCAGGTCTTTCTCGGCACGCCAGCCGAGTTCCAGTTCGGCCTTGGTCGGGTCGGACCAGCATTGGGCGATGTCGCCACTGCGGCGCGGCTTGATCACGTGGGGCAGGGAGCGCCCGGTGACTTCCTCGAAGGCGGTGATCATCTCGCGTACCGAGTGGCCCTTGCCGGTGCCGAGGTTCCACGTGGAAACACCATGAATCAGCTGCAGTCGCTCCAGCGCTTTCAGGTGCCCCTTGGCCAGATCGACCACGTGAATGTAGTCACGCACGCCGGTGCCATCGGGTGTCGGGTAGTCGTTGCCGTACACGCTCAGCTGCTTCCGGCGACCGACTGCTACCTGCAGCATGTAGGGCAGCAGGTTGTTCGGTACGCCGTTGGGGTCTTCGCCGATCAGCCCTGACTCGTGGGCGCCGATGGGGTTGAAGTAGCGCAGCAGGCCGATCGACCAGCGCGGATCGGAGTCGGCCAGGCCCTTGAGCACGTTCTCGGCCATCAGCTTGGACTGGCCGTAGGGGTTGGTCGGCACGCCGGTGGGGCGGTCCTCGGTGATCGGCATCACCGGTGATTCACCGTAGACCGTCGCCGATGAGCTGAACACCAGCTTGAACACGCCGGCTTCGGCCATTGCCTGGCACAGCGCGATGCTGCCGCCGACGTTGGTTTCGTAGTAGCGCAGCGGCTCGCGCACGCTTTCGCCAACAGCCTTGAGCCCGGCGAAGTGCATGACCGCGGTGATCGGATAGGCAGCGAACAGCGCCTTGAGCAACGAGCGGTTGCGCACGTCGCCCTTGACGAAGTGCAGTGGGCGGCCGGCCAGGTGCTCGACGCGGTCCAGGGCCGGCGGCGAGCTGTTGCACAGATTGTCCAGCACCAGCACTTCATGCCCGGCCTGCAGCAGTTCGAGCACCGCGTGTGAGCCGATGTAGCCGGCCCCTCCTGTTACCAGAATCATCTGTCTACCTCCGCATTCGCTGTCTTTTCGACACGCTCGGGACACTGCCGCTGGCCAGTGAATGGCGCTGCATGAGTCTCCGCAATCTGGGATCGGCGAAACGGAACGGGACGGCGACGACGAGCTGCGCGCAGGGTTCCGATGCCGGATTGATCAGGCGTCCTGCTGATAGGGACGGGGCAAGGTTCGAACGAGTTCCATCCAACCGCTGGCCGGTCGACGGCCTGCACCAATTGATGATTGGCGGGAACCCGTACCGCTGAATGTCGTCCACTACCGGCAGGTGGCGAGGGTTGCAGGTCGTTGCACGACCCGCGGCCACCGCGAGACGACACGCCTTACGCAGGGCAGCGCTGGCTTCAAGTGACGGGTGAGCGGGCATCGGAGGCCTGGGCGCCGCCAGCGAAAACGAGGTGCTACATGAGTTGGGCCGGCCCGTTCCAGTACGACATCGGTAAATCCCGCAATGCGCAGCAGGCGCCGGCCGAAGTGGTCTTCGACGATCAGATTCCAACGCTGCTGTGCCTCTCGCACCTGCGCTGGAGCTTCGTCTACCAGCGCCCGCAGCACCTGATGTCGCGCTTCGCCCGCGACTACAACGTGCTCTTCCACGAAGAACCCATCCCCACAGAAGACGCCGAACCCTGGCTGGAAGTGCGACCCGAAGAGAACGGCGTGCAGGTGCTGATCCCGCGGCTGCCCGCCGGTTGCGAGGGGGAGGATGCCACCCGCGTGCAGCGCCAGTTGCTCGATGGCTACCTGGAGAAGCTCGGCGTCAGCGAGCTGATGCTCTGGTACTACACGCCGATGAGCCTGGCGTTCTCCGATCATCTGGCACCGAACCTGATCGTCTACGACTGCATGGACGAACTCTCGGCCTTTCGCGGTGCGCCACCGCAGCTGATCGAGCGCGAAGTGGAGTTGATGTGTCGCGCCAATCTGGTCTTTACCGGCGGCTACAGCCTCTACGAGGCCAAGCGCCAGCGCCACGACAATGCGCATCCGTTCCCCAGCAGCGTGGATGTCGAGCACTTCGCCGCCGCGCGCCGGCCGCAGCATGACCCGGACGACCAGGCGGAAATCCCCCATCCGCGCCTGGGCTTCTACGGCGTGATCGACGAGCGTCTCGATCTCGAGCTGATCGAGCAGGTGGCGCGGATGAAGCCGGAATGGCAGATCGTGCTGATCGGCCCGGTGGTCAAGATCGACCCGGCCGAGCTGCCGCAACGCGACAACATCCACTACCTCGGCGGCAAGACCTACGACGAGCTGCCGCGATACCTGTCGGGCTGGGACGTGGCGATCATGCCGTTCGCGCTGAACGAATCGACCCGCTTCATCAGCCCGACCAAGACCCCCGAATACCTCGCCGGCGGCTGCCCGGTGGTGTCCACGCCGATCACCGACGTGGTGCGTACCTACGGTGACACCGGCATCGTGCGCATCGCCGACAGCGCCGAGGCGTTCGTCGCCGCCACCGAAGCCGCCCTGGCCGATGCCGAGGACCGTGATGCGCTGTTGGCCAAGGCCGACGAGATCCTCGGTGATATGTCCTGGGACCACACCTGGAGCCTGATGAAGGAGAAGATGCAATGCGCGATATGACCCCGCAAGACAGCAACCCGGAACGTCTCGGCGGTGGTGCCGGCGAAGAGCCGCAGGCGCGCAGGCGTGGCTTCGATTACCTGATCGTCGGTGCCGGTTTCGCCGGCAGTGTGCTCGCCGAGCGGCTGGCCAGGGGCTTGAACAAGCGCGTACTGGTGGTCGACCGGCGCCCGCACATCGCTGGCAACGCCTACGACTATCACGACGAATCCGGCGTGCTGATTCACCGCTACGGTCCGCACATCTTCCACACCAACGCCCAGCGCATCGTCGACTACCTCTCGCAATTCACCGAGTGGCGCCCCTATGAGCATCGCGTGCTGGCACAGGTGGACGGGCAGGAAGTGCCGATCCCGATCAACATGACCACGTTGAACAGGCTCTACGGTCTGAACATGACCACCGAAGAGGACGCGGCAGATTTCCTCGCCAGCCGTGCCGAGCCGGTGGAGAACATCCAGACCAGCGAAGACGTGGTGATCAACGGCATCGGCCGCGAGCTGTACCAGAAGTTCTTCCGTGGCTACACCCGCAAGCAGTGGGGGTTGGATCCGTCGCAGCTGGACAAGTCGGTGACTTCGCGCATCCCGACGCGCACCAACACCGACGACCGCTACTTCACCGACAGCTTCCAGCAGATGCCCAAGCATGGCTACACCAAGATGTTCGAGAAGATGCTCGCGCATCCGAACATCAAGGTGATGATCAACACGGACTACCGGGAAATTCGCGACGAGGTTCAGTACGATCACCTGATCTTTTGCGGCCCGATCGACGAATACTTCGACTACCGCTTCGGCAAGCTGCCGTACCGCTCGCTGAAATTCGAGCACAAGCAGCTCGAGCAGGAGCAGTTCCAGGCGGTCGGTACGGTCAACTACCCGAGCGAGGATGTGCCCTACACGCGCATCAGCGAGTACAAGCACCTCACCGGGCAGGTCCATCCGAAGACCAGCATCACCTACGAGTACCCCTCGGCGGAGGGCGATCCCTACTACCCGATCCCGCGGCCGGAGAACGCCGAGCTGTACAAGCGCTACCAGCAGCTGGCGGACCAGACGCCCGGCGTGACCTTCGTCGGCCGTCTCGGCACCTATAAGTACTACAACATGGATCAGGTAGTCGGGCAGGCGCTGGCGCTGTACAAGCGCATCGAGGAAGCCGAGCTGGCAACGCAGCCGCAAGCGGTGCCCGAGCAACTCGGCTGAAGCACAGCGGCGGCTATGCCTGAGGCTCGCCGCGCGCCGGCGAGTCTTCGGCCACGCGGGCGGCCACCGAGTCATCCATGAGGTAAACGATGCACCATTCCTCCCTGTTCAAGAGTTTTTTCCTTGGCGGTTTCGAGTGTTCCAACCACCGGCGTAGCGACGGTCGGCGTCTCGACCTGATCGCCGCGACCGGCCATGACCGCTGGGCTGCCCACGACTACGCCGAGCTGCACCGGCATGGCTTGCACAGCGTGCGCGACGGCTTGCGCTGGCACCTGATCGAGCGCACGCCGGGGCAGTACGACTGGTCGAGCTTCCTGCCGATGCTGCAGGCCGCGCAGCGCCAGGGCACCCAGGTGATCTGGGATTTGTGCCATTACGGCTGGCCGGACGACATCGACATCTGGCGGCCGCAGTTCGTCGAGCGCTTCGCCCGCTATGCCGCTGCGGCGGCGCAGCTGATCAAGGACGAGACCGGTGAGGTGCCGTTCTACGCACCGCTCAACGAGATCTCCTTCTGGGCCTGGGCCGGCGGCGACGAGGCCTATTTCAACCCGATGGCCCGCGGCCGCGGTTTCGAACTCAAGCACCAGCTTATCCGTGCGTCGATCGCAGCGATCGAGGCCATCCGCAACGTGGATCCGCGTGCGCGGTTCGTTCAGGTCGATCCGGCCATTCACGTCACCTCGCGCAACGATCGCCCCGGGCCGCAGCGCGCCGCCGAGGACTTCCGGCTGTCGCAGTTCCAGGCTTGGGACATGTTGGTCGGGGAGCTCTGGCCCGGGCTTGGCGGTGCGCCGCAATACCTCGACATCATCGGGGTGAACTACTACTCCGATAACCAGTGGTACCACGAGGACGGCAGCACCATCGCACGAGACAATCCCGACTACCGGCCGTTCAAGGGCATCCTGCGGGAAATCCATCAGCGTTATGGGCGGCCGCTGCTGATCGCCGAAACCGGCGCCGAAGGCGACGTGCGCGGGGACTGGCTGCGGTACGTCAGCGAGCAGGCCGGCCTGGCGATGCAGGCCGGGGTGCCGGTGGAAGGCATCTGCCTGTATCCGGTGCTCGACTATCCGGGCTGGGCCGACGAGCGGCACTGCCCGGTCGGGCTGCTCGGCTTTCCCGACGAAAACGGCAAGCGCTGCGTGCATGAAGGGCTGGCTGATGAACTGCGGCTGCAGCAGATGCGTTTCAGCCACTCCAGCCCGACTCTACAGCTAGCCGAAGCCACGCCATGAACCAGGCGGCCGCCGTGCCTCAGGCCAAGCCGGACGAGCTGCCGCTACCCAGCCGTCCGGTGGCCTTTCTCTGGCATTACATCTGCGCCCGGCCCTGGCATTTCGGTGGCCTGCTGGCGCTGATCATCGGTGCCGCCAGCTGCGCGGTGGCGGTGCAATACGGCATGAAATTGCTGGTCGATGCCATGGCCCAGGGCACTGCGGATCGCGGCTCGGCCAATGTCTGGTGGCCGCTGGGGCTGTTCATCGGCCTGATCGTCACCGAGAACGTGTTCTGGCGCCTGGGTGGCTGGCTGGGCTGCCGCACCGTGGTGGCCAGCGTGGTGGATATCCGCGTCGACCTGTTCAAGCACCTGACCGGCCACCCGATGCGTTATTTCACCGAGCATTTCGCCGGCTCGCTGGGCAATCGCATCTCTGCCGTTGGCCAAGCGGCTGGCGCCATCTACGGCGGGCTGGCCTGGAAGATCGTGCCGCCGATCGTCGACTTCCTCGGTGCGGTGGTGGTGCTGCTCACGGTGGACGTGCGCATGGCCGTGGCGTTGATCCTGTTCGTCGCCATCGTCGCCGTTTTGATCACCGGGTTCGGTATTCGTGGTCGCTACAAGCATCAGCGCTTCGCCGCGCAATCGGCACGGGTCGGCGGCGAGCTGGTGGATGCAGTCTCCAACGTCTGGACCATCAAGGCCTTTTCCGCCCGTGATCGCGAGGCCGAACGCCTGGCCCACGAGATCGGCTTCGAAGCCCGTGCCCAGCGGCGCAGCTGGATGTACCTGGAAAAGGCGCGGGTGATGCACGACATCTGCCTGTCGGTGATGGCCGGCGGCATGCTGATCTGGGCGATCCAGCTGTGGGTAGGCGGTGAGGTCACGGCAGGCGACGTCGTGCTGGTCAGCGCGCTGACGTTTCGCATCCTGCATGGCTCGCGGGACCTGGCGCTGGCGCTGGTGGATGCCACGCAGCAGATCGGTGCCATCGACGACACCCTGCGCATCATCGTGCAGCCCCATGGACTGGACGACAGTGACAACCAGCTGATGCTCGCCGAAGGCGACATCACCTTCGAGCGCATCAGCTTCAGCTACCCGGATCGCGGCGCCGTGTTCGAGGGGTTGGACCTGCACATTCCGGCGGGGCAGAAGGTCGGTGTGGTGGGTTCGTCCGGGGCCGGCAAGTCGACCCTGATCAACCTGATCCAACGCCTCGACGATGTGCAGAGCGGCCGCATTCTCATCGACGGCCAGGACATCCGCAGCGTCAGCCAGGACAGCCTGCGCGAGAAGATCGCCGTGGTGCCGCAGGAGACCGCGCTGTTCAACCGCAGCATCCGCGAGAACATCCGCTACGGGCGCCCGGACGCCAGCGACGAAGAGGTGGTCGAGGCGGCGCGCAGCGCCTTCTGCGACGGCTTCATCCGCGAACTGCCGCAGGGTTACGACACCCTGGTCGGCGAGCGCGGCGTGATGCTCTCCGGCGGCCAGCGCCAGCGCCTGGGCATCGCCCGCGCCTTCCTCAAGGACGCCCCGATCCTCATCCTCGACGAGGCCACATCGGCGCTGGATACCCAGTCCGAGGGCGAGATCCAGGCGGCGTTGAACCTGCTGGTGCACAACCGTACGGTGGTCGCGGTGGCGCACCGCTTGTCCACGCTGGCGAGCTTCGACCGCATCATCGTGCTGCGTGACGGCCGCATCGTCGAAGACGGCCCGCCGCAGGAGCTGCGCCGCCACGGCGGTGAGTTCGATGCGCTGTGGCGCATGCAGGCCGACGGCTTCGCCCAGCAAGCCGATCCCAGCGCATGAAACGCGCAGCGGTGACCTCGCGCAGCCTGCGCTCGCTTGGCTACGACCCGGAGCAGCAAGTGCTGGAAGTGGAATTCAGCAGCGGCGCGCTGTACCGCTATGAAGAGGTCCCGCCCGAAGCGGTGCAGGCCTTGCTCGAAGCCGACTCGCTGGGTCGGCATTTCAATCAGGTGTTCAAACCGCAGCATTACCGCTATCGGCGCGTGGAGTGAGCGTGCCGGGAACCGCGTGGATAAGCTGCGCGTTATCCACCCTACGCATGCCTGCACACCGTAGCCCGGGCGGCGCGCGGTGGATGTAAAAAGCGACATCCACCCTACCGACTGCGCAGCATTTTCCACCAGGGTGATTCACCGCCCGCCATCGGCGGATCGACCGCTCCGCTGAACTTCCGGGCCGCTCTGCGGGCCTCAATCAACAGGAAGCGTCATTACCGAGCGGAGGCTCTTCAGACCAGAAGGGGAAAGTTCTATGTCGGATCATCACACGTACAAGAAGATTGAAATCGTCGGCTCCTCGCGCAACAGCGTCGACGAAGCGATTCAGAACGGCATCGCCGAAGCCAGCAGCAAACTGCAGAACGTCGAGTGGTTCGAGGTCGGCGAGATTCGCGGCCACGTCGAGAACGGCAAGGTCGGTCACTTCCAGGTGACCATGAAGGTCGGCTTCCGCCTCGAGAACAGCTGATCGCAACGCGTGGCCGCCGGTCAGTCGGCGGCGCCGCGGCTGCGTTCGTAGCGACGCAGCAAAGGCTGGGTGCTGAGCCCGTGCAGCACGATGCTCAGCGCTACCACCGATAACACCAGGCCGATGATGGTCTGCGCTTCGTCCGGCAGCAGGCCGTGGGTCACCGCGTAGCTCAGGTAGTACAGGCTGCCGATGCCTCGTATGCCGAACCAGCCCGCTGTCAGGCACTGGGCGCGGTCGAGGTAGCGCCGCGGCATCAGCAGCATCACGCTCAGCGGCCGAATCAGCAGGAACAGCGCCAGGCCGAGCGGCACTGCACGCCAGTCCCAGTGCACCGAGACCAGCACCCCGAGCATGGTCACCAGCAACACTTCCAGGCTGCGCTCCAGCTGCCCCCCAAACGCCAGCACATCACCCATCAGCACGCCGGCGGCGACCCGTGGTTGCCCCAGCTGTCGGTCATCCAGCGACAACGCGCGCGGCGCCAGGCCGCCTTCGGCAAGGTGCGGCACGGCGTCGTTGATCAGCTCTTCGGACGGCGTCTCCGAGTCGTCGGCGGCGGCGATTTCCGCGTGGCGCAGGCCGAGGCCCGCGGCGAACACGGCGAGAAAGCCCCAGGCGCCGGCCAGTTCGGCGCCGACGTAGGCCAGCGCGATCAGCGCCAGGGCCAGCGAGTCGTTGGGCGACATGGCGGTATCGGTATGCCGTGCGCGCAGGTAGATGGCCACGCGGCCGACCAGTTTGCCCAGCAGGAAGCCGATCAGCAGCCCCGCCGGCACCGCCCACAGCAGCCTGTGCAGCGCCCATTCGCCGACCCAGTCGGCCTCTAGCTGGCCTTGGGCGATGAGCATCAGGCCAAACACCACGAAGGGAAACGCGGTGCCATCGTTGAAGCCCGCTTCACCGGACAGGCCGTAGCGCAGGCGGTCGCTGTCGCGGGCATCGTTGACCTGCACCAGGCTCGCCAGCACCGGATCGGTGGGCGCCAGAATCGCCCCGATCAGCACCGCGACACCCCAGCTCAGGCCGAACACGTAGTGGCAGAGCAAGGTGACGCCGCCGATGCAGGCGAGCATCACCGGCCCGGCCAGTACATAGGCGCTCTTCCATGCCGGATGCCGTAGCGGCATGCGCAGCTTGAGGCCGCTGACGAACAGCGACACCAGCACGGCGACTTCGGTGAGGTGCTCCATCCAGCCGGCGATATGCAGGAATTCCATCTCCCACAGGCCGATGCCGAGCTGGCCGATGAGTACGCCGAAACCGAGGTAGATCAGGGACGTGGTGATTGGCAGCCAGCGCAGGAAGGCCGAGGCGAGGGCGAGGATCAGCAGCAGGACGCCGAGCACGGCCATCCATTCGAGAAAATTCATGCGTGTTCCGATGGCGGGGCGCGGTGTTGCGCCCAGGGGTGTGTGCCATTGGAACGGTGGCCGGCGGCAGGGTTCGCCGACAGGGCCGAGGTAGGCCGCCGCCGGTCAGGGCAGCGGCCGATTTTCTACTGGCGCAGCTCGGCGACGATCTCGAAGGCGCGATGGCGATCGGCGGTTTCGTAGAGGTCGCAGGTGAAGATCAGCTCGTCGGCCTGGGTTTGCTCCAGCAGTACGTCGAGACGCGCGCGAACCTTCTCCGGGCCGCCGATCAGCGCCAGGCCGAGGAAGTCGCCCACGGCCTGCTGCTCATGCGGCAGCCACAGGCCCTGCATGCTTTGCACCGGCGGGCGCAGCACCAGGCTCTGGCCGCGGATCAGCGAGAGGATGCGCTGGTAGACGCTGGTCACCAGGTATTCGGCGTGCTCGTCGCTTTCGGCGGCGATCAGCGGTACGCCGAGCATCACGTAGGGCTTTTCGAGCACCGCCGAAGGCTTGAAGTTGTCTCGGTATAGCTTGATCGCCTGGTGCATGTAGCGCGGCGCGAAGTGCGAGGCGAAGGCGTAGGGCAGGCCCTTGGCCGCGGCCAGCTGCGCGCTGAACAGGCTGGAGCCGAGCAGCCAGATCGGTATGTTGCTGTCGACGCCGGGCATGGCAATGACGCGCTGATGGGGCTGTCGCGGACCGAGCAGCAGTTCCAGCTCCTCGACGTCCTGCGGGAAGTCGTCGGCGCTGCCCATGCGGTCGCGGCGCAGCGCATGGGCGGTGAACTGATCGGCGCCGGGGGCACGACCGAGCCCGAGGTCGATGCGGCCCGGGTAGAGCGCTTCCAGCGTGCCGAACTGCTCGGCGATCACCAGCGGCGCGTGATTCGGCAGCATCACCCCACCGGCGCCGAGGCGGATGCGCGTGGTGTTGGCGGCCAGGTAGCCGAGCAACACCGCGGTGGCGGCGCTGGCGATGCCGTCCATGTTGTGGTGCTCGGCCACCCAGAAGCGCTGGAAGCCAAGCCCCTCGACATGGCGCGCCAGGGCCAGGGCGTTGTGCAGCGCCTGGGCCGGCGTGCCGTCGTCGCGGATCGGCGCCAGGTCGAGCGCGGAGAAGCGGGTGTTTGCAATGCGGGACATCGTTTACCTCATGACGTAAGGCGGTCGGGTGCGAGCGGGCTCAGTGGCAATGCTCGGCCTCGGCCTCGACCAGCACGTTGCGCTGTTCGTCGCGCAACCAGCCTTGCGGGGTGAAACCCAGCGAGCGGGCCTGGAACAGGTAGCGCTGGCCGGGTTGGAAGTCGTCGTAGCGGATCACCAGGGTGCAGCGAATGGTGTGGGTTTCGCCGAACAGGCCGAAGTCGCCCCCTGTCACTTCGAATTCGTAGCGCGCTTCGAGTTCATGGGCACCCGGCGGGACCTGGAAATAGCGGCCGTCGGGGGTGCGTTTGCCGTCCAGCTGGTCGGACATGAAGATGTCGCTGGGCTGCGCGGTCATGTCGACCCAGGCCATGTTCGGGTCGGGTTGCGGCAATGGCCCGGCGCAGCCGGCCAGGGCGAGAAGGGCAGGCAGGACGAGGGAGAGTGCGCGACGCATGGCTGGATCCTCGGCGAATGGCGGGGTGAGACGCGCTGCGCCTCACCGATGCTGCCGAGGGTGCGCCAGATGACAGCGCATTTCAACGCGGACTCAGCGGCCGGCGAGGTCGCCGCAGCCCTTTTCCTCGGCGCGGGCCAGCACGTACTGGTGCTGGTCGTAGAGCTTGGCCCAGGGACGGAAGCCATAGCCGCCGGCCACCAGGCGATAGCGCGCGCCGGCAGTGAACTTGTCGTATTCCAGGGTCAGCTTGCAGTCGCGAGGCAGCGGGTTGCTGCCGGGGCCGACGTTGGCGCCATTGACCTCGAAGCGGTAGCGCATCTCCAGCTTGCGGCTGCCGGGCGGTACCTGGAAATAGCGATCGTCCTCCAGCGTCTTGCCGTCCACGGCGACCGCCTGCAGCTGGGTCTCGCCGTTCGGGTTGAGCTCGACCCAGGCCTGCTCGGGATCGGGCTTGGGCATCCACATGGAGCAGCCGGCCAGGCTGGCGAGCAGGGTGACGAGAAGGAAACCGCGCATGTACAAGGCTCCAGCCGGTGATCAGTGGCCGGCAAGGGTTCGATTGAGGACGTCATGCGCTGCCGCAGGTTGCAATCGGCAGCACGGCCTTTGTAGGGTGCGCTACGCGCGCCGGCGCCAGCCCGACAACTGAGCGGTACACCCGATGCCCAAGCCCAACGCCGCCTCCATCGACAGCCGCAGCCTGCGCTGGGTTCCCCTGCTGCTTGCCGTCTGTCTGAATGGTTGCAGTTATTACGGCCAGCTCGCCGCCGGCCAGCTGGAGTTGCTGCGCCAGCGCGAACCCATCGAGGCGCTGATCGTCGATGAATCGCGCGATGCGGCGTTGCGCCAACGGCTGGGCGAGGTGTTGCAGGCGCGTCGCTTCGCCAGCCAGGCGCTGGAGTTGCCGGACAACGACAGCTATCGGCTGTACGCCGAACTCGGTCGGCCCTATGTGGTGTGGAATCTGTTCGCCACCGAGGAGTTCTCGGTCAAGCCGCTGGAGCACTGCTTTCCCATCGCCGGCTGCGTGGCCTATCGCGGCTACTTCCGCCAGGGTGCCGCCCGCGGCGAGGCGGCGCGGCTGCGGCTGAGCGGGCTGGATACCCATGTGGCGGGTGTCGAGGCCTATTCCACGCTGGGCTGGTTCGCCGATCCGCTGCTCAGTTCGATGCTGCGGCGCAACGACGAGCAGCTGGCGGCGCTGATCTTCCACGAACTGGCTCATCAGCAGCTGTATCTGCCCGGCGACACCGCATTCAACGAGTCCTACGCCACCTTCGTCGAGCGCGAGGGCCTGCGCCAGTGGCGTGCCCATCGCGACCTGCCTCAGCGGGATGAACAGGCGCGGGTGCGTTATCGGCAACTGGTTGAGCTGCTACTCGATACCCGCCAGCGGCTGGACCAGCTGTATGCCTCGGGCCGCTCGCCAACCGAGTTGCGCGCGCTGAAGCAGGCCGAGTTCGCGACGCTGCGTCAGCGCTATCGACATCTGCGTGACAGCCAGTGGAACGGCGATGCGCGCTTCGATCGCTGGTTCGCCCAGCCACTGAACAACGCCACGCTGTTGCCGTTCGGCCTGTATGACCGCTGGGTACCGGCCTTTGCTGCTCTGTTCGAGCGATGCGAGCGGGACTGGGCGCGCTTTCACCAGGCGGTTGCGGCGCTCACGGAACTGCCTGCCGACGAGCGGGAAGCCAGGCTTTCGAAACTGGCTGACTGAACAAGCGAAACGGCGCGCCCTGTTGCCGTGGGCGTTACGCGCCGTTATGGCTCTTGCGTCGAAAATCTCCGATCTGCCGTTCATCGGCTGCGATAACTCTGTCCGCTGAACGGTGCGAATCCTTTCTCCAGCTCTCCGGTCCTCTTTACTAGGTCGCCGATTCATACGGCGGCGATCCACCTATGCCTGATATCCACGCATAACAACGGAGGCTCCATGGAGACCATTTCCGGAATTTTCGACAACAAAGGCACGCCACTGGAGAAGCAGAAATTCACATGGAAGGAAATGGCCGGCAAGCCGATCAGCAAGCTCGATGACGATGCCTTTACCCGTGTCCGCATCATCCTCATGAACGGGGTCGAGACCGACGCCCTGCGCCTGAGCCACGGCATCGCCCGCTTCAACAAGGAACTGCGCCTGCCGCTGGCGCAGATCCGGCGTACCGAGCAGCACCAGGCGACCATGATCAACTGGCTGATCGGCGCCGACCACTCGCCACTGGAAACCACCGTCGCCTACGAGCAGGTCGCCATCGAGGTGACCGCGGCCGTGGCGCAGAACGAGCCCGACCCCTACCAGGCGCAGACCTATCGCTTCGGCTTGCTGGAGGACTTCGACCACCTGTACCGCTACTCGGCGATGCTCGACCGCCTCGAGGGCAAGGATGCCAACAACATCCTGCAGGGCTATACCGACATCGTTCCCGGCCGCAAGACGTCCGAGCACCACCGGCACCCGGAGAACGATATCCGCGACAACTACGAGAAGGACAGCGCGGCGCTGATCACCAAGATCCACGCGGCGCTGATCACCGGCGCGGAATACCAGACCCACGACTACTACATGAACATCGGCCCGCTGTTCGCCGACCCGCTGGCGCGCCAGCTGTATGCCGAGATCGCCTCGGTGGAAGAACAGCACGTGACCCAGTACGGCTCGCTCTCCGACCCCAGCGAAAGCCATATCGAGAAGTGGCTGGTGCACGAGGCGATGGAGGTCTACATGTACGCCAGCTGCGCCGAGCAGGAGACCAACCCGCGGATCAAGGCCATGTGGGAGCGCTTCCTCGACTACGAGCTGGGCCACCTCAACGTCGCCTGCGAATGGTTCAAGAAGCTCGAGCGCCGCGACCCGGCCGAGATTCTCGCCGGCCCGCTGCCGAAGATGGTCGAGTTCAAGAGCCAGCGCGATTTCGTCCGCCAGGTGCTGGCCGCCGAGGTCAACCTGCGCACTGCTGGCCCGGCCTATGTGGACAAGGCCAAGGAGCCGCAGTCCTCGCTCGATTACCGCAACCACCTCGCCTCGGAAGGGCTCGCCTCGGACATCGTCTCGGCGGGTTACCAGTGGGCGCCGGGTGGCGAACTCATGCGCAAGGCTTCCTGAGGAGACGAACATGGCTACTGCAGCGAAAGTAGGTACCAATTACACCGGCGTGCAGATGTCCCCGAAGGACACCAAGCGCCTGCTCGATGCCGTCAACGACATCCACCCTGACGTGCCGGGTGATGAGCGCGGCATGCTCGTCGAGCGTGCCGAACGCAACGAAGAGGCCGACCGCATCGGCTCCGTGCCGGTGCCCGGCTCGGCCAAGGGCATGCTCAAGACCAGCTTCGACATGATGAAGGGCAAGAGCCCCGAGGTGTTCATCGACAAGCTCGGCGAGCGCCTGGCCTTCGAACGCAACGGCGTGCGCCTGTACGAGGCGATGATCGCCAAGGCGCGCAACCTGGACTCGGGCAACGACCTGGTGGGCGTGCTGCAGCACATCCGCGACGAAGAGTTCGAGCACATGATGCTGGTGCATGCGGCGATGGAAAAACTCGGCGCCGACCCCACCGCGCAGACGCCCAGCGCGGATGTCGCCGGGGTCATGGCGATGGGCATCATGCAGGTGCTGACCGATCCGCGGACCAACGTCGCGCAGTGCATGAACGCACTGCTGACGGCCGAGCTGGCGGACAACGCCGCCTGGGAACTGCTGATCGAACTGGCGCAGGCGGCCGGTCATCCGAACATCGCCGATAGCTTCGTTCATGCCAAGACTCAGGAAGACGACCATCTGGTGAAGATCAAGACGCTGATGCGTCGGGATTTGATCATGCAGACCAAGTAATAGCGTGCGAGCGGGACGCTTTGGCGCACATCACCGAAAGGGATGTGCGCCTTTTTTATGGGCTAAGGAAAGGTTGATGCGGCGTTTGGAGGGAGCGCTTGGGCTGTTGAGTGTTGTGTTTTTTGGACTATTTGCGAGCTGCTTGGGAGCTTGATTTCGCCCTGCTGGGCGAGTCACTTTTTCCAGGCGCGGAAAAAGTAACCAAAAACGCTTTGCCCCTGCATCCGGCCCTGCGCTTCGCTCCGGGTTCGTTCACTACGCCGCCGCTCCGAGGGTCGCCGTACAAGGGCCATCCATGGCCCTTTACGGCTCTCGCCGCATCCCTGCGGCTCGCCCCTCTCCACGACGGCTTCGTTCACCCTCCTGAAGGGGCGTTTGGAGCCGCCTGGTGGATCGTACAAACAGAACAGATGTTCGGCGTTTAGGCGGTTGCTGATGGCTTCAAAGCTCCAAGTTCTGCGCGTGGGCTTACCCTCGCGCTCTCCATTGCGGGCATGAAAAATCCCTACGGCGCGCCCGCACAGCACAGTCGGTACGATCATTTGCTTTGCTTTGCTTTGCTTTGCTTTGCTTTGCTTTGCTTTGCTTTGCTTTGCTTTATTGCGCACAGGTCATCAGGCGACACCATTCGCCCCTTTCAGGAGGCCGAGTGCAATCGTTGCGTAGGGGAGTGAGCGGCATGGATGCCGCGAGAGGACTAGGCGTCCCCGCGATAAAGGGCCATGGATGGCCCTTGTACGCCGGCCCCCGGAGCGGCGATGGAACGAGGGAAGTCGAGCGCAGCGAACCGGGGACGCCCAGTCCGGATGGAGGGGCAAGCGTTTTTGCTTACTTTTTTCCCGGCCGGGCAGGCGCGACTGGAAAAAGTGGGTCGCCCAGCAGGGCGAAACTAAGCTTCCAAGCAGCTCGGAAATGGTTATGCGATCTGAGCGTGCATCCATCCAATCCAGCCATCGCTGCAGTTACTTCCTCGAACCAATCGAAGGACCAAAGAAAAAGGGGTGCCGCCTGCGCGAACACCCCTCTTCAACGATCACCGGCGAGCCGGTCAATCGTTCCCGACACTCGCCGTTTGCACGGTACAGCCCCAGACTTCCAGCGCCGGCTGGTCCGCTTGTGGCGGGCCTAGCCATTCGCTCATCGCGTGGCAACGCTGGTCAAAACACAGTTGGTAATCCCCTGCCTCGGGGGTTCGCCCCAGGCGCAGGAGTGGCAACGCAGGCATCTGGCGCTGGTAGTGCCAGGCCCCGTCGCGCAGTTCGGCGTCATCCGGGATTTCCATCCCGGCACCAGAACCCTTGACCCGCGCTTCGCCGAGCAGCAGCCCGTCCGGCGTCACGCGGTAATCCTCTTCCCAGCGGATCTTCTCGATCGTGTGGTTCCACGCCAGGGTGAAGGCGGGGGCGGGCACTTCGGCCCACACCACGCCTGCCAACCCCAGGCACAGACCGATCATGCGGCCGCCAGACGCTCGGCGCGGCGGGCGCGCCAGATGTGCTGAGCGAGGAAGATCGCGCCGAGGGCAAAGCCGATCTCGTCACTCATCGGTGTGGCGAGGATCATCGCCGCACCGGCGACGAAGCCCAGCAGTTTCTCCCACAGCGCCATGGGCCGCTGCAGGTAGCCGGTGAACACCGCGCCCCACAGGCCGATGGCGAAGGCCGCCTTGAACAGCATGTACAGCGTCGCGCCCCAGTCTCCGCCCTGCATCATCAGCGCCGGGTTGTACACCGCCATGAACGGCACGATGAAACCGGCGATGGCGATGCGGATGGCCCACATGCTGATCTTCAGGCCCTTCTCCTTGGCGATTGGCGCGGCGGCGAAGCAGGCCAGCGCGACCGGCGGAGTCAGGTCGGCCATGATGCCGAAGTAGAAGACGAACATGTGCGAGACGATCAGCGGCACGCCGAGGTCGAGCAGCGCGGGTGCGGCGATCGAGCTGGTGATGATGTAGTTGGGAATTGTCGGGATGCCCATGCCCAGCACCAGGCAGGTCAGCATGGTCAGGATGAGCGAAAGGAACAGGTTGTTCTCGCCGACCGCGAGGATGTACCCCGCGAAGGTCGAGGCCACGCCGGTCAGCGAAACGATGCCGATGATCACCCCGACCAGGGCGCAGGCGATACCCACCGGCACCGCATGGCGCGCGCCTTCGACCAGCGCGTGCAGGCAGATGACCAGGGTGTCGCGGCCGCCCTTGATGAACCAGCAGACCACCACCAGCGCGGCGATGACCGCGAAGATCACCCCGATGCCGAGCTGGAAGAAGCCGGCGC
>Ga0209024_1001504_pt1 | contig 18777 bp, 16 predicted proteins | sample AutmiccommunBRH5_FD_187380 | JGI IMG/M metagenome (GOLD analysis project Ga0209024, IMG submission 187380) | Deep subsurface microbial communities from Mt. Terri, Switzerland - Autotrophic microbial communities BRH/5 (SPAdes) (version 2) | ecosystem: Environmental > Aquatic > Deep subsurface >...
GCTGCTGCTGGATGCGCAGCAAGCCAGTCGCAAGGCGAGGTTGCGCTTGAACGAACTGGAACAAGCGGCGCAGGGCGACTACGCCAAAGCCCGCCAAAGCCAGGAATTGCGCGTGTTTGGCTACCGCCTGGCTTTAACCTTGCCTTTGCTTTTGCTTGCGGGCTGGCTGTACAAGAAAAAACGACAAAGCACTTACTGGCCTTTTGTGTGGGGTTTTATTTATTTTGCCCTGTTTGCCTTTTTTGTGGAACTGGTGCCGTACTTGCCCAGCTATGGCGGCTACATACGTTACCTGGTGGGGATTGTGATCACGCTGTTGGTGGGGCGCCAGGCAATTCTGGCCTTGCAACGCTATCAGGATCGACAGCGTTTGGCGGAAGCCCAACCAGAAACCAAAAGGCGTGAAGTGCTTGAATATGACACGGCACTGGCCCGCCTTGCCAAAAGCATTTGTCCCGGTTGCGAGCGCACTGTGGACCTGAAAGACACCAGCATTGATTATTGCCCGCACTGTGGTATTGGTTTGCACGACCGGTGCAGCACCTGCAACACCCGCAAAAGTACCTTCTCGAAGTATTGCCATGCCTGCGGCGCAGGCGCGAAACTGGGCGAGCCGCCGCCTGCAGCATCGGTGTAATCAGTGCGCTACGCGGCGGGGTATTTCACCGCGTTTTTCACCAGCTTTTGTTGTGCGGCTTCAATGGGGTCGATGTTCAATTGATTGCAGATTTGCAGCAAGTACAACAGCACATCGGCCACTTCTTCTTTCACTGCATCCAGCTTGTCGCCGTGCACTGTTCGGGAATGTTCTTCCGTCATCCACTGGAAGTGTTCCATCAACTCCGCCACCTCGACCGACAAAGCCATCGTCAGGTTCTTGGGTGAATGAAACTGCCCCCAGTTGCGCGCATTGGCAAAGTCGATCAATTGTAGTTGCAGGTCTTTTAAGGTGGGGGAGTTCATGCCAGGGGGTTTTTTTCATTAATCCAGCGTTCATCTTACTGAATCAGACTGCCGAAAAAACGCCGGCTTGTGACCGGCGCTTTTTGTTTGCTTAAATCGACTGGTTCAGCTCGGGATAATCAATATAGCCCACGGGGCCCGGTGCGTAGTAGGTTTGTGGATTGCCTTCAGCCAGCGGCGCGTTCAATTTCAGGCGTTGCACCAAATCCGGATTGGCAATGTAAGCACGGCCGAACGAAACTGCATCTGCCCAGCCCGTTTCCAGTGCATTGATTGCCATTTCGCGGGTGTAACCGTTGTTCACCATGTAACTTCCCTTGAACGTGTTGCGCGCCCATGCATAGTCAAAGCCGGGTACATCGCGATCGCCACCAGTGGAACCTTCGATCATGTGAATGAAACCCACACCGCGCTTGTTCAATTCCTCAATCAAATAACCGAATACAGCTTGTGGGTTGCTGTCGCTTAAGTCGTTGAACGGTGTAACTGGCGACAGGCGAATGCCCATTTTGCCGGCGCCAATTTCGGCGATCACGGCGTCCACCACCTCAAGCGCAAATCGCGCACGGTTTTCAAAAGAACCACCGTACTGGTCGGTGCGCTTGTTTGCGCCATCGCGCAAAAACTGGTCAATCAGGTAGCCGTTGGCACCGTGAATTTCCACACCATCAAACCCCGCCTTGATTGCGTTGGCGGCGCCGGTGCGGTATTCATTCACCACCACCTTGATTTCATCGGCAGTCAGTTCATGTGGCACCGGTACATCCACTTTTCCATTGTGGGTGTAGGCCACCACATTGGGCTTGACCGGAGAGGGGGCAATCGGGTGTGTCCCGCCAGTCAGTTCCGGGTGTGTAATGCGACCCACATGCCAAATTTGCGCGATGATTTTTCCGCCCGCTTCATGAACCGCCTTCGTAATCGGTTTCCAGCCCTCTACTTGCGCACCGGAATAAATGCCGGGAGTGGCCATGTAGCCCTTGCCCGCAGGGGACACCTGCGTGCCTTCACTAATGATCAAGCCCGCATTGGCACGTTGGCGATAATACTCAACATTCATCGCACTGCCAGGGATATCGCCAGCCGCCTCGTCTGACCGGCAACGGGTCAACGGGGCCATGATCACGCGGTTTTTCACATCAATGTCGCCAATTCGCCCGGGTTGAAACAGAGTCAAATCGTTCACATCGGCAATTTGTTCATTCACATGTGGGGTGGGTGCATTCATTCGTGGGTACTCCTTTTGTTGCAGTGCAATGTTGCACATTATGCGCATTCCAATCCCTTATATCTACGGAACAGTTGTTATAGTATTTATTCCTGACAGGAATGAATAAGGTTTAAAAATACATGGACAGACTTCGCTTGATGGAAACTTTCGTGCGGGTTGTTGAAACCGGCAATTTCTCGGCGGTGGCCAGGCAAGCCCACACCACCCAGTCGGCCATCAGCAAGCAAGTGCAGGCACTGGAGGCCGATGTGGGTGTGTTGCTGCTCGTGCGTTCCACCCGAAGCCATTCCTTGACCGAAGCTGGGCGTTTGTATTACGACCGCTGCAGGCAAGTGCTGGATACACTTGAAGAAGCACGAATCGAGGTACATCGCGCTGAACATCAGGTGAGCGGTCTGTTGCGTGTGGCAGCACCCGTGGCGTTTGGGCGGATCCACATTGTGCCCCGGTTGGCGGCGTACTACGCGCGCTATCCTAAAATGAGGATTGACCTGCAGCTCGACGACAGTTTTGTTGATCTGGTGGCTGCGGGTATTGATGTCACATTCCGTGTGGGCGAATTGAAAGACAGCCGCTTGATCGCGCGGCGCATTGGTTCAGTGGCACGGGCTGTGGTTGTGTCAGCAGGCTACCTGGCGCGCCATGGAACACCGGAATGCCCAGAGGACTTGGTGAATCACAATTGTTTGCTTTACACCGGAATCGACAACTTTAATGAATGGACGTTTGTAGACGCCCGAAACAAACCGCGCACGGTGCGGGTGCCCAGCAACTTCCAATCCAACAGTTCGGAGGCCCTTCGGCAGGCCGTGATGGAGGGGCTGGGGGTTTGTTATTCGCCCACCTGGATTTACGGTCGCGACATTCGCGAGGGCAGCCTGACAACCATTTTGAATGACTTCAAGCCCAGCACCCTGCCACTGAATGTTGTGTACCAGCCCGAACGCCGCCCATCGATCAAGGTCAACAGTTTTGTGGACTTTTTCACGGAAACTTTCAATCAAGACCCGGATCTGTCTGCGGTAATCCGTTCTTTTAAAGCGTAGGGTTGTGCTTGCCGGTTTAGCGTGAAAAGTCCTTCCAGCGTCAGCAGGGTCAGGGCCAGCCAAATGGCAATGTACGTTGGCCATTCTTTTTCGGCAATGTTTTCACCGATCAGGAATGCAACCAGTACCAACAACACCGGTTCTACATAACCCAACAAACCAAACAGGCTGAAAGGCAGCAGTTTGCTCGACAGGATGTAAGCCACCAAAGCCGATGCGCTTAACAACCCCAACAATATGATCAACAGGGGCAAGCTGGTGTTCATGCCCAGCATTGCATCAAAGCCTTGGCCTGTTGCAGTGAAATAAAGTGCCACGGGCAACATCAACAGCATGTCAAACCAAAGGCCGCCCAAGTGGTCTGTCTTGAACTGCGTTCGCAGCACAAAATAATAAGGATAGCCCAAGCACACCAGCAGGGAAGTCCACGAAAAGCCGCCTGCCTGGAACACTGCGTGAACGACCCCCAAAAAGGCCAACAGCACGGCCCCTTTTTGCCAGTGGCTTAGGGTGTCTTTGTAATAAAAATGCCCGATCAGCACCATCACCAACGGCATCATGAAATAGCCCAGCGACACATTCATGGCATGGCCGTGCAGTGGTGCCCACAGGAAAAGCCACAACTGGATGCCCAAAAGAAGAGACGACACGGGCAAAGCGACCCACAATTTCCAGTCCTTGTTCAGGCGGGCTGCAATTGAGCGCACCAAACCCCAATCGCCAGACCAGAATAAAAAAAGGCTCATCACCGGCAATGTCAGCAACATGCGCCAGCCGTAAATTTCCTCACCGCTTAGAGGATCAAGCCAGGTGGTGTAGAAGTACAGGCCGCCGAAAAGCACGGAAGCGAGAATTGAAAGCAATACGCCTTTAAGCATGATTCAGTGTTTATGGTGTGTGTGGGTGAATAAACAATCAATCCAGGTGATGGATTTTTATGACCAACAAATTATGCTCAATAACTCATTGTAAATGTACGAAACACTTGGGTCGCAGTACGAGCAAGTTGGTCAGGTGACTCATGCGCCCTGATGTAAATAGGTATTCTGATCATGAAAGCTTATGTCTTTTTGGTTGTGAGTTGCAGTGTGATCGTGATTCTGTCGTTTCGATTGCTGGAATTGAGCTGGACTTTGTCACTGATTGGCGGATTGCTGGCCACCAGCGGAATGGCAATTTTTCTATTTGGTTGCAATGTGCAGCGCTTGCTCGCGAATCAAGAAGAGAGGGCATCTGGCAGAAGCATCCCCGGTTGGTTCGCCAAGTTCAAATCATCCAGAAAATAATAATCCCCCAACTCCTGTTCTTAATCCCCAAGCCACTGTGTGCCAGTATCTAACAGCGGTAAATTCGAGCGTAAACAAGTCGGGTTAGGCCATATTGACCATGCATTCATTTTGTGCAAAGGTACATTCTCGCGGCCCAAGTAGTTATAAAACCTGAAGTTCACCCGGAGTAGGGTTGCGGTTGCGGGTGTGTGCTGTTCACGTTTGCCTTGGAACAGAAAATTGAAGCGTGTACAGCCGATTCATTTTCAGAAACAGGAGACAAAATGAAGAAGCTCAAGAAACTTTTGTCAGGTGTTGTTATTGCGTCTGCGGGTTTGGCCATGGCCGGGATCGCAGTGGCAGCAGCACCAAGCCTCACTGCAAAGCCGGTGTTGTCGAAACTGGAGAACCCGTGGGACATGGCTTTTTTGCCGGATGGTGAAATGTTCTTCACCGAAAAGTGTCACGGTCTTTCAGTGCGGCTGCCTTCGGGCAAAGTTAACCGCTTGGTGGGTATGAAAGACACCAAGGGCTATGCGGACACCATGTCTGACCTGTTCTGCGATGGGCAGGCGGGCATGAATGGGGTCGCAGTGGATCCCGAATTTGCCAAAAACCGGTTTGTGTACGTGTACTCCACGTCTAGCAAGTCCAATCCGCAAACCAACCGCGTGATTCGCTTGAAGGTCAACAATGACCTGACGAAGGTTTCAGATCGTACCGACATTGTGGACGACATCCCCTACAAAACCGCCGCCAGTGACCATCCCTTCGGCTCTTCCGGTGCCCACAATGGCGGCCGGGTTCGTTTCAATCCCGGTGACGGATTTCTTTACGTAACAACCGGTGATACACACAATGGTGAAGTACCCCAAAGCCCTACACGCCTGGGCGGCAAGGTGTTGCGTATTGACCGGGATGGCAAGGCTGCTACAGGTAACAAGCCACCCAAAGGGTTTGATGCGCGCATTTTTACCTATGGTCATCGAAACCCCCAAGGCATTGCGTTTCGCCCCGGCACAAATCAGCCTGTGACCGCAGAGAACGGCCCCTGGCATTCCGATGAAGTCACCGTTCTTTCAAATGGTGGGAATGCCGGTTGGGATCCGCGTCCAAACGTAGGTGGCCGTGGCGATTGCCCCGATGCGTATTGTGGCTATAGCCCGAATCAAATGGGGGCCATGGAACCCAAAAAGCGGGCCGCCTTTATGCCAATGACCGACACCAAAACCTATCCAAAAGCCATGAAGCCAGCCTGGAACAACGAGAATCTGTCGCAAGGCATGTCGTCGGGTGTGTTCTTAAGCGGCAAACAATGGAAGGATTGGGACGGAAAGATGGTGGTTGGCTATATGGGCATCGGCATTCACGGTACCCCCGTAGGTAACCGTCTTGATCTGCTGGACATCAGTAAAAATGGTTTGACCTCCAAGCGAACCACCATACCGTTGCCGATGCCGGCAGGTCGATTCCGCTCCGTTGTTCAGGGGCTTGATGGCAATCTTTACGTGGCCACGGACGAGGGGGAAATCTACCAAATCAAACCTGATTAAATTGACCCCGGTTTGGTTCAGTCAGCCGCACCGTGTTTGAAAGCGGTGCGGCTTTTAAAAAGGAAGTTTCCATGCAAAAGTTTGTTTCACTTGTTCTTAAATTCACCATGCTTTCCATTGCGGGTAGCGCAGTGGCAAGCCCGGAAATGGTCAGAAAGTACAATTGCACAGCATGCCATTCAGAAGACAAGAAAAAATACGGGCCGCCATACCAGCAGATTGCACTTCGATACGCCGACGACGCTGCCGCAGCCGAAAAACTGGCAAAGAAAATCAAGTCTGGCGGAGCTGGTGCATGGGGTAACACACCGATGCCTCCTCAAACCCGCGTAACGGATGAAGATGCCTTGGCGATAGCGCAGTACATTTTGTCGGTCAAATAAAACAAAAAAGGCCACCCCAAGGGCAGCCTTTTTCGTTTTGTTTGGTGGAGCCGGCGGGAATTGAACCCGCGTCCGCAAACCCTCCACTACCAGTTCTACGTGTGTAGTCGTCTTGTTTGTGTTTAACGGTTGCTGACGAAAAGCGACATCCTGCAGCACCCGCGATCCACCTAATTTAACTTACCAGCCGGCAGCATTCCGGTAAGCGGTCCGATGTAGATGATCCCACTGCGGGTTTGACCCCGCCCAGCCCATCGACGAACTGGTGTAGGAAGTCCAAACTAAACTGGCTTAAGCGGCCAGTTTAAGTTCGGGGCTAAACGAAGAGTCGTTTGCGTTTAAAAGTTTTCAGATGGATTTACGAGGTAACTGATCCTCGACACGCCCCAATAGCTTTGCAATCCACGTCGAAACCAGATCGACCCCATTGGCACAACAATTGTAACACCCTTCAGTTGGGGGCTCACATTCTAATTTCAAGCCACTTTGCCAAATCATGTGCGGTTTTTACCACGGCATCTGCGCCCCATTGATAAATGGGGCTTGCAATGTAGCCGTACTCCACCGCCACAGTCAACATGCCAGCTTCGCGCCCGGCAACCACATCACGCTCGTCATCACCAATCATCACGCATTGTTCGGTGGGCAGGCGCATTTCACCCGCCGCCATCAAACAGGGCAAGGGTGACGGCTTCGGTTTTTCAGCGGTATCGCCACCAATCAACACGCTGCAGCCAAGGTTCAGCCCCAATTCATGCACCAGTTTTTCAGCCAGGTAATAGGGTTTGTTGGTCACAATGCCCCATTGGGCACCGCACGCCTTGATCTCATTCAGCATGGGCATGATTCCGCTGTAAACCGCACTTTCGCGGGCAATTCTGGCTTCGTAGCGTTCCAGAAATTCGGCCCGCATCGCCGGGAATTCCGGATAATGCATTTCCAGCCCGAAACCCGCTTTCAGAAGCAGGCGGGCGCCACCCGATGCCAAATGTTCCATGTCGCTGTAGGCGGTTAATTCAACGCCACGATCGCTTTGCATGTCCTGAATGGTGCCACACAGGTCGGGCGCAGTGTCCACCAGCGTACCGTCCAGGTCAAACAAAATTCCCCTCAAAGGCATGGCCATTCCTTATGCTGGCTTGCGGCAAGCGACCATGTAGTTCACATCGGTGTCTCGGGCCAGCCGGTAAACCTTGGTCAGCGGGTTGTAAACCAGGCCAATGATTTCTGAAAAGTCGAGTTTTGATTGCCGTGCGTATTGAGCCAACTCCGAGGGTTTAATGAACTTCTGGTATTCATGCGTGCCCTTGGGCAGCAGGTTCAGAATGTATTCCGCGCCAACAATTGCGAACACAAAGCTTTTCGGGTTGCGGTTGATGGTTGAGAAAAACAGCCAGCCGCCAGGCTTGCAAAGGTCTGCACAGGCCTGAATGGTTTGGGCCGGATCTGGCACGTGTTCCAGCATTTCCAGACAGGTCACGACGTCAAAGGTGTTTTGTTGTTCGCCAGCCAGCTGTTCGGCGGAAACAAACCTGTAATTCACGTTGTTAACACCCGCTTCCAGCTTGTGCAGTTCAGCTACTTTCAGTGATTTGTCGGCAAGGTCGATACCCAAAACGTCAGCGCCACGGCGTGCCATGCTTTCGGCCAGAATGCCACCGCCACAGCCCACATCCAGCACGCGTTTGCCTGTCAGGCCCACGCGCTCGTCAATCCAGTTCAGGCGAAGCGGGTTGATTTCATGAAGAGGGCGGAATTCGCTATTGGGATCCCACCACTTGCTTGCCAGAGCAGAAAATTTTGCAAGCTCGGCATGGTCAACGTTGTTGGATTCGATACTGCTCATGGATAAAGGCTCGTGAATTGGGTTTGGCAGCCTATAGTTTACCCGATGGCAGAAACAAAAAAGCCCAGCAAGGCTGGGCTTTTTTGATCAGAACCGAAGGTGAGGAATTACTTCATCACTTTCTGTGTTGCGTTGAATTCAATTTCAACGCGACGGTTCTTGGCACGACCTTCTTTGGTCTTGTTGTCAGCCACTGGCTGGCTTTCGCCCATGCCCTTGATCTGGATACGGTCGGCAGCAATACCCTTGCTTACCATGTAGTCCTTCACAGCTTGAGCGCGGCGCTCAGACAACTTCTGGTTGTATGCATCGGAACCGATAGAATCAGTGTGGCCGATTGCGATCACACTGTTCAGGTCAACTTGACCCAGCTTGGCTACTTCAGCGTCGATACGGTCCTTGCCGCCTTGCTTCAAAGTGGCTTTGTCGAAGTCGAAGTAAGCGTCAGCTTCCAGGCTTACCTTGGTAATCACTGGGGTTGGTGCTGGTGCTGGCTCGGGAGCAGGTGCTGGAGCAGCAACTGGAGCAGGAGCAGGCTTCTTGGGGATCAGGTCAGGGTCACATTCCTGAATGGCCAAAGCGGCTGTGAAGTAGCTGGTGCGAATGCACTCGCCGGAGCCGTCTTTAACAACTTTGCCGCTGCCATCTACCACATAGCCTGACAGGACTTCGCCTTTGTCTGTTGTGTGGGCCATAGCGGCTGTAGACGCTGTACCAATGGCCATTGCCATCAATACTTGCGTGAGAGTCGACATTTTTTTCATTGTTGCTCCTTGGGTTAAATAGGGGTTCAAGCTGGCTGATAGTCTAGTTTACAGTAGAGGCTGTCATAGTAATCACCCTCTCAACCAACTTTCTCGACACGAGTCTGCCACACTCGTTGGGTTTTTCGCATGATTTCCCCGACTAATTGTGCCCTTTTGCCCACAAGTTGTTGCGATTGCACAACTTGAACGCCGTCAACCCAGACATGTTTCACATCTCTGGAAGCCCCGCTGTAAGCCAGTTTCGAGATCAGATTGTGGTTGGGCAGCTGATGTGCAGCCTCACCCACCGCCACCGTGATCAGGTCGGCCCGCAATCCGGGAGCAATGCGCCCAATCAGGTGTTCGGCGCCCAGGGCCTTGGCAGCGTTGCAAGTCAAGCTTTTCAGCAATTCGCCAGCATTGAAGATGGTCGCATCGCCGCTGGCACCTTTGCACAACAGCGAGGCCAATCTTCCTTCTTCCCACATGTCCAGTTTGTTGTTGCTGGCCCCGCCATCGGTGCCCACCACCACATTCACACCTGCCTTTAAAGCTGCAGCAACAGGAGCAATGCCGCTGGCCAGTTTCAGGTTTGAAGCGGGGCAGTGCACCAGGGTCGCACCTTTTTCTGCCATGAGTTTTAATTCTTCTTCGCTCAAATACACGCCATGTACCGCCATGAAACGCTCGTTGATCAGCCCCAGGCGATCAAACCGGGCAAATGGCCGCTCGCCGTCGCGGCTAGTTGCGTCGATTACCTCACTGGCTGTTTCATGCAGATGGCAATGAATGGGCAGGTCCAGTTCCTCGGCCAGCATGGCCATGTGCCTGAACGTTTCGTCGCTGACGGTGTAAGGCGCATGGGGGGCCAAGGCCCAATGCACCGTGGCTTCACCTTTGAATTTGTCCCGGGCGGCTATCCCCAGTTCGATGTATTGCTTGGCCTCTGCGGCGTAGCGGGTTGGGAATTCGATCACCGTGATGCCCGCAAAAACCCGTGAGCCCAGGTCCAGTGCGGCTTGTGCAACCTGGTCGGGGTAAAAGTACATGTCATTGAAGGTGGTGGTGCCACCTTGAAGCATTTCGGCAGCGGCCAGCACTGTGCCGTCGTACACAAACTCAGCATCTGCCAGCGCACCTTCAAGTGGCCAGATTCGGTTTTGCAGCCAGTCGTGCAGGGCCATGTCGTCGGCTGCGCCACGCAACAAGTTCATTGCAGCATGGGTATGGCAATTGATCAAACCTGGCATCAGTACTTGCCCTGGCAAATCAATTCTTTCTGCATCTGGAAATTGCTTAAGTAGCTCTTCTTTGGTGCCGATGGCTTTGATCAGGCTCCCATGCATTAAAACAGCATGGTTTTCAAGCACTTCGGTGGAGTGGTTCAGGCACAGAAGCCATTGGGGGGTCAGTAGTTGCATGGGCGGGGTCACTAGATGATTTGGAACGCACCATTGCGCCCAGTTTCAGCGATTTTGGCTGATACAATCGAAAGCTTGCAAGTGTAGCGCCAGGGATGTGACGCAGCCTTCACCGGTGGCGTCATGCCCAGTTATTCCTTCGGTCAAATAATTCAACACAAGAAGAAGCATGGATTCATTCGCAAAAGAAACGCTCCCGATCAGCCTTGAAGAGGAGATGCGCAGGTCTTACCTGGATTACGCCATGAGCGTGATTGTAGGGCGCGCACTACCCGACGTGCGAGACGGCTTGAAGCCGGTTCACCGCCGCGTGTTGTTTGCCATGCACGAGTTGAACAACGACTGGAATCGCGCTTACAAAAAATCAGCCCGTATTGTCGGTGATGTGATCGGTAAATATCACCCACACGGCGATTCCGCGGTGTACGACACCATTGTTCGCATGGCGCAAGACTTTTCACTGCGCTACATGCTGGTCGACGGCCAGGGTAACTTTGGCTCGATCGATGGCGACAATGCGGCGGCGATGCGTTACACCGAAATCCGGTTGGCCAAGATTGCCCAGGAAATGCTGCTTGACATTGACAAGGAAACCGTCGATTTCGGGCCAAACTACGATGGTAGTGAACGCGAACCCAAGGTATTGCCTGCCCGGTTGCCCAACTTGCTGGTCAACGGTTCTTCCGGTATCGCGGTGGGTATGGCCACCAACATGCCTCCGCACAACCTGAAAGAAGTGGTTGCTGCCTGCCTTTACGCGATTGATGCGCCGGAATGCACGGTAGATGACCTGATCGAATTGATCCCGGCCCCTGATTTCCCCACGGCAGGCATTATTTACGGCATTCAAGGCGTGCGCGAAGGTTACCGCACAGGCCGTGGCCGCGTGGTAATGCGGGCCAAAACCCACTTTGAAGATCTGGATCGCGGTAACCGCCAATCCATCATCGTGGATGAGCTGCCTTACCAGGTAAACAAAAAAACATTGCTTGAGCGAATCGCTGAGCTTGTTTCTGAAAAGAAAATCGAAGGCATCTCTGATATTCGCGACGAGTCTGACAAAGACGGCATTCGCGTGGTGATTGAACTAAAGCGTGGTGAGGTGCCCGAGGTTATTTTGAATAACCTCTACAAAAATACCCAGCTTCAAGACACCTTTGGCATCAATATGGTGGCGCTGGTGGATGGCCAGCCACGCTTGTTGAATCTGCGTGACCTTGTTTTCTACTTCCTGCGTCATCGCCGCGAAGTGATTACACGCCGCACTGTGTTCGAGCTGCGCAAAGCACGCGATCGCGGCCACGTGTTGGAAGGCTTGGCGGTGGCTTTGGCCAACATTGATGAATTCATTGCCATCATCAAGGCTGCGCCTACACCCCCAGTTGCGAAAGCTGATTTGGTGGCCCAAGGCTGGGATTCATCCATCGTTCGCGAAATGTTGTCGCGCACTGAACTGGGCGATTCCGGCGGTGCGAAGGCATTCCGCCCGGAAGGTTTGCCTGCCCGCCTTGGTCTGCAAGATGACGGTCTGTACCGCTTGAGCGAAGTGCAAGCGCAGGAAATTTTGAACATGCGCCTGCAGCGCTTGACCGGCCTTGAGCAAGACAAAATTCTGAACGAATACAAAGAAGTGATCGATCAGATTGCTGATTTGCTCGATATTTTGTCCAAACCTGAGCGTATCAACCAGATCATCAAAGACGAGTTAACGTCGATTGGCAACGAATTCGCCGATGAACGTCGCTCCATGATCGAATTCAATGCCACCGAGTTGGGCACTGAAGACCTGATCACCCCGCAAGACATGGTGGTCACACTGTCCCATTCCGGCTACATCAAGAGCCAGCCATTGACTGAATACCGTGCTCAGAAGCGCGGCGGGCGCGGCAAACAGGCAGCAACCACGAAAGAAGACGACTGGATCGATTACCTGTTTGTGGCCAACACGCACGACACAATCCTGTACTTTTCAAATGCAGGCCGTGTGTACTGGCTGAAGGTGTATGAAGTGCCACAGGGTTCACGCACATCGCGTGGTCGCCCGATCATCAACATGTTCCCCTTGGCTGAAGGCGAGAAGATCACCGCCGTGTTGCCAGTGAAAAGTTTTGAAGAAGACGACCGGTATGTGTTCATGGCAACCAGCCTGGGCACAGTCAAGAAGTCAAAGCTCAGCGATTTTTCACGTCCCATGAAACGCGGCATTATCGCCGTAAATCTTGATGAGGGCGACTTCCTGATCGGTGCCGCCATGACCAACGGCACCAACGACGTGATGTTGTTCAGCGATTCCGGCAAGGCAGTTCGCTTCGATGAAAACGATGTGCGCGCCATGGGTCGCAATGCGCGTGGCGTGCGGGGCATGAACTTGGAAGAAGGGCAGGGCGTGATTGCGATGCTGGTCGCAGAAAGCGAACAGCAATCAGTGCTTACCGCCACCCAGAATGGCTTTGGCAAGCGCACCCCCGTGGCGGAATACACGCGTCATGGCCGTGGCACCAAAGGCATGATCGCGATTCAAACTTCCGAGCGCAATGGCAAGGTGGTGTCGGCCGTGTTAGTGAACCCCACCGATGAAATCATGTTGATCACCACGGGCGGCGTGCTGGTTCGTACCCGGGTTTCGGAAATTCGCGAAATGGGGCGCGCCACACAGGGCGTGACCCTGATCAGCGTGGACGAAGGCACCTGGTTGTCTGGTTTGCAGCGCATTGTCGAATCGGATGTGGAAGATGCGGTAGAGGCAGACGATTCGCCCGAAGCACCCGCTGACACGGATGAATAAATAAACGGTTGATTGCACAGGGCAAGCATGTCTAGAGTCTGGAATTTTTCTGCAGGTCCCGCCGCTTTGCCAGAGCCAGTGCTGCGCCGCGCAGCCGAGGAAATGCTGGATTGGCGCGGCAAGGGATTGTCCGTGATGGAAATGAGCCATCGCAGCCCGGAATACACTGCCATTTTCGAGAAAACCCGCAGCGATTTCCGTTCGTTGCTCAATGTGCCGGAAACGCACGATGTGCTTTTTATGCAGGGCGGTGCGGTGGGCATGAATTCCATCGTGCCCCTGAATTTGCTTCAGGGGTTTGAGCAGGCCGCATTTGTGAACACAGGTGCCTGGTCGAAGAAAACCACCAAAGAATTTTCGAAGTACGGTTTGTCGCGTGTGGTATTGGACAACGCCAATGCCTTGGCCGATTCAGCCGCAGCATGCTATGTGCCAGATTGCGCGCCCCTGCTGGATCGTGTGAACGGGCAACAAATGGCCTATTTGCACTATTGCGACAATGAAACCATCAGTGGTGTTGAATTCAGCGGACAAATTGAGCAATTGGCTTCTCAACTGGATTGCCCTGTGGTGGCCGACATGTCGTCGAATATTCTGTCGAAAACCCTGAATGTGGCCAAGTACGGTTTGATCTACGGCGGTGCGCAAAAAAACGTGGGGCCTGCAGGTGTCACGATCGTGATCGTAGACAAGGTGCTGCTGGATCGTGCTTTGCCCATTTGTCCATCGGCGTTTACATTCAGCACCGTGTCTGAAAACGGTTCCATGTACAACACGCCCCCCACCTATTCCATTTATATCGCCGGCTTGGTGTTTGAATGGTTGATCGAGCAGGGTGGCGTGTCATGGGCGCAAGCCCAGGCAGAGAAAAAAGCCGGTCTGTTGTATTCAACGATTGAACAGAGTGCGCTGTATAGCTGCCCCGTGCGCCGGCAAGACCGTTCCCGGATGAATGTGCCATTTACCCTGGCCGATGAATCCCTGAATGCGAAATTCCTGAGCAAGGCGGCTGAATGTGGCTTGGTGCAACTCAAGGGGCACAAGTCTGTTGGCGGCATGCGTGCATCCATCTACAACGCCATGCCGCTGGAAGGCGTGCAGGCACTGGTCGAGTTCATGCGTGAATTTGAAAAGAAGGAGGCATGATGAGCAAGCCCGACATCAATGCCGAATTGCTGAAGTTTCGCGATCAAATTGACGACATCGACCAACAAATGCTGGTGCTGCTGAACAAGCGTGCCAGCCTTGCGCAGTCTATTGGTCATGTGAAAGCAAAAAGTGATGCGCCCGTGATGCGCCCCGAGCGTGAGGCACAGGTGCTTGACAAGCTCAATGCAGCCAATCAAGGTCCTTTGAGCGCGCAGCACGTTAATGTTTTGTTCAAGGAAATCATGTCGGCTTGCCGCTCGCTTGAGCGCGAGGTGCATGTGGCTTTTCTTGGCCCCTTGGGCACCTACAGCGAGCAGGCGGTGTGGTCATTTTTTGGCCACTGCGTTCAGGCTGAGCCGGTTCAAACCATTGAGGAAGCATTTCGCCAACTGCAAGCGCAGCAAGTTGATTTCGCAGTGGTGCCCGTTGAAAATTCCACGGAAGGTTCGATTGCCCGAACGCTGGATGCCTTGGTTGAATCGAATGCGCTGGTGTGCGGAGAAGTGCAGCTTGCCATTCATCACCAGTTGCTGTGCCAAACCGGCAACCTTGATGGCATTGAAAAAATTTGTGCGCACCCACAAGCCTTGGCCCAATGTCGCAACTGGCTTGCCCAATATGCACCGCACATTCAACAAGAAACCGTTGCCAGCAATGGTGTGGCTGCGCAAATGGCCAGTGAGAACGCCAAAGTTGCAGCCATTGCCGGGCAGGCCGCGCGTGAACGCTATGGCCTGAAGGCGTTTCAAGAGCACATTCAGGACGACGCGCACAACACCACGCGGTTTTTGGTGCTGGGCAACCAGATCACCGGCCCCTCTGGGCAAGACAAAACCAGTCTGGTGGCATCGGTGCCCAACCAACCGGGTGCGGTTTACAAAATGCTGGAACCTTTCAGCGCTGAAAACGTGTCCATGACCCGGCTTGAATCGCGCCCCGCGCGCAACGGACGTTGGGAATATTATTTCTTCATCGACCTGCAGGGTCATCAAACCGAACCTGCCGTGGCCAATGCCCTGAACCAACTGAAGAAAAACGCATCCTTTTTGAAAGTGCTGGGTTCTTACCCGATAGCACAACGCAATTGACGACTTGGCATCATGCAAAAACTGACCGAACAAGCCCCACAATTTATTCGCGCCATCGCCCCCTACAAGGCGGGCAAACCCGTATCTGATGTGGTGCGGGAGTTGGGTCTTGACCCCAACGCAGTGGTGAAGCTGGCCTCAAATGAAAACCCCTTGGGTTTGGGCGAAAAAGCCAAAGCAGCCATTGCGCAGGCTGCCGCTGATTTGGGTCGCTACCCCGATGCCAATGGATTTGCCTTGAAGGCCAGGCTGGCTGGTCGGCATGGCGTGAAGCAAGAACAAATTACGCTGGGCAATGGGTCCAACGATGTGCTTGAGCTGGCAGCAAAAGCATTTCTGACACAAGGTACCAATGCCGTGTTTTCGCAGTACGCATTCGCGGTGTACCCGTTGGCCACACAAGGCTGCGGTGCACAGTCCAATGTGGTGCCTGCGGTGCACTACACGCATGACCTCGATGGTTTTTTGAAAGCCATTGATGCCCAAACACGTGTGGTGTTCATTGCTAACCCCAACAACCCAACCGGCACTTTTTTGCCACAGGAAAAGTTGCTCGCTTTTTTGAAGCAAGTGCCTGACCACGTGCTGGTGGTGCTCGACGAAGCCTACAACGAATTCCTGAAGCCCGAAGACCAATACGATTCCACCCAGTGGGTTGTCCAGTTCCCTAACTTGCTGGTGTCCCGCAGTTTTTCCAAGGCCTATGGCCTGGCGGGTCTGCGCGTGGGGTACTCGGTTTCCAGCCTTGAGGTGGCTGACTTGATGAACCGTGTTCGTCAGCCCTTCAACGTGAATTCGCTTGCACTGGCTGCCGCAGAGGCCGCCATCGACGACCAGGAATTTTTGCAGAAAACCTACGACGTAAACCTCAAAGGTTTGGCGCAAATACAAAGCGGCCTGAAATTCCTCGGCCTTGAATACGTGCCTTCCTATGGCAACTTTGTGTTGTTCAAAGCGGGCAATACGCCCGATGCGGGCATGAAGGTGTTCGATGCACTTCAGCGTTTGGGCGTGATTGTTCGCCCGGTGAACTCCTATGGTTTGCCAGAATGGCTGCGCGTGTCGATTGGCCTTCCCCATGAAAACGACGCATTTTTGGCGGCCCTGCCCACAGCATTGGCCACCCTGCAGGAACGGTGATGGGCAAGGGCGCTATTTTCAACCGCATGCTCGCCATTGGCGTGGGTTTGATTGGTGGGTCTGTCTGCCTTGCGGCCAAGAAAAAAGGCCTGGTGGGCCATGTGCTGGGTTATTCCCGCAAGCTGGAAACTGCCCACGAAGCACTTGGATTGGGTATCGTCGATGAATGCATTGCAGGGCCTGGCGATTCAAATTTGCGCAACGTGGACGCGGTGGTGTTGTCTATCCCCGTGCGCCAGTACAAGCAGGTGCTGACCCGGTTTTTACCGGTGTTGCCGCCCAACTGCCTGATATTTGATGCGGGAAGCACCAAATCGGATGTGGCCTTGATGCTCAACGATCTCGAGCAACAATTTCCTGGCTTGAAGTCGCGCTTTGTGCTGGTACACCCCATCGCGGGTGGTGAATCTCATGGTCCATCCGCAGCAGTGGCCGATTTGTTTGAAGGACGCAATTGCGTGCTGTGCCCATTGCCACAAACCAACGCGGCAGGTTTGAAAAAAGTCGAGAATTTCTGGGCGGGCATTGGCGCCAAGTTGAGCACCATGAATGCCATGGACCACGATGAAATGTTTGGCGCTGTCAGCCACCTTCCACACCTGTTGGCCTTCAGCTATGTGTCCAGCGTGCTGGCGCATCCCAAAGGGGCGGAATTCATGAAAGAAGGTGGTGCGGGCTATCGCGACTTCACGCGTATTGCGGCCAGTTCGCCGGAAATGTGGGCGGATATTTTTCAGAACAACAGTGAAGCACTGTTGAGCATGTTGAGTGGTTTCGAATCGAATATTGCCAGTTTGCGTACCGCCATTGAGAGCAATGACCGCGCCACGCTGGAACGAATTCTGGGGCAAGCGTCGGAATACCGCAGCCACTGGAAACACAACTGATTTTGTTTGCGAATGGGCCGGAATAAGGTCCGTCGTTTATTAAGCGGATACTTTGTTATGTCAGACCTGAATTTGATCGAATTTCACGCCAGCAGCACGCAAAACATGTCAGGTTCTGCGCGCGTGCCAGGTGATAAATCGATTTCCCACCGTTCCATCATGATGGGATCAATTGCCGAGGGCACCACCGAAGTGGACGGTTTTCTGGAGGGCGAAGATGCACTGGCCACCATGAATGCATTTCGTGCCTTGGGTGTGAACATCGAGGGGCCAAACCATGGCAAGGTAAAAGTTCACGGCGTGGGCATGCATGGTCTGAAAGCACCCAGGCAGGTGCTGGATTGCGGCAATTCGGGTACATCCATGCGCCTGATGTCTGGCCTGCTGGCAGGACAGGATTTCGACTGCATGCTGACCGGCGATTCAAGCCTGGGCAAGCGCCCCATGAAGCGCGTAATCGATCCGCTGATGTTGATGGGGGCTCGAATTGAAGCGCAGGAAGGGGGGCGTCCCCCCCTGCACATTCATGGCCGTACCAACTTGAAGGCCATTGATTACGTGCTGCCCATGGCTTCTGCTCAGGTTAAATCGTGCGTGTTGCTGGCTGGTTTGTATGCCGAAGGCACCACCACCGTGACCGAGCCCGCGGTAACCCGTGACCACACCGAACGCATGTTGCGCGGCTTTGGTGTTGACGTGCTTACAAATGGACCCAAGGCCAGTGTGAGGGGAGGGCAAATCCTCAAGGCCACAAAAATTGATGTGCCATCCGATATTTCTTCGGCTGCTTTTTTCATGGTGGCTGCATCGATTGCACCGAATGCAGACATTACCTTGAAGCATGTGGGTTTGAACCCGACCCGCACCGGAGTTATCGACATTCTGAGGTTGATGGGCGCCAACATTGAATTAAGCAACCACGCCGAGGTGGGTGGCGAACCTGTGGCTGATGTGCGCATTCGCAGCGCAGCCTTGACTGGAATTGATATTCCGGAACATCTCGTGCCGCTGGCCATTGATGAATTCCCAGTGCTGTTCGTTGCTGCTGCCAACGCCACCGGCCGCACGGTGTTGACTGGTGCCGAAGAACTGCGCGTGAAGGAATCAGACCGCATTGCCGTGATGGCCCATGGCCTGCAAAAGTGTGGTATCGATGCCGAACCCACTGAAGACGGCATGATTATTCAAGGCTTGGGCCACATTGACGGTTTGCGTTACAAGGCCACCAATATTGAATCGCAGGGCGATCACCGCATTGCCATGTCCTTTAG
>Ga0209024_1001505_pt1 | contig 18776 bp, 19 predicted proteins | sample AutmiccommunBRH5_FD_187380 | JGI IMG/M metagenome (GOLD analysis project Ga0209024, IMG submission 187380) | Deep subsurface microbial communities from Mt. Terri, Switzerland - Autotrophic microbial communities BRH/5 (SPAdes) (version 2) | ecosystem: Environmental > Aquatic > Deep subsurface >...
AGTGGCCTCAAACGGAAAGAAAAATGGCTGTAATCAGGTAGCTTCAGTGAATGTGCGGATACAGCGAACATGTGGTTGGACACCTATGTCATCAACTTGTGTTCCATTGTAAAAGTTCTGTACCATTGTGGCGTTATCTCTTGGATCTAGAGAACTACTCCAATGCGATTGTGAATCTAAAATCGTAAATCCACCATTACCATTTGGATCAGTGGGCTCAACGGCAAACCGGTTGGTCCACAGCAAGCTTAATTCAGCCCGTGTAGGCAAATACCAGTCAGTAAAACCATTAGTAGTTTTAGCCAGGCAGGCAGCTATTGCCTGGTCCCGGCTATGAGTACCCGGTTCATCTGATTCTGCTACCACCAGCCCTCCTTGGCCTGTTTGGTTAACAAAAAATATAACACCACCGTGTTTTGCTTGACCAACCCTTGGGGCGCTACTGATTCCTGAATCAATGTTGGTAATTTGTGACTGAAGGGTTTGCACTTGCTGGTCGACATAAGCCTTCGAGGCCGGATTGGCGGCCTGTGCACTTGTCGTGACGGCAACGGTGGCAAAAAGGGCGATGATATGTTGTTTCTTGTTCATGATTTGTTCTCCATCCTGGATATTATACGGTTACGGTCATACCAAGCAACACGCCATGCTGTACGGGGATATTTGATACCCGGCCTGTTTCGGCGACTGCGTTGAGGCTGAAATTGGGACTTGAACCATAAATGCCTTGGTAAAACAGGTTCATGCTGGCGCGCTCAGAGATTGCATAGCCTAAGCCTGCTTGCACTTCACCAGCAATTTGTGATTTGTCGTTGATACTGTCACGGTCATTAAACTGCCAGCGACGATAAGCAATGCCGCCTTTGAGCTGGGCATAAACAGGCATGGTACTCAATGATGCTGATTTTAAGGTTACCAGCAAATCCAGCATTGGTTTGACTGTGGTTTGAATTGGCAGCCCACCTAATGTATCAATTGCTGTTTGTGATGGGAAAAAGCGCATGGTATTGCCATTTTGCACGCCCAGCTCCAAGCCTAATGTGGCTTGATTAAAGGCATAGCAATCATGACCGAAGGCAAGACGGCCGACAGGTGTTTGCCCATCATTGCGGTACATGTCTTGATAATTTGTGTAACCCATGCTGGCAGTGATAGACCAGGGATGAGCACGTTTGGATTCTTTGTACATATCACCCATGGTACCTGCAAATGCTGGCAGTGAAAGGGCGACACCAGCAATTAGGAGTCCGCTGTTGCGTAACAATCTGGCTAATGTGGTTTGATTGGAGGCTAGGGGGATTTGAACAGGCTTGGCAGCACGCGCTGACAATGCAGCTTGGTCAAAATTCATAAGACGATCCTTATCGTTAGTTAAATTCGACACTATCTTATAATAGAAAAAAAATAATAACAACGGGCGGAAAAATCAGATAAAAATGAAATAGTTAGATGATGGAAGTTATTTTAATATCAATGAAAAGCAACACAAAACACATACATAAAAGAGGCCACGTAGTGGCCTCAAACGGAAAGAAAAAGTGTTGTACTTAGGTGGCCTCATTGAATGTACGTACGCAGCGAACATGTATAGCGCCATCGTCATCAACTTGTATTCCAGTGTAAAAGTTCTGCACCATGAAAGCGTTATTTGTGGGATTTATAGAACTACTCCAATGCGATTCTGAACCTGCAATCGTAAATCCACCATTACCATTTGGATCAGTGGGATCAACGGCAAACCGGTTGGTCCACAGCAGGCTTAATTCAGCCCGTGTGGGTAAATACCAGTCAGTAAATCCTCCGGTAGTTTTAGCCTGGCAGGCAGCTATAGCTTCTGGCCGAGTATAATTACCCGGTTCATCTGATTCTGCTACCACCAGCCCTCCTTGGCCTGTTTGGTTAACAAAAAATATAACACCACCGTGTTTTGCTTGACCAACCCTTGGGGCGCTACTGATTCCTGAATCAATGTTGGTAATTTGTGACTGAAGGGTTTGCACTTGCTGGTCGACATAAGCCTTCGAGGCCGGATTGGCGGCCTGTGCACTTGTCGTGACGGCAACGGTGGCAAAAAGGGCGATGATATGTTGTTTCTTGTTCATGATTTGTTCTCCATCCTGGATATTATACGGTTACGGTCATACCAAGCAACACGCCATGCTGTACGGGGATATTTGATACCCGGCCTGTTTCGGCGACTGCGTTGAGGCTGAAATTGGGACTTGAACCATAAATGCCTTGGTAAAACAGGTTCATGCTGGCGCGCTCAGAGATTGCATAGCCTAAGCCTGCTTGCACTTCACCAGCAATTTGTGATTTGTCGTTGATACTGTCACGGTCATTAAACTGCCAGCGACGATAAGCAATGCCGCCTTTGAGCTGGGCATAAACAGGCATGGTACTCAATGATGCTGATTTTAAGGTTACCAGCAAATCCAGCATTGGTTTGACTGTGGTTTGAATTGGCAGCCCACCTAATGTATCAATTGCTGTTTGTGATGGGAAAAAGCGCATGGTATTGCCATTTTGCACGCCCAGCTCCAAGCCTAATGTGGCTTGATTAAAGGCATAGCAATCATGACCGAAAGCAAGACGGCCGACAGGTGTTTGCCCATCATTGCGGTACATGTCTTGATAATTTGTGTAACCCATGCTGGCAGTGATAGACCAGGGATGAGCACGTTTGGATTCTTTGTACATATCACCCATGGTGCCTGCAAATGCTGGCAGTGACAGGGCGACACCAGCAATTAGGAGTCCGCTGTTGCGTAATAGTTTGGTTAATGTGGTTTGGTGGGAGACTAGGGGGATTTGAACAGGCTTGGCAGCACGCGCTGACAATGCAGCTTGGTCAAAATTCACAAGACAATCCTTATCATTAGTTAAATTCGACACTATCGTATAATAGAAAAATAACCATGGCAACAGGCTGAAAATTAAAAAGTTGGTAAATTAGCAAAATTAATTAGTAGGTATATACTATAAACATTATAAAAATTCGGAACAACGAGTGTATGCCTAGTAATTTGGTGGAAATTACCGATCTCAGGTTTTCCCATGATAAGCGCGTGATTTTTAATGGCGTGAATATTGCGGTGCAGCGTGGGAAAATAACGGCGATTATGGGGCCTAGTGGCAGTGGTAAAACGACGCTGTTGCGTTTGATTGGCGCCTTGTTAACTCCTGATTCTGGTGAAATTCTGGTTAATGGCAGCAATATTCATCAGCTCTCGCGCTCTGCCTTGTATCAGGCACGGCGCAAGATGGGTTTGTTATTTCAAAGTGGAGCGTTATTTACCCATCTTTCTGTGTTCGATAATGTCGCGTTCCCGTTGCGTGAACATACCAGGCTTAATGAGGCGATGTTACGTGACATTGTGTTGATGAAGCTTGAGGCAGTTGGGTTGCGTGGTGCCGCATCATTAATGCCGTCTGAATTATCCGGGGGGATGGCACGGCGTGTTGCATTGGCTAGAACGATCGTCCTGGATCCGGAATTAATGATGTATGATGAGCCTTTTACCGGGCAGGACCCCATTTCAATGGGGGTATTGGTTCGGTTGATTAAACGGCTCAATGAATTGTTGCAGACAACGACAATTATCGTCTCACATGATGTGAATGAGACGTGTTCCATTGCTGATTATGTTTATTTGATCGCAGCAGGGCGCGTGATTGGTGAGGGAGAGCCACAGGCATTGCAGCAGTCAACTGATCCTCTAATCAGGCAATTTATATATGGTGAAGCCGATGGTGTGGTGCCGTTTCATTACCCCGCGCGACCTTATGCCGAGGAGTTACTAGATGCTTGAACTAATTTCACGACTTGGTCAACGCGGCTTGGACGGCGCACAGTCAATTGGCAGCTCTGGGTTATTTTTGCTGCGCGTATTGGCAAGACGTCCGGATTTACCCAGGCTTTGGCCTGCCATACGGGCGCAATTATATTTTATTGGTGTTTTGTCGTGTCTTATTATTGTTGTATCAGGGCTTTTTATTGGCATGGTGGTAGGCTTGCAGGGTTATAATACCCTGGAAAAATTTGGTGCAGGCAGCCAACTGGGCCAGCTGTTGGCTTTAAGCATTGCTCGTGAGTTAGGTCCTGTGATAAGTGCGCTGCTATTTGCAGGTCGTGCGGGATCTGCATTAACGGCAGAAATTGGCTTAATGAAAGCAACGGAGCAGCTAGCTAGCATGGACATGATGGGCATTGATCCACTTGGGCGCATTATTTACCCGCGATTTTTGGCAGGCCTCATCGCCTTACCGGTGTTGTCATTAATTTTTACTGTTGTGGCTATTTATGGTGGTTATTTTATTGGGGTGCAGTGGTTAGGCGTTGATTCAGGCAGTTTTTGGTCTAATATGCAGGCGGCAGTTAATTTTCGGCTGGATGTTGCCAGTGGTATCATTAAAAGCGTGGTTTTTGCTTTCGTGGCGATTTGGATAGCGATGTTTCAGGGCTTTACTTGTATACCCACAGCACAGGGAATTAGTCAGGCGACAACACGGACAGTCGTTTATTCATCGCTGGCAGTGTTGGGGTTTGATTTTTTATTGACTGCAATGATGATTGGAGGTTGGTAAAATGAATAAGCAGCGTTACGTGGATATTAGTGTGGGACTATTTATGCTGTTGGGTTTGTTGGCCTTGCTGGTGATGGTGATGAAAGTTAGTGGAATGGCTGATTTGATTTCAATCAAAGGCTATCAGGTTAGTGCGGATTTTACTGATATTGGTGGTTTGAAAGTTCGTGCCCCTGTGACTGTGGCGGGTGTTAAAATCGGCGAAGTCACACGCATTGAGTTACAACCCGGAGCCTTGAATGCCAAAGTGACCATGAAATTGCGCAATGACAAACGTATTCCTTATGAAGATTCATCCGCTCGCATCTTAACCGAAGGGTTGCTTGGTTCAAATTACATCAGTATTGTGCCAGGTTTTGAGGATGAAGAAAGCAAGGATCATCCTTATTTGCGCAGTGGGGATGTGATTGCTAAAACACAAGAGGCTATTATTCTTGAAAATCTGATTGGCCAACTGTTATTTAATATAAAAAAATAGGTGAACTATGAAAGCAATGCAAGGATTAACAGCTCGCACATTGTCAACTTCCCGGGAAGTTGGTGTATCTATAGGGTATGAGCAATTACTGAAAGGACTGGTTTTTTTCACTGCGTTGATGTTGACACAACTGCTCTTTGCACAAACAACGCCTGTTCCGATGCTTGAGAAGGCGGCTAACCAAATAATTACCACATTGAAACAAAATAAGGGAAATTTAAAAAATAACCAGCGTGTTATTCATCAAGCCGTTGAGCGTTATTTGTTACCTATTGTGGATGTGAATGGCATGTCGCGGTCGGTACTTGGCCGTCAGGCCTGGAGTAAGGCGTCTGCCGCTGAGAGACGGGAATTTACCCAGGCATTCACTCAGCTGGTTATTCGCACCTATGCAAATCCTTTGGCTGAATATTCAGATGAAACCGTGAAATTCTTACCCATACGCGGTTCGATTGATGGCCGATTTATACGCGTTAACAGCGTGATCATGCGTTCAAGTGGCCAGAATATTCCCTTAAGCTATAGTTTAGTGTCTAAAAAAGGGCAATGGAAAGTTTATGATTTGAGTGTAGAGGGTGTGAGCTTATTACAAAGTTTTCGTTCTCAATTTGGTCAAGTGCTGCAAAACAGCAACATGCAGGATTTGATTAGACAAATGCAACAGAAAAAGGCGGCCTAATCGTGCATCAAGACAGCTTTAAGCCTTCCAATGAATTAACATTCGCTACCGTGTTGCCAGACAGTAAACGCCTGGCGCACTTTGTGCGTGATAATCAAGCAGAATCTTTACGGCTTGATTTGCATGATGTGGTGCTATGCGATAGTGCAGGTCTTGCTTTGATGATTGAAGCAAAAAGATTGTGCAGACAATACAATAAAACATTGGCGATCGAGGGCATGTCAAATACAATTGACGCCCTGGCTAAATTTTGTGGTGTTGAGGCCATGCTGAGCCCTGAGTCAGAATGACACCGACAAAAATGATAGTACATAAAAAATGATATTGTCTTTCCTGCGAAGGCGGGAATCCATTTTTGAAATAGTACAATGCTACTGTCAACTGGGATCCCGCCTTCGCGGGGATGACAAATTTTGAGTATATTATGTTTTGTCGTGTACTGAGGTTCAGTACAAAGAAAAAATAATTTAAACGAGAGTATTAATGATTAGCAATGAGCAGTTAGAACAACATCTTGTCAATATAGGTGGCATTGATCATGTACAGGTTAATGGCGATGGGTATCACTATCAGCTAACCATCGTTACCGATGCATTTGTTGGCAAATCGAAGGTGGCTAGGCAGCAGTGGGTTTATGCACAGCTTAAAGACTACATTACAACAGGCAGTTTGCATGCGTTAAGCATGAAAACCTGGACAAAAGCCGAATGGGAGACACAGCGTGGATAAATTAATCATCAATGGTGGCAAACCACTGCAAGGCGATGTATTGATTTCTGGTGCCAAAAATGCCGCATTGCCAATCATGGCGGCCACATTGCTTGCCAGTGATCATGTGACACTTTCTAACGTACCGCACCTTAAAGACATCACCACCATGATGGAACTTTTAGGCCAACTGGGTGCACATCTTGTTATTGATGAAAAAATGAATGTGCAAGTCGATGCAAGTCAGGTGAATGAATTGGTCGCGCCTTATGAGTTGGTCAAAACCATGCGAGCCTCGATTTTAGTGTTAGGGCCTTTGCTGGCACGCTTTGGTCAAGCTGATGTCTCGTTGCCTGGTGGATGTGCTATTGGCACACGCCCTGTGGATTTGCATTTAAATGCACTAAAAGCGATGGGTGCTGACATTAGTGTCAAAAACGGGTTTATTAAGGCACGCTGCAAACATGGCCGTTTGCAAGGCAAAGTTTTGGTATTTGATACCATTACTGTGGGTGGTACTGAGAATTTAATGATGGCGGCAGTGCTTGCCGAGGGAAAAACACTGATTAAAAATGCCGCACGTGAGCCTGAAGTTATTGATTTAGCCAATTTTTTAATACAAATGGGCGCCAAAATTTCAGGTGCTGGAACATCAACGATTGAAATTGAAGGCGTGGAAGCATTAGGTGGCGGCACGTACACTGTGATGCCAGATCGTATTGAAGCAGGTACGTACCTTGCCGCAGGGGCTGTGACACGTGGTCAGGTGACGGTAAGGCGTGTTAAACCTGATAATTTATTGTCGTTACTTTGCAAGTTTGAAGAAGCGGGTGCTGCCATTACTATAGGTGAGGACTGGGTTACTCTGGACATGCATGGCTTGCGTCCTCAGGCTGTGAATATAGCTACGGCTCCATACCCTGCTTTTCCTACCGACATGCAGGCACAATTTATGGTATTGAATTCGATAGCTGAAGGCACGTCTTCTGTCATAGAAACAATTTTTGAAAACCGTTTTATGCACGTGCAGGAATTGCAACGCATGGGTGCTAAAATTCGTTTGAATGGTAACACGGCCATGATTACTGGCGTTGAGAAACTAACAGGCGCGCCGGTGATGGCAACCGATCTACGTGCTTCAGCCAGTCTTATTTTGGCAGGGTTAGTTGCTGATGGGGAAACTTGCGTGGAACGTATTTATCATGTTGACCGTGGTTATGAGCGTATTGAAGAGAAATTTTCATTACTCGGTGCTGATATCAAGCGGTGTTCCACAAGGTGATCACGCGCGACCAACTGGCAGCCTATCTGCATGAATACTTGGCATGTGATGGTTTCAATGATTACGCACCGAATGGTTTGCAGGTTGAGGGCAGGGAAGATATTCATCTGATTTGTACCGCGGTGACTGCATCAGAAGCTATTATCAAGCAGGCAGCAGCCTTACAAGCCGATGCACTCATCGTTCATCATGGTTATTTCTGGCGAGGTGAGGAGTCGGTCATTTGTGGCATGAAACGTAAGCGTATCGGGCAACTTATCGTCCATGATATTAATCTCTATGCTTACCACTTGCCTCTGGATTGCCATCCTGATTTGGGTAATAATGCGTGCTTGGCTGAGCTTTTGGACGTTAAAGCAGTCAAAATGCATCCTGCCGGAAAAACAGCAAATCTTTTGTGGTCAGGGACATTGAACCCGTCTTTAGGAGCAAAGGAATTGTCAGATTATTTAAGCCTGAAATTCAACCGTGATCCGTTGTGGGTTTCAGGCCATGATAAACCGATAGCAAAGATAGCCTGGTGTAGCGGTGGGGCGCAGGATTTTATTGTCGATGCCCACCATTTAGGCGTTGATGCCTATTTAAGTGGCGAAATTTCAGAACGTACCTTCTACCAGGCACAAGAGTTAGGTATTCATTATTATGCTTGTGGGCATCATGCAACTGAGCGTTATGGTATACAGGCCTTAGGCCGTCATATTGCCAATCGTTTTAATTTACGTCATGAATACATTGACAGTCTTAATCCTGTGTAGATAGACACCATGGCGCTATTTAAAAAATTATTTTTGCTACTTAGAATACATCATTGGGTGAAGTCAATTTTTGTATTACTAGGTGTGATTTACACTGATTTGCCTGGCTATTGGCCAAAAGCATTAATAGCGGCCTTTGTTTTTTGCCTGATAGCGAGTGCTGTGTATATTTACAATGATTTGCAAGACATTGAAGAAGATCGCTTGCACCCTTTAAAATACCGCCGTCCACTAGCTAGTGGCGAGGTGTCAATTCCCTTTGCATTAAATGTTTTTGCTGTATTGCTTATCACAGGCTTGGTGATGGCCTTCGCTGTATCGACAAAGCTTGCAGCCATTCTTGGTGTCTACCTTTTGATTAATCTACTTTACAATCATTGGCTTAGAAACGTGCCCGTATTTGATGTAATATGTATCACAAGTGGTTTTATGTTGCGGATACTTGCCGGCACCATAGGGATTGGATTACCAATTACCTGGTGGTTGACAGTCACGGGCACTTTGTTTTGTTTTTTTATTGCACTGAGCAAGCGGCGGCTGGAAATGCAGTTGAGATTAATGCATACAAGTCGTGCGGTGCTTAGCAAATATCATCCACGCCTGCTGGATTTCCTCATTGTTAGCACAGCAATCGGCTGCTTTGCGACTTATTTGTTATACATTATGTACTTGCATGAGGACTCATTTTATTTCTTGTTAACCATTCCTTTCGTGGCGTTTGGTCTATGGCGGTTTTCTGTTTTGACGACAAAACCTCATAATAATGATGATCCTGTTTCCCTGTTTTTAAGTGACAATCTCTCTCGCGTTAATATCTTGTGCTTTTTTGTTTTGACAATGATGGCATTAATGAAGTGACTCGCTTTTTAACTGCTGTTGCAGTGCTTTTATTTGTGTATTTGTTTTTGTTGCAAATTTTAGCAATTTGGCCTTTTACTATCGATGATATGTATATTACCCTGCGTTATGCCAGGCATTGGGCTAGCGGTGTGGGGTTGGTATGGAATATTGGTGAACCGCCAGTAGAAGGGTATTCAAACTTTAGTTTTGTCGTATTAGGACGTCTGGCATTAACTTTAGGCCTTGATCCGGTAATGGTGTTGAAAAGCGCAGGCGTAATTGGTCTTTTGTTAACCTGTGTTGCTGTCTTTAAGATTTCACGTTTTTGGTTTGTAGTGCGCATCGCTTTAATCCCTCCTGCATGGCTTTTGACCTATAAAGGGCAAATTATATGGAGTGTTGGAGGCTTGGAAACCACTGTTTATCAAGCATTGATTTGTTTTGCAGTTTTTTTTATTTTTAGAGGGTTGGGGTATCGCGCGTACCCTGAAAAAATGCAGCCTGGTAGTTTATTGCCTATTATTATTGCCGGGTTTTTAATGGCGCTGGCTGGCATGAGTCGCCCTGAAACACCCGCTTTGATGCTGTTGATGATAGTTCTTGTTTGGTTTAACAAGCCACGTCCGATTAACCGGATTATTCTATTTACCTGCACAATAATACTCTGTTTCGCGCCTTATTTTTTATGGCGCTGGCATTATTACGGACGTTTGTTTCCTAATCCTGTTTATTGCAAAGGGCTGGCCGATGTAATGGATTTAACTCTTGCGAAAAATTATCTGCAGCTGGCATGGCCTTTTATTTTACTTGCTATACCGGCTGTTATCTGGAGCAAAGACCGGCGCCATTATTTTTTGTGGCTGCCCAGTGTGGTCTATTTGATTTTACTGCTCGGCGCTGATCCTGTGGTCGCTTTTGCTAATCGCTTGTTTTTACCAGCGTTTGTTTTGCTGCTGCCATTGACATTGCAAGGCATAAAAATTCTGATTAGTTGGTATTTAAATCGGCATGACAGTGTTTTTGATGTGATGCTTTATTTAAGTGCATTTCTAATCGCATTCTTTTTTATACCGGGGATGAGTCTTGCTGAATATAGGCAGTTTAGTCAGAATCCACGGGCAGGTGAACGTTTGCGACAACAAGTGGTGCAGTGGCTACAGCAACATACGAATAAAGACAGTCACGTCGTCTTGGCAGACAGTGGCTTAATTCCTTATCAAAGTCGTCATCAATTTATTGATTCGTATTGTTTGAACAATGCAGCAATGACCAAAGATCCCTCGGCAGACATGTATCATCGTTTATGCCATCACGTGTTATTTACACAACCCGAAGTAATTATCTTGACCTCACTCAGGGAAAAAGGGCAGGTCATCTACACGCCTACAGATGCCTGTTTAGCCTCTGTGTTACAATCAGGAAATACTTATCGGTTGCAGGTAAGCTTTAGTGCAGGCGATGAGAGGTCGCTTTATCAGTATGAAATTTTCACACGATTAGGGCGCTGAACGATAATTCAGCTCCCTTATGAATGCTTGGTCGGAAAAATATCTGAAAATTGCACCTGCCTGGTAGTTGCCAATCCAATTTCTCGTTTCTTATCCAGCCCAAAATACCTGTAGATTAACATAGGAGCAACCAGGCATATAAAACCAATTGCAAAGGCAATTTTATAGGTAGGATCTTTATTTAGAAAAAGAAAAATCAAACACCCAACCATTAGGGCTATTGCTATAATACCGGTGTAGGGTGACCCGGGGGTTTTATAGCGCAGATCAGCTGTTGTATAGCCTGCCTGGATTAAACGCTTACGGAAATTAATTTGTGCCCAGCAAAGTGATATCCAGGCAATCGCACCGGTGAATCCTGATACCAATAGTAAGGCAATATAAAGCATGGATTGACCAAAAAAATAGCCAGCAAGCAATAATACCCAAATTGAAATAAGGGTGACGATACCTGCATTTTGCGGCACAGCATTACGATTAAGTTTTGTTAATTTATGTGGTGCCATGCCGTTACGGGCGAGTGCGTGTAATGAGCGTACAATGCCATAGACACCCGAATTCGAGCAAGACAAGGTGGCGGTTAAGGTAACAAAACTTGTTGCCGCACCAGCCCATTTGAGGCCGTGAAAATTCAGTGCTTCAGCAAAAACGGAATTACTTAAACTGGCTTTTTGCCAGGGGAAAATCAATACCAGGCAAAACACCGGAATAATATAAATAAACAGAATACGGAAGGTGACATTTCGAATAGCACTTGGGATCATGCGCCCAGGGTCAACTGATTCGCCCGCCGCAAGACCAATTATTTCAGATCCTTGATAATTTACGAGAAGAAGTACCATCGCGGTAAGTAATGCCATTCCACCGTTTGGAAAAAGGCCGCCTTGATCAAAAATAAATTTCCCGCCGATAATTCCAGATGTTTCCTGGCCATGGATAAACCCAAAGAAAATTAACAAAGCGAGGATAACAAAGCCAAATAAGGCAATAATTTTAACCAATGCTAACCAGAATTCAATTTCACCGAATGTGCCTACTTTGGCTATATTGATATAGGTAATTAATAAACCAAAACCAACAGCCCATACATAGCCATTAACGCCGGTAAAATGTTCCATGATAATACCACCGGCAACACATTCAGCCGGGATATAGGCAACCCAACTGATCCAATATGACCAACCTACACCACAAGCAAGCGTGGGTGAGATTAAGTCTGCAGTGTAGTTGATGAATGAACCAGAAATAGGAATCGCTACTGCAAGCTCACCCATGCACAGCATGGTTAAATAAATAATCAAGCCGCCTAGAATATAGGCGAGAAAAACCGATGGGCCAACTTGATGAACCACCGCACCTGTGCCCAGGAAATAGCCTGAGCCAATAATGCCGCCTAGAGCAATCAGTTGCACATGCCGGGTTTTCAGTGCGCGGCGAAATTCGCCGTCTTGAATAGGCTTGGCATTCATCACGTTTGTATTAGTCACTAAGGGTTCGTTTCCTAAAAAGTAATAGTTATAAAATAAAGGTAACTACTCGCTCTACCTGGCCGTCATTCTGAGCGTTAGCGAAGGATCTTATCTTTGGCACCGTGCTACTACCAGGAGATCCTTCGTCGCAAGCTCCTCTGGATGACGGGGCAAGCAGTTACAAATAAAGCATGAATTGTACAATAATTTAATTTTTTGTCTATATTTTGCAAGAAAACTTTTAAGAAAAAATAAGAAAGGTAGTTTTTATTGTATACAGGTAGTATTAAGATTTCAAAGTTTGGCGGAGAGAGAGGGATTCGAACCCTCGATACGTTGCCGTATACACACTTTCCAGGCGTGCGCCTTCAACCACTCGGCCACCTCTCCAAGTGCGCAAGAATATACTTGAATGATGTAAAAATCAATCCTGGGTTTCTTGGCGATCAGGGCAAAATTATACTTTGATTAAATCATGTATTATATGTGTCATTCCCGCGCAGGTGGGAATGACAAAATATAAACAATCTTTTAGTTTTTTTTAATTAAATGGCATGATCTTGCCCTGTCTTGGCGATGCGGAATAAATTGTTTTTCATAAAATAGTGTTAAAGAAATAAAGGCAAATAATTTGAAATTGTTTATAATTAGTTAAAGACTGATAAAAAGGGATTGAAGATGTTAAAGATATTAATAATGGGATTAGGTGCCTTTTTTGTTATGCAGGTGCATGCTTTTTCCTGTTATTTGACTGTGGCCAAAGACAATTGTTGGAAAGATTATAATGTCACAATCGGTGTGTTTGATACATCAAATGATAAACAGATAGCCACTTTGATAATCCCGGAAGGCAGTGCTTGGGCGAGACAAGCATTTACTTGCCAACCTGGGGAGAAATTAAGATTCCAGGCTCAGTTTACCCCGGTTTTTTGGGAAAGTGATCAAGGTAAAGTTTATCCTGCCAAAGATTTTTGGACACTGCCTGATAAACCAGCACAAGGCGATATAGCCTGGAATATTACTTTGTGTTATCCAGAGCAATTTTCCGAGGTGCCTTTCCCTCCACAAGCGGGTGCGCATTGTAAATGTGATTTGTCTGGTATTCCTCCCATTAAACCCTGATAAGTTCGTGCCTTGATTACACGACGTGAAATCAAGGCTACAATCCCTGTTTTTTGTCCTGTATAAAACCCTTATTTTTAATGATTCTGTCTGGAGTTTGATAAATTGATGTCTTTAAGAAATAAAATTGGTCAAATGTTGATTATGGGGTTTTCTGGCCATGAACTGACAGCGAACAGTCCTGTTGCCCAATGGTTGCAACAAGATGGCTTAGGTGGAGTCTTGTTGTTTGATTATGATCTGCATGCAAATTGTCAGGGTAAGAATTTAAAAAACCGGGCGCAGATTAAGCAGTTGAATGCGCAGTTAAATTATTACGCTACTGTAACAGGTGATGGACGGGATCCCTTACCCCTTTTTATCGCCATTGATTATGAGGGCGGTGCTGTGGATCGCCTGGCTAAAATTGCAGGCTGCATGCCAACTTTAAAAGCTTCTGAGCAAGCCTTGCTTACAGATGATGCATTGTTCGCTGAAGCTGAAAAAATGGCGATTACGTTAAGGACGCTTGGCTTTAACCTTAATTTTGCACCGGTTGTTGATCTTGATCTAGTGGCAAATGAGGGCATCATAGGTAGGTTGGGACGCAGTTTCTCTGCTGAACCAAACCAGGTGATTCGAGCGGCCAGGCAAGTGGTAAAGGCGTTTAGTCAGCAAGGCATTATGGCAGCTTATAAGCATTTTCCCGGCCATGGCAGTGCTTCTGGAGACACGCATGAAGGTTTTGTTGATGTATCTGATAGTTTTTTGCCTGCTGAGCTAGAGCCTTATGCTGCCTTATTGCAAGATCAAGAGTCACCTGTAATGGTCATGACCGCACATGTAATAAACAGGCAACTGGATCCAGCGGGGTTACCTGCAACATTGTCTTTACCCATTCTTACCGGCTTATTGCGAAAACAGCTTGGTTTTAACGGGGTGATCGTTAGTGATGATCTGCAAATGAAGGCAATAAGCCATCATTACTCACTTGATGAATCATTACGATTAACCATCAATGCAGGGGCTGATATGTTGATTTTTGGCAACCAGTTGGGAAATATTGCAGCGTCAGACATTATTGATAGCATCGAGAAACTGGTTAAATCAGGTGCAATAGAGACGGCTCGTATTGAGCAGGCTTATCAGCGAATTGTTTGTTTAAAACGCTCACAACAGGCCTTGGCGACTGTCGCGTTGCTGGATTAGCACCATTATCAATTGTTTTTTTGATAATTAGACTTGAATTCTAATGAATAAGCCCCACCTATTATCATCAATCAATTTGGGAGTTTTTACATGAGTGAAAAAATAAAAAAAGATTGGAAAAAAATTAAGGAAGATAGCCTTTTACAAGACGAACAGGACATGGACGCGTTAGACGAAGACATGGAAGTGGATACTGGTAGCGCCGCCTTGGATCATCCCTCTTATGTTGAGCTTGAAGAAAAATTAACCCTGGCTGAACAAACTGCGCATGAAAATTGGGAAAAGTCAGTCAGATCCATGGCCGAGCTGGATAATGTACGTCGTCGCGCAGAGCGTGACATCGTAAATGCACATCGATATGGTTTGGAAAAATTGATCAACTCACTGTTGCCCGTAATTGATAGCCTGGAGCAGGCTTTGCAACTCGCTGCTAAAGAAAATGACTCCGGCATGCGCGAAGGGCTTGAATTGACGATGAAATTATTCCTGGATGTCTTGCAAAAACATGAGGTGAAACAATTAAACCCTGAAGGGGAGATGTTTGATCCACAACAACATGAAGCCATGACCATGCAAGAGTCTGCTGATGTTGCACCGAATACAGTGCTTGCGGTGTTTCAAAAAGGATACCAGCTTCATGATCGTGTGATCCGTCCAGCACGGGTTATTGTAGCTAAAGGCTAAAAAAGTGAGGGGCAATAAAAAAAGTGAGTATTTTTATTAAAATATCGCTTGAAATTAGCATTTAGCCCCCCATATTAAAAACATTGCATAATAAACAACTCATTGGAGCTAGAAAAAAATGGCTAAAATTATCGGAATTGACTTAGGAACCACCAACTCATGTGTTGCTGTAATGGAAGGCGATAAGCCACGGGTCATTGAAAACAGCGAAGGGCACCGCACCACGCCTTCTATCGTAGCATACACTGCAGATGATGAGGTGTTAGTTGGCCAATCAGCAAAACGCCAGGCAGTTACAAACCCACATAATACGTTGTTTGCTATTAAACGATTAATCGGTCGTCGTTTTGATGATCCTATCGTGCAAAAAGATATTAAAATGGTCCCTTACAAAATTGTTAAAGCGGATAATGGCGATGCCTGGGTACGCGTTAAAGATCAAGACAAAGCGCCACCTCAAATTTCAGCTGAAGTATTGCGTAAAATGAAAAAAACAGCAGAAGATTATTTAGGTGAAGAAGTAAAAGAAGCCGTTATTACCGTGCCTGCCTATTTTAATGATTCACAACGTCAGGCAACTAAAGATGCCGGCCGGATTGCAGGGCTTGAGGTGAAGCGTATTATCAATGAGCCCACTGCCGCAGCACTCGCTTATGGCATGGACAAAAAACGCGGCGACTCAGTCATTGCCGTTTATGATTTGGGTGGCGGTACATTTGATATTTCCATTATTGAAATCGCAGAAGTTGATGGTGAACACCAATTTGAAGTACTGGCTACCAATGGTGATACGTTCCTGGGTGGTGAAGATTTTGATATGGCGCTGATTGAATACCTGGCTGCCGAATTCAAAAAAGACTCTGGTATTGATTTGCATACTGACCCCTTGGCATTACAGCGCCTAAAAGAAGCGGCAGAAAAAGCAAAAATAGAGCTGTCTTCTTCACAACAAACCGATGTTAATTTGCCCTATATCACAGCAGATGCCTCAGGTCCAAAACATTTAAACATTAAATTAACCCGCGCGAAGCTCGAGTCGCTGGTGGAAAAATTGGTTGAACGCACCATAGCACCTTGTAAAACAGCACTTAAAGATGCTGGTTTAACCATTGCAAAAATTAATGAAGTTATCCTGGTCGGTGGTCAAACACGCATGCCCATGGTACAGAAAACTGTACAGGATTTCTTTGGTAAAGAACCACGAAAAGACGTTAATCCCGATGAAGCAGTAGCTGTAGGTGCAGCACTTCAGGCAGCGGTTCTGTCAGGTGATGTGAAAGATATTCTTTTATTGGATGTGACACCACTGTCTCTTGGTATTGAAACCATGGGTGGTGTGATGACCAAGCTGATTGAGAAAAACACCACAATTCCTACCAAAGCCAATCAGGTGTTTTCAACAGCAGATAATAATCAAACCGCAGTAACTGTTCATGTGTTACAAGGCGAGCGTGAACAGGCATCTGCTAATAAATCACTTGGACGATTTGATTTAGCTGATATTCCCGCAGCGCCTCGTGGTGTGCCCCAAATTGAAGTGACGTTTGATATTGATGCCAATGGTATTTTAAACGTTTCAGCAAAAGATAAGGCCACTAACAAAGCACAGTCAATTGTCATCAAAGCCTCCAGCGGATTAAGTGATGAAGAAGTTGATGCAATGGTGCAAGATGCTAAAGCCCATGCTGAAGAAGATAAAAAATTCAAGGAAATGGTAGAAATACGTAATCAGGCAGACAGCCTTATTCACAATAGCGAAAAATCATTGCAGGATTTGGCAGGTGATCTGACTGATGAGGAAAAAACCGATATCGAATCAGCCATCGCTGAGTTGAAAGAAGCGATGAAAAATAATGACAAGGCTGAGCTTGAAGACAAGATTAAAGTATTAAGTAATGTGTCTTCAAAAATGGCAGAACGTGTTTATGCTAAAAAAGCGTCTGAAGAGCAAACACAAACTGAAGCACAGCCAGAACAAGCTTCTGAAAAAGCAGATGAAGGTGTCGTTGATGCTGAGTTTGAAGAAGTAGATGAAGATAAAAAATAACTGCTTGCTCGTTCCCCAGGTTCCGTGGATAAGCCGCGGAACCTGGGCGTTGTGAGGAAGTGTGAGCAGTTACACTGCCTTTACTCGATCCCGCACGGAATAGGGGTCATCATAAAAAACTGCGGAACCGGGTTTTAATAAATTTTTAGTGTGAGTATTGAATGCAACAGCAGGATTATTATGAACTTCTTGGCGTTAACCGTCAGGCTGATGAGGCTGAAATAAAAAAAGCTTATCGCAAGTTAGCGATGAAACATCATCCAGACAGAAACCCTAACGATAAAGCCGCAGAAGAAAAATTCAAAGAGATACAAAAAGCGTATGCTATCTTGTCTGATCAGCAAAAACGCGCTGCTTATGATCAATTTGGTCATGCCGGCGTGGATGCGTCGATGGGTGGTGGAGGTGCTGGAGGCTTTGGTGGTTTTGGTGATGTTTTCGAGGATATTTTTGAAAATATTTTTTCCGGAGGGCGCCGGCAACAGCAGCAATCACATGGTCAACGCGGGGCTGATTTACAGTTTAATGCGCAATTGACGCTGGAAGAAGCAGCTCACGGCAAGCAAATTGAAATTACCGTGCCTCGCCATGCGCATTGTACGACTTGTAATGGTTCAGGTGCTAAAAAAGGCAGCACACCTAAAACGTGTGAAACGTGTAATGGTGTGGGGCAAGTTCGTATTCAACAAGGATTTTTCTCCATCCAGCAAACCTGTCCCGGCTGTCATGGTGAAGGAAAAATTATTTCCGATCCCTGTAATGCTTGTCATGGGCAAGGGCGCGTGCGTGAAAGCAAGAAATTGACCGTTAAAATCCCGGCTGGTGTTGATAATGGTGACAGGGTGCGTTTAAGCGGCGAGGGGGAAGCAGGAATTCATGGTGGCCCTGCCGGCGATTTGTATGTGCAAGTTAGTGTCAAACCACATACTATCTTTGAACGACACGAAGGTGATTTGCATTGCGAGGTACCGATTAGTTTTGTTACAGCGGCTACAGGTGGAACGATAGAAGTCCCTACCTTGGAAGGACGTGTTGCATTGAAAATCCCGGCAGAAACGCAAACTGGTAAAGCATTTCGTTTACGCGGTAAAGGAATGAAATCAGTGAGAGGTTATGCCACAGGTGATTTGCTATGCAAAGTGGTCGTGGAAACGCCGGTGAATTTATCACGCGAACAAAAAGAACTATTAACCCAGTTTGAAGAATCATTAGAAAAAGGCAAGCATTCACCGCGCTCAAGTTCCTGGTTTGATGGTGTTAAAAAATTTTTTGAAGACATGAAGTTTTGAGGTTTTTAAGTTATATTGTTCACGGCACAATCAGCAGCTAAAGCATGAACCTCCCCCCCTTTGAAAAAGGGGGGCTGGGGGGGATTTGGCGGGACTGGCCGCTGGTGATGGGCTAATATGTTTGTTTAAGCTTCGAAAAA
>Ga0209024_1001510_pt1 | contig 18664 bp, 16 predicted proteins | sample AutmiccommunBRH5_FD_187380 | JGI IMG/M metagenome (GOLD analysis project Ga0209024, IMG submission 187380) | Deep subsurface microbial communities from Mt. Terri, Switzerland - Autotrophic microbial communities BRH/5 (SPAdes) (version 2) | ecosystem: Environmental > Aquatic > Deep subsurface >...
GCGAAAACAGAGCTACGGGAAAGGGCGCTGGGGGAGAATTTTGACATGGAAAGAATCAGCCTTTTATCTGCGACACGGGAAAGAGATGGTGCAGTGCAGCAAGGCTGTGACAGGCTGACAGAGTTTGGATGACATTTTCAATAATTTTGCGCGACATTATTGTGACGGCCGGATCGGGGCGGGCGGCAGCACCCAAAGTTGGTCAAGTTCGGGCCAATGAAGGGGTTTGCGGCGACTTCAGACAATGTCTGAACTGTTGCTGGAGGATGGGGTGGGGGCCGGAAAAAATACGCCACCGGCCGGCGCGAACTTTACAAAGTTTACAAGGTTAAGAGATGGGAAAAACAAGGGCGGGTGCGGGGTGGCTTTTTGGCGCGGGGACGCCGGAATATTGGGGGATGGATGATGTCAAAGAGCCGGGAGTGATTATAGCGATTGGCGGGCGTGTAGGAAAGCGGTGTTGGATGGGGGGATGGTCGTCATCCTGAACCGAAGGCCGTCATTGCGAGCGCAGCGAAGCAATCCAGAGCGGCACGCGTTGATGATGGTGGCCAGACCCCCTGGATTGCTTCGCTGCGCTCGCAATGACGATAGATTTTGTCTTGTTTGAGATCCCGACGACTCGAAGCCGCCGCCCGCCCACACCCTCGGCCACAGGCAACCTTACCCGCCGCCGCGCGTTGCCTGAATGAACCGAAAAAAGGACATATATACATGGGTACGCTGAATTTTCCGGAAGATACATTTGTGGTTGTGGCGACGGGCCGGGAGGCGAAGACCTTCCATGTGCGGAGCGGCTCGCTCGAGCATGCCGGCGACTGGCTGCCGGGCGATCTGGCCGACGATGGCCCTTCCGGCAAGTCCCCGTCGGAGCAGTCGCCGAAGGAAAGCATGGAGGCGACCTTCTCGAAAATGATCGCCGAGCGATTGTATCACCATGCGCAGAAGGGCGATTTCGAACGGCTGATCCTGGTCGCCGATCCGGAAACGCTGGGCGAGATCCGGCCGCAGCTGCATCTGGAGGTGACCGACAAGATCATCCTGGAGCAGGCGAAGACGCTGACCAATAGTCCGGTCGAGGATATTGAGAAGTCGCTGGCGGCGTAGCTACGGCTCGTCGTCCTGAACAACTCTCCGTCATCCTGAACGACTCCTCGTCATCCTGAAACAAGTTGCTATTCACCCCGTTCAGCCAAGGCAGCATCTGGATCAGCGTAGGGCATTGCGACCCCGGACTTGATCCGGGGGCTGCAATCCCGCCCTGACCGGCGACCAGCTTGCTCGCAGAGCGAAATTCGGCTATGTTCTCCGGCGACGCCCGCGGCCTGGAACTGGGAAAAAGCCGGACAGAGGCGCTGCAAAAATGGGGGGGAGGGGCTTATGCGTACTCTACGAATGGGCTTTGCCCTGATTGCCTATTTGCTGTTTTTCGTTGCGTTTCTTTATCTTATTGCCTTCACCGGCAATCTGTTCGGCGAGGTCGAGCGGCTGACCGGGGTGCAGGGTCTGGCCAATTTGCCCAGCGTCGATTACGGGCCTGCTGCTTCACCGGCCATGGCGATCCTGCTCAATCTCGGGCTGATCGCCCTGTTCGGCGTACAGCATAGCGTGATGGCGCGGTCGGGCTTCAAGTCCTGGCTGACGCAGTTCTGGCCGGTATCCATCGAGCGCAGTCTGTTTGTGCTGGCGACGGTGGTGGTGCTGGTCCTGCTTTTTGCCTATTGGCGCCCGATCACGCCGCTGGTCTGGTCCGCCGAGGCGCCATGGCTGCGGACGTTGCTCTGGGCGCTGTTCTTCGCGGGCTGGGCCATGGTATTCGTGACCACCTGGCTGCTCAACCATTTCGAGCTGTTCGGACTGCATCAGGCCTGGGCCGATTTCCGGCGGACTCCGGTTCCCGAAGCGCGCTTTCGCACGCCGCTCTTCTATCGCTTTGTCCGCCATCCGCTTTATCTCGGATTTCTGCTCGCATTCTGGGCGATCCCGGACATGAGTCAGGGCCATCTGCTCTTTGCCGGCGGCTTTACCATCTATATCCTGATCGCGATCCGCTACGAAGAACGCGACCTGGTCGCGCATCTGGGCGAGCAATATGCGGATTATCGCAAGCGGGTCGGAATGCTGATCCCGGGGATCGGCAAGGCGACTTAGGGGAGATGCAGGAACGCGCCTGCTTTCCTGCGCTGGTACCAACATCTCGAATGAATCTCGTCATCCTGAACCTGGTTACCTTTGGTGGCCTTCGGCTCAGGCCCTCCATCGAATCACGCGAAGCCGCGAAGGCGCAAAGATATTTTAGCTCCTCCTCTTCAGAAGTGTCAGGTCGATCATGCCCCCGGCATGATCTAAACAGTTCGGGGAACTGTTTACCTGAAACTGGGTTGGGGTGGTGTCTCCGGCCAGCCGTTCCTTCCGGACCTTGTTCATCCCGCAATCGCTCCTGCAACGATCCAACAAGTTTTTTGGCAAATGTGAGATGCCGCATTGGAAGAATTGGAAGCATGTTTCTGTCTGATGGGCCGACGCATCTGCGAGACGACGGGGTGAGTGTCTGGGCCATGGCCAGTGTCGGCATGGCGGTCGAGCAAAACTGTGCCAATTTGCAGCGAAAAATGTGCAAAGCGTGAGTAAGCGTGGCGTGGAAGCCGCCTTGCATGATGGCTTCGGCATAGGTTGATTGCCGTTCTTTTTGGAGCGGTGATAATGGACGATTTCGACGATCAGGATACAAGTAGTCATACGAGTGGTCATATGAGTGATCGTCTGACCACTCGGATCGAGGTCGTTGGCCGGGTGTCTGGCCGTCGGCGCTGGACGGTGGAGCAGAAGCTGGCGATCCTGCGTGATGCGTTTGGCTGCGAAGGCTCGGTGCGTACCGCCTGCGAGCGGCATGAGATTGGCAGCGGGCAGCTCTACACTTGGCGGCGCTTGGCGATGTCGGGTGAGTTGACGGGGACGAAGCGGACGGCATTACCGTCATTTGCCGAGGTCGAGGTATCGCGGGCTTCACTTCCGGTTGTTTCGGCTCCCGCGCAGGCGTCCGGCCAGATCGGGATCGAGCTTCCTTCGGGTGTAAAGCTGACGGTGGACGCCGGGATCGATACCGATGCGCTGGCACGGGTAATCGGCGTACTAGACCGATGATCCCGCTATCTCCTTCGACGCGCATTTACCTTGCCTGCGGTGCGACCGATATGCGCAAGGGTTTTAATGGTCTGGCGGTGCTGGCGCAGCAAGTATTGCACAAGAACCCGCATTCAGGGGCGCTGTTCGCCTTTCGGGGCAAGCGCGGGGATCTGGTCAAGCTGCTGTGGTACGACGGACAAGGTCTATGCCTGTTTTCCAAGCGGATGGACCGGGGCAAGTTCGTCTGGCCAGTGACGCAGACGGGCAAGGTCAGCCTCACATCGGCGCAGCTTTCAATGCTGCTGGAAGGCATCGACTGGCGGCGTCCGGAACGGACCGTAATGCCCCTTCTGGCAGGGTAAAAATTGACCGGTTTGCTCAGGTTTTTCTGGCATTGGACACCCTGATTCGCTAATGGATCAGGGTGTCAGATCAAGCCATTTCCCTCATCGACAAAGACGCCCGGATCGCCGAGCTGGAAGCTGCTCTGGCGGCCCGCGATACCCTGATCGAGACGCTGCGTCTCCAGCTTGCCCAGCTCAAGCGGATGAGTTTCGGGCAGTCCTCGGAGAAGCTGATCACTCAGATCGGACAGCTCGAGCTGACACTCGAGGAACTGGAAAGCGAAGCCGAGATCGCCGATACCGGCAAAGATGCAGCAGGCCAGCCTGATGCTGTCCAGCCCGTTCGCGCCGCACCGGTACGCCGCCTGCCGGACCATCTGCCACGCATCGAACGCCGGGTCGAACCGGAGACGGGCAACTGCACCTGTCCCGATTGCGGCGGCGCGCTGCGTCCGCTTGCACAGGCCAGCGACGAGATGCTCGACGTAGCGCCGGTGCAGTGGCGCGTCATTCGCACCGTGCGTCCCAACTACACCTGCCGCTCGTGCGAGAAGATTGTGCAGGCACCTGCGCCGGTGAAGGCTATTGCCCGGGGCAAGGCCAGTTTCGCGACGCTCGCCCATATTGTCGTGAACAAGTTCGATCATCATCTGCCGCTCTACCGCCAGGCCGAGATGATGGCGACGCAGGGCATCGAGATCGACCGATCCACGCTGGCAGGCTGGGCTGGACAGGCCGCCGCGCTGCTCGATCCGATCGTTAGCCGCATTCGCGAGGAGGGACTCAAGGCCAGCAAGCTTCATACCGACGATACGCCGGTGCCAATGCTGGTGCCGGGCAAAGGCAAGACCGCGCAGGCGAGGCTCTGGACCTATGTTATCGACGACCGTGCATCGGGCGCGAGCCGACCGGCGCTGGTCTGGTACCGGTTCACATCAGATCGCAGCGGTATCCATCCGCAGACCGAGCTCAAGGGTTTTACCGGTCTTCTTCAAGCCGATGGCTATGCCGGATATGAGAAGCTCTATGCCGGGGGCCGTGTCCGCGAAGTCGCCTGCTGGGCACATTTCCGGCGCAAGATATTCGAGAACCACTTGGGCCATCCCACACCGCTGACCACCGACCTGCTCGATCGGATCGCCGGGCTTTACAAAATCGAGGCGGAGATACGGGGCGAGCCCCCAGATGTGCGCCGACGATGTCGTCAGGAACGGAGCAAGCCGCAAATTGACGCGCTTCGCGCTGCCATTGACGATGCCCTGCACCGCCTGTCGCCCAAGTCAGCAATGGCCAAGGCGCTCGCGTATGGCCGCAAGCGCTGGACGGCTCTCACCCGCTTCACGGAGGAGGGTGTGGCCGAGATCGATAACAACATCGCCGAGCGCGCCATGCGCAGTGTCGCCATAGGCCGGAAGAACTGGCTGTTCGCTGGCTCCAGAGCCGGCGGGGAGCGCGCTGCCGCGATCTATTCGGTTATCGAGACCTGCAAGCTCAATGGTATCGAACCGCAAGCCTATATCACCGAGACGATTGAGAAGATCGCCTCTGGCTGGCCTGCTTCGCGGTGGGATGAGCTCATGCCCTGGAACTGGACCGCAGACTCCGTGCCTGTCAGCCCCATTGCAGTTAGAAGGGCGGCATGACCGAGACCATCGCCCGCCTGCATATTGCGCTTGCCGATACCGATCCTCTCATCTGGCGCAGGGTCGAGGTTCCGGTCGATGCCAGCCTCAAGATGCTGCACGATGTCATCCAGGCCGCGATGGGCTGGCTCGACTATCACCTCTGGGAGTTCGAAGCGGGCGACAGGCGATACGGCCTTCCCGATCCGGACTGGCCCGACGATGAGCTGTCCGCGGCCAAAAATGCGAAGCTCAAAACCCTGATCGATCGAGGCGTTCGCGAATTTCTCTATACCTACGACATGGGCGACAACTGGGAGCATATCGTCGCGCTCGAAGCGATTGAGGATGGCGAGACCGGAACCAAATATCCGCGATATGTCGAGGGCGAGCATCGCGCCCCGCCCGAGGACTGCGGCGGGACGCCCGGCTTCGAAGCTTTCCTTGAAGCCGTCACCGATCCCAGTCACCCCGAGCACGAGGATGCCACCGAATGGCATCAGGGCTGCTACGGGAAACCTTTCGATCCCGACGAAATCGACGAACGCGGTGCAAAGCTCAGGATCGGCGCTATCGCCAAACGCCGCGCCGCCGGCAAAGCCGCTCAGGCCAAAAAATCACGCTGACAAGGCGGCGTCCTCGACACGCTTACTGTGCTCCTCGCCATCGCAGACTTTTGTCACACCAGCGCAAGGCGCACGGTCGCTACGTTTGACCTGCACAAAAGGTATCAAGCGATAACGTTAAGATGTGTGGGGTTTAGTGTCACACCTCTGGAGTAAACCCACCAGCTTATAGCTGGTATAAGGCTTCAGCCGTTATTGTTTGCTCAGCACTATCCTTCAAAAAATGACCGGCTCGCAGGCGAAGTTATTTTCTGGAGGATAGTGCTTATGCCATATTCACGCGGCAGCGACACGGCTTTTCATCACCCTTATCACATTGTCTGGGCACCAAAATACCACTTCAAGGTGCTGCATGGTGAAGTGCGCTTGCGAGTGCGCGAGTTTATCCGGCAGGTTTGCAGCGAGCTGGGCGTGACCATCATCCATGGTGCTCTGTCGCGCGATCATGTTCATATGTTTGTCGAGATACCACCCCACATTGCGGTCAGCGACTTCGTGTGTCGGGCCAAAGGACGCTCATCGCGCAAGATACAGCAGGAATTTGAGCATATCCGCAAACGCTACTGGGGCCAGCGGTTCTGGGCACGAGGCTATTTCTCCATCACCAGCGGCAATTTCACCGACGAAGTGATCCTCAATTATCTGGACAAGCATACTAGGCCAAACAAGACTGGCTTCAGCCCCAAGCCATGAACCTACCGGCGTCAGCCGGTTAGTGGTTCAGTCTGCGCGTGGCGTGCCTCATTAGGGTAGTCCACCGGCTAAGTTAGAGTTCCGGCCGTTAAGGTCACCCTGCTGGGCGGTCCATCCGACTACGTTTCGGTTGCTTCTTCGGGACTTTGAACCCCTCGCGGCGCCAGATGCGCTCGACCCGCTTCGCGTGTACCGTCCAGCCGTCATTACGCAGCAGGACGGTGATACGGCGGTAGCCGTATCGGCCGTATTGCGAGGCCAGCCGGATGATCGGCTGTTAGCGACTTCTCACCAGGCTGCGGTTTCGCCGGCTTCCTCTGGGTCGAACGGTGCTGGCCCGTCATCTTGCATGCACGAGGCTCGGATACTCCGAGCGCCGCACAAACATGGTCGACCGCCGAACGGCGCCGCGAGGGGCGCAGTACTTTCCCTCGACAATCTCCTTCAGGATCAAAGCGTCAAGCGTCAGGTTCGACACCGCCTTTCGGAGCCGCTGGTTCTCAGGACGAAAGTCAACAGCAGGCATTCATTTAGAGCGGTGACACTATTTAATAAAGTGAGCCATACTCATCTTTACTATAAACAAAAATGAGTATAAGTTCACTCATCTTAGTCGGAATCTGGATGGGAGTGGAACTTGTCGAATGAGCAACCAGCAACATTGGGCTGGCAGGAACGTCGGATGCTCAGCGCTGCCAAGGGCATCTTGTTGGATTGGGACGGCTGTGTCGCGCTTGACAATCGGGTGCTTCCCTTCGCCGGGAAACTGATCGCGCAACATGCTGATCGTATCGCGATTGTCTCGAACAATTCGACACATCTGCCGCGCGATTTCGCGGACATTCTTGCGCGCCAAGGGGTGCGGGTTCCGCATGAGCGTATCTTTCTCGCCGGCGTGGAAGCCGTTCGGTACGTCGCGACCTTTCACAACATGCGGGTCTTGTTGATTTCCGCCCCGAAAATCCGGCGGTATGCACGCGATTTGGGCGTCACCTTGGTGCGTGAAAGCCCCAATGTGGTCCTGCTGATGCGTGATGCGCGCTTCACCTATGCAAAGCTGGAACATGCTGCCAATGCTCTGCGGGCGGGTGCGAAGCTGGTTATTGCCAATGCCGATCTGACCCATCCTGGACCGCGTAACCGTGTCGTCCCCGAGACCGGAGCCCTGCTGGCCGCGTTGCTGGCCTGTGTTGGCGGGCCCCAGGTGTACCGGCACCTGATCGGAAAGCCCGGCCCCTTGCTGTTCGAGCGAGCTTGCGCCTGCCTCGGTGTTGCGCCGGAAGCGGCGGTGATGATCGGCGACAATCCCGACACGGACGGCGAGGGTGCCATGAACGTGGGAATCCGGCCCATTCTGATCGGAGGATCTTCTCCGCTTCGGCTCGAGCATCTGGTCGAGCCCACTACCGCCTGATCAGAAGCGCTTGATCGACAGCACGTCGAACGTCTTTCTGAGAACATCCGTCGCATGGTCGTAGTCAGCCAGCGCGAGGCCCGCAATCAGGGCGTCAACCACGCAGAACTGCGCGATACGGCTGGTCATCGCTTCGGTGCGGAAACGCGTCTCCCGAGCCATGGTGAAAAGCACGATATCAGCATACGCCTGAATCGGCGATCGCGCGAAATTGGTGATCACGATCGTCTTCGCGCCTGCCTCCTTGGCAAGCCGCGTCGCGGCCACGGTTTCATGAGTCGCGCCGCTGTGGGAGATGGTTAGAACGGCCACATCCGGATCGCAGCGGGACGCGCTGATTGCCTGTATATGACTGTCGGTGACAGCGCGTACGTCGAGCCCTATCCGCAGCATGCGATATTGCGCGTCGTCTGCGACTGGTGCTGACGACCCGATACCGTAGACCTCGACTCGCTTCGCCGCCCGAATGATCTCTACCGCGCGCGTCAGGACGTTGGGGTCAAGGACAGAGAGTGTATCACGCAGCGCCTGCATGCCAGAATGGAAAACCTTCCGACAGACCGTTTCCATGTCATCATCGATATTCAGGTCTTCGTGTATAAATTGGACAGGCTGAACGATTTCCTGCGCCAGGCTGAGCTTCATCTGCTGGAAGCCGGACAGGCCGATGCTGCGACAGAAATTGATGACGCTGCCTTCGCTCACGTCGGTGGCCTCAGACAATTCGGTCACGGACATGCCGACGATTTCCGAGGGTCGTTCGAGGATGAAGCGGGCAATCCGCTGTGCGCTCTTGGCCATGTTGGGCTGAGCCATCCTGATTCGCCCGAGGGCGTTGTCTACTGGGCTAACATTCGCTGTCGCTCGCTGTGTCTTCTGGGTCATCATCCAATCGCCCTTTTCTCATCACCTATCATAGCCGCTCATCGCCGAAACCACCAGAGCTTGAAATTTGCTCATTGTTCGCCGCAACCGGCCTTTCACCTAATCTGACTGCATCAGATGCCACCAGACCCTCTTCCGTGTATATAAAATATGCAGTTTTTTATAACGTTAAAATTGAGCATAGTTCACCGAACTGTCACATCGAATCGCTAGTGCGTCCCTCGACAGATGAGGGACTCGACCGGATCCGGCGTGATGACGGCGAATAGCATGCGAGGCCTGATCTTGATGAGCTTTACCCAAAAAGGAGGAATCCATGGTTGTGCGTCATTCCGTTCACTCGATAGTATTAGCCTCATTGCTGAGTTGTTCCTCATTGGCTCTCGCGCAAGCGGACAAGCAGCCTGCTGAGCCAACAAGCGATGGCGCAGAAAAGGCACCAGCTCAGAACGTCATCATCGTGGAGGGGCAGCGGCTTGAAGCCGGTGCCACCGAGCTCGCGGCGGACTTCGTCCAATATGGCACGCAGGTTCAGATAATCTCTGATGATGAAATCAAGACCGGCGGCTTCACCAATTTCGGGGAACTCGCTGCCGGTCTGATCCGTGGCGCCAATATTGGTTATTCCCCCGACGAGGGTGAGTTCACCATCCGCATTGACGGCGGTACGGATCGCGACACGCTGTTGCTGGTCGACGGCGTGCCCTATTTTGACCGCTCCTCCCCATCCGAGGACCTTTGGCCCGCGACCGCGATCGACCCGCGGATGATCTCGAGCGTCGAAATCTTCCGCGGCGGACAGAGTCTCTATTTTGGCTCCAACGGCGGCCTTGGCGTCGTCAGCGTGCGTTCGAAGGAGCCGCAGGGCGAATTGGCAGGCGAGGTGGGCGTCTATGCCGGTTCGTTCAAGACCCGTGAAATCTACGGCAATGTCTCCGTTCCCCTGCCATTGGGCGAGGAAGGTGAGCATTCGATCTTGTTGTTCGGCCGCTCATACGAAACCGATTCCAACACCCTGTTTGACCGTGAAGCCTTTGCCGATACGCTGCTCGAACTCGGTGGTTTCCGCGAATACCCTTATAATTACACCAACATGGGTGCAAAGTACCTGTGGCAGATCAACCCCGATACGAAATTTCGCGCTGGCTACCAGCTTGCGACGGTCGATTTCGAGGACACTTTCCCCAATTCCACCCCTTATGCCCCCAACAAGACCGAGTTCCCGATCTTCAACGCGAGCTTCACGTCGCAGCTGACGGACCGTCTGCGCGTTGAGGTCGAAGGACATTACCAGGCACCCAAGCTGATTAACACCGAACTCGACCCGGCGATCTGCTCGATCCCGCGGGTCCAAGACTTGCCGGCAAACCTGCGCGCGCTGGCTCCCTCTGGCGGGTTCACCACGGCGGTCGCATTCGAAGCCTTCGCCGCCGCCAACGGCATCCCTGCGGGTTGCGTAACCAATCCGCAATTCAACTTCGGCCGCGCCAATGTGAATGCGCGGGAAGGCATCTACGTCAATCCGGCGAATGGGGAAATATACGGCACGCTGGACAATCCGTTCCCGATCGGCAATCCGATGGGCTTCGTTATCCAGTCCGTCGCCAACTTCGGTACCGGCGTGCCGGTCAAGGGCATCGGTGACGTTGACCAGTTCGCGTCCGGCTATATCGACTACGGCGCTAATGGCCGGGCGTTCTATCGCTGGACCGACTGGCTGGAGACGGTGGTCGGTGTCCAGAACACCAGCTACAAGGACAATTCGGACCCAGTTTTTGGTGTGCGCGACGTGACCCTGCGCTCGACCGGCGTCTATGGCGATCTGCGCTTCGACTTGCCGGTGCTGGAAGGCCTGAACATCTCGCTGGCCGGGCGGCATGACTTTAATACCAACTTCTCCGATGAAACCATCTGGAAGTTCGGCGCAAGGCAGGAGCTGCCCGGCGGATTCTACCTGCGCGCCAGCGGCGGCACATCATATAGTGCGCCCAAGATCGACGAGATCGGAGCCTTTGGTGCCGCCGCTAACATCAATCCCGGCTTGCAGGCACAATCGGTCGAGGCCTATAATTTCGGTGCCGGTCTCAATGGCAGCTTTGCGGGCGGCACGTTCAACATCGAACTGGGCTATTACGAGACCAAGATCGCCAATCAGTTCGCCAGCCGCTCGATCGAATCGGTTTGCCTGGAATATGCCAGCGAAGTGAGGCCGGGTTCGTTGCTGTCTCGCTCTGATATCGAGCGGAATCGCGCGCTCATCGTTACGCCTGATACCTTCTGCGCCACAGCTGCGGCCGGCAACCTGCCCAGCAACGAGAGTGTGGCGGTAAACACCTTGGCGTTGCAGGATATTCGGGGCTTCACCGTCGACCTCTCGCTCGACACCGATCTGTTGCAGTTCGACGTCACTTTCACCAAGAACGAATCACTTGAACCCAACCCGGTCTTCGGGGTTCTTGCCCGGCGTGACGGCTCCACCGCCAACCTCGCCTTCGTCACTCCGGGTCCGGCAGGCAACGAAGAATTTCGCCAATCTGCAGAACGACCTGAATGGTCTGTGTCTGGCCTGTTCTCGGTCACCCCGACTGATCGTCTGATCCTCTCGCTCAATCCGCGCTATCAGGGTCCGGAATGGGCTTATGCGCCGACCGCCCTGGCACGCATGGTCGATGCCAAGGGCGATCGCCTCGTGGAAGATGTCAACTTCGGCGACTATCTCGTCGTGAACGGTTCGGTCCAGTACTACTTGGGCGACGACAAGCAGCACCGCTTCATGATCCGCGCGGTCAACATCTTCAACGAAGGCTATTACGAGCGCTACTCAGGCGGCGCGGATCTGCGCGTCTCGCGCGCTGCGGTACGCGGTGAGATCGGTCCGAACGACAGCAGCTATTACCGGCAATATGGCTGGAACGGCAAGCCACGGTCCTTTTGGCTGCAATACGAATATCAGTTCTGATCCCCGACCTGGTACTTGGATGTCCAGTACGGGGTCCTTCTTTTTCAGTCCAGTCGATGGAGATATAACCGATGCCCTTCCTGACCACCCCTCTCGCAGTGGCCGCCACGCTGCTGTTTCAGGCACCTGCCGAAGACCGTGTGATGCACACGCCCGCGCCTGACAGCCGTCGGCCAGCGCACGGCACCTATGACGATCACGGCTTCGAGCGCCCGATGCGGTTTCCCGATACAGCTGACGGTAGCATGGTCCTGACCGTTGACCTGCATACCCATTCGGTCTTTTCCGACGGCCATGTTTGGCCCACCATCCGGGTCGAGGAAGCCGACCGCGATGGGCTCGATGCGCTTGCCCTTACCGACCATCTCGAACACCAGCCCAAGCAGGCGGACATCCCGCATCCAGACCGCAACCGGGCTTTTGAAGTAGCGACGCAAGTGGCGGGCAGCAAGAAAATTGGCGGCGTGATGCTGATCAACGGCGCAGAAATTTCCCGCGGCATGCCGCCCGGCCACGTCAACGCCGTGTTCCTCCAGGACGCCAACAAGCTTTTGACCGACGATGCAGAAAATGCGGTTAATGCCGCCAACGATCAGGGCGCTTTCGTGTTCTGGAACCACCCGAACTGGCTCCCGCAGGCACCGGACGGCGTAGCGAAGATACTGCCCTTCCATAAGCAACTGATCCGCGCCGGCAAACTCCACGGGGTGGAAGTCGCAAATGGTACGCTGGATGCCTATTCAGAAGACGCTCTGGCCATCGCTCTGGAATATAATCTGACCGTTCTGGGCACTTCAGACATTCACGGTCTGGTGGACTGGACCCACAATGCCGCCCACGGCGGCCACCGTCCGCTGACGCTAGTGCTGTCGAAGGAACGAACCCCGGCCGCACTCAAACAGGCGCTGTTCGATGGCAAGACTGCCGCATGGATCAACGACGACCTGATCGGCACGACCGAAAATGTCGACCAGGTGGTGCGGGCTTGCCTGAGCCTTCAGCCCAAGGCCTATTTGGTCAATTCCAGCGTGCTGGAAGTGAGCCTGATCAATCGCTGTCCGCTGGCCTTCACGGTCGAGAACAAGGGCGAACGGACGTTTCACAACGTCAGCGATGTCGTCCGTGTCGAGCGTTATGACGAGACCAAGCTGCAAGTTCGAATGAACAATGAGCAGCGCGTGCTGGCGCTCGACCTTGAGGTGCTCAACACGCAAGTCCGGCCAAGGGAGCATCTGCAGACAACGCTTTCCGTCGACATCGCCGGGATCGAGCGGCCCTAAGGCCACCTCGCCATGATGCTTCATCCGCACCTTGCACCAGCAGTGATGTCATTTCGCTGTCACGACTATGACCTAACGCAGCCGCACGCAGCCATGCGGCCGCGCATGAAATGGAGACGATGAGATGATCACGGTGTGGATGGCTATGGCTCGAATGCTTGCGATCGCTGCGCTTGCGGCGTTGGCCGCCTGCTCGGGGAATCAGGAGAATGTCAGTACCCGGCAACTCGACGTTCTGCTGATCCCTGCGGACGGCGGTACGGAGAGCGGAACCCGGGCAGATTATCAGCCGCTGTTTGACGCCGTAGGGAATACGACAGATCGGTATTTCGATCTGAAGGTTGCGCAGTCGTACGGCGCTGTGGTCGAAGCGATGTGCAACGGTACGGCAGACATCGCGTTTGTCGGCCCGGTCACTTACCTGCAGGCGAAAGAGCGGGGCTGCGCCGAGCTTTTGGCAGTCGCGGTCGAGGACGGGCAATCAATTTATTATGCCGGACTTTTCGCCCGTAGAGACTCCCCGATCCAGACATTGGCTGACGTTCGCGGCAAGAGCGTCGCGTTCGGCGATGTGAATTCGACCTCGTCCTTCATTATCCCCATTACGATGTTGATGGAAGCGGGCATCGATCCCGTGAAGGATCTTGGCGCGCTGCGGTTGACAGGCACCCACGCCAACAGCCTCGCCGCCTTGATCGAAGGCCGTGTAGATGTAGCTACGTTGTCATTCGATTCCTACGAAAAGGCAGTCCGAAGCGGCATACCAGGCGCGCGCGATTTGCGTGTCGTCGCCCGCAGCGAGGCGATTCCCTATCCCCCCCTGATCATGAACAGTCGCCTGCCGGACGATTTGAAGCAGGAACTGCGGCAGGCATTCAAGAATATCGAGAATTCGCCGGACATCCAGCCGGAAATGATCCGCGGGTATGGCGGTGCGCAAGTGGATGGATACGACACACAGTTCTCATCCGAGCTCTTCGATAGCGTTGCACGCAAGATGGCTCGCCTGAGTGACGAGTTGAAGGGCGAAATCCTCAAAAAGTCGTCCAAGCGCTGAAGCAGGAACATGGTCATGGACATTCGCTTTGACGCCGTGAGCAAGATTTGGCCAGACGGGACACGCGCGCTCGACGATGTCAGCTTTATCGTGCCGGCCGGGCAGTTCTGCGTGCTCCTCGGCCACTCGGGGGCTGGCAAGTCGACTCTGCTGCGCTGCGTCAACGGGCTCGAGACGCCGATCGGCGGGGCGGTGCAGGTCGATGGCCAGACCGTCGGGCCCGCCTCGTTGCGTGCTTTGCGCCGCCGCATCGCCATGGTGCACCAGCACTTTGCCCTCGTACCGCGAGCAAGCGGCGCAGCCAATGTCATGGCCGGGGCAGCCGCGTCGCTCCCGCTTTGGCGAGTACTGACGGGCCTCTATCCGGCACCGCTCAAGCACCGGGTGTGCGAATTGCTGCAGGCAGTAGGGCTGGAGGAAGCCCATCTCGTCCGCCGGGCAGAGCGGCTCTCCGGTGGCCAGCAGCAGCGTCTGGGTCTAGCCCGGGCCTTCATGCTCGACCCCGCGATCATACTTGCTGACGAGCCCGTTGCCAGCCTGGACCCTGCCATCAGCCACGATGTGTTGTCGCTGCTGCGCAGTCAGGCCCGTGGACGGGGCACCACGGTCCTGTGCAGCCTGCACCAGCTCGATCTTGCCCGCGCTTTCGCCGATCGAGTGGTGGCACTGCACAGTGGCCGGATCATTTTCGACGGACCTCCCGAGGCGCTGAAGGGCAGCGATATCTCAAACATTTATACCAAGAGCGACGCTTCTGAAGCGGCGGTCCCACTCAGGCTGCGTTTCGCCGTATGACTGGCCAGACCCCTCCCGCAGCTCTTCGAGACTGGGCCTTCCCGCAACCTTTCGGCGCGCGCTCGGTTTTGGTCGTGCTGGCGGCCTTCGCCGTGCTATTTTACACCGGTCAGCGGGTCGAGGTTGACAGGATGCTGTCAATGACCGGCAACGCTGTTCTGGCAAGTGCCGGGCTTTCCAGCGACGCGGAAAGCGCGAAGGGCTTGGGAAGAGTGCTCGGCCAACTCGTTCCACTTCAGATTTCCGATCGGCAGGAAATCTCCCGCATCGCCGACTTCGACCCCGATCACTTGCCACCCTTCGCCTATCTCGAAGAAGTGAAGGCCAACGAGCAGGTGCTCAATCCGCGAACGCTCTCGCTCGAGGATCACCCGGTCAGCAAGACTTATTTGGTTCAGCCGCTCGGTTATCTGGCCCATGTCGCAGCCAAGACGCTTGAGACAATAGAGATCGGGCTGTGGGGCACACTGCTTGCCGTGCTGCTCGGCTTGCCTCTGGCTATGCTCGGCGCGTCGAACTTGATGCCATATTCCGCTCCGCGTTTAGCGGCTCGTTCGCTGGTCAGCTTCCTGCGCGCGATTCCCGAACTGATCAGCGCATTGTTCCTTGTGGTCGCCTTTGGCTTTGGCCCCATTGCCGGGTTTCTGGCGCTCGGGTTTCACGGCGCAGGCGTGCTAGGCCGCTTCTTCGCCGACGAGATGGAGCACGCAGATCCGCGTTCTCAGGAGGCCCTGCTGGCCATCGGTGCGAGCCGCCTTGCCGTTTGGCGGCTGGCTATCCTGCCACAAGTGATGCCGCATCACATTGGCAGCACGCTTTATGTGCTGGACCGCAATGTCCGCATGGCCACCGTAATCGGCTTGGTTGGTGCGGGCGGCATCGGACAGGAGCTCAAGGGCCGCTACGATCTTTACGAATTTGGCCATCTCGGCACCATCCTTCTGGCCATCTTCCTGGTCGTCCTGGTACTTGATCAGGTGTCTGGTCGCCTCCGGCGCCGGTTCCTTTAGCCAGTTTTCCCATCATTTAATCGGAGGAGTGAACTCAGTGCCAAAGAACAACAGGCGTGACTTTCTGAAGGTGCTCAGCGCTGTAGGTGCCGCATCGACCATCCCGGCGAGTATCGACCGGGCACTCGCGCTTCCGGCCCGCCGCGTGACGGGTACGATCAAGGACGTGAAACACATCGTCATCCTGATGCAGGAGAACCGCTCGTTCGATCACTATTTCGGCACCATGCGGGGCGTGCGCGGCTTCGGCGACCGGCACACCGTGCCACTGCCCGGTGACCGCTCTGTGTGGGACCAGTCGAACGGCGCACGCATCCTGCCGCCGTTCTGGCTCGACACAGAGCATACCAACGGGATGAAAGTGCCCGGCACGCCGCACAGTTTCTCCGATGCGCAAGCCGCTTGGAACCAGGGCAGCTTCGGCCTCTGGCCCAAGTACAAGACCGATTATTCGATGGGCTATTACAAGCGCGAGGACATACCCTTCCAGTTCGCGCTGGCAGAAGCCTTCACCATCTGCGACGCCTACCATTGCTCGGTGACATCGGGTACTGATCCCAATCGCGTTGTCTTCTGGTCGGGTTCCAGCTTCGATCCCGAAATGCAGGCGCGGGGCATCAATTGCCGGGACGACAAGTCGGAGCCCAACAATCTGCGCTGCTGGATAAAGGGCGCCTTGCCCGAGCCGGGTTATACTTATGCCGGAAATGCGCTCACCTGGCCGACTTTGCCCGAAGTCCTTGAACAGCATGGCGTCGACTGGCGCATCTACCAAGACCCGAACGATAACTGGACCGGCGCCATGCACGGTGGCCTCGCCTTCAAAGGATTCCGCGATGCCGTGCCCGGCGCACCGCTCTATGAGCGCGGCATGCGCCACTGGTCGCTGGAGCGTCTGGCGCAGGATGTGCAGGACGGGACATTGCCGGCCGTGTCCTGGATCCTGCCACCTAGGGAATGGTCCGAACATCCTTCGGCCTCGACGCCGATCGAGGGGGCGGAGTTCACCGCGCGCGTGCTCGACGCGTTGACCGCTAATCCCGAAGTTTGGGCGAGCACGGTCTTCTTCCAGACCTTCGACGAAAATGATGGCCTTTTCGACCATTTGCCGCCGCCCGCACCGCCGTCGTTGAACAGGGATGGTACGCTCTCCGGCAAGGCGACTTTCGATCTGGCCGGCGAATATTTCGACGACCATGAGGACAAATACACGTCGCGCGACGATAACGCGACCGGTACCATCCGTCCCTTTGGATTGGGCCCGCGCGTACCCATGTATGTCGTCTCGCCCTGGAGCAAAGGCGGCTGGGTCAACAGCGAAACCTTCGACCATACGTCGGTCGGTCGGTTTCTTGAGAAGCGCTTCGATCTTACCATTCCGGCCATCAGCCCCTGGCATCGCGCCATGTGCGGCGATCTCACTTCCTGCTTCGATTTCAGTCTGGACGGTGACCGCCATTTCCCGCCGCTGCCGGACGCGAGCGGCTCGCAAGCCGCGCTCACGATTCACCTGCAGCGTCCCAAGAACCTCCCGCCGCGCGCGCCGCAGGAGCGCTTCCAGGAGCCAGGCCTACGCCGTTCTCGAGCTTTGCCCTATGTCCTGCATGTTGACCTGACGGGCAGCGCAGACCGCATCATGCTGAATTTCATTAATGAAAGCAGCGTGGGCGCCACCTTCCATGTTTATGACAGACGCCACCTCAACCGCCTGCCGCGCCGTTATGCTGTGGAGGCGCGCAAGAACTTGGCAGATCACTGGACACTCGATGCGCAGGGTGCATTCGATCTGCTCGTTCTTGGCCCCAATGGCTTCATGCGTACGTGCACTGGAAATGGCGCCGCATCGTTACCGACCCTTGTCGCGCGTTATGAAAGCAAGGGGAAGTATGTCACCCTTTCCGTTGGACATTCTGACACGCAAGCGATCGACCTGACCGTCGGTCAGGACCGCTATGGTGTGAATCGGTCGCAAACATTCCGATTGGGCAGTGGCAAACCGGCAAGGATCCGCTGGTCAGTTGAGGCAAGTCACGGATGGTATGACTTCGCGCTCGTCGCGAAGGATTGTGTCGTGCGCCTTGCGGGCCGGGTGGAAAACGGCAAGCACGGCGTCAGCGACCCGCTATTGCAAGCCTGAAAAGGTCGCCATCGGGGGCGTCTTGATTCCTGCTGGCCGTCACCGATGAAGCCGGACAACTTTGGCCGCGAACTCCGCAAGCACCAAGCGTGCTACCAGTGTCTGAAAGTCGCTATTGTTCACATTTGAAATCTGCGTACCAGTAACTTCAAACATCGCTTGCTGAACCCCGCCTCAGATATAGGATTCTGACGATTTGCGTCAGTACTCCGACATTCTGTCGCCTTAATGCATCGTATCAGCCTGCTAACCTAGAGTGTTAAGCTGAGCGCAAGAATCGAGAAGCTAACGCGGCTCAATTGTCCCCGAAGGAAGGATTTCACGATGAAGAAATTATTTATGGCCGGCACTGCAATGGCTTTTGCGATGGGAGGCATCACGAGCCTTTCCGCGCAGGATATTGGATCGGAAGGCCCTGAAGAAGCCATCGAAGAGAATAACGGGGCCGTCGTGACCCGTGAAAATATCGAAGAGGAGCGCGAAGTCCTGGACGAAAACGGCGATCCTGTGCTGAATGATGATGGCACAACGCAAACCGAAGTCGTTACCACTGGTTTCACGCAAACGGTTGAAACGCCGTCAGGCAATGTGCACACGATCACCAAGGAAGATGGAAGCCGCGCGATCGTGACCCACGAACGTCCGGAGCGAGCAGAGCGTGCTGAGAAACCGGAAAAGCCAGAGCGCGCTGAAAAGCCGGAAAGGCCAGAGCGTCC